>ERZ1740067.1864-NODE-1864-length-13678-cov-5.719518_pt1 | contig 13678 bp, 13 predicted proteins | sample MGYA00581736_ERZ1740067 | MGnify/ENA primary metagenome ERZ1740067 (study PRJEB43018, sample SAMN04849236) | marine metagenome | isolation source: floating plastic debris | place: Pacific Ocean | collected 2008-08-27 | study: EMG produced TPA metagenomics... | reverse complement strand
TGACGTCGATGCCTTCTTTCGGCTCGATCAGGCCGAAATGCACGTTCAGACCGTGAGCGAATGCGATGGCCGAGCCTTCGCGGATGTTGTCATGCACGTATTTCTTGTAGGTCTCTGCCTGAAGCTCATCGGGCATCGTGAACATGATCACGTCACACCAGGCCGCCGCTTCGGCGATCCCCATGACTTTCAGTCCTTCGCCTTCGGCTTTCTTGGCCGAGGCCGAGCCTTCGCGCAGCGCGACCACAAGGTTCTTGGCACCAGAATCGCGTAGGTTCAGCGCGTGGGCGTGGCCTTGGGAGCCGTAGCCCAGAATGGCCACTTTCTTGTCTTTGATCAGGTTAATGTCGCAGTCGCGGTCATAGTAAACGCGCATGGTGTGTCTCCTCTCAGGGGTTTGATTGAGGCGCACCATACGGGCGTTATGCGTAAGATACTTGTATCGTTTAGATATTAATTAATATCAAGGTGAACATAGTTATTCGTTATTTGATATGATACGAGAACATTCATGCAAATTGATGATCTCGATCGGCGCCTTCTGCGTTTGACCCAATCCGATCCGACTGCCTCTATCCCGGCGTTAGCCAAGGATGCGCGCCTTTCCGTCGCTGTCGCACGCCGCAGGCTGGACCGGTTGGAGGCGACGGGCGTCTTGAAAGGCCGCCAGGCGGTGATTGATTGGGCGGTGCTCGGCTATGCGGTTGAAGTCTCATTGCGCATCACCATTGACAAGACGCAATCCCAAGGATTCGATCAGTTTCTGGCGGCGGCCCGTGACATCCCGGAAGTCATTGAAATACAAACCTTCCTTGGCCGCGTTGACGTGCGTCTTTCGGTGTTGGCCCGCGACATGGCGCATTACCAAAGCCTTTACCGCGAACGTATTCTGACCCTCCCCCATATCGCTGATATCGAAGCGTTGATGCAGGTGGCCTCTGTCAAATCCGACGAGGGGTTGCCAATTTGATTGATCTTGACCAAACGGACCGCGCACTTCTGAGAGCTTTGGTTAATGATGCAGGTGTCAGCACTGCTGCTCTGGGCAAACGCCTTGGTCTTAGCCAGCCAGCCACATGGCGCCGCATCCGCCGCCTTGAACAAGCAGGTGTCATCACCGGCTACCGCGCTGTGTTTGACCTTGAAAAACTGGGCTTTGGCGTCGCCGTTTTTCTGGGGGTGAAGTTGGCAACAAAGGGTCGTGTCAGCCTTGAGGACTTTGAGCGTGCGGTGACAGCCATCCCCGAGGTCCAATCGGTGCAGCATGTCCTCGGTCTTTATGATTACCGGCTCAGAATCGTCGCCCGCGACATCGCTGATTTCGAGCGGGTTCTGCGACGGCGGATCATGACGCTGCCCGGCGTCGGCGATGTAGAAGCCAACGTTCTACTGTCGGAAGAACGCCGTCCGGGGCCGATCGGGTAACGGCGTATCCGATCCGCGTCTCAAACCGCTGCAATGCGGCGAATGTATACCGAAATAGACTTTGCGCGCCCCCGTTTCGCTGCGATACGAGAGGGCGTTAACCAGGAGATACCAGCTGGCCGCTTTGCTCGACACGATTGATCCCGATGGGCTCGAAGAATTCTCGGTGGTGTTCACCGACCGCTCGCTCAACTCCATGTCGGCGGCCTTTGGCGATGTGATGCGCGACATCTCGGGCATGCTCAAGGATGTCTACAAGGCCGAAGCGACGGCGATTGTCCCCGGCGGCGGCACCTACGCGATGGAGGCTGTGGCCCGTCAGTTCGCCACCGGGACCCACGCTCTGGTCGTCAGAAACGGCTGGTTTTCTTATCGCTGGAGCCAGATTTTCGAGGCCGGCGGTTTCGCGCGCGAAACGACAGTGGTTAAAGCAAGGTTAACAGGCAATGATCCGCAATCAGCCTTCATGCCCGCACCCATCGAGGACGTCACCGCCCGCATCCGTGAGGCCAAACCGGACGTGGGCTTTGCCCCTCATGTGGAAACCTCGGCGGGCATCATCCTGCCTGACGCGTACATCACCGAATTGGCGGCAGCAGCCCATGAGATCGGCGCAATCATGGTGCTGGATTGCTTTGCTTCAGGCTGTGCTTGGGGCGTGAGGGTGGTCTCGGGCGTCGACGTGTTGAGCTCGGCGCCGCAGATGGGTTGGTCGTCAACACCCTCGGCTGGCCTTGTGATGATGAGCGCGCGCGCCAAGGAGCGTTTGGGCAAGACCCAGTCGAATTCCTTCGCGATTGATCTGGCGAAATGGTCAGCGATTATTGACACTTACGAGGGCGGGGGGCACGCCTATCACGCAACGATGCCCACTGATGGCCTACGTGCGTTCCGCGACACAATGCTGGAAACCCGCGATTATGGATTTGAGGAACTCAAGAAAAATCAGTGGGCACTGGGTAATGAGGTGCGTGCGTATCTTAAAGAAAAGGGCGTCAAATCCGTTGCCGCTGAAGGCTACGGCGCGCCTGGTGTCGTGGTCAGTTATACCGCTGATCCTGACATCCAGAACGGTAAGAAATTCGCTGCAAAGGGTATGCAAATCGCCGCCGGTGTTCCACTTCAATGCGATGAGCCGGATGATTTTCGAACTTTCCGCTTGGGGCTTTTCGGGCTGGACAAGCTTTATGACGTGGACGGCACCATGGCGCGGCTGACCCGTGTGTTGGATCAGGTTCTTTAGGACTTTAATCTACCTTCCATCTGGGGGAAGTATCTTGGGGGTCGGGGGGTAAAGCCCCCAGCCTGACTTTGCTACGACCGAAAAACCTTCCTGCGATGAGCCTATAGAAAGCCATCGCTCCACGGATTCATCTGTCGGGCGTCGGCGTTTGTGCGCCGGAAACTCCAAGGCCTAACTGCATCAACGTTTTGCGCACAGGCCCGACCGAATAAAGCGCATTCAGGCCTATCGCGCGGGCGTTCCGCAGCGGTTGCGCTTCAAGCTGGGATGTACGGTTCAGCAGATCAACACCCGCCACGCGGGCACGCACTTCGGTATGGCGCGCTTTGTGATAGGCTTCGAGCATCGCGCGCTCACCGATCAAATGGGGCGTTTCAACCGCCAAATTCAGCAACACACGCAGATCGCCGAGGCTCATATTCAGACCTTGGGCGCCGATGGGCGGCACGACATGGGCGGCCTCAGCCACGAGCGCCGTGCGTTCGCCATACATCCGGTCCGCGACTTGACTGATGATCGGCCAAACCGTGCGCGCCGATGCCAGTGTGAGGGGGCCATAAAGCGCGCAGGAGCGGGTCGTCATCTCGGCGTTAAAATCGGCCCCTGGCAGCGCGGCGAGGCGGGCAACCTCGGGGCCATCCTCCATCCACACGATTGCCGAGGAGGGCACGCCGTCGCGGTCCGGCAGCGGCACGAGTGTGAACGGCCCGCCCGAGCGGTGCACCTCTGTTGAGACGTTCTCATGCGGGATCGGGTGGGTTACCGCAAAGGCAAGCGCCTTTTGGCCGTAGCGCGTCGTTCTGACTGGAATATCAAGGGCCTCGCGGACAGGTGAGTTGCGCCCGTCAGCAGCGATAACCATTTTCGCCTCGACTTTGGTGCCATCGCTGAGCGTCACCAGCGCTTGGCGCGAGCGTGTGAAAACACGCGCGGTGCCCGTTCCGGGCCGGAAGTTGACACTGGGCAATTCGTCCAGACGCGCGCTTATCTCGCGGCGCAGCAGCCAGTTCGGCAAGTTCCAGCCAAAAGGCAAATCGCCGATGTCGGAGGCGTCGAAGTCCTTGGTCAAGCGCGGCTCGGGCGCCTCTCCGCCGGCGTCTACGATGCGCATGATTTGCAGCGGGCTGGCATGTGGGGCGAGCCTGTCCCAGATCCCGGCGCGATCCAGGAAATCCCGGGCCGGTTGCAGGAACGCGGTAGAGCGCAGATCGGCCCCTGCCGCGTCACGGTCAATGACGGGGGGCGCGGGGTCCACGCAGATCACGTCGAAGCCTGCGGTGCCAAAAGCAGCGGCGGCTGTCAGACCTGCGACACCGCCGCCGGAGATAAGGATATCTGTTTTCATCTTGCTCATGCGAAACAACTTAGGCCGGTCGCACCGCCGGTCCAAGCGTCATTCCGCCCCACGCAGGCGCTGCAAAAAACTAGTCAGGTCAGCCGTATGATGGTGGATATGATCGGCGTCATAGCGCGCGTCGGCGACATGAACGGTGCGCATCCCCATCGCATGAGGGGCTTGCAGATTGCGCGGGTCATCCTCGAACATAGCGGCGGTCTCGGGGCGGGTGCCATCTTGGCTAAAGATCGCCTCGAAAGCGGCGCGCTCGGGTTTGGGTCGGTAATCGGCGTGCTCGACCCCGTAGACGGCATCGAACAGATCGCCCAGACCGCGCGCAGCAAGGACGCGTTGAGCGTAGGGTTCAGAGCCGTTTGTGTAGACGATTTTGCGTCCGGGCAGGGCTACGATCTCTGCGGCCAAGGCTTGATCCTTGTCGAGGTGGCTCAAGTCAATTTCGTGGACGGCGTGCAGGTACGGGTCCGGGTCCACATCGTGTTCCGCCATCAACCCCGCGAGCGTCGTGCCATAGGTCTGCCAGTAGTGGTGACGCAAATGGTTGGCGCGATCGCGGTTGACGCCAAGCGTCTCTTGCACCCAGTGCGTCATGCGCACCTCAATCTGATCAAAGAGCCGCGCAGACGGGTGATAAAGCGTGTTGTCGAGGTCAAAGACCCAGTGGCTGACATGGCTGAATTCTTGTTGTGGCATGGGCGGAGACCTAGATTGTATCCTGGAGCGAGGCAAGCTGTTGTGCTTGCCTGACGGGTGAGCGCTCGTATACGTTGACGCATCCACGCGCGGAGGACGCTTATGAAAGACCCCAGAACCGAACAGAAAGACGCTTATTCGCTGATCCTTGAGGCGATTGATGTAGGTGTTTACCGCCCCGGCGATCGGTTGGTGGAATCGGAACTGGCAGAGCGGTTCGGGGTGTCGCGGACGCCTATTCGCGAGGCATTACAACGGCTTGAGACGCAGTCGCTGCTGACACGGGACGGGCGGTCACTGATCGTGGCGTCGTTGGATCACTCGCAATTGGCGGAGTTGTACGTGGTTCGGGCCGAGTTGGAGGGGTTGGCGGCCAAGCTGGCCGCACGGCACGCCGCTGAAGAAGAAGTGCGCGTTTTGCGGCAGATGGTCGAGGACGACCGTGCCTTGATCGGGCATCCCGAAAAGATGAGCCGGGCGAACCGTCGGTTTCACAAGCAGATCCATCTGGCGTCGCATAACCGTTATCTGGTGCAGCAACTGGATCTGGTTCACCGGTCGATGGCGTTGATGGCGAACACGTCGATCGCCGCCGAAGGCCGTGGCGAGAGCACGATTGCCGAGCATGATCGCATTGTCAGCGCGATTGAGGCGCGTGACGGGGACGCTGCGTTCAAGGCGCTTCGCGATCACATATCGGTGGCGTTTGAGGTGCGGCTGAAACTGGACGCGGGAGAAGTGGAAGCGGCGGAATAGGCGTTGTTTGCACCAGAGTCTGAGCCCTCTTTGACCGGCTGAATGGCGGCGTCATCGTCGAAAAGACCGTGGTCGGTTTTGTCCCAGTAAAACGGCTTTTTTATCAACTCCCACAGACCTTTATAGGCCGCAGCTGTTGCGAGCGGGAAGTAGGCGGGCAGGGTAAAGACCCAGCCGCGCAGGTGGCGGTGCTTGCGCGACCTTACCCCGACGAGGGACACCAGAATCGTTGCCAGCCCTGATAAGAAGAATACCGCTTGCAGCACCATGATGCCGGGAAGGGACAGCATGTTGCCCAGCGGGTGCCAAAGGCCGAAAACCATGAGCCAGAAGCTCCATAAAATAGGGGAGAGGGCAGCCTGGATCAGGGAGCCGAGGAAGATCAACTGGAACCCCCAGAACTTGCGCGGACCAAGGTCGGACCAAAGTTGGCGCGGGCTGCGCATGTGCACCGCGTAGGTCGCCGCATACCCTTTGATCCAGCGCGAGCGTTGCTTGACCCACGGCCAAGGGCGGCAGTTGGCCTCTTCCTCAGTCACGGTGTCGATGAGTTCAGTCCGAAAGCCGTAACGCGCCAGCCGGATACCAAGATCAGCGTCCTCGGTGACGTTATGGGCGTCCCAACCGCCCAGCTGTTCAAGCGCTGCGCGGCGGAAAAAGAGCGTGGTGCCGCCCAAAGGGATCGCAAAGCCCAGTTTGGCAAGACCCGGCAGCATCACGCCGAACCATGTGGCATATTCGATGGTAAAGCAGCGCGACATCCAGTTGGAGCGGCTGTTGTAGAAATCCAGCCGCCCTTGCAAGCACGCGACGTCCGGGTCCGCATTATGGAACGCCCGTGCGACGGTGATCATTGAGCGCGGCGCGGGCGCATCTTCGGCGTCAAAGACCCCGATGATGGAACCACGCGCGAAATCCATCGCATAGTTCAGCGCGCGCGGTTTGGTTTTGACCGCGCCGGGCGGGACTTGGATGACGCGCATCCATGTGGGCAAGTGGGTGTGAGCGAGGGTGACGCGGGTTTTGTCGTCGTCTTCTTCGACCACCAGGCAAATGTCGAGACATTCACGCGGGTAGTCGATCCGCTCGAGACGGCGAACAAGACGGTTCGCAATCTCGGACTCTTCGAAAAGAGGGACCAGCACAGAAATCAGGGGCAACTTCATGGGTAAGCCGCGCGGCGGGACGGGGTCGATGGCGGCCGGATCGGGGCTGCGGTGCAGCGCGATCAGCCCGGCAGCGGTCTTCAGGGCGACATTGGCCAGCAGGGTGATCAGGGCAATGGCGGCCAGCAGCCCAAAGGTGAAAACGGGGAGCATGGTAAACGCAAGCGCTGCCAGAAGGGTCGCTGCCGCCATCTTAAGAAGCGGATGCTTGGCCTGCCATGTGCGGCAACTTTCAGATGCAGCGACGCGGGTTTCCGCTTGATGGGTGAGCGCTGCAACCTCGTGGACAGCGAGGATGCGTTGCAGGCTGTCTTCATCCGCCAGAACCATCGGCAGATCGGCGAGTGCTGCGGGCAACTGACGACGAATCCGCTCCATCCCTTCGGCGCGGTCTGTCGCAAGCCACAAGCGGTTGTCGAGATCGCGCACAGGCAGAATACCGTACTTGAGGCAGATCGCCGGCCCCACTTTTTTCAAGGTCTCCGCACAGGGATGCAGATCTTCGGGCGCAAGGGTGCTGGTGGCATGGATCGCTTCGCGCGCGGCTTGCAGATGGGCCGGACTGACCATGCCGCGGGCGCGCAGAATTGTGACAAGCGGCACGTCTTGGCGACGTTGCAAGGCACGGGCACGAAAAAGGTCGTTGGCGCTGATCTGGCCACGCTCAATCAACAGCGTGCCGAGCGAACGATGCACCCGCGCGCGGGAGGGTACCGCGGGGGGCGGTGCCGTAACGAGCCTGAGAGCCGGGCGGGGCGGGGCCACGTGATTTCCTTTCGCTTCCTGAGGTCAGGGTTAGCGAAGGGGAGTTAATGGGCGGTTAAGCTAAGGTTAACAGAAGGTTAATGTGGGGGTGGTTTGTGTGTCAGGTGTTCTGGATTTGATCGGGGCTGGTGCTGGTTTGGGGATCGAGGGCGCGGGTCGAGTCCGGGACGCGGGGCGGTGTTAGGGCGTGAAGGCAGAGGCCCCGGATCAGGTCCGGGGCGTAGGGGTTGTGGAAGGCCATGAGGTCAAGTGAGGCTCTTGGGGCAGGCCAGGGCGTGTTCCGCTTAACCGCGTGCGCGCATCGCGTCGGCGAACCGTTCGAACAAGTAGAAGCTATCTTGCGGTCCGGGACTGGCTTCGGGGTGATATTGCACCGAAAAGATCGGGCGGTCTTTGACGCGGATGCCACAGTTTGAGCCATCAAACAGAGAGACATGGGTTTCTTTGACATCCGCTGGCAAGGTCTGACTGTCGACCGTAAAGCCGTGGTTCATGGAGGTGATTTCGACCTTGCCGGTCTCCATGTCTTTCACAGGGTGGTTCGCGCCATGATGGCCGTGATTCATCTTGATGGTTTTGGCCCCCAGAGCCAGCGCAAGCATTTGATGTCCCAGGCAAATCCCGAAGACGGGCATATCGGTCTTGTTCAGAACCTCTTTGATCATGGGCACGGCGTATTCACCGGTTGCGGCGGGATCGCCGGGGCCATTTGACAAAAACAAACCGTCGGGACTTTGGGTCAGCACATCCTCGGCTGTGGCCGATGCAGGCAGCACCGTAACTTCACAGCCAGCCGACGCAAGGCAGCGCAGAATGTTGCGTTTCGCGCCATAGTCAATGGCGACCACCTTGGGGCCTTTGCCCGTCCGTTTGGGGAAGCCGTCGGGCCAAGCCCACCGCATCTCGTCCCATTGATAGGACTGCGCACAGGTCACGTCCTTGGCCAGATCGACGCCTTCAAGGCCCGAAAACGCCCGGGCGGCATTGACCAGGGCCTCAATATCGAAATTGCCCTCTGGATCGTGGGCCAGCGCAACATGCGGCGCACCTTGCTGACGGATCGCGCGGGTCAGACGGCGGGTATCAAGACCGCCGATGCCAATGCGCCCACGACGGGTGAGCCAATCGACCATTGGTTCGGCGGCGCGCCAGTTCGACGGCTCGGTCGGATCCCATTTGACAACCATGCCCGCAGCCACCGGATCGGCGGTTTCGTCATCCTCGGGGTTCACGCCGGTGTTGCCGATATGCGGGAACGTGAAGGTCACGATCTGGCCTGCGTAGGACGGATCGGTCATAATTTCCTGATAGCCGGTCATAGCGGTGTTGAAGCACAACTCGGCCTCTGTCTGGCCGGCGGCGCCAAAGCCCATCCCGTAAAACAGCGTTCCATCAGCGAGAGCAAGGCAGGCGGTGGGTTTGGCAGGCATGGCAGTCTCCGGAACGCAAATTATCGGGGTGATATGGGGTGTGGCCGGTGGGGTCAAGGCCCGTACGTACACTGTAAAACAAGGGCTTGTGCGGTTATCAGGAATGGATTGAACCTTTTGGCGCATGTGCATATGTATGAGGGCTCTTGAACCGTTGGAATGGGATCAAAGATGGACTTACGCAACCGGATTTCCGCGAGTGTGAAAGAAGCTATGCGAAACAAAGAGGTAGGACGCTTGTCGACCTTGCGTCTGATCAGCGCCGCCATCAAGGACCGCGATATAGCGGCGCGTGGCGAGGGCAATGATGCAGGTGTATCGGACGCGGATGTGCTGGGCATTTTGGGGAAAATGGTCAAACAACGGCTTGAGAGCGTGCGCGCCTATGAGGAAGGCGGGCGGCTTGAGCTGGCCGAGAAAGAGCGTCAGGAGATTGTGTTCATCGAGGAATTCCTGCCGCGCCAGTTATCCGCCGACGAGGCGTTGAAGGCTGTAGACGCGGCGATTGCGTCAACCGGGGCCGAAAGCATCCGCGATGTGGGCAAGGTGATGGGTGTGCTGAAGGGCAAGTACACTGGCCAGATGGATTTCGGGTCCGTCGGGCCGATGGTGAAGGACCGGTTGGGGTAAGCAAGAGTTTTTGCCTCCGGCGGGAGTATTTTTGCACAGATGAAATTAGAAGAACGCTGCTTTGATCTGGTCGATCCTGGCGGCGTTTTTTATGGCGTAACGCTGCACGAAACTGGTCTTTGAAGACACACGGCCGCGGCGGGCGCCGAAGTTGTCTCCGTGGTTGAGAACGTAGAGGGCGGCGGGGTCTTGCAGTGGTGTGAGCGGGCGACCGGCGAGGGCGGCGAGATAAGGGAACATGCGGTGTTCGTGCTGTGTGAGCGCGCGCAGGAAGTCCGGGCCGTCTTGGGGGCGGTAACGGATTGCGGCGCAGGAGACGCAGAGTTTCCAGAAGGGCTTTCGGCGGGGCATGGCGAGCTTTGGCGGGCCGGCAAGTGCGATACGGTCATTTTGCTGATCTGCGACGTAGCCGAAGGAGACGAGGGATCCTCCGGCGGAGTTACTTTTCAGGATCGCGTTGATCTGGTCCGGGGCAAGAAGGTCGTCGGCGTCGAACGGCATGACGTAGCCGTCGTTGTGAACATGAGATGGAAGTGCCTCGCACAGAGTGTGGAGCTTTGCCCACTTGTCATTCCCTTCGATTGGCGTTGTGAAAGGCAGGAACGTGATGCGCGGGTCTTGCATGAGGGCATCCGGCAGGTCAGGCGCATCTTGGCCGCAAATCAACGCGTGCCAGTTCGCGTTGTCTTGTCGGGCAAAGCTGGTGAGCGTGGTGGCGAGGCGGGCGCTGACGCCGGACCAGTCATTGACATGGTGTTTGCCGACAAGTGGGATCAGAAATGCGAGCGTTGGGTTTACCGGTGGCGCGATTGGCCCCGTGGCGCGCAGCGCGAGGGCCGCGCGTTCGGACGGTTGCAAGTTAGCCGTTTTCCCAAGACGCTTTGGGCCGATCAGCCGCGCCCACAGGGATAGCGCCCAACGACGGGTTTTGGGCGTGGCAGGAGTTTGAGCCATGAAAGCCGAGCCTTGGACAGATGCGTTCGAAGCGTTCTAGGCGGAGCGGTGTTACGTGTCGAGAGTGCGGCGGGAAAGGTATTGCGGGACAATTTCGCCTTGCGGGTGTTTTAAGGCGAAGGCGGTCGGGTACCGCATCACGCCTTCTGCGATTGTTCCGTCGGACTATCCGCACGTATGCCCGACGGGAGACAGCGCTTTTAGCTACCGCAAGGTAAGGGAATCCGATGCTCGGAACTGGATTTGCCTTCTTATCAGGCTTTTTATCTTAGCGGTCATGCCTCCCTGCGCTTTCATTAATCTCAACCACTGCAAGTCAGCTTCCCAACGCACGAGACCTGCGCTAGCGTTGAAGCAGTTCAACAGGAGACATAAAAATGCGTTTTGCTGCTTTAGTTGCTGCCGCCGTTCTGGCTGCGGCCCCTGCCCTTGCTCAGGACAGGCTGACGATCGTCCATGTCAATGACCTCGACCGTATGGAAGGCACGGGAGATACCGGTGGTGTGGCCCGGCTTGCCACCGTGATTGCCGACGTCCGCGCGCAAGGCGGCACAGTTCTGGCGACCAGCGCAGGCGACAGTATTTCCCCGTCGCTGCTGTCGAACTTCGACGAAGGCGCGCATATGATTTCACTTTTGAATATGGCCGGGCTGGACGTCATGGCTTTGGGCAACCATGAATTCGACTTTGGTCCGGACATCACGCGCGAGCGGATTGCCGAGGCGGATTTTACGATGCTGTCCAACAACGCGATTGAGCCTGATGGCACGCTGGTTGACGGGGTCGCCGAGAACATGATGGTTGAGGTTGGCGCGCATATGGTCGGCATTTTTGGCCTGACCACGGCCAGTACGGCGGTGAAGTCGACGCCTGGCGATGTGACATTCAGCGATCCGGTTGAGGTTGCGGCAACGACGGCTGCGGCGCTGCGCGAAGCTGGGGCCGATCTGGTGATTGCGTTGGCGCATACCGACACCGGCGAGGACCGGCAGCTGTTTGAAGCGGGCGACGTGGATGTACTGCTGTCAGGGGATGACCATGATTTGGTCATTGAATATGACGGCAATGTCGCGATGGTCGAAAGCGGCAGTCAGGCCAGCTTTGTCACGGTTGTCACGCTGGACATCGAAACTGTCGAAGGCCGCCGTGGCCCACAGGTCGAATGGCAGCCTGCCTTCGACGTCATCAATACCATCGGCGTAGAGCCTGACGCGGCGATTGCTGCCGAAATGGCAAAATATGAAGAGTTCCTCTCGGCTGAGCTGGACATCGAGATCGGCGAGACACCTGTTCTGTTGGATACCCGCCGGACCACGGTACGCGCGACAGAAAGTGCGTTCGGCAACCTGACGGCGGATGCAATGCGCGCTGAGACGGGCGCGGATGTGGTGATCACAAACGGCGGTGGTATTCGGGGCGACACAACTTATGAGCCCGGCACAATGATGACCCGCCGCGATGTGCTGACAGAGCTGCCCTTTGGCAACAAAACCGTTCTGCTGGAAGTCTCAGGTGCCGATATTCTTGCCGCCCTTGAGAATGGTGTGTCGGAAATCGAAGACGGCGGCGGACGCTACCCCCATGTCTCTGGCATGACGTTTACCTTTAATGCGACCATGCCCGCAGGCGAGCGCGTGACAGAGGTGATGGTGGCGGGTGAGCCGCTCGATGACGCAAAGACCTATCTGTTGGCGACCAGCGATTTCCTGGGCAATGGCGGTGACGGCTATGCGATGTTTGCCGGCAAGCCGAGCATCATCGAGGAAAACGCAGCCGAACTGATGGCCGCGCAGGTCATGACAGCGTTTGAGACAGGGTCGGCTGTTCCGGTTCTGGATGGTCGGGTTACGCAAGCCGAATAATCGTTTCAACGTGCTTGAACGAGAACGGCCAGCGATCCTGTCGCTGGCCGTTTTTTATTGGTTTCATCGATAGTAGGTCTAGATGGGGCGCTCTGCGATGATGTCGCCATCGTCGCGGTGCCCGACCTCTTTGAAACCGTAGGTCGCGTAGATCTTCTTGGCCGCGGTGTTCTGGGGGTCCTAGTAGATGTCGACCAACAAGCAACGATGATGCGCTTTGATCTCGTCCAATACCAATGCCATGGCGCGTTTGCCGATGCCTTGGTTCTGGCGCGTGCGATCGATCATAAAGCGCCAGATTGTGCATTCATCTTCGTCCGGGTTGCCGAATTCGCCGAACTGGTACATGATAAAACCGACGGCCTTTCCGTCGACGCAGACGGCTCTGGGGTGAAAGGTGTCGGACAAAGATGACTCGGCAATGGAGTACATGTTTGACGGAAGATTGCGTTCTTGGGATGGCTCCAACTCAAGCGCGATCACGTCCTCGAAGTTGTGCCAATCGATTTTCGTGAGAGTTACGTCCAATGGGCAGCTCCTAACCGGTCGTTTTGCGCGCGACCCGTAAGCTGGCCAGCACATCGCGGTAAAGCGTCTTGCGTTCGTCCTCTGACAGGAAGGCGCCGATTTCAACCTCGCGGTCACCACCGCGCAGCGTGACGTAATGAGGGACAGGGCCTTTGGTTTCGTGCATCTGCACATCGGCCCAATAGGCGTTGGTGCTCCATTCCTGAACGGCCTTGCGCGGGTTGTGACGGATCAAGGCGATGTGGTCGGACCAGACGCGCAGTTCCTCAACGATGGCGCCGTCTTTGTAGCTTCGTTCGATCGCAAGCCAGACGCCGCCGACGGTGATCGCAAGAAACGGCAGCACGCCCCAAAGAACCGGCGTGCCCAGAACAGAGATTAGCGGGATGGAAATGAGGCCTACGGTGAGCGCGATGAAGAGCACAAAGCCACGGCGCGGGAGCGACCGGTAGGGCCACAGATGCGCCTCGGCCAGCGGTGCGTCGCCCGCTTCAAATGAAGCGGCCCCGGAAATTTCCGAGGCCGTTTCTGGTTTTCTGAGCCATTCGACCGGCATTAGTGGGCGTGCTGTTTGTCCCAGTCTTCCTGCTTTGGAAGCTGCTCGAACGTGTGCTCGGGCGGGGGGGACGGCAGCGTCCATTCCAGCGTATCGGCGTATTCGTTCCAATAGTTATTCTCGGTCACGCGGCGGCCTGCAAGCAGGGTGTAGGCGATGATGCCGATAAAGAAAAGGAACGATGCGAACGACAGGAAGGCACCGATGGATGAGACGTAGTTCCAGTAGGCGAACGCCTCCGGGTAGTCGATGTAGCGGCGCGGCATGCCCTGACGGCCCAGGAAGTGCTGGGGGAAGAAGGTCAGGTTTGCGCCGA
>ERZ1740067.1863-NODE-1863-length-13685-cov-4.833749_pt1 | contig 13685 bp, 12 predicted proteins | sample MGYA00581736_ERZ1740067 | MGnify/ENA primary metagenome ERZ1740067 (study PRJEB43018, sample SAMN04849236) | marine metagenome | isolation source: floating plastic debris | place: Pacific Ocean | collected 2008-08-27 | study: EMG produced TPA metagenomics... | reverse complement strand
GCCCGCCTTGCGATGCCCTGCATCGCTGCACCGCACGCTCCTACCCAGCAAAAAAACGCAGATCTGGTCAAATGACCCTTGTTGGACGAAAAACGCTCTAACGCGACACGTCGGGAATAGATCGCGCGGTCCTGACGGTTTGTACGATAGAGTCCGGCGCCTCTAACAGCGTGATAGACGATCCAACAAAGTCGGCGCTGGATAACGCTTCAGCTTCGAATCCCAAACAATCAGCTAAGAAAAGTTCCATGGTTGCCATGACCGCCCGACCATCCATCCCTTGCGAAAAATCCTCTTCGGCTCGATCGACGGCAATAAGGGTCAAACCAGCGCCTTGCTCCTCCAAACCCGCAGCCCAATCAAAAACCGTTTGGGGATCTTGCCGCCGGCTTTGTCCTGCGGTGGCGATGAACACGGGGGTCTTGGCAACCGTGCTTGCGCTGTCCTCACCGTAATAGTCGAGCAGCAGTTTTTGCAGACCGCTTTGTTGCCCCGGCAATGTGCCCAGCGCGCGCTGCATTGCCGGCACGGGGTTTATGTAGGAAACGCAGCTTGCTGATAGGGACAGCGCTGCTTTCTTGGCCGCAGCCGTGCTTGCACCACCACCGATAATCGCCAGCCGCTCTTCTAGAAGACCGCGCTCGGCCAGCCAGTCACGGGCATGCCCAACATCGGCAACAATCGCCTGTGTCAGGCCATCGGCTTGAAAAAGATGGTCTTTGCCTTGCCCGACTGACCCTTTATGATTAAGCGACAGCACAGCAACACCGCGGGAGGCAAGCCATTGATGCACCGGGTCATACCGCCAGCGGTCTTGGCTAACCATTGCACCGCGTAAAACGACCGCCACGGGAACGGTCCGTGCAGCCTTTCCATCCAGATTAAGCGCAAGCCCCAAAGGCAGGCTTAGAAAGGCATCAAATGTGCTGGTTTCACTGCGACTAATCTTTATGGCGATGGGCAAAACGGCGGCTTGCTGGGCCATCAACTCATCTTGCTCAGGGAACAGCGCAATCTTGCTCGCACTCTGTGCGTCATAGACACCCCAAGAGACGGGCTGGCTTGCAGCGACATGTCCAATAAGCCACCGCGTGCCGTCAGCATTGGTATCGGCTATCGTAAGCGCGCCGCTACCGCTCGCACGCATCCCAAAAACAAGCGGCACCAACTGCTTGTTTAAAGGCACAAAACTTGGGCGCGGCGTTGCAAAGGTCGCCAAAAAAGGACGTTGATTAAGAGGACCGTAAGTCGCATCCGCAAAGTCATATCGGGATTGAGCGGCAAGCACTTGCGTTTCACCAGCACCGAAGCGCGACTGCGCGGGGACGCGGAGATACGCTGTCGTATTGCGCTCCACCGAACTGGCCAGAAACACGTCCTCACCATCAGCTGAAATCTGCTCCATCCGCGTGGTCAAGGCATCTTCCGCCCCGACAGTGCCCCAGAGACGCCAACCGCCGTCTTCTGTTCTTGCCCGCCACTCAAATCCACCATCTGACTTGGGCACTTGCGCGATCAAGGGGGTAAGGTCAGCGCCGGCGAAGTAGCCGTTGGCGCCTAATTTATCCTCATAGACGAGCAAAGATGCGCCCGTTTTTAGGTCAACGCGATAGATATCAATGGCACCCGCGCGGCGGGCATTGGTTTGGATGAAAATGGTGTCAGGCGCTGCCTCAGAATACGCTAGAAAACTGGCTTGTTGCGCGGTCCCTCCAAGCAGCGGAATGACCGTCTGCTGCGCCAAATCAAATGCATAGGGCCGCACATCATCTGAGTCCGGGGTCTGTTTCAAAAAGAGCAGATAGTCGCTAGAAGGGTGCCACACATGTGGTCCCACCCCCGGATAAGGAAAGGTCGTAATGGGACGCGCTGGCGATTGCCCATCCGCGGGCTTCAGCCAAATGTTTCGCACCCCATTATACGCTTGCGAAAACGATACCCATGCCCCACTTGGGCTGAGGCGCAGATGCTGCGGCAGGGAAACACCAAACAAAAGCTCCCGCGGTGTGGGCCCAGGAAGCTCAGCATCTTCATCCTCCGCGCAGGCCGCCAAGACGAAACATAAGGCGGACACAAGGGCCGCTGCGCGCGCCTTAAGCATAGTCTTCAAGCATCGCGACCAGCGGCAAATCCGCCGGCGGAACTTTGTATGACCGCAGGTCTTTTATGCGCACCCATTTGAGAACTTGACCTTCGCGGGGCTGCGGAACGCCATCCCAGCGCCGACATAAAAACAGCGGCATCAGAAGGTGAAAGTCTGGGTAGGCATGCGAGGCAAAGCTAAAGGGCTGAAAGCACTCCAAACAGGCTTCCACGCCAAGCTCTTCTTCCAACTCTCTGACTAAGGCCGCTTCCGGCGTTTCACCTGGCTCTATCTTACCGCCAGGGAACTCCCAATACCCGGCCAAACTCTTACCGGGCGGTCGCTGCGCCAACAGGATACGCTCGTCGCGGTCAAACAGAGCCACCGCGGCCACCAATATGAGAGGCTTGTCCGCCGCGAGGGCAGCAGCGCGCTCAGATGGAGATTGGCCCGAAGCCAAGGACGAAGACCCAGACACCAAAAGCCCCGGTGCTTAGGCTTTTTCAGCCTTCTTAGAGGCCTTCTTCGCCTTGGCACTACCACGCGGCGCAGCAGGCACAATTTCGAAGTGGAGTTCCTTGTCCTTCACGCGCACGGTGACTTCGCCGCCGCCGACAAGCTTGCCGAAGAGGATTTCATCAGCAAGCGGCTTCTTGATTTTCTCTTGGATTAATCGACCAAGCGGCCGGGCACCGAAGAGTTTGTCATAGCCTTGCTCGGCCAGCATCGTCCGGGCCTCATCTGTCAGCTTGATGTGAACATTGCGGTCCGACAGCTGAACTTCGAGCTCAAGAACGAACTTGTCGACAACGCGGGCAACGACCTCTGGTGGCAGATATCCAAATGGAATGACCGCATCCAAACGGTTGCGGAACTCCGGCGAGAACATGGTCTTGATCGCTTCTTCGTCTTCGCCCTCGCGCGAATCGCGGCCAAAGCCGAGGGCAGATTTTGCCAGCGCAGAAGCGCCAGCATTTGTCGTCATAATCAACACGACATTGCGGAAATCAATCTTCTTGCCGTTGTGATCGGTCAGAGAGCCATTGTCCATCACCTGCAACAACACGTTAAACAGATCAGGATGGGCCTTCTCAATCTCATCAAGAAGCAGCACGCAGTGGGGGGTTTGATCAACCGCGTCCGTGAGGAGGCCGCCTTGATCAAAGCCGACATATCCCGGAGGCGCCCCGATAAGCCGAGACACGGAATGGCGTTCCATATACTCCGACATATCAAAGCGGTGTAGCGGAACACCCATAATCGAGGACAGTTGGCGCGCCACTTCTGTCTTCCCGACACCGGTTGGCCCCGAGAACAGATAAGACCCAATCGGCTTATTCGGCTCACGCAAACCAGCACGGCTCAACTTAATGGCAGCCGCCAGCGCATCAATCGCCCTCTCTTGCCCAAAGACCACGCGCTTGAGATCCTTATCCAAGGACTCCATGGCCGCTTTGTCATCTTTCGAGACAGATTTCGGAGGAATACGCGCAATCTTGGCGATGATATTCTCGATATCCTTCACTGCCACCGTCTTGCGGCGTTTCGATGGCGGCAACAGCATCTGCGCTGCGCCAACTTCATCAATCACGTCGATGGCTTTGTCCGGCAGCTTCCGATCAGTGATGTAGCGCGAGGACAAATCGACAGCCGCTTTGATGGCATCCTGGGTATAGCGGACCTGATGATGTTCTTCAAAATAGGGCTTCAGACCTTGCATGATCTTTACCGCATCAGAGACAGACGGCTCATTGACATCGATCTTCTGAAAACGACGCAGCAAGGCGCGATCTTTTTCAAAATGGGCTCTGAATTCTTTGTAGGTCGTGGACCCAATGCACCGAATGGTGCCGGAAGACAGCGCAGGCTTTAACAGGTTTGAGGCATCCATCGCCCCACCAGACGTTGCGCCGGCGCCTATCACGGTGTGGATCTCATCAATGAACAAGATAGCACCTTCAGTGTCTTCGAGTTCTTTGACGACTGCCTTTAAGCGCTCTTCGAAATCACCACGATACCGCGTCCCGGCCAACAAGGCGCCCATATCAAGGGAATAGATCGTGTTGCCGAGCAGCACATCCGGGACATCTTCTTCAACGATTTTACGGGCCAAGCCTTCCGCGATGGCTGTTTTGCCAACGCCAGGATCGCCCACATAAAGCGGGTTGTTCTTAGACCGGCGGCAGAGAATTTGGATTGTCCGCTCAACTTCGTGGCCACGTCCAATCAGCGGATCAATCTTACCGGCCATGGCCTTTTCATTGAGGTTTACGCAGTAAGAATCGAGCGCGCTCTCTTGTTTTTTGCTGCGTTTACGCCGCTGCCCGTTGTTTTCCTCATTGGTCTCTTCAGACCCCCGAACGGGACGGTCTTCGGTCATATCGCCCGTTTTTGCGATGCCGTGGCTTATGTAGCTGACGGCGTCATAGCGGGACATGTCCTGCTGCTGCAGAAAATACACAGCATGGCTTTCACGCTCAGAAAACAGAGCAACGAGAATGTTGGCGCCCGTAACTTCCTGGCGCCCAGAGCTTTGCACATGAATAATGGCGCGCTGCACAACCCGCTGAAATCCCGTCGTTGGCGCTGCCTCCCCGCTAGAAGGGTCGGTAATACTGTCCAACTCCCCATCGATGTAGGCGGTCACAGCTGCACGCAATTCATCAATGTCAACCGCACATGCCCGCATCACCGCAACGGCGTCACGGTCTTCAAGCAGCGCTAAGAGCAGATGCTCCAGGGTAACAAATTCATGATGACGGCCACTGGCCTCAGCGATTGCCCGGTGCAGTGTTTCTTCCAGATGGGTGGAGAATGACGGCAAAATCAGCCCTTTCAGTTGACTTTCTGTTTACCTCAAATGGGCTTGAAGCCTCGGCAAAACAAGCCCATCTGGCGGACGCTCCTAAACGTCTAAAAGATCGTGGACCAACTTGTTTGAAAGGTCCAGTAGCAATTCGTCTTACGCAAGCGCGCCGGTAAAGACGGCGCGCTATTCCTTCTCCAGCGTGCACTGCAAAGGATGCTGGTGCTGTTTGGCCAAGTCCATCACTTCGTTCACCTTGGTCTCGGCAACATCATATGGGAAGACACCGCACACGCCGACACCCTTTTGGTGGACATGCAACATAACTTGTGTGGCTTCCTCAACGGTCATCCGAAAGAAGCGCTGCAGGACGTGCACCACGAACTCCATCGGGGTGTAGTCATCATTTAGCATCAGCACTTTGTAGAGATGCGGACGTTTGGTTTTAATTTCCGTCTTGGTGATGACGCCAGTATTGATGTCATCTTCGTCGCCGCCGAACTCGTCATCATCTTCATCAGACAGGCGCGCTGGCTCCTCCTGAGTAGAAAACGGTCCATAGACACTCTGTACCAACCAAGTCGGCAAAAGCGGCACCTCTTGAAGGGATGTCATCGAAACAGCGGTTCTCATAGATGCCCTGCAATATATATACGCTTGCGCCGAGGTTCCAGTGGCAAAAAGGCACGTCAAAAAACAAAAAGGCCCGCGCCAGGTAAACCAAGCGCAGGCCGTATTGTCAGAAGGTGACTAAGATTTAGGCACGCGCGATTGGCGCAGCCATTTTCTCCATCACAACAGCCATGCGCGCATTCACCGGCTCTGCAACTTCGCTCATAATTTTAAGGCCCATTTCAGAGAACTTGCTGCTCTCTGCAACGTAACGGTCGTAAGAGGACTTCATCATTGCATTTTGAATGTCGAAATACTCACGCAGGTTCTTCGCGCCCGTAAGTGCTTTCATAGCGGCCATGCTATCTTCCATGGCAGACTTGGAGTAGGCCATGATTTCCGCATTCATGCTTTCAAGGCCCTTGGTAGCCGCATTGCTGGACGCCATCATCGCGTCAACATTCTCTTTCGAGAAGGCAGCAATTTCATCAAAACCCTTAACGGCCTCGTCCATAGTCTTCTTCGTCATTTCGAAGGACTTTTCGATGTTCTTTGTTGCTGCTTCGCTGGATGCTTTGAAAGCATTTTCCAGCTGTTCTTTTTGCGCTTCTACAACTTTCTCAGCGGCCTTTTCAGCGGTCGTTTTCCGTGCTGCTGGCATATCATATCTCCCAATCGATGCTGATCCCATATCGTTGCCAGCGCCGAAATATATTGCACCGCAACATTCGCAAAAATACCAATCCAACCGGGAAAGTCAAGGTTATTTTTGTGCAGCGCACAAAAACTTAACAAAGCTTTAGAATCAAAGTGTTAGCCATCAATAAGAGCAGGATCAAGACCAGATTGCGCCAACTGCTCTTTCACATATCCCAATAGTGTTTCTAGGCCTTCTTCGCTTTCCGCCTCGCACCGCGCAACGAGCACGTCTTGTGTATTGGACGCTCGCAGCAGCCACCAGCCTTCGGGGGTCGTCACACGCGCGCCATCAATGTCATTGATATCAGCGCCGTTTGATTTCAGACGCGCCACCACTTCATCGACGACCGCGAATTTGCGCGTCTCATCACAAGGGAAACGCAGCTCCGGTGTATTCACCACATTCGGCATCGCGTCCTTTAACGCAGCCAAGCTTTTACCCTGACGCTGAATGGCGTTGAGAAGACGGATGGCCACATACAAAGCATCGTCATAGCCATAGAATTTATGAGCGAAAAAGATGTGCCCACTCATCTCACCGGCCAAGGGTGCGCCCTCCTCGGCCATCTTATTCTTGATAAGAGAATGGCCGGTTTTCCACATTAGCGGTTTGCCACCTTTTTGCGCCACGGAATCGAACAAAGCCTTTGACGCCTTCACGTCAGCGATGATCGTGCTGCCCGGCAAATCAGCCAGGATATCGCTGGCCAAAATATCGATCATTTGATCGCCCCAAATAACACGGCCTTGACCGTCAATGGCGCCGATACGGTCACCATCACCATCAAAGGCGATGCCTAAATCAAGGTTTTCGCGTGCAACAACCTCTTTGATTTGCGCTAGGTTCTTTTCGACAGTCGGATCGGGATGATGGTTGGGGAATGTACCATCAATCTCTGCATTTATGACGATGTGTTTGCCAGGCAGTTTTGCAACAAGTGCTTCGGTTGCGGCGCCAGCTGCGCCATTGCCGGGATCCCAGGCCACATTGAGTTCAGCGCCATCAAAGTCCTGCAGAAGCCGCTCTATATAACGATCAAACATAGAGTGGTCACGCTGACTGCCCGCGCCGGTGACATAGTCGCCCGCCGCAGCGATTTTGCCCAGGCCTTGGATTTGCTCACCAAAACAAGGCTTCTTGCCAAGCATCATCTTAAAGCCGTTATAATCGGGCGGATTGTGCGACCCGGTGACCATCACCCCGCCATCAAGATCCAAATCAAAGACCGTGAAATAGAGCATGGGCGTTGGGCCGACCCCAACCTTGATCACGTCAAGGCCTGTGCTGGCCAAGCCATCGGCCACAGCCTGCGCAAGCTCTGGAGAACTGATGCGGCCGTCACGGCCGACCGCAACGCGCGTGCCGCCGCCGCGCACAATGACCGTTCCTAACGCCTTGCCCACAGCCTCGGCATCTTTTGCGCTGAGGGTGTCGCCAACGATCCCGCGAATGTCGTATTCGCGCAAAACGGTTCCATGAAATTGGTGAGCGCTCATAGCTCTACTCCAAATACATCTGTGGTGGTGAACGACGCCCTAGGGGCGGCCGATTGATTGATATGTAAAGCCTGCATCGCGCATTTCATCGGCTCTGTAAACATTGCGCAAGTCGAGCATTTTCGGCGCTGTGAGAAGTGACTTAATCCGCGGAATATCTAAGGCCCGGAACGCATTCCACTCCGTCAGCAAGACGACGATATCTGCGCCGTCGATCGCCTCATAGGCATCATCACAGTAGGTGATCTCTGGCAGCATCGGTCTGGCTTGCTCAACACCCTCAGGATCGCAAGCACGCACTGTTGCGCCTTCATTGACCAAGGCGGGAATAAGATCCAAGGCAGGACTATCGCGCATGTCATCTGTGTTCGGCTTGAAGGTTAAGCCAAGCACAGCCACTGTTTTGCCAGACACACTGCCATCCAGCATGGATTTAACCCGGTCCGCCAGCGCCTCTTTACGCATCTTATTGACGTCGACGACCGCATTGACAATCCGAAGCGGCATGCCGGTATCTTCCGCCGTTTTCAAAAGCGCCAGGGTATCTTTGGGAAAACAGCTTCCGCCATAGCCGGGGCCCGCATGCAGAAACTTGGAGCCAATGCGGCCATCAAGGCCAATCCCCTTAGCAACTTCTTGAACATTTGCACCGACGGCCTCGCACAGATCAGCCATCTCATTGATGAAGCTGATCTTGGTGGCTAGGAAAGAGTTTGCCGCATATTTGATGAGCTCTGATGTGGTTCGCTCGGTGAAGAGTATTGGCGTTTCTCGAAGCGATAAGGGGCGATAAAGACGGCGCAAAACATCACGCGCACGCTCTGAAGATGTGCCCACAACCACGCGGTCAGGCCGCATAAAGTCCTCAATAGCAGACCCTTCACGCAGGAATTCCGGGTTTGATGCAACATCAAATTCGAGGGCTGGCTTCACATCGCGAATGATAGCCTCAACTTCGCCGCCGGTTCCCACTGGCACCGTCGATTTGTTGACGATCACAGTATAGTCTTCCAGCAAAGTGCCGATTTCCTTTGCGGCGGCATAAACATATTGCAGGTCTGCATGACCATCGCCGCGGCGTGATGGTGTGCCCACCGCAATAAATACGGCATCCGACCCCGGCACTGCTTCAGCCAGATCCGTCGTAAAGGACAGTCGGCCAGCCTTGGCATTGCTTTCCACCAACGCATCGAGGCCAGGCTCAAAGATTGGAATCTCGCCATTTTCCAAGCGCGCTATTTTGGATGCGTCTTTATCAACGCATATGACATCGTGACCAAACTCGGAAAAGCAGGCGCCAGATACCAATCCAACATACCCTGTACCGACCATCGTGATGCGCATAAATTATCCCCTGTTACGACCGCTCACTGAGCCAAAGCCGCTATAGACCCCAAGTGTTTAAAGAGACTGGTACGCAGATTTTACAATTGAGCGAACGCCGTCACTTAAATCATCGCGGCCCAGGCCAAACGCCAATGTCGCTTCGATATAGCCGAGTTTATCCCCGCAATCGAAACGCTCGCCATCAAAGGCCAAACCGTGGAAGGGCTGCTTGCCAATCAAGCGCGCCATGGCGTCCGTAAGCTGGATTTCCCCGCCAGCGCCTTTTTCTTGGCGATCAAGCTCATCAAAAATCTCTGGCTGCAGCACATAGCGGCCAATGACCGCCAGATTGGACGGCGACGTGCCCTGCGCTGGCTTTTCGACCAGGCTGTTGACTTCCGTGATCGCCCCCTTTTTTTGGCCTGGTGAGATGATCCCATAACGATGTGTGTGTTCATCCTGCACTTCCATCGCCGCGATAACGTTGCCGCCTTCTTGCTCAACAACATCGAGCATCTGGGCGATACAGGAGCGGCCGGACTTGATGAGGTCGTCCGCAAGTAAGATGGCGACCGGTTCATCGCCGACCAGATTGCGTGCGCACCAGACTGCATGGCCAAGGCCAAGCGGCTCTTGTTGGCGGACATAAGTGATGGCCCCCGGCGTGCGGACAGGCGCGAGGACTTCCGAGAGAAGATCCTTTTTGCCTTTCGCTTCAAGCGTGTCCTGGAGCTCATAGGAATAATCGAAATGATCTTCGATTGCGCCTTTCCCGCGGCCTGTCACAAAAATGCACTGTTCGATCCCAGCCGCGACAGCTTCATCGACTGCATATTGGATCAGCGGCTTATCAACGACAGGCAGCATTTCTTTGGGCATGGCTTTTGTTGCTGGCAAAAAGCGCGTGCCCAGTCCGCCGACTGGAAAAATTGCCTTACGTACTTTTTTGGATGTCGTCATTAGGGCCCCTATTTGTACCTCACAGCGAACGCCGCGACAGCCTTATCCCATCAAATCTTTAAGATCGACCTTCTTTTTGTGCCTTTAAAAGGACATCTTTGGCCACGTTAATTTGCTGTGCCAAATAGCTGGAACCCCCTTGGTCTGGGTGCGCAACCTTCATTAAACGCCGATGGGCATCCAAGATGTCTTGTTTAGCGGCATTGCGCATCACCCCGAGCACTTCTGCCGCTTGCGCCGGTGTCATAGGTTGGTCCGAACTCGAGGCGTTCCCATCGCCAGCAAAACCAGCTTGCCCTGATGCTTGGCGCCAGTCAGACCCAACAACCCGGTCCAAATAGGTCTCCATCAGCTGCGCGCTGCGGCGATCAAGGCGCCGCAGTTCCGCATATTTATCCATGAGCTCGGACTGCGTTAACGCGCCTAGGGCTTGGCCAGCATAAGCACCCTTTAATATGCGGCCTTCTAATTCACCACTGGCCTTGTTCAGCGTCATGGCAAGATAGTCTGTTTCAATGGAGCTGGTGTTTCGGGGCTGCTGCGTCGTGGCGCCCCACAGGCGCCCCAAGAATTTCAAGAGACCCCAGCCTTGGCGCAGCCGGCTATAAGCAAGATAGGCCCCAAATGCGAACGGCAGCGCGGCACTGAAACGCCCCGTAAATACAAGCAGTAGCACGACAGATAGCAGGAAAATGAGCGCAAAACCTGCCAATCCTCGCTTGATTAAAGCTGGGTCTGCATTGGCATACCACCGCAGGGCAGCCCAAACACCAAAGGCGAGCAAGACCCCAATGAGTAGGTAAGTCACGCGTGGTCTTGCCCAGCATTTGGCAGCTGCTCAAGAAGCCGGCTGGCGGACGGGTCTGATCGTGAAAGTGCCTTTAAAGCTCCAAGCCCGCCAGATGCAAAAACACCAACCGCTCGTAAAAGCGCCTTCAACGTCGCCACGCTGCTCGCATCAAAGCGCGCATAAGCGCCCCCGGTGATCCGCGCAAGATCCCGAAATATAGCCTCAACACGTTCATCTTTGCCTTCCTGAAACGCAAATAGCTTCACATTACAGAGCGCAAGTTGCGCGGCTGCATCGCCCAGGCGATCAGCGTTTTCTTCAACCGCGTCTCCGACATAGATCATTGCCTGGACATCTTTGATCTGCGCTTCCCTTTGTCCGTGTTTCAACACGCGCTCGATCTGCGTCAAACCACCATGACAGCGCACCTTCGACATCTTATCGGCAAGACGTGCGGCAGACGGCGTCCATTGGCTCTTTCGAAATTCCGATTGTCCACGGAAAAAGACCACTTGGACTTCGAGGCCGCCAATGGTTTGAGCCGCAGCAAACATATCCCCTTGAACGACCCGGGCCGCAGCCCAAGTCGGGGCTCGACTCATGGTCGCATCCAGCGCAAAGATAATCCGTCCTGGCTGATCTTTGGCCCGGACTAGGGGTGTTTTGGCGACATCCTCTAAAAAGGATGCAAGTGCATTGTCCTGCGGCTCAACCGAAATCTGTCTCGAATCCGACATGATCCAGACATAGGAATGCAGGCAGGTATGTGCAATCGGTTTAGGCTGATTTGGCGGTGATTTGCTCTGCAAACCCAGGCAATTTCAGTCCCGTCATCAGATCGCGCAGCTCCTGACGCGCTGCGACATGGCTCATGGTCATGCTGCCACCTGCGCCGGTCTCACGAAGATCGAGCAAGGTCAAGCCGTTCACGAACATTTCGCGATAAATGACACGCTCAGACAGGCCGTCGACATATCGGAACCCGACACGGCGTGATAAATCTCTGATCGCCTGATCGACACGCTTTTTGTTTTTGGCGTCGAGATGCGACAACCTGTTGCGCATCACCACCCAATCAACCGGTGTGCCGCCAGCGGACGCACGCTGCTGCCGCGTCGACCAGACCATCTCAGAGTAAAATGAGGGGCGCTTGATCTTCAATGTGTCCGGGTCAACCTTCGCCAGCAAATCAAAATCAACAAAGCTGTCATTGATCGGCGTAACCAACGTATCGGCAAGGAGATGGCCTAAGCGCCCTAAGTTCGTGTTTGAGCCCGGACAATCGACAATTAAGATATCTTTTCCATGGCTGATTTCCGCGACGGCCGCGTCTAGCAACATCGCTTCTTTTTCTTCGACATTTGTATGCCCGTCCGCCTCCAACGGCGTCAGCGCAGCAAAGTGCGGAACCTTTAAATTCAGATTATGACGTTTACAGAAGTCAGCTCTATTTTCGAGATAGCGGGCCAAGGTGCGTTGCCGGCCATCGAGATCAATGACCCCAACGCGCAGCCCCATCTTTAAGCACGCCACCGTGATGTGCATGGCCGTCGTGGACTTTCCTGATCCACCCTTCTCATTTCCAAGCACAACGATATGTGGCCGCATAAAGCTTCCTTCCTCTCCTGCCAGAGTTGCCACAATATCTTGTGGCTAGGGAGCGAAGCCTGTCAACGGCTTGTGTTACTTTTTCTTGTGAATAGGTTTAGATCAAAGCCAGTTCACGCAAGGAGTGCAGTAGTTTAGCTGGCATTTCTTGATAGTTGGACTCAAGTCCTTCAACGTCCGGTGGCGCATCAAAATCCTTCAAATAGCGCCATCCTTGATGAGGTCCGCGTGGAATAAGCTGGGTTTTTACAACGGTTGGGTCCAGGTGAATCAATAGCATATCGCGCCCATCGCGAGTCGTCGGCTCAAAGGCCAAAATTTGCTGCCGGGCGCGAATAAACCCTTTGATAATCCAATAGAGGGAACTGTCTGGAAACAACTCTTCCTGACGCCTTGGCGTCTGGCGCGTATGGACACGAAACACCGTCTTGCCGGTCTTGTCTTCAACCAGCCAGGCCTTTTGGCGCTCGCATAAATCGTCGACGGTTTCGGCACCGACGGCAACTTTAATGAGATGAAGGGGCATATATCGCTATAGCGTCATACTTAAGGACTGTTTCCCATCCAGATATATATCGTCCTCAACGAGCGTTTCAAACTCGGCGAGCTCCGCTTTCACGTTTTCCACAATATTTGGAACACAGGCGGTGATACACGCCAGAAGGAGATCGCCGCGCCGCAAATAAGAGAGCGGATCAGAACGGCCGAGCACATCCAAGATTCCTGACAAGACGCCGACCAAGCGGCGCTGCCCAGCGGCACTTTTGAGCATAGCATTGGGGATTGTCATAAGTTGGTCCAACAAGGCCTGCGTGGCTCTTTCCTCCAGCTCCCATCGATTGCGCGACAGACGCCGCAAGGTTGTGATTTCATCAGCAACTTCCGGCGTCCGCTGAATGAAGATCTGGCGTGCATCGGCTGGCAGGGATGCGTAAGGCGCCTCAAGCCAGAAGGACACCCGGTCGACAATCGAGCGGAAGCTATCGCCCTTTTGCATAAAGTCATCGCAGCCACTGGCCACCGCAGAGACCAGACCCGAGCCGCTATCACTTGCGGAAAGGAGCAGTAGCGGCGCTGACTTGAGGGACCGGCCAACCAAGGTTTCGGCCATTTCAGCGCCAGTCTTACGTGGCATATTCATGTCGGTCAAAATGAGGTCAAAAGCCTCTTGGCGAGCCAAATCAACGCCTTCCGCGCCATCAGAGGCATGGCGCACGATATAGCCAGCATTGGCCAAGGCTTGACCATATAGCTTGGCCACAACCGGCTCGTCATCCACCAACAAAATGCGCTTTGCTCTCATC
>ERZ1740067.1862-NODE-1862-length-13709-cov-22.436795_pt1 | contig 13709 bp, 10 predicted proteins | sample MGYA00581736_ERZ1740067 | MGnify/ENA primary metagenome ERZ1740067 (study PRJEB43018, sample SAMN04849236) | marine metagenome | isolation source: floating plastic debris | place: Pacific Ocean | collected 2008-08-27 | study: EMG produced TPA metagenomics... | reverse complement strand
CATGCAATGCCCCTACCGGCTGTCATGGTGTGTTATTTGGATGCAAACGCCTAACTGGAAAAAGTAGCTAAAAAAGAGAAGAGTTCTTTTGAGAGTGAAATTAGCCAGGCGGCAATAAGACTGAGCCAAATTCCGATCTCTAGCCTGGGGCGAGTCGAGATGATACTACGCGCCTGCTCGGCCCAAGACCCGGACGGCCGGTTAGACCACCAAGCGATGATGTGGTTTTTCCAAAGCCTGGGGCTGTCTTGGGCTCGAAACTTCCAAGTCAGCATGGAGAGTAAGAACGGGGTGCCGCCAACTTTGGCGTTCATTGACAGATGGATTGAGATCGCAACGACAATGACCACCCATGAAATGAGATGACCGTAATACCAAAAGTGATCTAACTCTCCCTTGGGTAACCAGGTCTCATCCATCATTTTGCCGCTAAAGACCGCAAACGTGAGGGCCACTAGGGTTAGGGTGTTGGTGAGGCGGCTGAGGGTATACCACCATCCAGGGGTTCCCAATTTATGGGTTAATTGCTTAAGCGTATCCGGAGGCGCTAGTCGTTTCTGTCCTCGACGAAACGCGTAGACGATAAAACTAGGAAAGATTAGCAGTGTGTATAGCCCAAAGGTGCCATGGACACCTTCAACCTCTTTATAGGTTGGTAAAGGAAGTGTTCCCCAACGACCGTCATAGACGTTATAGGTCCAAAATGCGGTCAGAACTGCCAGCACCAGAAACAGACCTGTCAGTCCGTGTAACAGTCTAAGGAGAAACGGTTGATAGGGGTGGGTGAGCTTCATTGAACGGTGGGTGAATGGGAGAAATTGCCGTTGCTGATTTAGGGTATGAACCGAGCTGTAAGATATGCGACATGCCGGTGGTTACCAGATAAATTCATACCAAGGGTCAGCAACGCCGGAAAAATTAGCGTTGACGGAGTGTTTCAACGCAAGCCATAGGCCCAGCGACAATTTATACAGGTCGAATGTTCCATAAAAAACTTGTAATGACCTGATAGAGAAGATTTTATGACAGGGACTTTTTAATGAAAGTTCTCTCATGTTCTTTGTCGGTCTTTAAAGGTTAAGTATTTATACGGTAAAGCTGATACTAAGAAGCCCACGCCAACGCTGATTTATCTCAAGGATAGGAGCAGTAAGTATTAGCGGTAACTGTTCTCTGGTCAGAGATCGAACCACTTCTATATGTTCTCTATTGAAATATTTCTATGCCTTCCTCCAACCCATTAGTATCTCCCAAGTTGATTCCTGATAAGAACCAAAAGTCACCTCCAAGTTCAAAAAAGCAAAGCCCAAAACGCATCTTAGTGCGGTGGCTGCAGCTAAATACGTTTGGTGGGCGACTGTTTTGGATGATCATGGTGGGTGCCCTGACCGGAGTGGGGGGCATGGCCTTTCTCTTTAGTGAGATGATTAAGTACCAGGCGGAAGACCAGGTGCGCAGTACCCTTGACGGTCAGGTGAATGCGATCGCATCGGTGACGACAGCCGCAGAAACCTTGGCCTCTGGTCTGGGGGTAAGCGCCACCACCCTGCACGAACGCCAGGCGCAATATGCCGACACCTATCGAGAGCTAACGCTACAGCTGTTTGAACGACGTCCAGAATTTGTCACGGGTCTGGGTCTGGGGCAGCGAGAAAATGGTATTCTCCCCAATCAGTCATGGCTATTTCCCTATTATTCGGTGACGCCCATCGCAGAGGGCAGCAACAGCGATCAGTCTGTACTTTACGAAGACTTTGCTGACGATGTGGGCGAATTTTATCCTGACAGCGATCGATACCGCGACTATTTTGTAAGTCAGACCGCTGTTTGGACAGAACCCTATCAGCAAGAGACCGGTCGGCTTTTAACCTATTATTTGCCCCTATTTGCCAACGATGGCCGTTGGTTAGGCACAGCGCTGGTGGATGTTGATGGTAACTATTTAAGTGAACTCCTAAATAAGCCTGTCTTTCGTCAGCTGGGGAGCTTTACCCTTTTGACCCGTTCGGGCATCGTCATTGCAGACCCAGCCAACCCTGACAACAATCTGAAAACCTATGAAGACATTCCTGACTTGCGTGATCTTTGGCAGCAGGTAGACCCGGATGGCACAGGATTTTTAGAAGGAGAAAACGGCTACTGGGCCTATGCCGTCGTGCCCGGGCAGGAATGGCTTGTCTTTGGTTTTGTACCCTATGCAGCGGTATTTAACCGGGTTGCCCTGATTACCTTGGGAGCAGCGGCCCTGGTGGTGGCCCTGCTTTCAATCGCTACGTTCTTAGCCGTGCGCAGTCTCAATCGTCGTCTGCGACCCGTCCTCAACCAGTGTAACCAGCTGGCCCAAACCGATGCTATGCTCCTAGCCCAGTGGGATCAGCAGGATGACTTGAATCAGCTATCCCTGGCCTTTTTTAATATGCTGGAGCAGCTCAACTTAAATGAGGAGACCATTCGTCGCCACGAGCAAAAAATTAAAAACGAGACCCGCCATTCTGATCAGGTTTCCGAGCAGTTTATCGGGTTTACAGAGCGACTGAGCCAGCAGGCCGGTGAGCAGCAGGTGCTGCTGCGGGATGCTCAGGAGCTCATGGCTAAGGTCGTGAACGATTCTCAATCGGTGGATATTCAACTCGATGCCTTGAATACCCTGGGACGGGCCCTGGCTGGAGAACTGAGACGTGTTCCGGCCCACTCTGGGGAAACGCTGGCTGTTTTGGAACAGCAGGTTGAGACCCTGACCCATTGCCTAGAGGCGGGGATAACGGCTGAGTCACATGAACAACTGCACAGGCTAGCGGGTCAGCTGGCCAAGAATGTCATTGCTCTCAAGGCCCAAGATCGGCGATGGCCTTCCCTGGATAGTCTGCAACAACAGACAAATAATATTGCCCAGGCTGGGCAATCGGCGGCTACATCGTCGCACCACATTGTTGGTGCGACCCAGCCCATTGTCGAATTACTGGAAAAAATTGAACAGATTTCGACGGCGCTGGTGCTAAGGGCAGGGGCGATTTCGGAATAGGGCCATTGGGTTGGGGGGCATCGCCGATTTTCGGGTGTGTGTGGTGTGTATGTATGAGGGGCTAACTATACCTCTTCTAAGGGGGACATGACTTTTCTAGATAACGTACGGTGAAAATCTGTATGTTTATATGCTGACGTTTTTTCTAAAAAGCTGAAAAGTAAGTTTGATTTCCAGGCTTATAATCGAGACGTATTAGCAGCTGGTAAACAGGTGCTGACGTTGTTCCTACAGAAAAAGCTGTCGCTTCGCCCATATGCCCCCCTTAAAGTTGCCAACCTCTGACCCGTTACCATCCCCTGCCACCAGCCTTCAGTATTCGTCTGCGACAGCGTTTCAAAAGCCGGGTGTAATGGGCACCGTCAAGCGCTGGCTGCGACTCAACTCATTTGGCGGACGACTGTTTTGGATGATCATGCTGGGGGCCCTGGCGGGTATGGGCGGCATGGCCTTTCTGTTTAGTGAGATGCTAAAGCGACAGGCTGAGGATCAGGTCCGCAGCAGTATTGATAGTAAGGTTAATGCGATCGCATCCGTAACAGAATCAGCTGAAACCCTAGCCTACAGCCTGGGGGTAAGTGCCACCACCCTGCACGAACGCCAGGCTCAGTTTCCTGACACCTACCGAGAGTTGGTCCTCAAGCTGTTTGAGCGTCGTCCAGAATTTGTGGTGGGGCTGGGGTTGGCCCAGGGCGAAAATGGCATCATTGTCGATCAGCCCTGGCTATTTCCCTACTATTCCGCCAGCCTCGCTAATCCAGAGGCTATCCGCTACGAAGATTTTGCCGATGATGAGGGGGAGTTTTACCCTGAAAGCCAGCGCTACGAGGACTATTTTGAACCCCAGGTCAGTGTGTGGACCGAGCCCTACCAAGACACGGCCAGCCGTCTACTCACCTACTACTATCCTCTGTTTAATAGTGATGGCACCTGGCTAGGCTCCACACTGGTGGATATTGACAGCGCCTATTTGAGCAATTTGCTGGACGATGTTGTGTTTCAGCAGGCGGGCAATTTTTTGTTGGTTACACGGTCGGGGCAGGTGATTGCCAATCCCGCCAACCCTGCCAGCGATGCCCAAACCTATCAAGACATTAGTGGTCTAGCCGCGATTTGGTCCCAGATTGAGTCTGATGCCCCTGGCTTTGTTCGGGAAGATGCGGGCTATTGGGCCTACTCGATGGTCCCAGGTCAAGACTGGCTGCTGTTTGGCTTTGTCCCCTATAAAGCCATATTTGGGCGAATCGTTACCATTGCTGCGGTCACCACTGGTCTCATGGGGCTGCTGTTGGCAACGGTGGTCTTTTTGGCGATCAGAAAGCTAAATCAGCGGATAAAACCTATCTTGCTCCAGGGCAACCAGTTTGCCAGCACGGAGCAGGCTCTGCTAGCGTCGTCTACCCAGCATGACGAACTAGAGCAGCTATCCCTATCGTTTTTTAATTTGCTCAACCAGCTGAATTTGCACCAGGAGACTATCCGTCGCCATGAGGAAACCATCGCCCAAAGCAATTTGCATGCAGATCAGGTGACGGAGAAGTTCTTGGCATTTACAGCCCAGATTGACGAAGAGGCCAGTGAGCAGAAAGCTTTGATTCAAAAGGTGCAGCAGCAGCTCACCGCACAGTCTAACGAGTACAAATCCGTAGACAGTCGCTTAGATGCGCTGTTTACCCTGGCCCAAACCCTGGGGGGATTTTTAGAGAGTATTCCGTCGGAAACTGAATCAACCGAACTGTTTAATTCGCTCGATCAGCGTATTCTGGCCTTAACTAATGTCCTTGATGATGCCCCTGACAAAGCCCAGTCTCAGGTGCTATTAACCCAGCTGATTAGCGATGTGGCTAACCTCAAGGCCTATAACCGCCAGCAATATTCCCTGGAAAAGCTACAGCATCAAACCAACGATGTTACCCAGGCCAGACAGGCCACCCTGGCGCAGTCCCAGGCTATGGTGACCGCTGCCCAAACCATTACCCAAATCTTGGCGGAAATTGAGACTATCACCCACACCCTAAATCAGGATGCAAAACAGGTTTCAGACATGCTGTGGGGTGACTTGCAGCGGTCGGACATGCTGATGCCTGACATTGGCCAAGAGCCTAGCCTACAAGCTCCGCAGTCATCCCTAGGGATAGATGAGTTCACGCCAAATGCGAGTCCCGATGACGACCTGCGCTCATTGGATACGGCGATTGCAGACCTATCTCCTGATGCCAATTTAGATCCGGGTCTAAGTCTAAGTGAGGATGTCTGGGCTTCGAATAGCGCCAATCGTGCCGACGATACATCTACCCCTGGGGGTACTTAGTCGGGCGGATTATGGGTGGGGGTGCTGAATGTGGCAGCCCCCGGAGCCTGCTAAATTCACCTATGATGAGAGCTGCAGCAGACAGGAGAATTGTATGGTCAGGTGGCAGCGGTTTAGGAGCGGACTGGTGGGTATGGTTGTGGCGTTTGCCCTGATCCTGACTATGCTGCCTGGGGTTGCGATCGCAGAGTCAGGAATCATCAACTACACCCTGACAGACCTCACCGGCCGCGACTTTGAAGATGCCGATTTATCAGGTACATCCCTGGCCGCCGCCCAGGTACGAGACGCTAACTTTCGAGGTGCAGATCTAAGCGCCACCATTCTGACCAAAGCCCAATTTATTCGCTCCGACCTCACCGGCGCTAATCTGTCAGAAGCGTTTGCTGACCGAGTGGAGTTTACGGGGTCGGATCTGACCAACGCTATTATCAACGACGCCCTCATGACCAGCAGCACCTTTGCTGAGGTGGACATTACGGGGGCCGACTTTTCTTACAGCATTATTGACCGGTTTCAAGTCAAATATCTGTGCGAACGGGCGGATGGTGTAAACCCTGTGACTGGGATTACCACTCGCGAAAGTTTGGGGTGTGACGACTAGTCTATTTGAGCCTGACGTTGTCCTCGTCATGGCAAATGAAGCGCTGTAGCTTTAAGCACATAGGCTACCTACGTGCCGCTCTGATACCACCTACGCCATTTGGCGTAGGTGGTATCAGCTATTTTAAGCCGTTTCAGCACATAAAAAAGGTTCGCCTCTTCACGCAAAGATGGCGAACCTACGATAGCGAACATGTCAACGAAATGCGCTTGTTACCACACTAGAGGACAGCTGTTGCTGAGCCAATTGGTCAAAGGTCTAATTCTAGTGACCGTAGTTTATTCTGTGGCAGAAAAGATCGGCTGCATATTTTTAAGCCCCTTTTATACCAAGGGCTACAGCCTTGGCTCTGAGGCTGGGGGTTCTGATTATTAGACAGCAAAATTGCCTATGTTTTTATCAATTTTTAGGACTGCGTGATTACACCCAACTTTGCTTCAAACCCTTGCGTGTTGACAAAAAAATGTTGATTCTAGTTAGAGATACGACCGCTGCGGAATCAGGGTAAATATACAGGTATCAGGTGAAGGTAGGAGTTGATTAAAGATGTATACAGCCCTTCCTGTCATAGATGGCAGCCAGTCCCCCACGCCGTCTGCTGACATTCGTCAGCTATGCCAGCTGCAGATTGATCGCCTGAGCGAAAAGCTGCCCATATTAGACGTTTGGCTAGTATGTTGGAATCAGCTTGAAAATAAGCGAGATATGATTCCATCTCGGCGAAATCATGGTGTAGGACAGCAAATAAGGTCTTATTTAGAATCAGAGCGCTGGATATCTGAAAATTTGCCGTTTTTAGAGCTTACTCCCCTATCTTTAGGCTCTGGTGAATCCCAGGCCTATGTGTGTGGTCTAGGCAAGACAAATGCCCATTGGGATTATTTGTTTCTAAGGACAGAAGAGCATATCTCTCATTTTCAACAAGACCTGGTAAAAGAGTATGCTCAGCTGTTGCATCAATATCTCACCCTCTATCAGGAGAACCTGCGTCAGCGCTCCAAAATTCAGCTTTTAGAACAGGCCCTACAGCAGGCGGATCATCAGCTACGCAATCCCCTGGCGTTGATTAGTCTCTATGCTGAGACCATTGGGTTAGGGGCAGAAAATGAGGCCCAGAAGCAGCAGGCGGACTGTATTCGTGAAACGGCTCAGTATATTTCGACAAATCTCGGTGGTTTGCTTAACTGCGGTAAGCGGGCGAGTCTCCGGCGAGAAAAACATACTCTGTCTGCGTTGTTACAGGATGCGACGGTGTTGTTAGCACCCAGGATCGTAGACAAACAACTCACCATTGTTCAATCGACTGCCCGGCCAGTGTCTCTTGTTGTGGATGGTTGGCAGGTGGCACAGGTGTTACAAAACCTGCTGGATAATGCGATTCATTTTAGTCCCAAGGGGGGGACTATTACCGTTAACTGGCAAGTCTCTCAGCATGCGGTGCTAATTACGATCAGCGATCAGGGGCCGGGGGTAGGGGAGACTAATATCTCTGAGCTGTTTGATCCGTTCTATTCAAAGCGCGCTGGGGGGACTGGTCTGGGACTTGCGATCGCAAAGAAAATCGTCCTCGACCACGACGGCCGTATCGGTGCCGAAACCCTTGCCAAGGGAGGCGCTAAGTTTTCTATTTTTCTACCCCGTTAGCGTTCGTATCCACGTTCTCCCCTGCATAAACGACGAGGTACAACCGTAGGTCTACTATATCTGTCACCCATGTAGGCGCATCCGCAATGACTGATGCCATTTCCGTTCTTTTAGTAGACGACCACGCCGAATTTAGACAGGGTCTGCGTACCCTGCTGGGCTTTTACACCGATGACTCCGCCACATTTGAGGTGGTGGCAGAAGCCACATCGGCGGAGCAGGCCATTGAAATGGTTGCCACCCATAGTCCCATGATTACCCTGTTGGATATGGAATTAGGGACGGGCACGGGGTTGGATGTGCTGCAGCGTCTCAGAACCCTCGGTATTGATACACGGGTGCTAAGTCTGTCTGCCCATCGAGAAGATAAGTGGGTCTTCCAGGCAATGCAGGCCGGCGCCAAGGGCTATGTGGCTAAGGATAAGCTCGTGACCCAGCTCCATGACGCACTCCGTAGCATCCTCCAAGATGAAGTCTATCTAGACCCAGAGTTGGCCACCGGATTTTTCCGGCTGTTCCACGCCCATGCCCTAATGAACCGCCAGGCCCGCGATGCTGTGCGGCTCACCGAACGTGAACAGGAGGTGCTGCGTTGGCTGGTGCAGGGGGACTCAAATGAGACGATTTCCAAAAAAATGTTTATCACCATTGCAACGGTTAAGGCTCATCTGACCGCTATTTTTGACAAGCTCAAGGTACGCAGTCGCACCCAGGCCATTGTCAAGGCCATTAAGCTGGGGCTGGTGGATGCCTGAGGCGAGTGCTGCCCGTCAATGGGAGTTGGTTTTTGAGTGGTAGCTCTTTATCTTAGTAACACCGATAAAACGGTAACCGGCTCAAAATAATTTTCTTTCTCCGTGCGCTCTACCTTTCATAATCCCCTGCCTCGCCTGCGTCGTTACTACCAAGAAATTCTTAGCCTATTGGGCAATACTCCCCGGCTGATTCAGCTGGTGTGGTCAGCGGCTCCGGTGTGGCTCATCCTAAATATTGGGTTGACCTTGATCAGTGCGCTGATACCAGTGGCCCAGCTGTATGTCGGTAAGCTGGTGATAGACCAGGTGTTGCTGAGCCTGGCGAACGGTACGGTTGGGTTTACACCAGAACTATCACTGCTAGTCATCGCTGGATTTGGGCTGTTGCTGCTGCGCGAAGTACTGACCCAGCTCAGTGGCTATGTCAATCGTATCTTGAGCGATCAGTTCTTGCTCCATGCCAATGTACAGCTGCTTCAGCAGGCGATGCGGCTAGATTTGGCCCATTACGAATCCTCTGAATTTCACGATGTGCTCAACCGGGCTCAGCAGAGCGGCAGTAACTATCCGCTGCGGGTGGTGGAACTATTGTCACGACTGCTGGGGTCGATGACGCGGCTGCTGGGACTGCTGACCCTGCTACTACGGTTTAACCCGGGTGTGATGGCGCTGTTGTTGGTCAGTGTGTTGCCCACATTTTGGGTGGGAATTCGCTATTCCCGTCGGCGGTTTTGGATGAACCGTCGCCAGACACCGTCCCGTCGTTTAGCAGACTATTTCTACAAGGTGCTGACCGATCCTCAATATGTGAAAGAGGTACGGCTGTTTAACCTGGGGCAGCACATGGTCAATCAGTACCGCACCATTCGGCAGGAGTTTAACCAAGAGTCGCGCCGACTGGCGGGGCAGCAGTCCCTGGCCCAGCTGAGTATTGAGCTGTTGGGGGGCATTGGCTTTTATGGAGCCTATGGTTTGGTGCTATGGCAAACCATAGGTGGACTGGTTACCCTGGGCGATCTCACCCTATATACCGGAGCATTTCAGCAGGCCCAGGCGCTGATTGAGTCGATCTTGCTCAGTCTGGCCACACTCTATGAATATAATCTCTATGTCTCTCAATATTTTGAGCTGTTGGATATCTCTCCCCAGGTGAGGAGTCCCCAGTCTCCTCAGCCGTTCCCTAAACCCATGGGGCAAGGGCTGAGCTTTCAAGATGTGTCCTTTACCTATCCGGGCTCAGAACAGCCCACCCTCAAGGAGATTAACCTGACGGTAGCCCTCGGAGAGTGCATTGCCCTGGTGGGGGTGAATGGTTCGGGAAAAACAACGTTGCTAAAGTTGTTGACCCGTCTGTACGACATTGAACAGGGCCAGATTGTGATTGATGGGGTGCCCCTACAACAGTTTGCCCTGGGCGACCTGCGCAGCCAGATTGGGATTCTGTTCCAAGACTTTGCCCGCTATGCCCTCGATGTTCAAGACAACATTGGCTTTGGAAATTTGCCCCAACGACAGGATATGGACCTGGTCACCCAAGCGGCTAAAGGGGCCGGAGCCACGGACGTGATCGATCAGCTAGACGACGGCTACCAAACCATTCTGGGCAAAATGTTTTCCGGTGGTGTTGATCTCTCCGGTGGTCAGTGGCAAAAAATTGGCTTAGCCCGGGCTTTTATGAGCGATGCCCAGATTTTGATTTTAGATGAACCCACGGCGGCGGTGGATGCGATCGCAGAGCACGATCTGTTCCAACGCTTCCGCCAGCTCACCCAAGGCAAAATGACCTTTCTCGTCAGCCACCGCTTCTCCACCGTGCGCATGGCCGACCGCATTGTTGTCTTAGAGCAGGGCAAGATCACCGAAGTCGGCACCCATGCTGAGTTAATGGCCCACCCAGGTCGATATGCCGAAATGTTCGACCTCCAAGCCGAAAGCTATTTGGGTAATACCGGACACTGAGCCATTCATCCCCTAGGGACATTCCATGGAACGTCCCCACAACACGGGATCGCCCTATAATAAATTCCCATGGAAATCATCTTTATCCTGGTAGAACCCGAAGAACCCGAGAACGTCGGTGCTGCTGCCCGAGCCATGCACACCATGGGTTACAACACCCTGCGCCTGGTGCGACCCAAGGCCGATTACCGCAGCGAAAAAGCCCTGGCCCTGGCCCATGGCTCCCAGCACGTCCTCGAAACCGCCCAGGTCCACGATAGTCTCGCCACCGCCATCCAAGACTGTGACCTGGCCTGTGCCGCCACCGCCCGCCACCGCTACGAAAAGCACCACTACACCTCCGTTCGACAGCTGCCAGACTATCTCCAAGCCAAAGGGGAATGGCTCCACCGCATCGCCATTGTGTTTGGTAGCGAACGCTCCGGTCTAAAATCCGCTGACATCGATGTTTGTGATCTGCTGGTTACCATTCCCCAGCATCAGCTACAGCCCTCCCTAAACCTGGCCCAGGCGGTGATGGTGTTTAGCTATGTGCTGTCTGCCGAGCAAACCCAGGTGCAGATTACAGACCAGCGCCTAAACAGCGAACCCATGCCCTCGGCAGAATATGCCAGCCTCAAACGGTTACTACAGCAGCTGATAGTTCGCGTAGGACTGCCAGAACGCTACCAGGGCTATGTTCTGCGGGGGGTGGCCCGTCTAGGCCGGGAAGATCTCTATGTGCTCCATAAGCTGCGGGCTGCTTTTGACCATGCCCTAGATCGAGCAGCTATTGGGAAAGAAAACCCGTAAACAATAGGGGCAGCAGTATCAGCAGACAGCCGATAAAAAGCAGGGTGCCGGGGTCGATATCAACAACAGGGGGTTTGTTAGACATGGTTCTTATGGTGATGACCTAATAGTGATGGTTTTATGATCTGAGGTTACTGCACAAATTGCCTTTTCGACTGTAGATAGCCCCTGTCCGATTTATGAAAAACTACGGACGAATTAAACCGATTACCATCACCATGATCCATGATTGGGTGATCTTAAAGCGACACCCATGGTTCATCAGCAAAACGGTTTGCTTAGTGACGATGCCCTCACCCGTCCTGAAGATGGGGACACCTATGATTGCTCGATTGCGGTCATAGGCGGCTCAACGGCGGCCTACACCACCGCCCTAACGGCCCTGAAACTCAGGCTAGATGTCTGTTGGGTGCAGCCCCAACGGGTGGTGGGTGGTCAGTTTACGGCCCAGGCACTGCCTGCTTCGGACGATGGGGATCTATTGCGACACCGAGCCGATCTGATGACCATCGGCGGAGAGGAATTTGCCATTTCCCAAAGCCAGCGTCTGTTTCGAAAACGTCAGCGCCAGCTACAGCCCGTGACCGGGCGGTTGGTGGACGATCCAGGCGGCTCCTGGGTGTGTCCCCTGTCCACTACCCCCGTTGTCGCCGCTACTGCCCTCAATGAACCCCTGCTGCCCTATCTAAAGTCGGGCAAGCTCAGGCTAATTCCCTACGCTGAACCCACATCCCTATTGCTAGAGCCAGGCGAGCGTCGTCGGGTGACCGGTGTGGTCTGTCAAGACACCAAAACTAAGCACTCGTTTACGGTGAAGGCCAGTGTGGTGGTGGAGGCCACCGACTTTGGCGATCTTTTAGAGGTGGCCAACTTGCCGTCACGGGTGGGGCAAGAAGCTCGTAGTGATACGGGGGAGGCGATTTTACCAGAGGAGGCCAGACCCCAGTGTCAGCAGTCGTTTACCTTTGATGTGCTGGTGGAGCGCACCCGACCCGGTCAAGGGGTGCCCATCGGTGCGCCCAAGGAATATGGTCGGGTGCCGTGGCTAAACCTGCAGGAGTTTACGGGGGATTTTTGGGTAAGTAAAAACAAGATTTGGAAAAAACGCGACTTCTTTAATGCCTTTGGCATTTTTCGCTATCGACGGCTGCAGCGCCGTTCTCTGACTAAGACTACGGTCTCCCCTGGGGATGTGGCGGTGATCAACTGGGGCACGTCTGGCCACCCCCAGCGGGGACAGTGCTGTGGCAACGACTACCGCACGGGGCATCTGATTGGTCTGAGCCGTTCTGAACGTCAGCAGCAAATTCAGCGGGCGCGCATTCGAGCCAGGGCCTATATTCATTTTTTGCAGGTCAATGGTGTGCCCGACCTGAAACCGCGAGGTGACCTGACCTGGACTAAGGATGGTATTGCCCTTGAGCCTTATATTCGCGAAGCTCGCCGTGGCATTGCCATGACCACCATTCGCCATGAGGATGTGGCGTCCAGCTTTTTTCCAAATCAGTCCCGCGCCCGTGCTTTTGACGATACTCTCGGCATTGGTCAGTACCACTACCTGGACCTGCATGGCAATCTGGTGGATGGCCATGTTAGTCCCAAGGGCAAAGATGTGGTTGCCCTGCCCTTTACCCTGCCGGCAGGGGCGCTGGTTCCCATTGACACCGATGGTCTTGTGTTGTCGGCTAAGAGTATTGGTACTACACACATTACTAACGCCGCTTATCGGATGCATCCGGTGGAGTGGGCCATTGGTGAGGCCGGTGGATTTTTGGCTGCGTTTAGTGTCTGGACGGGTAAACAGCCTCGTGAGATCGTGGGCGATGAGTCCCTATTGAGAAAACTACAGGGCTTTGTCACCCGTAACGGTATTCCCATTGTCTGGTTTGATGATGTGTCCCATATTGATCCCGATTTTGAGGCGATTCAAGTGATGGCAGCGGCGGGAATTATCAACAGTGAGAATGCTAAAAATTTGCACTTTCGGCCCTATGGCAGTGTTAGCCGCGCCGTGGTTTGTACAGCCCTGGTCAATCTTTTAGGGCTGGATAAAATTAACCCGACCCAACCGACATTTAGCGATGTACAACCGGGTCAACATTGGGCCTATGGCTCGATTGAGGCCCTTAAGGCCAAGAATATGGTGGCGGGCATGGGGCGGGGACGCTTTGCGCCCAACCAGGCCATGACCCGTCAGCAGCTAGGGTTTTTGGTCAAACGGGCGATGCCCCAGGCCCATGAGCAGGCCTTTGCTAAGACGCCGCGAGATCGGCAGATTGTTCAGCGTCGAGATCTCTCACGGGTGTTTTATGCACTGCTTAAGGCAAAGCTTAGGATCTAAACGCGGCGTTGAGAACAGAATGGGTTACGCATCTGTAAGCACAAATATCAGCCATTTGCAGGTATTACTGACTGATGGACTGTCCTAAACTGCCCTATAAGCGCAACAGAACTAGGTGACCTATGCCGACTGAACAGATGACAATCTATGTGCCCCCGAGGGTAAAGACGGCCATTCAACAACTAGCAAACGCTAAAGAGCAGTCTATGAATACGATTGTGGTGGCAGCGCTGGAGCTTGCGATCGCAGAGTGGACAGAGCAGAACAGCGTCTAGCGCCTA
>ERZ1740067.1861-NODE-1861-length-13715-cov-21.988653_pt1 | contig 13715 bp, 17 predicted proteins | sample MGYA00581736_ERZ1740067 | MGnify/ENA primary metagenome ERZ1740067 (study PRJEB43018, sample SAMN04849236) | marine metagenome | isolation source: floating plastic debris | place: Pacific Ocean | collected 2008-08-27 | study: EMG produced TPA metagenomics... | reverse complement strand
AATTGAAAAAGTAGAGCGCAAAACCAGCAGGTGCGCCATCAATACGAGCAACAATGGCATGGGCTGTAGGGTTATCACCAAAGAGATGCTTTTCTAAATCTTCAGGTGCACCGATTACTTCGTGGGCCAGGTTTTCATATTCAGCAAGGGCCATAACCAGCTCAAACAGTAGAGAAACATCATCACGGGTTGCAGGACTGATGGTAACGGGGGCTGCCATGGAGCGATTAATGAAGACAATATAATCAAATACTGCTACAGCGCCGTAGCTAAACGGCTTGTGGCACGACCAATAATTTTATCCGCTTCGACAACACCAAAGTGTCGACTATCGCGGGCGCTAGGTTCATGGATATTATCGCTGATCAGGTATACTCCTTCGCCATAGAAAATCTCGCTGACTCGCTTGATCATCAGCATTTCTGAGGGCATGCTGATGGCTTGCGCGCTATCAAATTGCCCAGATTCTGAGACATTGGCAACACCCCTCCAGCGAAGGATTGCAACATCCCCTATTTTCACAGCCACCCCCATTTCCGCCAAAATCGTATCTCCTGGCATCAGCGTTGGCACCATAGAGTTCTCACGCACCACAAATCGCTGTCGTCGTCCTAATAGCCATTGGGCGTACTCAGCCCAGTCAGCTTTGGGGAGCATTTTTACCTGAGGCGGCAATACATCCCTTCCCTGCCATTGTTCATTGTCTATGCCCATTGTCTAACAGATAAAGATACAAAAATCCCGCAAAGCCTACACCTTACGGGATTTCTCAAATCTTGACGATATGAACCACTAACTAGCGGTAAACCAAGCCACTTCGCGACCCTTAGTTGCCCAGAAAATAGTGTGGATTTTCTCGACAGCGGCCATCAGTTCTTCAGCATGCTGCTGACTGACTTCTACTTTACAAGCGGAGCAAAGCTTGGCAGCTTTCCAGAAAGTATCGTGTAGATCGGGATAGGACTCTAAGTGAACTGGCTTAAAGTAATCAGTCCATAGAATTAACAAATCATCTTTAGTTTTTTGAGCCTGCTCTTCCTTGATCGCAATGTAGCGAGACAGGGTGTTGGCATAGGCTACTTTGCCAGCTGCATCCGATGGTTCCTCAAGGGCCAAGATTTTCTTAGTCATCGACAAAACAGCTTCAGCTGTGATGCGCGCAGCAGAAGGATCGTAAACACCACAGGGACCATCACAGTGGGCATGGACCTCAGTAGGGGGAAACCAAGTGTTTAGTAATGCAATTGCGTTGTTGAGCATAGTCACCAATCGGTAAATAGTTGATGGGTTTCTGCTAGAAACTTCGCCGGAAAAAATCGTTCAGCAAAATCGTCCAGCGAAATCGTCCAGCGCAGTTAACAGTATACTGCCGTTTCCCTGTCCCTCCATAGGGGATACCAAAGGAAGCATAAGGACGTATTTTGTAATATTTGTAATATTTTTGTACTAGCACCAGGGTAAACTCATGGGGTAGGAATCAGGTACTTAGGTCGAGACATTGACGCATTGGAACTTCGAGTATTGGGCACGTTGGGTACGGCATTCAGCACAGGCAACAGTCCTACTGTTGGCCGTAACAAGCTGTGATGATTTGGTCCCCCAGGTGTCTGACCCCAACGCTCATCTGCCCCCCTGTGTGGAGCAAAACTGTAACTGTGGTGATTTTGTCAGTCAAGAGTTAGCCCAGTTAGTCCTCAATGAGGATAGTAATGACCCCTACAATCTAGATGGTGATGGCAATGGTCGTGCCTGTGAACGACTCCCCCAAGCCACACCAGACTTAGACTGGGAAACTTATTTCTCTAACAGTCCTCACATTGCCCTGGGCAACCCTAGCCATGCGGGGCAAGAAAACATTGATAACTATTTGATCGATCGCGATCAGTATGTGTTGGCCTATAGCCAAAGCCATGGTGGCCTGCGATGGGCTAGCTGGGTGCTTAACCGTGATTGGATAGGCAGTACCGAGCGACAAAACAACTTTCGTCCCGATGGGATTCTCCCGAAGGGCACATACCAGGTCACACCTAGAGACTATACCGGTAGCGGCTATGATCGGGGTCATATGGTGCCTTCCGCCGATCGCACGGCTACTGAACGAGATAATTCAGCAACATTTTTGATGACCAATATCTTTCCCCAGACCGCCGAAAACAATCGCGGGCCTTGGAAAGAGCTAGAAGCCTATTGTCGAGACCTGATCTATCAGCAGGGCAAAACGCTTTACATCATTGGTGGTGTCTATGGTCAGAAGCAGCCCATTGCTAAGCAGCGAGTGATTCCGCCTAGCCGCACTTGGAAGGTCGTTGTAGTTTTTGATGATGAGCCCACGGTGGACAATGTTAACTACAGCACCGACACAATTGTTGTAGATATGCCCAACGGCAATCGTCTTGATGAACAATGGCAAACCTACCAAACCTCTATTGACCGAATTGAGCTAGCCACTGGCTATGATCTACTATCGGATATTCCTGATGCCATACAAGCTGAGTTAGAGGCAAGGCAAAGCAAGCATTAGGTAACCAATCAGCCCATACTTACTCCAAAATTTAGGTCACCCATAATCAACTCAAGCGTTAGACTGCAACGGCTATAAACACAGCACACAACGGCTGACTGTGGATCATCAGGCCTAAACTGCTAGGTCTCTACAACTTTTGTTTTAACTCCAATCACCTGATCGTCTTCTGTTTTACCCAATAGATATACATCTATTTCTACGCTGCCGATGCGATAGACCTGCGGATTTTCTAGGGTAGTTTCAAGCAGGTCCCGGAGATTGCGATAGCGTTGGACCAGGGTTAATTCATGGGAATCAAACCAGGATCGTTCCACTATGGACTGGGCAAAAAACTTCTCGAGACTGACGATGGCCACCGGAGTAGCATCCGGATAAGTGGCTAATAGTTCCACATTGATACTGGGGGAAGCCTTGGTAATGGGGACAGCAGCCACCTCAAAGGGATAATCTGCCTCGCTACGCCATAGCAGATCTCTGCAAGCGGCTTCCAGCTCTGGTATCAGGTCTTGGGCTATGGGCATGGGAAACGTGAGCAGAGCAAGGGGTTGAGCTTAGGGATAGCTTACCGGGTGGACGGTAACTGTATATAAGCAATGTATAAGGAATACAAGCATCCTGAGGCTCAGCGACGCCCGGTTAACTATCACCTTGCAGATGCTGTTTGAGAAATGCTGTCGTTCTTTGCCAAGCCAGGTCTGCAGCCTCCGCGTTATAACGAGTTCCAGAGGGGTTGGCAAAGGCATGATTTGCCCCTTCATAGACATAAATTTCAGTCTCTTTACCCAAATCAGTCAACGCGGTCTCAAAGGCTTGGACAGTCTCGGGAGAGGGGCTGGAATCTAAGGCACCAAAGTGGCCTTGAATAGGCATTTGTAACGGCTCAAGGGTGGCTGGATCAGTGGAAATTTGCCCACCATAGTAGATCACCGTTGCATCTAGCTCAGTCGGTAGGGCTAGGGCTGTGTTTAGCGACCAGGTGCCACCAAAGCACCAACCAATGGTGCCAACCGTGGGGGATTGCTGTTCGTCGGTTAAATAGCCGTAGGCAGCTACAACATTTTGGGTCAAGCGCTCCGAGTTTTGAATGGCGGCTTGTACCAACGTCTTGGCCTGATCGCGGTTTTCTGCCACTTCCCCATCGTAAAGATCTACCGCTAATGCCGTATAGCCTTCTGCCGCCAAGCGACGGGTCATGGTGCGAATATTGTCGTTGAGACCCCACCATTCTTGTATAACAATCAGCCCTGGGAGTGGAGAGCTGACATCAGCGGGCTTGGCTAGATAGCCATTGAAGGGTATTCCGTCGAGGGTGCCATAGGTCACCTCCTCGGTTGTAACTGCATTAGAAGCTACATCCTTTGCCGCTGGCGAAGCGATAGGCACGTCATCTTTATGAAGCTCCGCCATGACAGCGCTTGGGCCATCGGCTGGAATTTGACCAGATAAGGATGGGTTGATTAGGGCACAGCCGACAGCTAATAACGCAGTCACTAAGGCAAGTCCCAAAAGATTACGCATTGCCAAAAGTTCCTAAAGCAGCGACTCAAGGATAGTTGATTTTTCTGAATTCAACCTGAGAAGAAGGCACGATGGTTAGGGCACGGCAACGGTATCTAAAAGCTCAGAAATAATGGGGTCGCTTTTGTGTCCCCCGCTGGCAATCAAACGGTGGGCTAACACCGACGGGGCTAAGGCCTTCACGTCATCGGGTAGCACATAGTCTCGATCTTCTAGAAAGGCTAACGCCTGAACGGCGCGATATAGGGCCACCGTACCCCTGGGACTGACGCCCAGGGCCACATCATCATGCACTCGGGTAGCTCGCACAATGTTGAGCATATACTGCTGTACTGAGTCTTCTACTTTTATGTTTTTGCACGCTTTCTGCAGACTGTGCATTTCATCTAGAGTGATGCAGGGCTGGAGATCGGTCGGTTTTACAGGCTGGGCCAAACTGTGTAGCATCTTGAGCTCGTCATTGGCGCTGGGGTAGCCCAGACTCAAGGAGAGGGCAAAGCGATCCATCTGGGCTTCAGGGAGGGGAAATGTGCCTTGGTATTCCACTGGATTTTGGGTGGCAATGACAAAAAACGGATCGGGCACGGGCCGGGAGACCCCGTCAAGGGTGACCTGATGTTCTTCCATCACTTCCAACAGGGCCGATTGGGTACGGGGAGTGGCACGGTTGATTTCATCGGCGAGCAGTATATTGGCAAAGACGGGCCCAGGTAGAAACTGAAACTTACCGCTGCTGGGGTTCCAGATATTTGTACCGGTGACATCGCTGGGTAGCAAATCGGGGGTACACTGCACCCGCTGAAATTTGCCATCAATGCAGCGAGCGAGGGACTTGGCTAGCAGGGTTTTGCCAACACCGGGCACATCTTCGAGCAGAACGTGGCCGCCGGACAGCAAAGCTACTAGAACTAAACGGATGGGTGCCTCTTTACCAACGATGGTTTTATTGAGGTTCTGAACGATGTGACCGATGCGATCTCGCATAGTTGCCCTTGGGTTTAACTCACTACAGCTTACCCACAGAGTTCAAGGTTGTGGAATGACACAACTCACAGCTCCCACAGACCGACAAAACATGGCTGCCCTCTTGTTGCTAAACCTCAAAGATAGCAACAACACTACTCCTGAGTTAACGGATCAACGAGAGTTAACACGCGACACAACGCTAGCTTGGCCAAATTTTAAAGGGGTTGTCCATCAGCTGCATATCTCAGCAATGGTCACCATAGAGTTATCTGATTAGGTGATGCGAGTCAAAAAATTGCATCACTACAGGTCCATCCTGATGAGGATTGACAGCCTATGCCTTTTTCAGCGAGATACAGCCCCGAGCTTAATGCTGTAGAAACGGTCTTTAGTGGCATTGTCAACGAAATCGATATTGAGGCGGAACTGTACGAAGGTCACCAAATATCGGAAAGGTTTGGAACTTCGCACTATTTAGTCAATTTTACGGACGCTGATCTGAGGTTATCTATTACATATATGTACAATTTGCCAGCACTTTGCGATCGCATCGGCAAACGACGTCCCATTCGCATCGCCTTAGTCAATGACAATGAGCAAAACCAAGAGCTGGTTGATTTCTATAAACTAGTCAGTCAAAACAGAGGGTGGAACATCGAAACATTCTCCACACCCGGCGATGCAGCAAGCTGGCTACTTGCCTGAGCCGCGCCCATTGTCCCTAGACGCTAAGCCCAATAACATCAGCCAAAACATCAGCCAACTTGTGAAGCCGCGATGTAAATCAGAGGCGCTCAGGGTAACCTACCCTTGCCGCCAAGGTTGCTAGAGAATTTTGGCGGTAAGCCATCGGCAGGCGTTTATTCATCTGCCGATGGTGCCACGTACAGCCTAGAGTCAGGGTTAGTATGGCGATATCCACGGTTTTGTAGCTGCCCTGCAAACAAATCCATGCTTCAACGCACCCTCTACGTCTTAGCTGTCCTTAATCTTGACATCTCAGCCTCGTTTTATCGAGATGTTCTCGGCTTCACCATCGAAGACATGGGCGATCCTGGCTGGCGCATGTACGTTCGAGATGGATGTCGTATTATGGCTGGGGAATGTCCTGATGCAATCCCTCCCCAAGATCTTGGCGATCATTCTTATTTTGCCTATTTTGTTGTAGATAATGTAGATACTGAATACAACAACGTGGTGGCTCACGACATAGAAATCATCAAACCCTTGCGCGATGAGCCCTGGGGTATGCGAGAGTTTGGCCTCCGCACTGTGGATGGCCATCGCATTATGATTGGAAAAGACTTGGATGAGTAAGCGACCTCTCCCATCTCTCTGAAAAAACAAGGGCAAGAAAAGATACCACCTTAAACTATACAAAAGAGTCTTTAAGCAGCCATGGCTGGGATATAGAACGCGATCCACCAGCTCACCAGAGTTTAGCTAACGGCCCCAGTAGCCTAATCTAATAGGAAGATATATGCTGCCGCCTGCTAGCCTTTATGCTCACCAACATCCTCATCGTTCTGGCATTAATCCTTGCCAATGGCGTGTTTGCCATGTCTGAGCTGGCGGTCGTGTCAGCTCGAAAAGTACGCTTAGAACAGGCCGCCCTCAGGGGCGACTCCCAGGCTAGGGCAGCTCTCAAATTAGCAAAACGACCAGATAATTTCTTCTCGACGGTGCAGGTGGGTATCACCCTAATCAGCATCTTTAGTGGTGCCTTTGGAGGGTCAGCCCTAGCGGGCCCAGTGGCAGAGCTACTCCGTCAGATTCCAACGCTGTCGGCCCATGCCGATAGTCTCGCCTTTACCCTAGTGGTGGCAATCATCACCTACCTATCGCTGATTTTAGGTGAGCTAGTTCCTAAGCAGCTGGCCCTCACCATGCCCGAGGCCATTGCTAAATCCATTGCCGGCCCCATGGCGATGCTATCAAAGCTGGCAGCCCCGGTGGTAGCGCTCCTGAGTTTTTCCACCAACCTGGTGGTGCGTCTACTCAATATTCAGCCCGACCGTGGCCCCAGCGTGACCGAGGCTGAAATCCGTGCTTTCATCCAGCAGGGCACCGAAGAAGGCACCTTAGAGGTGGCCGAACGGGAAATTATGGAGCGTGTGTTTCGGTTAGGAGATCGGCAGGTGACCTCAATTATGACCCCACGCCTCGAAATCACATGGCTCGATTTGGAAGATACGGCAAAGGTAAATCAGCACAAAATTATTGGCAGTCGCTACCGTCGACTGCCCGTATGCCAAGGCAGCTTAGATAATATTCTGGGATTAATCAGCGTCAACTCTCTGTTACACCGGGCATTACATAATGATCCGTTAGATCTCACCGTGGGTCTAGAGCAACCGTTGGTAATTCCTGAACTCTCGAGATCGCTACCGCTATTAGAACAATTCAAACGGTCGCGGGTACACACGGCTCTGGTGGTTGATGAATATGGTGTGATCCAAGGACTTGTAACCCTGTGGGACATTCTTGAAGCCCTAGTCGGCGACGCGCCCTCGTTGGATGAATCTAGAGACAGGCCGCGCCAGCGTGAGGACGGCTCCTGGCTGCTGGATGGCATGATGAATATTGAAGAGATATATAGCTGTTTAAACCTGGGAGGATTCTCTGACAGAACCGCCAGCTATTACACCCTCGGGGGTCTGGTCATTCACCAGCTGGGGAAAATCCCTAGCGCCACTGATAGTTTTGAGTGGCATAGATTTACCGTAGAAGTGATGGATATGGATGGCAACCGAGTAGACAAGGTATTAATTACGCCAAAACAACAAGCTTGCCCAGCGGAGGAGGGGTGAGACATGGGCCATCACAATATTCTCCAAAACCATGAGCTCAAGACCAGGTAGAGTAACCAGTCACTGAATCTGCAATGGATGGAACCGGTTCCCCTAACAGGCGTTTCAGTTTGGGCAAGAGCTCACTAAAGCGAAATGGTTTGTGAATGCAATCATTGGCACCCAACTTGATAGCCCGAGCACAATCTAACTCACCACGGGCAGTAATAATCATCACCGGTAGCGATTGCTTTGTTTCGCGCAGTTTACTCAACACATCAAACCCATCGATCACAGGTAGACCTAAATCTAAAAGGATTAGATCGAAGGGTTTAGATAGCACCATATCCAGGGCTTCACGACCATTCAGGGCCGATTCAGCCTCATGACATTGTCTTTTAAGTCCCTTTTCTAAAAACGTGACGATGCGAGGTTCATCGTCTACGAGCAAAATTCTAGCCATACTGAGAGCCACCAACCGTTTACTGTGAGGATCTTCAGTATTTAGGAAAAGATTAAAATAGCGATGATAGATACGTTAGAGTTTACTCATATTTTAATCGGTAGCCCATACCTCTAACCGTTTCGATCAAATGGTGGCCCAGCTTTTTTCGCAGGTATCCTACGTAGACATCGACAATATTAGACCCTGGATCGTAGTCATATCCCCAAACATGGTCCAGCAACTGTTCTCGACTCAAAATTTGCCCCGGATGACGTAAAAAGGTTTCAGCTAAAATAAATTCTCGGGCTGAGAGTTTGACTGCTTGACCGTCAACCCGTACATCTCGGGAGCGCAGGTCAAGTTCAATGCCGCGAAAATCGACGAGATAAGCGGCTGTCGACAGCTCAGCTTGGATCTTACGAGCATCCCGCAAACGAACGCGAATACGCATCAGCAATTCTTCAAAGCGGAATGGTTTGGTCAGATAGTCATCTGCACCACGCTCAAACCCTGCTACTTTGTCGTTTACTTCATGGCGGGCACTGAGAATAATAATGGCAATGGCAATACCCTGTCCCCGTAGCGCATCGAGCACGGTTAAGCCATCCATTGTGGGTAAGCCTAGGTCGAGAATCATCAGATCAAATTGATCACTGAGGGCAGTTGCGATCGCATCATTACCATTATCCACAATAGTCGGCGTATATCCATTGGCGCGCAAACCCTTCTCTAAAAAAGCTGCCACCCGTAAAGAGTCTTCAACAATTAAAATACGGCTCATATAAAATACAGCCAATAGTAGCTACAGACCTTGCAAAAGAAAGCAACCTATTTAAACCGAGATATCGTAGCGATCTAGCCAAAGCCAGCGAGTTGAGTAAATCAAACTCAATAGGCTCTCTAATTACATCCAAGTAACAGTAAAAGAAGACGCCCAAGGAGAATTCTAAATAACAACAGTGAGCATCCAGATTTACAGGCAACAGTGTCAGATTGATACTGGTAGAGTGACGGTTTCAGATTGAGCCAATCCACCCTACTCACCATCGACGCTGTGTGAGTCTCCTGACAATAACAAAGATATCCGTATAACTGCTACTGTCCGGCGGCCATTGCTATAGAGTCACTCGGATAGTATCCAGATGGATATCCCATCCTGTGAAAACGGTTCAAATCAAGCCCTCACGCACAGCTTTAGCCGCCGCTTGCACCCGATCATCGACACTTAGCTTATTAAGGATAGTACGCACATAGGCTTTAATCGTGCCAAATGATAAATAGAGCTGATCAGCAATTTCCTGATTAGAGCAGCCTTCACTAATCAAGTGCAAAACATCACGTTCACGGTCTGTAAGGATGGATGGTGACTCATTTTTAACAGAAACAGCAGTCGTGGACCCTTGCAACATAGATGCCAGCTTATGGGCAATTTGTGGGTCCAAATAGGTACCCCCACCCTGGATTAAACGCAACACAGCTAACAGCTGCTGCCACTCAATGCTCTTGAGACAATAGCCATCGGCACCAGCCGCCAGCATCCCCACCACCTGGCTATCTTTACCAAAGGCACTTAAGGCCAAAACCCGAACATCTACCCGCGACGCTTTGATCATTTGAGTTGCCGAAATCCCATCTAAAATAGGCATCTCAATATCCATCAAAATGATATCTGGCTGCTGCTCAGCCGCTAAATCAATCGCCTGCTGCCCATTTTCAGCCTCGCCCACCACATCAAAGTCTGGCTCTACGCTAAACTGCCCCGCCAGCCCCCTTCGCATCAGAGCATGATCTTCCACCAAAAGAACACGGATAGGAGCAGTTGCCATAGCCACCTCAACCCTCTAAACAGACTAAGATATCGGAGCAGCACACATAGAATGATCAGCCAGTAGCATAAATTCAAAGGTAGCCCCTTGTCCCAGGATACTCTCTACCCAAATCTTGCCCCCATGGGCCTCAACAATTTGTCGACAAAGATATAGCCCCAACCCAGCACGCCCCTGCCGACCTGGGCCTTGGGAAAACCGATAGAATAATGAGCTAATCTCCTCCTCTTTTAGCCCCGGGCCTTGATCAGACACTGCCACAGAAACACTCTTAGCAGCCGTTGAGCTGATCTTGATAGATACGGGCTTTCCCAGATCACTCAGGCGCACAGCATTTTCAATCAGGTTTTGTAAAACTCTCTGAATCTCGATAGCATCACCATACACCTGAGGAATATTGGGAGCGATATCAACCGTAAACTCACATTGTGTCTCAGAACTATCTTGCACCCACAAGATCACCCGATGGCAAATTTTCTCCCAGTTCAAAGGCTCACAATTAAGCAGCTGACTACCCTGGGCCTCATAGCGACTAATATCTAGCAGCGTTTCCACAAGTTTGATCAAATTATCATTAGCTTCGCGATAGTCTTTGAGCAAATCTTTAAGCAGATCGCTCACGGGGCCAAACGCTCCCCTCACAATTGCATTCAGCATGCCACGGTTGGCCAAGAGAGGAGTACGCAAGTCGTGGGAGAGCGTACTAATCAAATCTCCTAGCTGCTGGTTCCGCTGTTGAATACGTTCTTGTCTCACACTAATGCCTTCAGCCATCCCATTGAGCGTAGTCGCTAAATCTCCCATAGGATCTTCCGATACATGCTTGATTCTTTTAGCGAGCTGACCATTACGCCAATTGTCTCCCACACGTATCAACTGTCTCAACGGTGTGAGGATACGACGACGTAGAAGTATCAGGTTCAGAGCACCACCCACAACAATTAACCCGATACCAATACCGCTAAGACCTAACCCCACCTGATTGAGGCGATCTAACCGGGCTAGCCGCTTATTTTGATCAACCAAAATAGATTTCTCATAGTCAAGAATACGGTTAACGGCTTCCCGGAGGATGTCTAATGAACTTTCTTCAGCTAGGATTGCGCGATCAAATGTCCCGTCGATAACCGGTTGTGCAAATTTTTGTAACCATTGATCATCAAACGTTCTAATAAGAATTAGCGTATCTCGCTGAGAAGCGTCTTCTGCCAGTAAACTCGAAAGAGTATGAAAACTTACTTCAAAGGTGTCACGTCCGGCTTGATATTGCTTCAAAAAATCTTGATTATCAGTCAGCAAGTACCCCCGTAGAGCAACTTTTGCTTCTAATGCCGATCTTAGTAGCCGCTCACTCTCACGCTTGGTCTCAACTGTCTGGGTGATGTCTTGAGCAGTTCGCTGTCTAGCAATATTCACAGCAACGCTAAGCACTTCCTGGGCCAAGAGCAGGACAACCAACACCGTAAAGCTGGCATAAAACGGTGCAAATAAGCGCTTTCTGAGAAAAGATAAATCCAGTCGCCTTCCCATGGGCTCAAGGCTGGCCACCCAGCTTTTAGCGATACTTCTCCCCATATTTTATCTACGTTCTTCTATCAGAAAGAACTAATGGGAAAAAATAAACGTTTTCTTACTTTTTGAAAATCATGAAAATATTCTCATGAGTTCTTTAAGATTTTCTCAGATAGCCTTGAGCAGGCTGTTTTCCCACTCATCACAAAAATAAATTCTACGGAGATGCCGGCACTCGGTATAGCAGACAGTCAAGACAGCGATTGCCCATATTCCAACAATCTGTCTTGAGATTGTTAGCGCAGCTAGCTGAAGAGGCACGCCGAGTTGTCTTGCATGCATTAGTCAGTTATCTCAACTTACAGATGTGGCATCTCCATGACTAGACAACATCTAAGGGGTAATTATTGGAGTGACTGTGCTGCTTCAACCAACTGACTCCGCAACCATTGATGTTGGGCAATATTATCGTTACGCTGATGCCAAAACATTGAAACCGTAAAATCTGTTAAATCAGGCGGTGGCGGCAGAATTTTTAACCCTAGCAAATTGGCATATTTTTGAGCCAAACAGCTAGGAAGCAGAGCAATACAATCAGAATTAGTCACTAGAAAGGGAATAGCCATCAGATGAGGGGTTGACCAGGCTATATTTCGGGCGACTTTTGGCTGTGTCATTGTTTTATCTGACGAAGCGAGAACACTATCTTGCATAGAGGCCAAGATATGGCGTCCTTTAAGATATCTCTCAACGGTCATCTCGGAGAAGTTAACGTCTTTATCAACAACACATACAAGCTCTTCTTGATATAGTTCTTGTTTAAGGTGCCAATTTTTATGATGTGCACTGGCATCTACCAACAAGTCAATCCTACCGCCATCTAAGGCATCCAACATATCTGTGCGATTAAGATTGTCAACTCGGATATGAATACCAGGAGCTAATTTAGCTAGTCTTGTTAACAGATTTTTGCCCAAAGTGGCTTCAACATAGTCACTAAAGGCGATTCGAAAATCACCACTTACTATGTCAGGGTCGAATGGTTTCTTTTCAAGAATATTACTTTGGATCTCAGTTAAAATTTGACGCACTGCAACACTCAGTTCACGGGCATAGGGTGTCGCTTCCATCTCTCTAGATGAGCGAATTAAAATGGGATCATCTAAAAGTATTCGCAAGCGCTTTAGGGCATAGCTCATGGCAGATTGACTCATATCGAGCTTTTCTGCAGCCTTAGTCACATTAACCTGCTCAACTAAAACATCAAGAGCAAGCAGTAGGTTAAGGTCTAACTTACGAAGATTTAAATAATCAATCACCATCTAAATTAAATAAAGGCTTAAAAAGGATGAAATCGAAAACACAAATACTACTTATTAGCATCATTTCTTTTATAGAGCAGCGAACCAAGTCAGGAAGCAGTACAAATAACATCAATACCAGATATCAACACTATTTGTTTGACAAGTCAGTATTCGCTCAATAGTGTACAGACATATAGCTCAATTAATATTTAAATCCATATATCTTGAGATATATGGATACATATGGATTCTATTTTTAAACCTATGATCATGAATAAAGGTGCAGTATTTTTTTATACAAAATCCCTTTAGGATAGTGATCTTAAAAAGAGCATTTTTAGAGACTCAGACTGTTTTCAATACATAAAAATTTGTTATAATTAGCTAGGCAAATAATAGTCATAAGTAGTGCTTATTAACATTCAGCCTCCTATGCTATTGACTGTATTATCTATACTTCTTTTCTTTCAAAACCGTATCAATGTGAGTCTTAGCCGATATTAGATTTGGATTAGAAACCCTTAATTAATAGGTGAGAGATCTCTAATCCATTAAAGATTTTTTCATGAGATTTTTGAGCAGTCTAGTTCTGATTAGAATGTTCGCCATATCCTCAAAAATAGTTGGCGCTTTCATAGGGTTCATGTCAACTCTCGTATTTTTTTTAATAAGACATTAGCACCACTAAATATTTGTCAGAAATAAATTTTATAGTTTATGTAGGGTGCTCAATTTTTAGCTGACTAGATGTCATGTACGACTAAAGTCTTAGTTTTAATTTTGTTGGTGTTCAGACCTTGAAATATTTTCTCACTTCTGAAAAATGCTCCA
>ERZ1740067.1860-NODE-1860-length-13732-cov-4.977554_pt1 | contig 13732 bp, 9 predicted proteins | sample MGYA00581736_ERZ1740067 | MGnify/ENA primary metagenome ERZ1740067 (study PRJEB43018, sample SAMN04849236) | marine metagenome | isolation source: floating plastic debris | place: Pacific Ocean | collected 2008-08-27 | study: EMG produced TPA metagenomics... | reverse complement strand
CGGGAGCTGAGCTGGCTCAAATTCAATGAACGGGTTTTAGAAGAGGCTGAGAACGAGGCCCATCCTTTGCTGGAACGGCTGCGCTTTTTAGCCATCTCCGGCAGCAATCTGGATGAGTTTTACATGGTGCGCGTCGCTGGCCTGAAAAGCCAGGTGGATGCGGGCATCAACGCAGTCAGCGCCGATAGCTTAACGCCAAGCCAACAACTGGAAGCCATCAATGGGGCAACCCAGTCGCTGCTCGCCAAGCAGCAAAAGTGCTGGGAGGAATTGCGCACGGACATGGCAGCGGCTGACATCAAGGTGCTGCAGCCGGAAGATGTGACGCGGCAGGATAAAGCCTGGCTTGAAACCTATTTCTTAAGCCAACTCTTCCCCGTGGTCACCCCGTTGGCCATCGACCCGGCACACCCGTTCCCCTTCATCCCTAATCTCGGCTTCTCGTTGGTTCTTGAGCTGCGCCGACGGTCAGACCGGATGGCGCTGAACGCTCTGGTGCCGCTGCCGCCAAAGGTAAACCGCTTTGTCCGTTTGCCGGGTGATCCTATTCGCTTCGTCTCACTTGAAACGCTGCTCACGCTGTTTTTGGATAAGCTGTTTCCCGGCTATGACATCGTCTCTCATGGCGCTTTCCGCGTAATCCGCGACAGTGACATCGAAATCGAAGAGGAGGCCGAAGATCTGGTGCGCGTATTTGAAACGCTCCTAAAGCGTCGCCGCCGGGGCAACGTTATCCGTCTTAAAGTGCAGGCCAATATGCCGGCAAACCTCAAGCGCATGGTGGTGCGTGAGCTTGAGGTCGACGAGCGCGATGTGGTTGAGGTTCCGGGTATCCTAGGCATCAACGACCTCTCGCAGCTCATCGTCGATGACCGCCCTGAGCTAGTCTTCAAGCCCTACCGCCCACGCTCTCCGGAGCGAGTGCGCGACCATGGCGGGGATTGTTTTGCCGCCATCCGCGCCAAGGACATCGTGGTGCATCACCCCTATGAGAGCTTCAACATTGTGTTGAATTTCTTAGAGCAGGCCGCGCAAGACCCGGACGTCATTGCCATCAAGCAAACCCTCTACCGTGCGGGCAAACAGTCCACGATTATTCGCGCGCTCAAAGACGCAGCCGAAGCGGGTAAGGCCGTCACTGCTGTGGTCGAGCTAAAAGCGCGCTTTGATGAAGAACAAAACATCAAGTGGGCTAGGGACTTAGAGCGTTCCGGCGTGCAAGTCGTCTACGGCTTTATTGAACTGAAGACCCACGCAAAACTTTCCATGGTCATCCGCCGGGAAGCGTCGGGTTTGCGGACTTACACCCACTTTGGCACTGGGAACTATCATCCCATCACTGCCAAGGTTTACACGGACCTGAGCTACTTCACTGCTAGTTCAGACCTGGCCCATGAGACGAGCCAAGTCTTCAACTACATCACCGGATACATCCAGCCGCCGGAGCTGGAACATCTCGGCATGTCGCCCTTTACGGTGCGCAAAAAGCTCATGGGTCTCATCGATAGGGAAATTGAGAACGCTCAGGCCGGCAAGCCTTCCGGCATCTGGGCCAAGATGAATTCATTGGTCGACACCAAAATCATCCACAAGCTCTATGACGCCTCCGCTGCGGGCGTTCCTATTGAGCTGGTCGTCCGCGGCATCTGCTGCCTACGCCCCCAGGTTCCCGGCCTCTCAGACACCATACGAGTCAAAAGCTGCATTGGCCGCTTCTTAGAGCATTCGCGCATCATCTGCTTTGCGAACGGCGCGGAGCTGCCAAGTCGTCAAGCCAAGGTCTATATCTCCTCCGCAGACTGGATGCCGCGCAATTTTGACCGCCGCGTCGAAGTCCTAGTCCCCATCGAGAATGAAACCGTCCACGCGCAAATCCTAGATCAAGTCATGCTGGCGAACCTCAAGGACAACCTCCAGAGCTGGGAGCTCGGCCCCGACGGCGACTACCATCGCCTGGTACCGGATGAAGAAGACGGCCCCTTCAACTTGCACAAGTATTTTATGAACAACCCCAGTCTCTCAGGACGGGGTGACGCCCTTGATGCCAGCTCTGTGCCGAAGTTGAAGCTTTAAGCACGCGACGCACTTCGTGTCCTGGTCTGGCATTCCTGGCATAGTCATCCAAGTTCTTGTGTATTGCGGGCCGGCTTCCCTTGCCGCAACCAATCCCATGGGGTACGGCTAGAGGCACCAGGGACGAGGAGGGGAATGCCTATGGCGAGCACGGCGACGCGTCGCTTGCGGGCCTTGGTTTTGGGAGAGTCGGCGCCGTCAAAGGGGGGCGTTAGACCGGTCTCAATCATTGATATCGGTAGCAATTCCGTGCGCATGGTGGTGTTTGATGGGCTGCAGCGCAGTCCGCAGACGCTGTTTAATGAAAAAGTGATGAGTGGCCTTGGCAAAGGCCTTGGCGCTACGGGCCGCATGTCGGATGAGGCTATTGAGAGCGCTTGTGCCGCGCTGCGGCGCTATGCGGCCATTATTGAGGATATGAACTGCGATGCGGTGCGGGCTGTGGCGACCGCGGCGGTGCGTGATGCGGAAAATGGACCGGATTTTATTGCCCGGGTCAAAGACGAGACCGGCATTGATGTGCAGACTTTGGATGGGGCGCAGGAGGCTGAGTATTCGGCGCTTGGCGTCATTTCCGGCATTCCCAATGCCGATGGGATCGTTGGGGATTTGGGCGGTGGGTCGCTTGAGCTGATTCGGGTATCAGGTGGCACGCTGCAGGAGCGGATCACCTTGCCTATTGGGCCGGTGCGTTTGATGGGAGAGCCGGGCAGTGACCCAGCGATGCGTCGCAAGCAGATTGACCGCGCGCTGAAATCGGTGGAGTGGCTGCGCAGCTATCCCGCGCTGCCGTTCTATATCGTCGGCGGTGCCTGGCGCGCGCTGGCCCGCATCCATATCCAGCGCTCAAAGCACCCGCTTGGCATCCTGCATCAGCATGAGATGCTGCCGGAAGAGGTGAACAAGGTGTATCGCCTCGTTCGGCGCATTCGGCCGGAAGAGCTAGGCCGATTTGAGAATGTGCCGCAACGCCGGGTCGAGACATTGCCAGCGGCGGCGCGTATTTTGGACCGCGCGGAGTCCATTGCTGGCTCATCCAAAGTGATCGTGTCAGCGCTCGGCCTGCGCGAAGGTATTCTTTATGAGCAGCTCGACCCCAGCGTCCAAGCCCGCGATCCTTTGATTGCTGCGTGTCGCCAGATTGCCGGGCGCACCAGCCGCTTTGGGGATCATAGCGAAGCGCTCATGGGTTGGATGGACCCACTGTTTGAGAGCCTTGGGGAGACGGCCGAAGACCGCCGCCTGCGGCTAGCGACGGCGCTGATGAGTGATATTAGCTGGCGCGGCCATCCCGACTTCCGCGCTGAATCGGCGATTTATGCTTCACTCTTCGGCTGGTTCGTTGGCGTCGATGGGCCGGGCCGGGCTGCCATAGGGCTTGCTTTGTTTGTCAGCTATGGGGCTAAGCAGACCGAAGACTTGGCGCAGCTTGCGATGCAGCTTCTCACGGACCAACAAAAAAGCCGGGCGCTGCAGGTCGGTTATGCCCTGCGCCTGGCCAATCGCTTGTCCGCAGGGACGCATTCTGGCCTAGAGGACAGCCAACTCACTTTCAGGGGCACGGGCCTTGGCCTCAAAATGACACCGAAAAGCCGGGTCCTTTATGGGGAAAGCGTGGAGCGCCGGCTGGGTGATTTAGCCAAAGCTTGTGGTTTATCGGCGTTAGGGGTGGTCTACTAGAGCCGCGTTCACTCGTCGATTTCGACAATCTCTATGTTCTTGCCGCTAGCTGTGAGCGCAAGACGGCCTTCAATCATGGCTTTGGCCTCGCTGCCGAACACGTCTTGGCGCCAGCCGGATAGGAACGGCAGGTCAGTTTCTGGCTGGTTGGCAAAGCGGTCCATATCATCAGCGCTGGCAATCAATTTTGGTGCGACGCCTGCCTCCTTGGCGCGCGCTTTTAACAGGAGACGCAGCAGGTCGCCAACGGGATGACTGCGCAGCACAGAGCGGTCTTTGCGCGGTGGCAGATCAGCCTCATCCAAAGGTTCCGCGTCGCCAAGCACCTTGAGCACTGTTTTGCCGTGCTTGCCTTGGGCAAAGCCGGCGCTCACGCCGCGTGTTTTCTCCAGCTCGTCTGTTGAGCCGGGCTTTTGCGCTGCAATTTGCAGGATGGCATCGTCTGATAGGAGGCGTCCTCGTGGAATGTTGACCGTTTGGGCAGTGGTCTCTCGCCAAGCGGCAAGCGCTTGAAGCACACCGAGAAACTTTGGGTCTCGTGAGCGGTGCTTCAGCCGTTTCCAACTGTCCTCAGGCACCACTCTGTAGGTGTCTTCCGCCGTCAAAATGGCCATCTCTTCGGCAAGCCAACTTGCTCTGCCATTGGATTCCAAGTCTTCTTGCATGGCGGTATAAATATCGCGCAAATAGGTCACGTCACCGAGCGCGTAATGCAGCTGTTTGTCCGACAAGGGGCGGCGCGCCCAGTCTGTGAACCGCGAGGACTTATCGAGCTTTTTATCGCAATAGTGCTCAACGAGCGCCTGATAGCCAATGGAGTCCGAAAAGCCGAGGACCATGGCGGCGACTTGCGTATCAAACACAGGCGTGGGCAAGGCGCCCGTTGCATGATAGAAAATCTCAAAATCCTGCCGCGCGGAATGCACAACTTTGACCGGCGCGCTGTTGTTGAGGAGGCGCCAAAACGCGGCCAGCTCCAAGTCATCCGACAGCGGGTCTATGACGCGCGCCTCGTCCGGGCCGCCCACTTGGATAAGGCACAGCTTGGAGAAGTAGGTCTTCTCGCGCATGAATTCAGTATCGATGGTTACAAAGGGCGCCTCTTCCAAGCGGCCACACAGGTCCTCCAATTCGCTGGTCTCGCAAATAGGGGTGATGTTTAGGTCAGTTTCTGTCATAGCCCGCTCATAGGGGCAGGCGCGCGAGAGAGCAAGCCACCGCTTCGCTTGAGGTAGAATACCATGTCTGACACGGCCTATATCATCATGGCGCTTATCGCCGGCAGCTTGCTGGCGACCCAAGGGCCTATTAACGGCAAATTGGCGGGCATCTTTGGCGCGCCTACGGTGGCGGCGCTTATTTCCTTCTGCGTTGGGACTGTCGCGCTTTTCCTGCTCAACATTGTGCTCATCAGCAGCCAAAAAGTACCAGCGCCGCGCCCTGCCTTGGCGCTTGGCTTGCCATGGTGGATTTGGACGGGCGGGCTGCTTGGCGCCGGCGTGGTGTCTCTTGCGGCGGCAGCGGTGCCCCGATTGGGAGCGGCCACATATATATCCGCTATCATTTGGGCGCAGCTCGTTTGTGCGGCTTTTTTGGACCATATCGGCGCATTTGGGTATCCGGCCCGGCCTATGTCACTCATCAAACTCCTCGGGATGGCGTCGCTTGGCCTTGGTGTTTTTCTCATCCGCAAAGGTTGAGGCTGAAGACTTTGTGGCGCAGCCTTGACAAACGCGGCGCAAAATGCGCTTTGCGGCTCGCGCTCCGGCCCTTTTTTCATGAAGTAGAACTCTTGCAATGACATTGTCTGACTCCCACCCCTATCGCAGCCACACCTGTAATGACCTGCGCGCTGATAATGTCGGCGACACCGTGCGCCTGGCTGGTTGGGTGCATCGCAAGCGCGACCATGGCAACTTGCTATTCATTGACCTGCGGGACCATTTTGGCCTCACGCAAATTGTGACGGAGACGGGAAGCGATGCGTTCCCCACGCTGGAAAGCGTACGCGCTGAAAGTGTGATTTCCATCAGTGGCTGTGTCGTCGCCCGCTCCGATGAAACGCGCAATGATGCTTTGCCCACCGGGGCGGTCGAAGTGCGGGTCGACAGCGTTGATATTTTAGGGGCGGCGGCTGAGCTGCCGATGCCAGTGTTTGGCGATGTGGATTATCCTGAAGACATCCGCCTGCGCTACCGCTTCTTAGATCTGCGCCGTGAGAAGATGCACCAAAACATCGTGCTGCGTAGCCAAATCATCTCCTCAATTCGGCGTAGGATGATTGATAGCGGCTTCATGGAATTCCAAACGCCCATTCTAACGGCGTCGTCTCCAGAGGGCGCAAGGGACTTCTTGGTGCCAGCGCGCTTGCATCCGGGCAAATTCTACGCCCTGCCGCAAGCGCCGCAGATGTTTAAACAGCTGGTGATGGTCTCTGGCTTTGACCGCTATTTCCAAATCGCACCGTGCTTCCGCGATGAAGATGCGCGGGCCGACCGCTCTCCTGGGGAATTTTACCAGCTGGATGTGGAAATGAGTTTTGCAACGCAGGAAGATGTCTTTACGGCGATTGAGCCCGTGCTGGCCGGCGTCTTCCATGAGTTCGCTGGCGAGCGGACCATGCCGGAGGGGCCGTTCCCACGCATTCCATACAAAGACGCCATGATGCTTTATGGCTCTGACAAGCCAGACCTGCGCAACCCCATCAAGATTTCCGATGTGACGGAGATTTTCCGGGGCAGCGGCTTTGGCATCTTCGCGCGCATGATTGAGGACGGCGCTGTTGTGCGCGCCATCCCAGCTCCAGGTGCAGGCGCGCGTGCGCGGAGCTTCTTTGACAAAATGAACGATTGGGCACGGTCTGAAGGCTTTGCTGGCCTTGGCTATATCAACATCAAGGACGGCAACCCTGGTGGGCCGATTGCCAAAAACCTGGGGCCTGAAAAAACTCAAGCTCTAATCGACCAGCTTAGCCTTGGCGAAAACTGCGGCGTCTTCTTCGCCTGTGATAAGGAAGCAGGCGCGGCAAAGTTGGCCGGCGCGGCCCGCACCCGGGTGGGTGAAGAGCTAGACATCATTGAAAAAGACGTCTTCCGCTTTTGCTGGATTGTCGACTTCCCCATGTTTGAATGGGATGAAGAGCGCAAGAAGGTGGATTTCAGCCACAACCCCTTCTCCATGCCGCAAGGGGAGCTAGAAGCGTTGGAGACAAAAGATCCGCTCGATGTGCTGGCTTACCAGTATGATATCGTTTGCAACGGGGTTGAGCTGTCTTCAGGCGCCGTGCGGAACCACCGCCCAGAAATCATGTACAAGGCCTTCGAAATCGCTGGCTATAGCAAGACGGACGTCGAAGAGCTGTTCCCAGGAATGCTGAACGCCTTCCAGTACGGCGCGCCGCCCCACGGCGGGATTGCGCCGGGCATTGACCGGATTGTCATGTTGCTTGCCGACGAGCCAAATATCCGCGAGGTTATCCTCTTCCCGATGAATCAGAAAGCGGAAGACTTGATGATGAACGCCCCATCAGAGGTGCCGCAAAAAGCACTCCGAGAGCTTCATATTCGCAGCGTGATGCCTGACCCGAAAAGTTAGCCGCTAGGGTGCATTCGAGCACAAAAAAGCCTTCCGATGAACTGTTCGTTGGAAGGCTTTTGTATTTCTAATCGCGCGCTTTGTTTAAGAAGCGGACTTCTTGTCAACCGCGCTTTCGATGATCGAGAAGTCTGGCTTCTCTTTAACTTTACCAACGATGTTGCCAACTGGGTCTTGATCGTATTTGAAGTTGCCGTCCACCCGGGCGCCGGCTTCAATCGACAGCGTCTCGTGCTTTACGTCGCCAGAGACTTTCGCAGATTTATGCAGCTCAACCACACGGCCATTGATGGATCCATCTACCGTGCCGCGAACAATCACGCGGTCTGCACTGACTGTCCCATTGAGCGCGCCGTTTTCGCCAAGCGTGATAGAGGAGGCGCGCACATCGCCTTCGACTGAGCCGTCCAACTGAATCTCGCCATTTGTAGAAACGTTGCCAGTGATTTCGACGTCGGAGCCGATAATCGACGGCGCGTTGGATGCAGGGCGCGAAGGTTGGGTGCGTGCGGGGGATGAATTAGCCACTGTTGGTTCGTCCTTGGATTTTGAGAACATTTTGAGATGCCTTAATGAATTTTTCCGGGTTGAGCGTTTTCCCGTCAAACCAGATTTCGTAATGCACATGCGGTCCAGTGGATCGCCCTGTGCTGCCAGTTTCGCCAAGCTTGTCACCCATGGTAACCGCCTGTTTCTTTTTGACCACCACTTTTCTCAGATGTCCATATCTGGTCACAAAGCCATTGCCATGGTCGACTTCCACGACCCGGCCATAGCCGGCCTTATAGCCAGCATATGTCACGGTTCCATCACTGGTGGCGAGTACCGGAGTGCCATACCACGCGGCCAAATCGGTTCCGGAATGATGTGCCCATCGGCGCGTGAAGGGGTCGCGGCGACGGCCATAACTGGAAGAGACATAATAGTTTTTTAAGGGTGCAATTGCGGGCACCGACAGAATTTGCCCGCGCAAATTCTTCAAGACATCCCAATCCTCGGCCAAGGCGAGAAGCGGGTCATTGTCTAAATCTGTATCATCGCTCAGCGATGCAAGTGCAACCACTGGGCCACCCACGTTGGGCGGCGCGTCCGCGCCACCTGTATGGGCGCGCGCCAAGATCGTCTCTTGATTTACCTTCAAATCGCCAAGCAAGGACAAGATTTGCTGTTTTTCCTGCTCTGCATGGTCATGGAGGGCGGACACCAGCGCCACTTGACGCTTTTCAAGCGTTTCAAACACGCTTGAAAAATGGGCGTTGGAATCAATGTTTGCTGCTGAGCGGCGCAGCCGTAGTGCTGCTTCTTTAAGGGCAGCCTTCTTATGTGCCCGTTCGGGCGTTTCTTCGCCGCTGAGCGCATCATTGCTGAGATCTAGAATGTTGAGCTGTTCCGGCTCAATCAGACCGTCTTTCAAAATCTCTTGCAGGGCATCTTGCCGAGCTTCAATGCGTGCGGCGCGTTGCAGGATCTTGTTTTCCAGGCCTTCCATATCGTCATTGAGCGCTTCGACCTGGCCAAACATTTCATTCAAGGCCATCCGGCTTTGCTGCAAGCGGTCGCTTTGCGCGAAATAATCAAAGGTCGATTTGCCAAGCCACATGGAAAACAAGCACACTGCTGCCACAGCGCTCAGCTGCATGCCGGTTGTCAGCGTGAAGAACCGAACTTTCCCGTCGGTGCGGAAATAGATTTGGTGATGGGGAAAGAGGTCTTTTATCTTCTGGCGCAAACGCACAGGTGCTGATGGTCTTTCTATCACGAAGGCCTCTTTTTCAAACTACCTGAACGCGGTTATTGCCCTGCAGAAGCTTTACCTTGGAAGAGTTAACAGCCTCTAACGTACCCCTGACGCGAAGTGTCCTATTCTGTAACGCTATGCAAAACAAATCGTTTTTTAGATAATTCGCTTTGATCACTGTTTGACCACAGCTATGCGCGCTGCGCTCTGTCATAAAGACTATCTGGTAGCCCAGCTTGCCGCCGCGCCGGCACGTTAAAGGGCCCTTTTGGCGATGCGGAAAAGAATCGCTCTAGTGAGGCATCGAACAGCTCTTCGGCTGAACAGCTTTGTTCTTCCGCGATTTTAAAGAACCATTGGGCGCCCACGCGCACATGCCCAATCTCGTCCTTATAGATGACGTCAAGAATATCCGCGCTGGCGTCATCGCCAAAGCCGCGCAGCCGTTCAATGGTCGCGGGAGAGACATCAAGAGCCCTGGCTTCCAAAACCAGCGGCACAACGCTCAGCCGCCCTGCCAAATCTTCGCGCGTATCATACGCCGCCTGCCACAGGCCATCATGGGCTGGCAGCGCGCCGTAGTAGCTCCCCAGGTCAACGAGACGGTCCGCCAGCATTTGGAAATGGCGGCCTTCATCCGCGCCAACGCCAATCCAGTCGAGCGCGAAGGCGCGCGGCATATCTGGCCCAAACCGTCCAGCTGCATCCCAGGCCAAGTCCACAGCGTTCAGCTCAATATGGGCGAGCGCATGGAGGAGGGCGATGCGGTTTTCTGCGCTGCCCCCTTTGCGGCGCTTAGGCATATGCCGCGGCGCGCGCAGCTCCGGCCGTGATGGCCGCGCTGGTCGATCGGGCATCAGTAAGGCCGGGCCGACGGGCAAATCTTGCGCTGTCACCACCGCCGCCAAGCTTTGGCTCAGCGCCGCCTTCTTTTCAGCATCGCCCTCGCCGAGCACGGCAAGGGCGGCCTCAACAATGGTTGTGACTTGGCTCAAAGCGCCTTCGCAGCGTCCAGAACGGCATCGACATGGCCAGGCACTTTCACCTTGCGCCAGACATTGCGCACCGTGCCTTTCTTGTCGATGAGATAGGTGGCGCGTTCAATGCCCATATAGGTCTTGCCGTACATCTTCTTTTCGACCCAGACGCCATAATCTTCAATCATGCCGCCCTCTTCATCGCTGGCGAGGTCGACGCTAAGGTCATGCTTGGCCTTGAACTTGTCATGCTTGGCGACTGTGTCTTTTGAGACACCGATGATGACCGTATCGAGCGCGTCAAAGTCGGCTTTGCTTTGGGTAAAGGCGATGGCTTCTTTGGTGCAGCCGGGTGTGTCGTCTTTGGGATAAAAATAGACGACGACGTTTTTGCCCTTCAGCTCACTGAGCGTGATGGTCTTGCCGCTGTCGCCTGGCAGTGTGAAATCTGGTGCGCTATCGCCCACGTCTGGCATGCTGTGTCCCTTTCCTTTGCATGACGGTGTACCGCTTCAAGGTGTATCCTCCGGCGGCGGAAGCAAGTCCTGAAGCGCAGTAAAAATCACCATCCGGGCCGCGCGAATTGCCTCAGTGGCTTCTGAGAAGTCTTTATAGCCCAGCAGGGCGGCCAATTTGGCCCGCGCTGGGCGCGGTGCATCTTGGGGGCGCGTACCCTTTGGTATTAGTAAGCTGCGTACTGTTCGTCCGTCCAAAAGGCGCTTGCGCGCGATCGGAATATTTTCGGTTTTAGGGCCGACCAAGCGCCACCAGTCTTCCCAGCGATGGAACTTGGCTTCGGGCGCCGCGTGTTTAAGTGTGAGGCCCTCGACCAAAAAGTCCGAATCGGTCAGGCCGCCGTCGCCAGATTTAAATGACCATGCGTGAACACTTGCGCCCATGGCCTCCTTTAGTTTTCGCCGCATGGTCCAGAGCGCCTCATGAACTTGACCTGCGTCGACGGCGCGGCCCAGGGTCTTGTCTTTTACCGATTGGAAGTGTGCGCCGAGTGCCTCTGGGCCAGCTACATAGCGCGCTTTGGTGAGGCTCATATGCTCCCAAAGCCAGGCGCCGTGGCCATGATATTGCTCAAAGGCATCGATAGACACCGCGATGATGCCACTGCGCCCGCTGGGCCGCAGGCGCATGTCGACCTCATAGAGTCGGCCTTCGCTGGTCAAGCTGGTAAGACCGGTAATGATGCGTTGGGACAGGCGCGCAAAATAGGTGTTAACGGCCAGCGGTCGCTCGCCGCTGGATTTTTCCGTAGGGTTTGGCACGTCATACAGGAAGGTGAGGTCCAGGTCGGAACTGGTGACCAATTCCTCCGCACCAAAGCTGCCAAGTGCCACAATGCCGAACTGGGCACCGCCAATATGGCCATGGTGTTTGGCAAATTCGCTCTCGGTTGCTACCAGCAGCCGCTTCAAGGTGATTTCGGCAATTTTGCTATAGGCTTGGCGGCAGTCTGCCGGTGTGGATAGCCCTTCAAGCAGCCTTACGCCCGTTTGAAAGCGCGCTTCCCCATTCCAAATCCTCAAAAGCTCTAAGATGGTTTCATAATCGCGGCCATTGGCCAGGGCTGCATCCAGGTCTGCTTCAAGCTCTGCCGCCGTCATCATCGGGAGGCTAAGTGCTTCGTTGATTAGGCCTTCAAACAGCGCTGGCCGGCGCGCCAGTTGCCCGCTTAATTCAGGGGATTGTCCCATGATATTGGCCAGCAATTGTAGCAGCGGTCGGTTCGCATCGAGCAAGGAAAACAGCTGAACACCAGCGGGCAGTTGTTTGATGAAGCTGTCGAAGTAGAGCAGCGTCTCATGCGGGTCCGGCGTTTGCTGGAAAGCCTCTAGCAAGTCCGGCAGCAAACGGTCCAAGAGGTGCTTGCTGCGGGTGGCGCTCAGCGCGCGATAGCCGTCTGTTTGCCAGCGGCCTACAATGTCCTTTGCTTCAAGCGGGACACTGACTTGCGAGGCCGACGAGGCGCCACCGTTGCTTCCTGCCAGCAGGGTATCAAACAAAGCAGAGACCCGGGCGCAATGTCCGCGCAAATGGCTGTAGAGCTCGGTGGATGTCTCAAAGCCCAAAAACTGCGCCAGGGCATCTGCCTTATCCTCCTGGTCAGGCAGGCAATGGGTTTGCGCATCGTTCATCATTTGCAGGCGGTGTTCAGCAATGCGCAAGGCCATATAGGCATCTATCAGCGCCTTTGCCTCTGCAGCCTCGATATCGCCTTCCGCTTCCAGCACTTGCAGCACATCGCAGGTCGGGCGTATTTGGAGTTCGGGCCGTTTGCCGCCTTTGATGAGCTGCTGAATTTGGGCAAAGAACTCGATTTCGCGAATCCCGCCATGGCCTAGCTTTAAATCAAAGCCCGGGCAGGGCTGGTCCCCCTCTTCGTGGTGATGGTGGTCATGCACGCGTTGCTTCATGGCCAGCACGTCATCAATGGCTGTAAAGTCCAGATGCCGACGCCAGACGAAGGGACGTACCCGCGCTAAAAAGTCGGCTGAGACTGTTGGGTCTCCCGCGCAATGGCGCGCTTTGATGAGAGCGGCCCGCTCCCAGGTAAGGCCTTGGCTTTGGTAATAGAGTTCAGCCGCATCCAGCGACATTACGATGGGTGTGCTGCCCGGGTTTGGCCGCAACCGCAGGTCCACTCGAAACACAAAGCCTTCCGACGTTTGCGCGCTTAGATGGCCAAAAACGCGGCGCATCATTTGAACGGCAGCGGTCTTCCTATCCTTGGGGCCGTCATAGGCAAAGCGCTCCGGCTCAAGATAAGCCACGACATCAATGTCACTGGAATAGTTCAGTTCATGCGCGCCGAGCTTGCCCTGAGCTAAGACGCTGATGCCGCAATGCTCCGGATGTGTGGCTTGGCCGGTGAGCTGGTTCTTTTGCGCAAGAAGCGAAAGTTCAAACGCCATGGAGGCTTCAATGGCGATGTCGGCAAATATGGAGAGGGCTTGCATGACATCCATTGGCTCCGCCACAGCGCCGCAATCGGCTAGCGCTAGGTATAGCATCAGTTTTTGCCGCGTGTGCCGAAGGGCGGTGCGCAATTCCGTTTGGCTAGTAAAGCGTTTCTGTGCGCCCTCCAGGATTTGCCCCACGACCGCACTGAAGGGCTGTTCCATATGGGCGGCGATGAAGCGCGCATGCCGCGCAAGCAAATCGCGCAAAAACGGTGAAAAATATGCGCATCCACTGACCAGTTGATGAACATTAGGCACGGCTTCAAACGGCGCTGCGCTCGCGTCCGCAGCGGGCGGTAGCCCAAAAAATGTTTTCGGAGGCTGGGCTGCGACGAGTGGAGCGCTTTGTATTTGCCAAGCCATTTTGTTATCACTGTTTGGCATTAGCACAGCCAGTGCTACGGCCAATGCCTTAGGGTGGGAGCCGTGGTTCTGAACATCTGAAAGACCCAGTTTTTTGACACGTTTGCGGACAGTCTTGCTGTTATGCCTGCTTGGCTTGGCCTTGGCCAGTACCGGGCTTTATTTCGCCCTTTCCCGGGCCGGCGGTGTTGGACTGCCAGGCGGTAAAGCCCTCTTAGAACAGACGCTTGCCGACTATGTGGAGCCTGGCAGCTTAAAGGGTGGTCAGCCGCGCATTGCCTATGAAAAGGGCGGTAGCGGGGTTGTTTTGATGCTGCGCTCGATACGTTTTGATT
>ERZ1740067.1858-NODE-1858-length-13752-cov-7.042710_pt1 | contig 13752 bp, 10 predicted proteins | sample MGYA00581736_ERZ1740067 | MGnify/ENA primary metagenome ERZ1740067 (study PRJEB43018, sample SAMN04849236) | marine metagenome | isolation source: floating plastic debris | place: Pacific Ocean | collected 2008-08-27 | study: EMG produced TPA metagenomics... | reverse complement strand
ACATTCGTAGCCGTATAGAGAAATCGGTTCTCGAATACATCCTGGAGCTAATATAAAAAGCCGCTTCCTGCTATCAGGAAGCGGCTTTTCCAATGTGTAAAACGAAAGATATCAACCTGTGACCAGGCTAATCATTAGCTTCACTAGGCAACACTAGCCATTCTCACATCGTTGGTTGCAAGCAGCTGCTGAAGCTCCTCAGAGTCAACCGTTTCCTTGTCCACCAGCATGTCAGCAAGCTTGTCTAGGATGTGACGGTTCTCAGTCAGGACCTGCTTACAGCGAGCGTAAGCCTGATCTACAAGAGCACGCACCTCTTTATCGATAGAAGCGGCTGTCTTCTCAGAGAAGTCACGTTCGCTAGCAATGTCACGCCCTAAGAAGGGGTTACCCTGCTGGCGACCAAGGGCCACCGGACCAAGGGAATCACTCATCCCAAAGCGAGTCACCATCTGGCGGGCAGTGTTGGCAACCTGCTGGAGGTCATTAGAAGCACCTGTCGTAACTTCTTCATCACCAAAGACAATCTCTTCTGCCAATCGGCCACCCAGAGCGACAGCCATCTGATTTTGCAGATAAGAGCGAGAGTATAGACCAGATTCTAGACGCTCTTCACTAGGTGTAAACCAAGTCAAACCACCCGCACGGCCACGAGGAATAATGCTGATCTTCTGCACAGGATCATAATCCGGCATCAGCGCACCTACCAAGGCATGCCCTGCCTCGTGATAAGCGACCAGTACCTTACGCTTTTCGCTCATGACACGGTCCTTTTTCTCAGGACCTGCCAGTACTCGATCAATTGCATCGTTGACCTCATCCATCGCAATCTCGGTCAGGTTGCGACGTGCAGCCAAAATAGCTGCCTCGTTGAGCAGGTTAGAAAGATCCGCACCTGTGAAGCCAGGTGTGCGGCGAGCAATCTTCTCAAGATCTACGTCTTGGGAGAAGGTTTTGCCACGAGAGTGGACGTTCAAAATCTCCAAACGACCTGCATAATCGGGGCGATCAACGACAACTTGACGATCGAAACGACCGGGGCGTAGGAGCGCAGCATCAAGCACATCGGGACGGTTAGTTGCCGCAATAATGATGATACCTGTGTTGCCTTCAAAACCATCCATCTCGGTCAGCAGCTGGTTGAGCGTTTGCTCACGCTCATCATTACCACCACCAAGACCTGCACCACGCTGGCGACCCACGGCATCGATCTCATCAATAAAGACGATACAAGGCGCATTGGACTTCGCTTGCTCAAACAAGTCACGGACACGGGAAGCACCCACACCCACAAACATTTCTACAAACTCAGAGCCTGAGATAGAGAAGAAGGGAACACCTGCCTCGCCAGCAACGGCCTTAGCCAACAGCGTTTTACCCGTACCTGGAGGGCCAACAAGCAGCACGCCCTTAGGAATCTTTGCACCAATAGCTGTAAAGCGATCGGCATTCTTCAAAAAGTCAACGACTTCTGTGAGTTCTAACTTGGCTTGATCAATGCCTGCCACGTCACCGAAAGTTACCTGCGTCTGAGGCTCCATCTGAACGCGAGCCTTGGATTTGCCAAAGTTCATCGCCTGACTACCAGGACCGTTCGAGGCCCGGCGGAAGATGAAGAAAAGAGCCACTAGCAACAAAACAGGGAAAATAAGTGCAGTAAAGACTCTAGCCAATGCACTATCGTCACGGCTGGGCTGCACTGTGATGTCGACGTTGTTTCTAGTGAGGGTGTCTACCAAGTCGGCATCTTGAGCCAAGTTGACAATGACTCGTTGGCCAGCTTCATCAGGAGAGGCAAAGCTAGCCGTAGACTTGTCGGAGGTAATCGTAACGTTCTCGATACGACCCTGCTCGACTTCATTAATGAACTTGCTGTAAATCCAGCGTTCGGGCTTGACGCTACCTGACTGCTCAAAGAATGCAGTTGCCAGCACAATGACAACCACGACGAGTAGGACGTAAAGACCCGTGTTTCTCCAGCGCTTATTCACCGGGGGGAAGCCTCCTTTATATATTTGAATGAGGATGCTTAGTCTTAAAGCTAGCCGTTTCCTACAGGCGTCGCCATGGAGCTAAAACCTTTAGAAATCGAGACGAAGAGCTCAACACTGTTAGCGTTATTCCTTTGTTATTAACTTATGTTAACTCATTTCAGGAATCGTATGTGTGGCTACAGAAAACTGCTGAGCCAACGACGGAGCGCTTTAAGGCTGGCATGGTCTGTGTTGTATTCCAGTGTAGTGTGCCCACCCAGAATTGTGTGAATGGGTACAAGTGTTACGACACAGTTGGTGTAGGCGATCGCCTCAAATTGAGACACCGTGAAATGATCCCACGCTTGGGTGTTGACAATCTGACCTTTTTCTTCGAGAGTCCGCCTCACGTGCTCTCTCATTAATCCAGGCAAGCAATTATCTTTATATTCTTTTTTGAATGTATCCGCTGCATCTGTAACCGCAGGTGTCCACCATTGTCCCTGCCCCCATCCCCATAAGTTTCCGGTCGCCGTCTCTAACCAGTCACCCCGTGCGTTCGTCAAAATAGCTTCCTGAGTGCCATGCTTTTGTGCCTGTTGTCGGGCCAACCAGCAAGCTAAATAATTGCCCGTTTTGTGTGTAGGCAGACTGCGGGCATAGGTGGCAGGTGCTATCCAGCAGGAAATCCCTTCTTTCTGCTGAGTCGATAGCTCAGGCGGTAATGCTCTGCCTGTAATCCACTCTGAGCCATCTGGGAAAAGGGTGATGCGGATGACTGGGTAGTGCTGAAGAAGAGATTGGCAGCCTTTATCTATGGAGGGCCAGTTTGGCGGCTGCCAGCCGAAAGCGCGGATGGAATGGCTGAGACGATCGCAGTGAGCAGAGAATTGAGATCGTGGACCATCTAGCCGCTGTTCATACACCCGCATCGTCGTAAACACGCTAGCTCCGAATTTTAGTGCGGCACCTAGATTGTTACTATGATTGGCACTGTGACAAGTCTCACTGCCAATCTCAATCCGGTTATCTTCTGATAGTCTGCCATCGAACCACTGCATAACAGTTTCTAGCAATCCCTAAAAACGCCTCTCCCGGAGCGTTCAAAAACGGCACATGAGCCATCCGAGGTCACCTGTAGACCCACCAAAGGAGAGTCAGGATTACGACATCGCTGACCCCGGAGATGGCGGCAATAGTAGCAAGTCGATTCGCTATCCCCCGGTTTATTGGGCGTTATTTGCATCAGCTCTCGCTGGTTGAGCCCACGAATTATAAGCTGATCACCTTGCCAGCTAGCCTCTACCACCCCTGTATCAGCCAGCTTCCTCCATCTAGGATCACTCTCCAAACTTTGGGGCAGACGTAGCTGTACGGCCCCATTTTCGGTATCGACCTCTCCTTCGTACAGATTGTCACGGGGTGGTGCTGGCTGCCAAAACTCAGATGCCAAAGGTAGGTCAATAGACTGCGCTGGCGTTGGCAAATGTAGCTGGTATCTTGTCTGCAAATCGTCCAGCCCAGCCAAATCACTTAGCTGCTGCGCACCACCGTGGACAAAAACAACGTGCCGTGGCCGTAGGTTGTGAATCAGCTGAGTCGTACCGCCACCGTCGCAGTGGCTTGTCAGCATGTAATGCTCCACGGGGAGCGGACTATAGTCAGTCACAGTAGCGAGTTCCGTTAGCCAGTCGAACTGGTAGTAGCGTGTATCCAGCTGACGTTGCCAAAGTGAGATATCTGAGATGTCTGGGACAAAAACCGTCCAATTTTTTCCGTCTTCTCGGCCGTATAGACTAGGGTGCGTCGCCGGGTGCACGATAAAAATAGTCGCACCTGACTCCACCGAAGCAGACGCCTCTTGACTGACATCAAAATCATTGACTGGCTGTTCGAGCCGCCGCACCTTAGGTAACACCCGCTCATCCCAAAATAGCGGCTGATGCTGAGCAAAATTCTGGACTGTCTCGGGCAAGGAACTTAAGCAACTCAAGTATGCATCACACCCAGCAGCCACAAGCGAATCAACCCATATATCAATGGGTTGCCCTGTGAACTGATGATGGCTCCGGAGCAACATGAGCAGCTCCTGGCCCAGACCCATTAGCGGCACTGGAAAAACAGCCCGTCCACCATTCGCGATCGCATTGCTGAGCCGATCGATTAAATAGTTTTCCTGTTGCTTGCGATGAGGATGGCGCTCTGTGCCATAGCTACCTTCGACAATTAGCACATCAGGTTTGAGGTTCCGCAGTTCCGCCAGTGGCAACCCATCTACCAGTCGCCCATTCGATAAAAAGCAGTCTCCACTGTAAAAGAGACTGTACGTCCTAGCGGCTGCCTTGTAGGTGATGAAAAAACAGGCTGCGCCAGGCATATGACCCGCTGGCCAAAGCTCTACCGATAGCCCCGGTGCAATTTCTGTGCTGGTGCGCCAGGGTAAAGGTCGGCAAAAGCGTGCGTCTTCCTGACCGGGCCAATTCAGCGGCATCAGCCTAGCGGTAACGTCGCTGCTAAAAATAGGGAGATGAGGAAAGGCTCTGTGGAGGGGTAATAACCCACGGATATGGTCTGTATGAGCATGACTGCAAAAGACAAAGTCGGCAGACGCCTCACGTAGAGCACCGATATCGGTCAGGCCACAGTCGAGCAAAATAGAATAGGGGCCTATTTGAACACTCAGACAAACCCCTTCATCCTCATAGCCGACGCTGTAGGGCAAGCAGGACAGCTCAGTCACAGTGGGTCAAAAATGCACAACGCATTTGGAAAAATGAGCGAGAGTTAGTGCCTTAGGTATGGCATTAACCTATTGAGGCAGGCTGTGCGAAAGCAGGGATTACTCAGTGCGCAGAACCATTGCCGTGATAGTTATCCGAATCGTAGAAACCATTTCGGGTGCCAAAAAACAGGCAGGCAACACTAAATAAACCAGTCAAGATGAAAAGTACGGTTTTAATATCCATCGAAAATCGCGGGTCCACCTTTACAGGCTTACCTCAAAAAGGTCGTCACCAAAATCGTAGCAATTGTAATTGAGAGAGCCGCCAATTCTTAATGGTTTATGACAAATAACTCTAGCGAGAAAAAAAACACCGCTGCCGACCAGAAGATGCCATCATCAGTCATTCAGCCGGAAGCCATTCAACCAGAAATTAATCATCCAGAAATCATCCAACCGGCATGGTGCGATCGCCCCTCAATCCAAGTTGCCCCTGACCTCATTGGCTGCACTCTCATCCGCCAGCTTCCAGACGGACCACGCATTCGCTGCACTATTGTCGAAACGGAGGCCTACGCCCCTGGGGATCCTGCCTGCCATGCCTACAGCGGCCAAAGCAAACGTAACGCAGCCATGTTTGGCCCGCCCGGTCGTAGCTACGTGTACCTGATCTACGGCATGTACCACTGCCTCAATGTCGTCACCGAAACCGAAGGGATTGGTAGCGCTGTCCTAATTCGCGCCCTAGAGCTAGACACCATTCCACCGCACTTAACGCCCAAACAAACCGAAAAGCCCCACCGCATTGCGGCAGGGCCAGGAAAACTGTGTCGGGCATTAAAGGTAAATCGAGATTTGGATGGTGTACTTTACCATCCTGAAAACAGGCTATGGCTAGAACACAGGTCCCAAACCATTAACAATGAAGACATCATCCAAACAACCAGAATAGGCATCACTAAAGCCGCGGATCGCCCCTGGCGCTGGTTCTTAAATTCCAGCCGCGCTGTCTCCAAAAAATGAGCTCCAAAACGTGAGTTCACCAAAGATGAAAACGCGGTACCTGAGTGGAGCTACTGTCGTAGCCTTTCCGCAGGAAATAGCTACAGAACGAGCTCTTTACCCGCATTGGTAAATTTCACAGCGTCTACGTCCCAATCGGCATTATTCAGCAGGGTTTCTTCTACGCTGCCAAAGAGCATCCTTTGCTCACAGCTAGAGAGCGACACAAACTGACGCTCTGATCCTGGTGACAGCTGCATGTCGACAATGGCTGTGTTGCCATCAACGTTGACCTGATAGGCGTCCAGCTTGAAAGCATTGAGATCGCCAGCACTCACGTCCACTGCCTTGCCCACGGCTTCGTTCATAGCTACATTACTGGGGACCTGTATCGCTTGCTCGACAAAATTATTGCATTGGTCATCGATGGTGTATACCGAGACCGTAACCATTTCACTCCCACCGGGCTGCTTTTCACTCCCACTGGGGAGCGCGTTTGGCTGCGCTGCCACGGGCGGTTGCTTGGTAGATGTTTCCGCAGTATCGGGCCCTTCTGTATCCTTAGGCAGCTCGACGACCTCAGGTGCAGGCGTAGCTGATGGGTCTTCAACGACTTGATCAAGAGAAGTTGCACAGCCAGCTACTGCTAACGTCAGCGTCAGGGCAAGGCCCGTAGCACTCATAATACGAGCGGAGCGAGTGGGCTGAGGATGGTTGAGCCTGCGAGGCGCAAGCTGGGAAACACGCGTTTGGATATATTTTGGCAACCGAACCATCTGACGAAATACTGAGTACAGCACTATATAAAGGTATCCCTATCCTACAAAACAGATGACCGACCTGCGCTATTTATGTGCCAATTTACGAAGCTCTAGCCGCGTCCGGAAAGCAGTTGTTCCGAGTTGGATCGTCGGAATTTTTGCGGCTATCTCGCAGCATGTTCGATGCCAGCAAAGATATGTAACTGGCGCTGTAAATTATGCAGGTGGGCGGTAAAGTTTCCCCTATGACTAACCTTCCCTGGAATCGACGCCATATTATCTCTCTAGCGGACTTTGTCCCCAGCGAGTACGAGAATGTTTTACAAACGGCGCTTAGTTTTCAAGGTGTACTTTCACGTCGCACCAAAAAGGTCCCAACGCTACAGGGGCAGGTCGTTGCCAACTTATTCTTTGAGCCGTCTACGCGTACGCGCAGCAGTTTTGAGCTAGCGGCTAAGCGGCTTTCAGCGGATACTCTCAACTTCTCACCGGGCAGTTCGTCCCTCTCGAAAGGCGAAACCATTCTAGATACTGCCAAAACCTATCTATCTATGGGCACAGACCTGATGGTGATTCGCCATCAGGGTTCGGGTGTACCCGCTGCGATCGCACAAGAAATGGACCGCATGAAGTCTGGCGTAGGTGTACTCAATGCGGGCGATGGTCAGCACGAGCATCCGTCACAGGCGCTCCTCGACCTGCTCACGATATGCAACTCGCTAAATGCTGAACAGCCCAGTATTCGAGATCTGAGAGGGAAAAAGATTGCGATTGTCGGTGATATTCTGCACTCCCGGGTCGCCAGGTCAAACCTTTGGAGCTTGACGGCCTGCGGCGCAGAGGTGCATTTGGCCGCGCCGCCTACGCTCTTGCCCAAAGCTTTTGTAGAGGCATTCTCCGTTCCTTTGCGAACGGAAACCGGTCAGCTCCAGCGCAAAGTGTTTGTTCACTGGCAGCTGGATGCGGCGTTGAAGAATGCTGATTTTGTGATGACACTTCGGCTACAGAAAGAACGCATGAGCGCCCATTTGCTGCCGAGTTTGAGAGAATACCATCAGCGGTTTGGCATCACGCGCGATCGCATCGCCCAATGTCATCCGAACGTCAAACTCATGCACCCAGGTCCTACTAATCGAGGAGTCGAAATCACCTCTGAGCTTATGGATGACCCTCAGCTAAGCCTCATATCAAAACAAGTGGCGAGCGGGGTTGCTGTGCGGATGGCGCTGCTGTATCTGATGGGTGGATCTAAATCAGCATAACCAGATACCCAAACACCAAAGCCTTAGAGCATAAAAAGCGCACAGTGATAGTGAACGAGCTTTCAAACTAGAATTGAATCTCTTCGTTTTGAAGCGGGAGTTCTTCGGTTTGCAGAATAGGTTCTTCGTCTACCGGTGATGTTTCCTCCGCCGATGAAAGTTCCTCAGAGTTTTCTTCTTCAACTCCTTCTTCTGAAGAGGGAGATTCTTCAAAGGGAGATTCCTCCGTTAGACTCTCAGCAGAGGCACCTGCCTCGTCAGCTAGATTCAAAAACGAGCCATGTATGTCCAAAATAGCCGACTCAGCGTCGACATTCTCCGGCGAGTAACGGCTGAATAGGAAAATAGTTTGGTCGCCATAACCAATGAAAGTAGCGATCGCGGAACTCAAATCACCCGGTCGATCGACCAGCCATATTACCAGTGCCGACTGTCCATCGATGGTGACGCTACGGTAGCGACCAACGGCAGCCCCCTCCTCAATAAAACTGTCGATATTGGCATCAACCAGCGGACCGGGTGGCGCGTCCACTTGATATAGTCTGGTATCTACCAAATCAGAAGGCGACTCAGGCATGTTGGCGATCCCAACTTCTCCGGTTTCATCAACATTGATCTGCCAAGTCGCCGGATAATCGAGCGAAATATTTCCATCTGAATAATTGGCCGTCTCAACCGCATTCTCCAGCGGCTCTATCCCAACAGGAGCCCCCAGTACATCAGGGCTGTCAGATTCTTCGGTAGACTCAGGCAGTTCCGTCAAAGATTCTGATGCGTCCGAAGTTTCCGCATTAGCAGGTGTGTGAAGAGCATCTGCAGAGAGGGCTGTCAGAAGAGCAACAGCTAGCAATCCCGCAGAAGATGCGCGTACAGACATAGTGAAAAACACCTGCAAAAGGCTTTGTTGAAAGGCTCAATAAAATCGTAGGGCACATTATAGCGAAACGTTTATTATCACGTTTTGTTATACTTTTGTTAAGATGTCCCAAAAACGAGGGTTTCTAATCTCAGGACTTTAGGGTCCAATTGGTGCTGTTAGTCTCTCGATTACCCCCGCATACAAAACGGGCAGCGAAGAAGGTCCGTTTCTCGTGCATGAAGGCTTGGCTCAGGTCTAGCTGGTCAACATTCAGCCAACATCTATCACCCTTAACGGAACTCATTACGGAGACGCCCATTTATGCTGCGCCTAGAAAACATCAGCAAAATCTACCCCACTGGAGAAGTCCTCAAGGATGTTAACTGGGAGGTAAAAGCGGGTGATCGTATTGGATTAGTTGGCGTGAACGGTGCCGGTAAGTCTACCCAGCTCAAAATCATTCAGGGCGAAATTGAACCTACTACAGGCAGTGTCATCCGCCCTGCTGGCATGCACATTGCTGCGCTTAATCAAGAATTTGAAGTTGATCCTAGGCGGACTGTTCGTGAAGAGTTTTGGACGGTCTTTACTGAAGCTAACAAGATTCAGCAAGCGCTTACAGATATCCCAATTAAAATGGAAAGCGCTGATCCCGACAAGCTAGAGCAGCTAATCAAGCAGCTAGACAAAAAGCAGCGTCAGTTTGAAGCACTTGATGGATATGGGCTGGAAGCTCGAATTGAGAAAATCTTGCCAGAAATGGGATTTGATAGTGATGCGGGAGATCGCCTCGTGAGCTCCTACAGTGGCGGCTGGCAGATGCGTATGGGGCTCGGTAAAGTTCTACTCCAATCGCCCGATCTGCTCCTACTCGATGAGCCCACCAACCATCTTGATCTTGAAACTATCGAATGGCTCGAAGAGTATCTCAAAGGTCTTTCGATCCCAATGGTCATTATTTCTCACGATCGAGAATTTCTAGACCGCCTATGCACGTCCATCGTTGAAACCGAACGAGGCGTATCGACTACATATTTGGGGAACTACAGCGCCTATCTGGCACAAAAAGCTGAAAATCAGGCTGCACAGCAAAGCACGTTCGAGCGTCAGCAAAAGGAACTGGCTAAGCAGCAGGCATTTGTCGATAAGTTTAGAGCCAGCGCCACCCGCAGCACCCAAGCGAAAAGCAGAGAAAAGCTGCTTGCTAAAGTTGACCGAGTGGAGGCCCCCATCGCTAACTTGCGTGGCTTACAGTTTCAGTTTCAGCCCGCGCCCCGGAGTGGTCGAGAAGTGGTCACTATCAATGACATGACTCACAGCTACGGCGACAAAATCCTATTCTTGGGTGCATCACTGGAGGTCGAAAGGGGTGATCGCATTGCCTTTGTTGGGCCTAATGGCGCTGGCAAATCCACTTTACTGAGACTCATCACAGGGAGTGAGCCCGCAGAAGATGGTGAGGTTAGCATCGGCGTTCACAACGTGATCCTCAGCTACTTTGAGCAAAACCAAGCAGAGGCCCTTGATCTGTCGAAGACGGTGAAAGAAACCATTCACGACGAGGTCCCAGACTGGAAGAACGAAGAGGTTCGTACGTTACTCGGTCGATTCCTGTTCAGCGGGGACGCAGCGTTTAAGAAAGTAGAGGCGCTGAGCGGAGGAGAAAAAGCCCGACTAGCCCTCGCCAAAATGCTCTTGCAGCCGGCGAACCTACTAATACTCGATGAGCCGACCAATCACCTTGATATTCCTGCCAAAGAAATGCTCGAAGATGCACTCAAAGGCTACGACGGGACGGCTCTAATCGTGTCGCACGATCGTTATTTCATTTCTCAAGTAGCTAACAAAATCGTGGAAATTCGCGATGGGGAGCTACGCCTGTATCAGGGAGACTATCACTACTATCTCGACAAGATTGAAGAGGAAAAAGAGCGGGCAAGACTAGAGAAACAAGAGGCGGAAAAAGCCGCTAAGGCCGAGGAGAAACGCCGCAAGCAGCGAGAGAAAAAAGCGAAAAAGCGTCAGGCACAGGCTGCTGGCAAACGGTCCTAGCGGCTAAGCGGAGTGGTAGAGCGCTGTTGAGCCGCTGAAAGCAGTAAGCAGCGCTTTGTTTTTCGGAAGGACTCATGTTAAATAAATAGTTATATACGTGCACGATCTACGTATGAGATGGTACAGGCAGCAGGAAAGCACCTGCTGGTGAGTCTTTCTCTAGTTAAAAAACATTCAATTAAAAACCTTAAATTCCACCGTCAACTCAGGAAATAACGCTACGCTACATAGACTTCAATCGATATGCCCAGCTTGGTTTCAGTGATAGGCCCTATGTAAATCATTGAAAGACTTACGGACAACCGCTAGCCAAAAAGTGGTGAAGTAAGTATTGCAGGGTCGAGTAGCTGTAAAGCTACCAACGCATTATCAAACGCCTACGTAGATTGGCGCGCTAATAGCGAAAGCCGATCTTTTCAGCCCAAGATTGCTTGCGTTTCAGTAGTGCGACTAGGCAGTTTATCTGTCTGCGATAGCGCGATCTTCTTAAGTCTTTTTTTACTTACGCTTTGCCCACAGGGCAGGTTCACTAGCGTAAACACGCTCAATCACTCTCTTTGGAAAATGAGCGCACAAAGCTAGTACTTGCTCCCTGTTTTTCCTACGTGGCGGGGAGGTAGCGTATTTTTAGCATCTACTAATTTTCAGTTTATTGCAGTCGTTTAGAGGTTTTTGTATGGCAGACTCACCTATTTCCCCAATGGTGCTTGTGATCCTGGATGGATGGGGCTGCCGTGATGAGAGCAATGGCAATGCAATTAGCCAGGCAAAGACCCCTATTATGGATAGCCTTTGGAACAGCTACCCCAGAGCAAAGATCAACACCTCTGGCAAGCACGTCGGCTTACCTGACGGTCAGATGGGAAATTCAGAGGTGGGACACCTCAACATTGGAGCAGGACGTATTGTCCCGCAAGAATTAGTCCGCATTTCAAACGCTGTCAAAGACCGCTCCATTGAAGAGAATCTAGATCTCCTCAAAGTTTGCCAAAAGGTGGCATATATGGGCAGCAAACTCCATTTAGTGGGGCTTTGCTCAGATGGAGGGGTACATTCCCACTTGAATCATCTTATTGGCCTGATTGAAATGGCCAAGAACCAGGGGCTAACAGAGGTCTGTATTCATGCGATTACCGACGGTCGTGACACTAAGCCCACAGATGGTGAGCTAGCGCTGACGAAACTACAGGCCGCCATTGACCACATTGGCATTGGTAAGATTGTCACCCTGAGCGGTCGCTACTACGCAATGGACCGGGACAATCGCTGGGATCGCGTTGAGAAGGCGTACCGTGTTATGACCGACAACGCGAACAGCCTAGAGATATCCGCGCTATCTGCCCTGAAAGCTTCCTATGAAAAGGGCGTCAATGATGAATTTGTTGATCCCGTTCGATTGGCTCCTGGCGCGGTAGAGGCTGAAGATGGCGTTATCTTTTTCAACTTCCGTCCTGATAGAGCGCGGCAGCTAACCCAAGCCTTTGTTCAACGTGAATTTAATGGGTTTGAGCGTGATCCCATTCTGCCGCTGAACTTTGTCACGATGACGCAGTACGATCCTGCTTTGCCTGTTGGTGTAGCCTTTAAGCCACAGAGCCTTAAGAATATTCTGGGCGAAGTAGTGGCTAATCATGGTCTCAGACAGTTCAGAACAGCAGAAACTGAAAAATATGCCCACGTCACTTATTTCTTCAATGGAGGTTTGGAAGATGCACTCCCCGGGGAAGACCGTGAGCTCGTGCCGAGCCCAATGGTGGCCACCTACGATAAAGACCCTAAGATGTCGGCAAAGAAAGTGACAGACGCTGCGATCGCAGCTATCAATAAGCGCGTCTATTCACTGGTTGTCATGAACTACGCCAACCCAGATATGGTGGGCCACACTGGCAATATGGACGCAACCATCAATGCGCTAGAAGCGGTCGATCACGAAGTGGGCCGTTTGGTTTCCGCCATTGGCAGCGTCGGCGGAACAACGATCATCATTGCAGACCACGGCAATGCAGAATACATGCACGATGAGCAGGGCAGACCGTGGACAGCACATACAACTAATCCTGTCCCCTTTATTCTTATAGAAGGTGAAGGACTCAAAATTCCAGGGCACGGCGGTGAAGTGGAACTCAGGCAGGAAGGCGGTTGCTTAGCCGATGTTGCGCCAACAATCTTGCAGATTTTGCAGCTACCGATTCCTGAAGAGATGGGCGGTCAGTCAATGATTGTGCAGGAGGTAACCGAATACAAACCTAGCCGTACCCCCGTGAAAGTATCTTTGCAGCGATAATAGCGTTAGGTTTCTAGCTTAATTGCCTGAGCTAATTATCTGGGTTAATTATCTGGGCTAGGATAGACTAGTTAGACGACGATTATTGGGCCTGGGTTGGCCGAGCGAAGGTTTTTCATGGTAGTTACGGTCATTAAACTTATTTGGGCAATCGCAGCTGTTGGCGTTTGCATCCTAGTACTGCTACACAGTCCCAAGGGAGATGGCCTTGGCGCACTCGGCGGTCAAGCGCAGCTATTTACCAGCACCAAAAGCGCTGAAGAAACCCTCAACCGTGCTACTTGGCTGCTGTTGATCATCTTTATGACTCTTACCGTGATCCTCAGCGGTGGCTGGTTAGGCGAACCGGTTTAGATGAATCTGGTTTAGATTAGGCCTGATAAAAAATTACTTGTCTAAATTAAGTACAAAAAGAGCGAGCCCTTTCAGGTTCGCTCTTTTTGTTGTGCTCCTTTAATGTATCTATGTCAGCATGTATCTGTGTCAGCTATCCGTTACTTGAATGACCTTAATAGGGTGATTGCCCTTCATAGGATTGAGCTGACGTTTACCCGCTTCAGATAGGGCCTGGTAGGCTTTGTCAACAATGATTTGCTCGCGATTTGTTGGATGATTACGATCGGCAATCGCGCCCCCAACTTTGGCATCGACGGCCACCACCGACTCATCAGAAAGCGTCAGGGGTTCTTTGGTAAGTGCAGCGTGCAAGACTTCTCCGTACTGATTGAGCCCACCTTTATCCATTCCGGTGAGTACACACATAAACTGCGCCCCCTCGGCAGCTTTACTATCGCAGTATAGCCATGTGTCGAGGGTGACATTTTTGCGAATGATAGC
>ERZ1740067.1855-NODE-1855-length-13766-cov-5.440158_pt1 | contig 13766 bp, 9 predicted proteins | sample MGYA00581736_ERZ1740067 | MGnify/ENA primary metagenome ERZ1740067 (study PRJEB43018, sample SAMN04849236) | marine metagenome | isolation source: floating plastic debris | place: Pacific Ocean | collected 2008-08-27 | study: EMG produced TPA metagenomics... | reverse complement strand
CCCTACTGCCAATGCCATATTTTGGAATCCAGGCAAGATTGTCTTCAATGAAAATCGGTTTGGGGTTGCATTGAGTCATACTACTTGGCAGCAGGAATTCAGCAACAACACCAACCAAACCAGTCTGGCGAGTTATTATAAATTATCGGACAAGCAAGCCCTCAGCCTGAGTGTTCGTTATTTTAATTACGGAAAGTTCGAGTTTTTCGTACCGCCTGCTATCAATAGTTTTCGTCTTACCGATCTCTTCTATAGCTTGGCTTACTCCCGGAAATTGGGTAAAAATTGGGGGTTGGGGTTCACTGGAAGGTTGATGCATGCCAGATCTAACAAAAATGCGGTGAGCATTCCTGACATTACGCTTGGCCCCAATGCTACATCATTTGCCTTCGATGTGGGGGTTTTTCATCAAAAAACCTTCAAGCTGGCGGGGCGGGCCACTCAATGGAATTTGGGATTGAGTATCGTAAACTTGGGACCGAAAACAGCCCATACCACCAACAATTTTGACAATTTCATCCCTATTACTTTACGGTTCGGTTCCGCGCTTTCCACTCAACTATCCCCTAGCAGCAAGGTTACTTGGATAGCCGACATCAGTAAGTTGATGGTGCCTACCCCACCTGTCATCGATGACCAAACATTTCGAGCAAGTGGACCTTTTCCTCATGAAAAACCAATGCTTAGGGGTGCTATAGAGTCCTTTGGTGATGCCCCTGATGGCTTGTCGGAAGAAATACAGGAAATTATTTGGGCTACTGGTCTGGAGTACCAGTGGAAAAATCGGTTTAGTGTAAGAACTGGATACCACTATGAGCACCAAAACAAAGGAAACCAGTCTTATGTGACGGTAGGGGCTGGTGCCAAACTCAAACAATTTTCGCTGGATGCGGCCTATTTAATGAATACCAAAAAAGATGAATTTCGACCTACCGAAAGGCTGAAGCTCTCATTGAGTTATGGATTCTAAAAATCCTTTAATACAAAAGCGTCAGAGAACCAACTCCGACGCTTTTGAAATATATTTTTGTTGAAATCAATATTTACGCGTGTTTGAGATTGACGCGGGTACTTAATAGTTAACTTAGAACACCCAACACAATGGAGGACAGGTATATTCACGACAAGGTGAATTCTAAATCTGATTACTACCTCATTCTATTCAAAAGACAACCAATCGTTTATCTTTTCACTACTCTTTTGGTTACTTGTTTATTTCCTACCTGAAGCATCAACAAGTAATGTCCTTTTGGTATTTGATCAAGGCTTATGGTGAAACTCCCTTGATGAAATTTGCCCAAACGTGATAAAAGTACGCTCCCCTTTTGGTCAACTATTTGATAACGAACACTTTGAGAATTGTGTTCTTGATTCGTAATGGTGATCTGATCGTTCGTGGGGTTTGGTCCTATCTTCCAAATCAAATTACTGAGTTGTTCCGAGATATTTGTCACGCTATTTACTCCAGTTCCAGCAAGTTGTAGCGTGTAAGTTCCTTCATCGTCATCATTACTTTGGATAGTCAACAATGCCGAAGCTGCCCCTTCTACACTTGGGGTATAACTCACCGTAAAAGTCACTTGGGTACCAGCATCTATATCAGAGGTAACCCCAGTTTGAGTAACCGTAAAATCACTGGCATTGGTACCGCTCAAGGCTACTAAACTTCCTGTTGTACCAGTTAAAGTAAGTGTAAATACTCCTTTACTCTCAATTGCAATTGTTGAATCTGCCGAGCTACTTCCTACCGAAATATCACCAAAGTTGAGGGTGGCACCACTGGCAATGTTTCGGTTATTGAGGGCAAGATTTATTTCAGCATCACCATACAATGCAAAGAAAATATCTTCGCCTCCTTGGCTAGTTAAGGTAGTAGACGTCCCATTATTAATCGCAAAATCAGCTGTCGCTGTATAAGCACCTGTTAAGTATATGCCATTGGTATTTTGATCTATGGACATACCATACACTGCATCAAAATCAACCCCTCCTATGTTATCAGCCAAACGGAAGTTGCCATCTTTGTCATAACTCACCAACAATCCATCAGTAGATCCTTTAGATTGTATTTTGGTGGTATTAGACGGATCATTGAAGCTGAGCTCTCCAGTAAAATCTCCCGCTACATATACATTATTTGAAGCATCCAAAGCAATGCTTTCAGGAAAATCATTGTGAGCTACACTTCCTAGCCCTTTCACCCATTGTAATTCAATGGCATTACTATATTTAGCAATAAACCAATCTTCCTCTCCTTTGCTAGTGAGTTTAGTAGCATTAGACCCAGGGTCAAAATCAACGTCAGAACCTTTGTAACTACCACAAATGTAGATATTGCCTAGATTATCTAAAGCTATTGAGCGGGCTGCTTCAGTACCAAAGTTTTTGGCCAATATATAATTACCATCCGTACTATATTTGGCAATAAATGCTACCCCGTTGGCCTCATCCAAACTTACAGTATTGCTGCCAGGGTCAAAATCTGCCACCCCCTCGAGCCTACCTACTATGATGAGCTCGTTGGTTGCTTGATTCAATACCAAGTCAAAATCCGCCAAATTTTTAAATTCAGTTGGAGATCCTACTACAAATGCCCATTGATAAGCTCCGTCGCCGCTATACTTAGCCATAAATAAGCTCGCTGAAGTACCTACCGCGCTCAAATTTGTTGTTCCAGTACCAGGGTCAAAGTCTACTGGCACTGTAGAGCCTCTCAGGTTCCCAGTCATGTAGATGTTACCTGCCTTATCGAGCACTACGTTTGACCCAAAATCACATTGAGTTCCTCCAATTTGGAAAGCCCATTGGTACTCGCCATCATTGTTATACTTTGCCAAAAAGGCATCATCACAGCCTGCACTTGTCAAGTTTTTGGTGGCAGCACTTGGATCAAAATCAGCGGTTTCATCAAATCCTCCGGTAACGTATATATTGCCAGCCTCATCAAGTACCATCCTGGTAATACTTACAAATGCACTGCCACCGATACTTTTGGCCCACTGGAGTTCGCGCTTGGCATTGTATTTAACAAAAAAAGCATCTGAATTTCCTTGTGCAGTAAGTTCTGTTTTATTGGCAGAAAAATCAAAATCAACCGTATTACTAAATGTTCCTGCAACATAAATATTCCCTGCTTGATCAGTCAAAACTTGTTCTCCTTGTTCAAAGCTCTCGCTACTGCCCAAACCCTGAACCCAACCCAATGTTTGGGCATTTGCTTGCTGCACTCCTCCCCAGAAAATTAGTAATAAAAGACCCCTGGAAACAATAGATAGTCTAATTAAAAACCTCATATACCTTTTTTGTATTTAAAATGATTTGCGTTAGTATTTTAAATTTTAGGGCATAAATATAGGTAAAAAGAGAGGTAGGAATAGTCTCTATTAATTTAGCGAGACTCCTTTTCCCAATTAAACTGTATTTGCTGGGGGTGGCTTTGCCATTATTTATAATAGCTTATCCTGTGAAGCAGGTCCTTTTTTTTAAATCGTAGAAAATGGGAAAAAGGATTTCAATGTAGAACTTCTTGTTAGCTCATACTTTGATTTAACAAAAATGAGGCTTTGTTAGAATGGGTTATACCTGGTTGAACAAGGTATAACAAATTGGGGATGTTTATAGATGTGTAAACTTATTGTAGTAATAAATTAAATCCTACAATTGCACAATGGTAGTTTCAACTCTACAGATTCCTCATATAATAATATATTCTTAAAACCTGTAGAGTTTTAAATACTGAAATCCAGTCTTGATTTAACCAATCTTGAAGCCCATCACTAAAATATCATCCATTTGGCGATATTCTATACCTGAGTCTTCATTTGTCTGCATCCAGGCATCCAGGCGATTTTCCAAAATTTGTTGTTGTTCGTCAAAAGGTTTTTGATGAATCTCAAGCAAGAGGCTACGTAAATTTTTGGACATAAACTTACGATTATGTGGTCCTCCAAACTGGTCGGGATACCCATCCGAAAACATATAACACATGGTAGGTTGATCAATCTTTACTACCTGGCGAGTAAATGTACGTTCCTCTTCTTTGCTTCTAACCCCACCAATCGGCATTTTATCTCCCTTTATCTTCTGAATTTCACCGTTTTGCACATAAATCAAGGGATTTTTGGCTCCAGCAAACTCCAAGATTCCGGCTTGGCGATCATACATACAAAATGCCATATCCATTCCATCCTGGTTTCCAGTAGATTCTTGTTTCAATGCTTTGCGTACGCCTTTGTGTAGTCTATTCAACACCCGGTCGGGCGAAGTAACTTCATCGATGTTCACAATTTGATTGAGCAAAGCATCTCCCAACATAGACATAAATGCTCCTGGAACGCCATGTCCGGTACAATCAATGGCCGCAATAAAAATACGTCCAGCTGTTTCGGAAAACCAATAAAAGTCGCCACTAACAATGTCTCGGGGGCGAAACAATACAAATGAATCTGGAAAAGTAGTTTTGATACGGTCTAATTGAGGCAACATCGCCGATTGGATACGACTCGCTGCATTGATACTCCCCAATATTTTAATGTTTTGCCCTTCTAACTCCTTAGATTGTTGCTGAATGGTCAAAGTACGTTCATCTACCATTTTCTCCAGGTTTTGGCGAAAGTGTTCAATGGCCATAATGTCTGCATAAGAACGTAGCCCGGTAGTAATGGTCGTAAACAGCCTTTTGTCGGTGAGTTCGGTTTTATTTTTATAATCGTTGATATCGTAATCAGTAATTACACTTTCTTCGGGTGCTTGCCCTGGTTGACCAGTACGCAAAATGATGCGCACAAAATGATTGTTTAATACCTCTCGGATGTGTTTTACGGTCTGTAGTCCGGCATCACTGGTTTCCATCACCACGTCCAGCAATATCACCGCTACATCGTCGTGCTCCGTCAGCATTTGCTGCGCTTCGGCCCCAGTGTAAGCATCCAAAAACTCTAGCTGCCTTCCTTTGTACTCATAATCACTTAACGCAAACCGAGTAACGGTGTGTATCTCTTCTTCATCGTCTACAATCATTACCTTCCAGGCTTCTTCACTGCTAGATTCAGCATCGTCACCAGCCCCTTCCTCCTCGGCAAACAAACTATCGCCATCTTCATCGGCAAACAGATTGTCTTCATCATCAGCAAAAAGCAATTCGTCGTTATCGTTCATTATGATCAAAGTTTTGAAAAATGTTTCTTATCGTAATAAGTCGTTTGAACTTATCAATCAAACAAAACTAGTAATTTATATGGCTATGTAAAATTTTGAACAATTTTTATGCTATTTAGCCGTTTAATCCCTTGTTTATCCAAATTCTCTGCCTCAGTTACACATTCATAGGCAAATCAAAGTAAAAGGTGACTCCTTCTCCTACTCCCGACTTGAAATCTACCTTCCCCTTGAGCTTTTGCACCGCCAAGTTGTACAAAATATTCATCCCTAGTCCGGTTCCTCCTCCTTCACGGTTGGTGGTTACAAAGGGGTCAAATACTTTATCCAAGATTTCGGGAGCAATGCCGTTTCCATCGTCACTATAGGTCATTTTCAATCGCTCTCCGTGTTTTTTTACGCTCAGCGAAATGGTTCCCTTGTCTCGCCCCTTGAAGGCATGAATGATAGAATTCATCACTAAGTTGGTAATGATTTGCGAATAGGCACCCGAATAACTTTCAATCACTAGTTCATCTATGTCGGTTTGCAACTCATAAGGTTTGTTCTTGAGTTTGGGTTGCAACGCCAACAGCGTGTCATCTATGTACGTTTTCAGGTTAAATTTCTGCTTGTCTTCGTTGGACTGTCCTACTGCCACCTGTTTAAAGCCTTGCACCAATTTAGCCGCTCGATTGAGGTTATTCAAAATAATCTTGGTTCCTTCTTTGTTGGTAGACAAGAATTTTTCAAGATCCGATTTTTTCATTTTTTTGCTGTTATAAAGCTCAATAAAATCGTTGGTCTTGGTTTCCAGTCGCGAAGCAGCTGTTACCCCAATTCCTACTGGAGTATTGATTTCATGTGCTACCCCAGCTACCAGGTTACCCAAAGAAGCCATTTTTTCGGCCTCTACCAATTGGTCTTGTGTTGTCTTGAGATCGTCCAGGGTACTATGCAAGGTACGGTAGTTTTCGGCGTTGCTAATTGCAATAGAAGAATACAATACCAAGGTTTTGAAAATGTCTGCGTAATAGGGTGTGTAAGCGGCAATCAATCTACTTTGTACACTGACTGCTCCAATTACACTGTCTTCGTTCAACATAGGGTAGTACATCATAGAATTGAGCGAAGCATTGATAGAAGTATCGTAAAAGGATTGGGCATTGAGATCCTCTTTTTGATGAATGATGATTTCCTTGTTATTTTTTATACACCATACCGCTGGATGGTGGGTGTCTTCCATAGAAATAGTAAATGGGGATTGACGGCTGCTGAACTCTGTGACATACCGAAAGTTGAGTTCGTTGGTATTTTCTTCAAAAATACCGACACTAAAACCATCTACAGGCATCATTTCTTTTACCCGATTTTCCAAGGTATTGAGGGTTTTTTCAAAATCTAATGATGAAGTCAGATCCTGGCCAATTTGACTCAACAATGTAATGGTTTCGTAGGCTTTTTCCAGCTTTACTTTCTGCGACTCAAGTGCCAATGATTGTTCTTTGAGTGCCTCAGCAGTTTGGTTGATTTCTTCATTTTTTTCGTTCAGTTCAAAATTGGTCAACTCCACCTCTTTGTTCACCCGATTCATTTGTTTGTTCAGCTCGGCCAGTTCCTGATTATGAGATTCCATTTGACGGTTTTTTGCCTCAATCAGTTCGTTCTTCTCTTCAATCATTTTGTTGTTGCGAGCCAGTTTGGTTTTTTGCTCATCCAGCAACCGATTTTTCTTTCGAGCTCGCCCAATGTTAATCACCAGTCCAATAGACAACAATACCATCACTGCCACTCCAATTGATACAATCAAGATAATCAAGTTCTGACGCTCTCTTTCCTTGCCCTCATTTCTCTTAATTTGTCTTCCCAACTGAGCCGTTGCGTTGTCATCATTTTGTCCCAGTATGTCTATCGAACGATTGTAAAATTGTTGTGCCTTTTTATTGTCATTCAGGTTATTGAAGTATACTTCAATCAAGGTTCCAAAAATCTTCCCTAACTTTTTGCGTTGCACTTCTTTCTGCTCATCGGTAAGTGAGCCATTCTTAAGTAAGCCTTCCCGAATACCTTCTGCTTTTTCTAAGCTTTTCACCGCTTCGAGGGCATTGGCATTATCGCCAGAAGTCAAATAAGCGTACTTCTTGTAAAACTTGCCCAGTCCTTCATTAGTAGTCGCCATCCCTTCTTTATCTCCCAACTCTTCGTAAATGGCTCTGGCTTTATCAAACAAATCTACCGTAGCGGTGAGGCTTCCTTCGTCTCCCTTGGTTTCATCATAGTTTACATTGGCCTTGTTGTACAATGCCCTGGCTTGTCCCTTTTTATCACGATTGCGGATGGTATAACTCAACGCATCATTGGCGTACCTAATTGCCAACTGCTTTTGTTCACTCTCGTAATATTTGGAAGATAGTTCATTGAATATTTCCGCCCTTTTTTGAGCATTGGCTTCGTTTTTCAAGCGTTTTTGTAGCTCGTCTATTCTTCCGCAATCACATTGTGCATTGGCCTGGGTACTCCACCCCATCAACCACACCAACAAAAGTGTTTTACAGGCAATGGCCAAAAAATTAAATGGATTCACATCAATCATATTTGAGATCTTGGGACATTTTTGGTTCATGCTCCTAAGCTAATAATAATCAGGTACTTTGCCGAATATCGCCTCAAAATTTTTGTCAGACGGGTTTACGATCATAAACGATCACAAATTCGAAGCGATTAGAAATTATAAATTTTTGACCAGTAAAAGAATTATGTATCTTTGTTCGTTTATTTTTGCAAAGCAAGGGTTATCAATTTTCAGCTTTTTGTAAACAAAAAAGCTACACAAACCCTCAATTTATATTGTGTAATTTCATCACGTTGTAATTTATTTAACAAACGTTTGTTATGAGTCATAAAAAAGGAGTACAAAAAGGCCGGATTTTCAAAAATCCTATTCTAGAAGCCATTAGTCGTACCTCACCTGCCATTACATTAGGTGGTTATTTGCCTCCAATTATTTTTTTACTTAACAGGTATTTTAGTCGCCACAGTGCTACCTTGGGCGTTCTCAACGGAATCATGATATTTTTGGGAGGGCTGTTATTTTGGACTTTGTTTGAGTATATCATGCATCGTTACGTTTTCCACTGGATTTCAGAATCGCCCACCATCAAGCGATTTCACTATATCATGCATGGGTATCATCACGACCACCCTCGCGACGAAGAGCGTTTATTCATGCCTCCATTGGCAGGCTGGTTAATCATTGGAGTATTGTACCTCAGTCAAATCTTTATCCTGAAAGGTTATACTTATGCCTTTCTTCCGGGTATGTTGATCGGCTACCTATGTTACGTATTTGTACACTACAGTACTCACAAATACAAAGCACCTCGTTTACTAAAATATTTGTGGAAACACCATAGTTTACACCACTACAAATACCCTGATAAGGCTTTTGGGGTATCTAGCCCTATTTGGGACATTGTGTTTGGCACCATGCCACCTCGCAACGACCGCAAAGAAGGAGATATGAGAGGGTTGTAACCGAGACAAGCCCCAACCTAAGGAATAATCCAATTAAAAAAGAGGTGCCCAGTAAAGCACCTCTTTTTTACTTTAGTACTTTATTATGCCATTTGAAAAATCACACAAGCGTATTGCAGGATAGTGTAAGGATCACGCCGTTGTTTTCAATACCTTACTTCTCTAAACTTCACTTGTCAAAACTTGAAGCAACTGTGTAACAGTGGTTTACTACTTTGTAAGCATATACTCAACTTTACCAAATTAAACCAATTCAACTGATGGAGTCTCCAAATTATATTACTTTTCCTGGATTGTATAAAGACCGTACTTACTTAATTGATGACAATCGTACCTATTTGGTGGTCATTGTTTTATCAGACAGTACCTCAGTGTATATGGATGATGCTGATCAAGAACTATTGGCAAAAATTTTAAAATCAGTGAATATATCCTTGTCCAAAGCCAAGGTAGTAAACATTCAAAACATAGACCCTAGCATCTCTTCTTCCCTGCCTTTGCCCTCCGACAAGGTCATCAGTTTTGGAGTAAGTTTTTCAGATATTGGTCAAAACTTTTCTCCTGATTTGTATGCTTTACATCCACATGAGGACAAAGTATTCTTAAAAGCCGATGAATTAAATACCATAGCCCAGGATAAGCAGAAGAAAATTTTGCTTTGGCAAGCTTTGAAAGAAATGTTTGCAAGTAAATAATGATTTATCAGTCAAAAACACCTGATTACTTACTATGAAAGAATCTGTTTTCGAAAATGAATTTATATCTTCTTTTATAGATTCAAGCAAACGCATTTATTATTACCACTGGAAGCGTGCCAACCGTACCATGACACCAGAACAATATCAGGCTGAAATTACGCGACAAGCCAACAGTATTTTACACTATCATCCACAGTTTGTTTTGGTTGATTTCAGAGCATCAGATTTTATTATTGATCCTGATTTACAGGAGTTTGTGACTCAATCTTTGTTTCAAAGCCTGAGTCAGGTTGGTACCCAAAAACTAGCCATTTTACAAACCGAAGATTATGTGCTTCAACTGTCGGTGATACAAACTGTAGATGAGCGGAAAGAAGGTAAATATGTGGTGCAGTATTTTTCTAACCCTGAAGAAGCTGAGCACTGGTTTGAAGGTAAAAATTAAGGTAATTCAGTAGTGAAATTACTACAATTTCAGCGGTGGTTTCACAAAGCCACAATTAATATTACATAAGAGATTTCATCAAAGTCATTTGTCGTAACTTTGGATGCTAAGTAATTACACTCAGGCGGAAACAAATCGTTTTGAGGGAAGTTACTCAAAGAAAACTGATAACACAAAAATGACTATCCTATGCTAGAATTGACCTTCGAAAACGAATTCACAAAAGTTTTTGTGGATACTGTAAATGCCATTTATCGCTATGATTGGAAAAGCAACAATCGTTACCTTACTCCAGAGCAGTACAAACAAGAAATTAATCGCCACGGAAAGCAGATTGAACAATACAAACCTGCCCATGTATTGATTGATTGTACCGAGTCTGAGTTTATTATTCCTCCTGACTTGCAACAATTTGTACAAATCACATTGTTGAATCGCTTGTCGGAAGTAGGTACTAAAAAACTGGCCATTATCAAGGGGCAAGATTTTGTCTCAGCACTTTCGGTCAAACAAACCTTCGAGGAGCTGGCCGATGGTGCTTATACCACTCAGTTCTTTGGAACTGAAGTCGATGCTTTGGAATGGTTGATGGCAGACGTACAAATCCTAAGTTAAACCACATGAATTGTTGACTGTAAATGAAAAGAGAGAGATTGGATGTGTTCCAGCCTCTCTTTTTTAGTTCAATTAATCCAAGGGCAATCAATCCTGTACTATTTTCTTCAAATCCTCGTAATTGATGCCCATGTGAGAGGTATGATACACACACTTTCCCTGATCTATCACCAATATTTGAGGAGATTCGTGTCTCACCGAAAATACCTGAGCCACTTGGTTTGACACTTCCCTAAATCGTAATAAGTCTAAGTAATAAGGAGTCAGCCCTTCCATTTCTTCTTTGTTCCAATGGCGCTCTAGCCGATGCAGTGCGCTTCCACTTATGGGGCAGGTAACACTGTGTTTGTAAATCATCACCAATCCAGCCTCAGACGCTGTTTTGATTTCGTCTAGGATCTCAGTTTTATCAAGTATTGACCAATTTACTCCTTCGCTTTTTTTAGTCGCTTTATCGCTCTTGTCTCTTTTGAATAAGTTAAACATGTTGATATTCTTTGATGAATTATTTACCAGAGTCGTCTTGACTTCTCCCATATAACAACCATACGCTTGAAAAAATTCTCAATGAAGTAAACCTATTTCTAAACCAGCAGTGATCGTCGTCTAATCTTTCAGAAATTCATCAAAAAAGCCAAGCATATTATCTACCTCAGCGTTCCAATATTGGTAGTTATGCCCTGCGTCTACCCAATGATACTTTAATTTCCTTTGAGGATTGGCTTCCAACAATGCCCCAAGCAATAGTCTCGATTGGTTAATAGGAACAACCTTATCCTGTTTGCCGTGTCCAAGATATAGTGCCATCGTCAGCTTCTTAGCATGATGCACCAAATTCTCTGGCCCCGTTTTCCAACGTTCAGGATATTGATAATAAGTCCCCAAGTAACCAATCATAAGCCGGTCGGTGGGCATAGTGGGTGGGTAATAATCTCCCGAAAGCGCCGCTCCCGCTTTGAAAAGCTCAGGAGCGGCCATTCCAATGGCAACTACTCCCCTGGCCCCCGTCGAAAGTCCCAACAGGAAGTTTTTTTGTTTAGAAAGTAAAATCCCGTATTCTTTCTGTAAAGTAGGGATCATTTGCTTGATGACCCAGTTCAGGTCAGGGTATTTTTGCCAGTCTTTACGGGTTTGAGGATAAAACTTGGCCGAGTATACACTCTTACTCATTTCGGGTAAAATCAAGCGATAATTTTTTGCCAAGGCCTTTTTACACAGGGAAGATTTATTGCACCAATCTTCTTTTGGGAAGTTCCAACCTGGCAATACAATGATATTACCTGCCAAGGCGCCACTATCTGGGTTTGCTTGATTGTTGTTCTGAGGAGTTCGGATGTCTACTTTGTGTCCAGCAATCGTCAGTGTCTCCAGGCTATCTAACATGGGATAAGTTTTTATAGGCTTTTTGGGTGGTTGCAACGTCAGTGCTGGTGCTGCGCTCAGTATCGGGCGATTGCCTTCACCTTGTTTCTCGTGGGCAGTATTTTTACATTGTACCAGTGCTCCAAACGATGCACAAATCAGTATCAATCTATTCAAATATTTCTTCACAATTGTCGGTTGTTTGAGTAGTTTGAGGCAAAACAACAATACCATAGGTTATCCCTCCTCATTCTTGATTTTTGAACGGTGAGCAATTTAAAGATAATTTACTCGAGTTATGCAAATTTTGAATCAGTAACTGAAGTTACACAAGCTTTGCGTCTTTAATTAAACTACTGATGACGTATTTACATAACTCGTTAATTACTAGTTTAATATAAAACACTGAATGTAGGTACTCGGTCATGTTGAGCTTGCCGAAACATCTGGTAGACGAACCAGATCCCTCAACTGCGTTCGGGATGACCGTGTCCCATGAAGTAAATCATCATCACCATTGATGTGTTTTGGGTACCAAAAAATTAGCACTCAGGATGCTAGTGGTGCTAGCTATTAGTTTTTTTTGAATTTATAACTAAATATTATGTTAATTTAAAAACAAAATAAATCACGGCTATTTATCTTGGCCAAACTCCCCTCTTTTATTCTGGGTGATTGTTCAAATCACACCAAAACTTCACCAATTATTCACATTAAGTTTAAGGTTTTTCCTATAACTTTGTTTCTGGTAAAAAGTAATTTTAGCCCACGTAATAGTTCCAAGTAAAAACTAAGTCACATTTACCCAATAAATTAATTTTAAGAAAGGAGGTATTGTCATGTCGTTTGTGTTGACAAAGGAGTTTTTAGAGGAGGTAGAGCAAGCCGTACATACCAGAAATGCCCGGTATGTATTGGATAATCTGGCTGTGCTCAGGCCCGCTGACATTTCTTCTATTTTGGATGAAATGGATACCGAGCAGTCGATGTATGTGATGGACTTACTCGACAAGGAAACCGGCGCTGAAATTATCAGTTATTTGGATGAAGACACTTGTATTCCTTTCTTAAAAAACTATTCTTCACAATCTATTGCCCAATGGATAGACCACATAGATTCAGACGATGCCGCCGACATTCTCAACGATTTGCCTCTGCAAATTCGTGAAGAAATCATTGCCTATCTCGCCAGTAAAGAAAAAGCCGATGATATTGTAGATTTGCTCCACTACGAAGAAGATTGTGCTGGAGGGCTGATGGCTAAAGAATTGATTCAGGCCAATATCAACTGGACGGTGGCTCAAGCCATTGGCGAGATTCGCCGTCAAGCCGAAGAAGTTGAAAAAATATTTTCACTGTATGTGGTCGACAACGAAGGAGAGCTACTAGGTCGGGTATCTCTCAAAAAAATCATCTTGTCGAATGATGAAACCCGCATTGCAGACATCTACGAAAAAGACATTGTGTCGGTCAAAACTTACCAAGATGAAGAAGAAGTAGCCGAAATGATGCAAAAATATGACTTGGCTGCGGTTCCGGTAATCAACGAACGGGGAAAGTTGATGGGTCGGATCACGATTGATGATGCGGTAGACGTTATAACGGAACAAGCCGAAGAGGAACGCCAGATCATCACTGGTATTGCAGAAGACATCGAGGAAGACGACAACGTACTACGCCTTACTCGCGCTCGTCTCCCCTGGCTCATCATTGGGATGGCAGGTGGTTTGTTGGGCGCTCGTTTTATTGGTTTTTTCGAAAAAGACTTGGCACTCATTCCAGCCATGGCATTTTTTATCCCGCTGATTACTGCTACGGGAGGAAATGTAGGTATTCAGTCTTCGTCAATTGTATTGCAAAGCCTTGCCAACAAATCTATGATTGGGGTCAATTATTTTCAGCGCTTGCTCAAAGTATTGATCGTAGCCGTGATTAATGGCATTGTAATTTCGGGAATTGTATTTGGCTTTACGATT
>ERZ1740067.1853-NODE-1853-length-13773-cov-4.699154_pt1 | contig 13773 bp, 8 predicted proteins | sample MGYA00581736_ERZ1740067 | MGnify/ENA primary metagenome ERZ1740067 (study PRJEB43018, sample SAMN04849236) | marine metagenome | isolation source: floating plastic debris | place: Pacific Ocean | collected 2008-08-27 | study: EMG produced TPA metagenomics... | reverse complement strand
GCGTTTTTAACAGGCCTGGAAGACGCCGTCATTGTCGATATAGGCGGCACCACCACAGACATTGGGTTTCTGATCAAGGGTTTTCCACGTGAGACCACGACCCCAAATATGATCGGGGGCGTACGAACCAACTTACGAATGCCTGACCTGCTTTCTCTTCCCCTTGGTGGCGGTACGATTGTCCGCGGCGATAAGACGGCGATAAAGCTGGGCCCCGATTCGGTTGGTCACCGGCTAAATCAAGACGGGCTGGTTTTTGGCGGGGACGTTTTAACCACCACAGATATAGCAGTCGCATCAGGCCATGCGCGCCTTGGCGACCCATCAAGGCTTGGCAGCGTTAACCCAGAGCATGTGGCCGCGGCAAATGATGGTATTCATTCAAAAATCGAGGACAGTATTGACCAAATGCGTGTCAGCGGCACGCACATGCCTGTCGTATTGGTCGGCGGCGGCCATATTCTGGTGTCTCGAGAGCTGCGTGGGGCTTCTCAGGTTGTGCGGCCAGAACATGCTGATGTGGCAAACGCAATCGGCGCTGCAATCACCAAAGTCAGCGGCCGTGTTAACCGGATCTTCGATTTTCAAAAAAATGGCCGGGAAAAATCGCTCAAACAGGCGCGTCAAGAAGCATTTGATGCAGCGCTTGCGAACGGGGCTGTGCCTGAGAGCGTGGAGCTTGTCGATCTTATCGAACTGCCAATGCAGTACATCGATACTGGGTCAGCGCAGGTGAAAGCGCGCGCGGTGGGCGACTTGGAACTGACGCACCTGAAAGGCGGGCAGCATGGTTAGAGTTTCCAGCGATCAGGAGATCGAAGATCTTGCGCGCGGCATGGTTTTGCTTGGCACCGGCGGTGGCGGGGATCCATATGTTGGAGCACTTTACGTGCAGTCTGAAGTGCAGGCCGGACGGTATCCTGAGCTCATCTGCGCAGACGCCATCAGCGACGACGCATTTGTCTTGTCGGTATTCGGTATTGGCGCGCCATCAGCGATATTGGAAGGTCTTGTCAGTCGCCGGACATTGATGGAGATTGTCGATAAAGCGCAAACGCATTTTGGCCGCAAGATCGATGCGCTGGTGAGTGGAGAAATCGGCGGCGTCAATACGCTTTTTCCGCTTGGTCTTGGGGCGGCGCTTAACATTCCCATACTGGATGCTGATGGCATGGGGCGCGCGTTTCCGCACGTGGAAATGACCACGTTCAGCATATTCGGATGCCCATCAACGCCTGCGATCATGATGGATGAAGCAGGCAATTCGATCATTTTAGAGACCATAAACGATCAAACGGCCGAAACCCTGTCCCGGTCCATGTCAGCGGCGCTTGGCGCGATGATTTGGGGCGCGTTTTATCCGATGAGCGGGCGCCAGGTCAAAGACACAGCAATCCACGGCACGGTGACCCACGCCTGGGAGATAGGTCGGCGTATTCGCGAGGCGCGCCTTAGCTCCGACAATGTTGTCGATACGCTGACTGGGTACTTAAACGAGGATGGCAAAAGACTTGCGGCAGTCCTGTTTAAAGGAAAGGTGACGGATGTCGCCCGAGAAATCAGAAACGGCTGGGACTTCGCCCTCATTACAATCGAAGGCGTTGGAGACAACAAGCAGACGTGCACCATCGAACTTCAAAACGAATTCATCATCGCGCGGATAGAAGGCAAACCAGCATGTTTGGTGCCCGATATGATTTGCGTGGTTCAATCTGATTCAGGCGAACCATTGACGGGCGAAATGCTCACATACGGTCAGCGCATCAGCGTCATTGGGTATCAAGCCCACCCGATGTTGCGTCACCCCGAAAGCATTGCCGTTTGTGGTCCGCGCCAGTTTGGCGTGGATGAAGACTTCAAGCCAATTGAAGAGCTGATGGGGCGATAATCAAAACGACTTTTTGAGGGGACGAAGCATGCACATATTGAAGAGAAACTTATCAATAACAACAGCGCTGGGACTATCACTGGGACTATTGGGACCGTCACACGCCTTTGCGCAGATTGAGACAATCGTCATCACGGCGCGAAAAAAGGAGGAAAACCTCCAGAAAACGCCAATTGCGGTAACGGCATTTACCCAAGAAACGCTGGAGCGCCGCCAGTTATTCACAGTCAATGAAATAGCGCAATATGTGCCGAATTTGCAATATTCCAACGGTGCAGCAGCGACGTCATCTGCGTCTAGTTTTAGTATCCGCGGTATTGGGCAAGTTGATTTTATCACCACAACCGATCCGGGCGTTGGAACCTATCTTGACGGCGTATACCTTGCGCGCACAACCGGCGCTGCGCTTGAACTGGCGGATATAGAGCGCATTGAGGTGCTTCGCGGGCCTCAAGGCACATTGTTTGGGCGCAATACCATTGGCGGTGCTGTCAGCCTTGTGACCAGGAAGCCATCGGGTGAATTTGGTCTGCGCGGCAATGTTACGGGCGGCAATAACGCGCGCGCGCAGGGGCGGTTTATTTTGGATGTGCCGATTGCTGACGACGTGCTATCGGGCAAATTCACGTTTCTTGGCAAGACGTCAGATGGCTGGGGCGAAGATTTAGAACCCGAAGGCGGCAGCGGAAATCTTGGCGCAGACGATGATATTGCTGGTAAAATCCAACTGCGTTGGACGCCGGCGGAGACCGCTGAATTCAATTTATCCACTGAATATTGGCGCCGCCGCGGTACCGGGCTTCCGACGGGCCGGGTATTTTTTGATGAAACGTCGCCCGCGGCCCCGGGCTTTGATGATGGCGGAAGAAACTCCGTCATCGGTGTTGATGGCGACGTGAGCAGAGATGATCTCAATCTCATCACGCTTGATGCGTCCGTGCAGGACCATATCGATGTCTTTGGCGCATCGCTTATTTCCGATTTTGACCTGGGCAGCGTAAAGCTAAAACTCATCACTGCATATCGAGAGCAGGATCAAGCGAGCGGCCAAGACATTGATGGCGGCAATACCCCTATTCTCAATCAGTTCATCACGGCTGATCAATGGCAATTTAGCCAGGAAATTCAACTGACCGGAGGTGGGTTTGATGAACGGCTTGATTGGCTTGTCGGCGGCTATTTCTTTACCGAGGATGGGGAATTCATTACCGATGCGCAGCTTGCCGGCGCTCAGCTCGATATCGATACAAGAAACGAAACAACCTCATTTGCCGGTTTTGCTCAAGCAACATTTGCCCTCACAGACAGCTTAAGCCTTACCGGTGGTGCTCGCTATACGACAGAGAAAAAAGAAATTGATATCGATACGGTCCTCGGCGGCGCAGCCTTGGTGACAGACGGTGTTGACGACGAGCGGTTTTCTGCATTCACGCCAAAAGCCAGCCTTGAATATCAGGCAACGGACACGACGCTGCTGTATTTTTCTTATTCACAAGGATTTAGAAGCGGCGGTTATAATGGACGGGCATTTTCGCCCGGCGATTTAACGCCCTTTGATGAAGAACGGGTCACGTCCTATGAAGCAGGCGTTAAGTTGGATCTTGCTGAAAACCGGCTAAGGGTAAATCTTGCAGGCTTTTTTGCAAACTATAGAGACATCCAACTCACAGCAACAGCGACGGACGACGATGGTAATTTTATCATCGTTACCGATAATGCTGGACGCATTGACTTATATGGGTTTGAAGTGGAATTTCAAGCACAGCCCAATGATCAATTATTCTTGTTCGGCGCTGTCGGTTTTACAAATACGGACGGACTGGAGCCGCAAGAAGGCTTTGACTTAGAGTCTGCTGGCATTGGCGATACTCTGCCGCTTGCCTCGAAGTGGACGGCGAGTTTTGGAGCGGAATATACCGTTCCCATCTCATCTGACTATGATGCGGTCATCGGCGCTGATTATGCCTATAGAAGCGGCTATTTTCCGCTGGTCAATAATTCGCCGCTCGCTCGGCAAGACGAATACGGCTTATTCAATGCACGTATGGAGCTGCGCCCTGCAAGCGGGGCCTGGAGCTTTACGCTATGGGGCAAGAACTTGACCAACGAAGTCTACCGCACATTCGGTCAAGACAGCACCATTAATGGGTTACCGCCCGTCGTTGCATATTTTGCGCCGACCAGAGAATACGGGGCAACAATAAGCTTTGATTTCAACTAAATATCTGCCTGGCGCGTGCGCACAGGTTGTAGCAAGGTATCGCTAGCTTTAGGCATTTATGATCATGAATACACCTGATCGACTGCGCCTTAAAAATTTCTCGCTCTTTGACGGCGTGGATTTTTTTGACCAACCGGGTTTTATGCTCACCGTGTCAAACGGCAGAATTTCCCATCTTGAACGCTCGGAAATGCCCCCAGATGGTAGCGTGGTGACGCTTGATTTGGGTGGGGCAACCGTGATGCCAGGGCTCATTGACGCACATTTTCATTGTAACAGCCCGACATTGGATGTGGCATCAATTGATCAACTTTATCCATCCTATCTTGCGCAATTTGCTCGCCAGCACCTTGAAGAGACGCTGCTGCGCGGTTTTACGACAGTTCGTGACGCTGGCGGCGCAGATTATGGTCTCGTCCAAGCGGTCGATAATGGGTATATAAAGGGGCCGCGGCTCTATATCAGCGGCCGGGCATTATCCCAAACCGGCGGTCATGGTGATCTTCGCCCCCAGGGCGCCGTTGATGTGTGCGGATGCGCGTATCGCGGAGCGCTTGCGGCGGTTGTCGACGGGGCCGATGCGGTGCGCCAGGCGGTGCGTGATGAATTGCGCAAAGGCGCGCATCAAATAAAGTTATTTGTCTCCGGCGGCGTTCTATCGCCAACCGACCCGATTTGGATTTATCAATTTACCAGCGCGGAATTCATGGCTGCTGTTTAAGAAGCAGCAACCCGGCGAACCTATGTCATGGCACATGCGCATACCGCCGAAGCGTCACGCAGATGCGCCGAGGCAGGCGTAAGGTCCATAGAACATGGCACTCAAATAGACCGGCAAACAGCGGAAACGATAGCGCGCCATGGCGCCTATGTGGTGCCGACCATCACGGTCATGGAATCGCTTCTCAATAGCAGCGGCCATGGCTTGCCACAGTCGGCACTGGACAAGCTAAAATCAATTATTGACGACGCCGCCCGCGCCATTGACCATTGCATGGAAGCTGGCGTCAAATTAGGGCTGGGGACAGATTTATTTGGCGGTCTTCATGGCCGCGAACTGCACGAGTTAACGGCGCGGACCCGTATGAACGGTGCCCTTGAAACGCTGCGATCAGCAACCTCGGTAAATGCGGAAATTTTAAATAAGAAAGGCGAGTTAGGCATTATATGCGAAGGCGCCATTGCTGATCTTCTTGTTGTGAACGCAAATCCGGTTGAAAATATGGGTTTATTTGAAGCCCCGGATGATAACATCCTCCTGATAATGAAGAATGGTGAAATCGTAAAAAGTAAATTTCACCAGTATTTGTAAAATCCAGGGGCCGTAAAGCGCCACTGCATCGTTCATACCTGCAGTTAGTGATCCTGAAGGCTTCCCGCAAATCTCGGCGAAGTGCCGCCAAAAATTTAAGCGGCCCCAATGTTGCACAAGTATCACTAATTGGGGTACCCCAACATAGGAAGCACACGGGACGTTGAGACCGGATTGCCGCACACACCATAAGATCCGACACTCACCAGGTCTGTTTCTTCGTCCACCATCTCAACCCCGCACAGACCCATCGCGCGGAAATGGGCCAAAGCCGAAGCAGGGCCCTGGATGAGGCATTTTTAAGCGAGATCTAGAGCATTTTTGGGGCTGACTGAAACGGCACGGGGCACGCAGACAGTTTTAACAGCTCTGGCAGGACATGCCACGGTCCCTCTGCACATTCAAGACGCATCTGACCCCGTTTCGTAACGCCGCGCGTGACAATAGAACGGCTCTAAGGTAGCATCCTACCCATTGTGGGGTAGGCATCATGTATCAATATCCATCCTGGTTGCTCGAAACGAAGTTGCGCCCGAATAAGAGCCCTTCGAATTGGATTGAACGCGGCCGTATCAATCACATGACGGGCATTGACGCCAATGTTGTTTTGATCCACGCCCCACCGGGTTATGGCAAAACATCGGCCATGTGTCAGCTCTATGAGGCCAGCATTAGATCCGGACGGAACGCAGCTTGGCTCTCTCTGGATGAACATGATCAAGACCCTCTGCGCCTCTTTTGTTATCTCGTTGCAAGCCTAAAAAGTGCGGGATGCGACATCGACTATGTCCTGCCGCCGCAACCACAAGATCTCGCTAAATCATCGTTTAGCTTTTTAACTGACACGCTGATCAAAGCACTTAGTCAATCTGAAAAGCCTTACGCCATATTCCTGGATGATTTTCATCGCGCAGAAAGTAACCTGAGTTCACGCCTCGTACGGCAGCTGATCTCTGGACTGACGTCCAGCACAATTGTGCTTTCTGCGCGGTATCGACCTTCAAAAATTGACGCCGCCGATTTGCGCGCAACAGGCCGGTTAACCGAGATATCTAAGGACGAGCTGCGCTTTAGCGCCGCGGACATTGAACATTATTTGGGCGAACGCTTAACGGTCAAAAACCGCCAAGACTATTGCCAAACAATGGCCAAGCACAGCGAAGGCTGGCCAATTGCCCTGCAAGCTATTCGGCAGTTGCTGGCGAAAGGGCGCTCCGCGCAGGAAGCGTTGGAGCAAACAACCGGTCGCAGCAGTTTACTAAGCGCATACTTCATTGAGCAGGTCTTCGAAACGCTGTCATCAGACTGCCAAACCCTACTGCTCAGCACAGCCATGTGTGACCGCATAAATGGTGACCTGGCTGACTACATCTGCGGCACGAAAAATGCTTGGGCCATCTTAGAGAATTTAGAAAGCAGCGACACCTTTATCGAAAGCTTGGATGCTGATCGTCAATGGTACCGATACCACCGGCTTTTTGCTGAGTTTCTCATCGAACGCGCGCGCCGCAGCAGTCATATCGATATCGCACAGTGCGCAAAACGTGCTGCGCTGTGGCACCGAGAAAATAACGACCCGATAGAGGCAATCCAATTTGCACTTACCACAAACGATCCCGTCCTCGTTGCGGAGACACTGGCAGCGCTCGGCGGGTGGCGCCAAGCGATGATGGGCAATCTATCTTGGGTGCTCAAAGCGCTGGAATGCCTACCTTCTGAGGTCATTCGCAAGCATCCAAGCGTCTGGATCGCCGATATCTACGCAAAGCTCAAAGTCGGCGAATATGAAGCAGCAGCCAATGGGCACAGAGACTTGCGTCTGGCTTTTTCGGAGGCCCTAAACGCAGACGCCTCATTGCGAAAAGACGTCGCGCTCGTGGACTCCCTGATTGTGGTGTATAGCGATCAACACACACGCCTTGCAGAAATGGTCGAGCATCTTGAAAGCATGGATACAGCGCTGACCGAGAACGATCATTACTTTGCCGCGATGCAGCTTAACACCCTGAGCTTTTTTCACTTTCGGCTGGGGGCGTTTGACACAGCACATCGCTATGCCGAAGCATGCATCTTATCGTATCAAAAGGCCGGGTCGCTTTATGGCGAGGCCTTTGTCTACTTCCACCAGTGTTTCACATACTATCTGGAAGGCAGACTGCGTGACGCCAAATCCGTATTGCACCAGGGCCTTGATCTTTCCACCTCTCAATTTGGCTTTGATTCGGACCTTTATGCCATCGGAGCTGCGTATGCGAGCCTGCTTTATTATGAGAGCAACGAGCTTGCGCAGGCGCGGCAGTACCTGGATGTGGCGCTGCCGAAAATTGAGCGCAGCGATGCGTGGACGGAAGTCTATCTCGCCGCCTATGCCGCTGGATTTTCCATCGCACAGGCCACCGGAAAAAGCGATACGATCGCGCAGATACACACCAGCGCGCTCACATTAGCGCAGCGCCGGGATTTAACCCGTGTCGGCAGATTTGCACAAGTGCTGCGCGGTGCACATGAAGAGGCAACCAGCACAATCGCATCAGGCGAATGCTTGGCATTAGATAGCGCAGGAGACACACACGCTCTCACCCGATTTGACGTGTTTCACACGGTTGCAGCACGCGCACGCCAGCTTATCAAGGTTGGCAAAAACGCCGAGGCACTTGATCTCCTAAGCAACCATCGAGCATGGGCGCGCCGGACGCACCTCTACCGTCCGTTCATAACCCTGGCTTTGCTAAGCGCGATCGCATCGAAGAATTTGGGCAAAGTGGAAGATGCCAAACGATTTTTCAATGACGCCTTAGCCCCGGCATTGTTTGAGGAATTTAAACGGCCATTCATTGACGAAGGTCGCGAGGTTGTCGAGCTCATCCGATGCTGCGCAGGATATGCAGATCAATATGGCCATAACCGGTTGCGAGACCGATTCCTAGCTGCAGTTGTTGCTGAAATAAACGCCAGCAATCAAGCCCGTCCATCGAGCCAAACACTCTTAAGTACGCGAGAAATTGACGTGGTCAGAAGTCTTGTGCAGGGCCGCACGAACCAAGAGATCTCCGACGTACTCGGTATTTCAAGGAATACGGTGAAGTTTCATCTCAAAAATGTTTTTGAAAAGCTCAATGTGAGTTCGAGGCAAGATGCCATCCGGCTGTGTCTTCGCCATAGTTTGATGTAGCGACGAGCAGGGATGTATTTTTGCATCACCTACCCACTCCTCTTTAAACACCTACCCACCCTGGGTGTTCTCCCAAACCAAGCAGCTGTTTTAGCGTCGTGACCAATCGGTTGTCTGGGGGACCATATGCGCATTGGCGTCGATGTCGGCGGCACAAATACCGACGCCGTTCTGATGGACGGCGACACTGTTGTTGCTTCGATTAAAACACCGACCACTGAACGCGTTGGCGACGGCATCGTCGCAGCAATCGACTCCGTGGTTCAAAGTGGGGGCATTGCCACGACCGATATTGACGTCGTGTGTATTGGTACAACCCATTTCACCAATGCATTCGTCCAGCGCCGCGGACTAGACCGGGTTGGTATTCTGCGCATTGCGCTGCCAGCCGCGCGGGCGCTCCCTCCCCTTTCGGATTGGCCAGAAGACATTGCCGCGCAGATCGGCGGCGATGCGATCATGGTTCAGGGTGGGTATCAATTTGATGGCCGCATAAACGCCCAACTTGATGAGCTAGCGGTCGCGGATGCGGCGAAACGGTTTAAGAAAAGCAAGCTTAACGCAGTTGCCATCTCTGGCCTTTTTGCACCGGTCAATGATGCAATGGAGCGCCGCGCCAGCGAGATCATTCAAAATGAGCATCCTGAGTGCAAAGTTTCTCGGTCTTCGCAGATTGGCCGGATTGGTTTGCTCGAACGGGAAAACGCCGGCGTTATGAACGCCAGCTTATCGACCCTTGCGCATAACACCATCACTGGTTTTAAAGGCGCCCTTAAAACGCTTGGGATCACAGCGCCGTTTTACGTCTCACAAAACGACGGCACACTCATGAGTGCCGATTTTGTTGAAAAATACCCTGTTCTGACCTTTGCATCTGGGCCAACAAATAGCATGCGCGGCGCGGCCTATCTTTCCGGCCTTAAAGACGCGATTGTTGCTGACATTGGGGGCACAACCACCGACATCGGCGTTTTAAATGCTGGATTTCCAAGGGAATCGTCCGTCCTGGTCGACATCGGCGGCGTGCGAACGAACTTCCGCATGCCTGATGTGCTGGCCATTGGGCTCGGCGGCGGCAGCTATGTCAGATATGACGGCGGGTCGGTGACGGTCGGCCCGCGCTCCGTGGGCTATAAAATCGATAAACAAGCACTGGTGTTCGGCGGTGACACATTGACCGCGTCGGACATAGCCATCGCTGCGGGCCATGCTTCATTTGGCGACACGTCAAAACTTGAAAGCCTAAGCCGGGACCAAATCGCCCGCGCTGCCGATGAGATGCACCGCATTGTGGAAGATGGCATCGATCGGATGAAAACAAGCGCTGGAGATGCGCCGCTGGTGTTGGTTGGCGGCGGCGCAATCATAATCAACCGCGACCTCAAAGGACTATCAGAAGTCCCAACGCACAAACACTCCGGCGAAGCAAATGCGATAGGGGCGTCCGTCGCCTTGATCGGCGGCGAAGTTGACAAGGTCTATTCTTATGATGAGCTCGGCCGCGAAACGGCAATGGAACAGGCCATTGCCGAAGCCAAAGAACGCGCCGTTAAGGCGGGCGCAATAGCAAGCAGCACCGAAGTAACCGACATTGAAGAATTGCCACTTGCATATGTGCCGGGCGGTTCTGTGCGCTTGCGCATCAAAGTCGCGGGGTCTCTGGCGCTGAACGGGAAGGAAGCGGCGTGAGTGATCCACAGCAAACAGCGCAAAGAGAAGTCGCAGAAGGACACCTCTCGCTCACCGTAGCAGCCATCCATGATTTCGCGCGCGGGGCCACACTGCTTGCAACAGGCGGTGGCGGCGACCCTTATATTGGCCGGCTTATGGCCCAAGCAGCGATCCGCGAATATGGCCAGCCGGACATCATCGACATTGAGAACCTTGACGATGACGCGATGGTTTGCATGGTCGCTATGCTTGGCGCGCCGACGGTGTTGAGCGAAAAAGGCTCATCAGGCGATGACATTGATCTCGCCATTAAGCGTTTGTCAGAACGCATCGGAAAGCCTTTTGACGCGTTAATTCCCGTTGAGATTGGCGGCGTTAATTCCACCATACCGGTCGTTGCAGCGGCCCGGCTCGGTCTGCCTTTGGTCAACGCAGATGGTATGGGTAGAGCCTTTCCCGAAGTCCAGATGGTGACCATGAACTTCGAGGGGATTTCCGCAACACCGTTTGTCATCGTCGATGAGCACGCAAACTCCGCGATCATTGAAACCAGCGATGCAAAAGACGCGGAAACCTTCGTCCGCGCAGTCGCTATCCAAATGGGGCTGAGCTGCATGGTCTCTGGCTATGCCATGACGGGGGCTGAGGCAAAGCGCACTATGATCCATGGCACCCTGCCCATGGCGCTCAAACTGGGTGAATGCATTGCAGCTGGGCGAAAAGCCGGAGACCCGATTGAGGCCGTCTTAGAGTATTTCAATACATCGAAAACATACGGCTTTGCCCGTGAGATATTTGACGGGAAGCTGATTGATCTACGCCGAGAAACCACCAGCGGTTTTTCTGTCGGTCAATGCACGCTCGAAGCGTTTTCCTGCGATCAGAAAACGATGACCATTCAGTTCCAAAACGAATACTTGATCGCTTTGGAAGGGGACACATTGCGCGCGGTTGTGCCAGATCTCATTATGGTGGTCGATCGCGAAACCGCCGAGCCCATTCCCGTTGAAGCGATGCGTTACGGTCAGCGGGTCAAAGTTCTTGCCGCCGCCGCGCCGGCCGCTTTGCAAACACCGCAGGCGCTTAAATACATCAGTCCCAAGTGTTTTGGACTGTCATATGACTATACGCCGATAGAAGCGCTTTCACAGCAAGAGTGACGTCAAATGGAGACCTGCCAAAGGGTCAGGACAAGGAGGAAATGATGCCAAACCTAAAAGCCAAATTAATAGCGCTGCCGTCCACATTAGCGATGAGTATGGCGATGCTGACAGCGCCGCACTGTGCCCATGCGCAGGAAGTGGAAGTGGCGGAGGCCGATGAGGAAATCTTTGTCACTGCTCGAGGCCGCGCAGAAACCTTGCAGGATATTCCTGAATCGATCATCGCGTTCGATGCAGACGATTTAGAAGTCCGCGGCATTATCGATATCATTGGGCTGTTTAACCAAACCCCCAACCTGTTTGCCCGCAGAACATTTCGCGCCGGCGTTACATTTTTTACCATTCGCGGCGTGACGACCAGTCAGCAGGGCTGGGCGCCCATCACCTATGTGGTTGACGGGGTCAAAACGGCCACGGTTGACGCGATCAACCAGAACGCCCTTTTTGGCATTGAACGGATCGAAGTGCTCAAAGGCCCGCAAGGCGGTCTCTATGGCGCAGGCGCAATCGCAGGCGCAATTAATGTCGTCACGAAAGCGCCAACCAACGACTTAGAAGGCCAAGTCATTGCCTCCTATGCGAAAGGAAATGATGCGATTGTCCGGGGCACAGTTTCCGGGCCAATTATTGAAGACAAGTTGCTGTTCAAACTCAGTGGATTTTATCGCAACACCGACGGTTTGGTTGACTCCATTGAAGGCGAAGACATTGATTTTGAGGAAAATGCCTCAATCCGAGGACGTCTGCTCTTCCTGCCCAGTGAAACCGTGAGCATCGACCTTCGCGCATCTTATACAGACATTGAAGCGGGTGCTGCGAAACAAGCGCGCTTTGGTGGTCCAGATGAAGTGAATTTGTTTGTTCGCGAAAACGATCCGTCCCGCGGCATTATTGGGTCTGAGAATCGTGAGATTGTCGATTTATCAGCAAAAATCGACATCGAAACGCAAATTGGAACGATCACATCAACAACTGGATATATGGATCTCAATCAAGATCTGTTTGGAACGGCATCCTGGATTGCACCGCCAGAGCTTGGCGCGCCGCCTGAGCTTGGATTATTTGGTCCGATCTTTGGGCCAAACGCGCTGCCTGCGGATGACCCCAACGCATTTACTGCACCGTTTGACAACTATCAGGACTTGTTCGACAATTTTGAAGTAGTAACGCAAGACTTGCGCATCGTCTCGCCATCAGATCAGCGGCTACGTTGGCTTGCTGGGTTTGAGTATATTCACCGCAAGGCCTCGCAAGGTCTCCAAGTCGGCTTTTTGCTTGGCCCGGACGGCAGTGTGCAAGCACCCGCGCTCAACCGTTTTGACGACAAAACAGACGACATCTGGGGCATTTTCGGCCAGATGCAGTATGATTTAACGGACCAGCTCGAAATCACCTTCGCGGCACGCTATGATGAAGACTCTTTCGACACTACGCAGTTTGATGGCAACACTGGCGCACTTGTTCAGCAACTGGATGCGAACGGGACCCTGGTTGACGCGCTCGAGGAAACCGATAGCGGCTTCCAACCAAAAGTCACAGTCGCTTACGAAGTGAACGACAATCTGAATACCTACTTCACCTACGCACGCGGTTTTCGATTTGGCTTCTTCAACACCGGCAATCTCACGCAAGAAGAGACAACCGATAACTTCGAAATTGGCTTCCGCAGCACATGGTTGGATGGAGATTTAGCGCTCAATGGGTCAGTGTTTTACATTGACTATTCTGACCAACAGCTCACCACGGTGATTGCTGAGGCCCCATTCAGACTGACGACCAACGTTCCCAGCACAGAAATTATTGGTCTTGAAATGGACTTCAATTACCAAGTAACCGAGCAAATCCAAGTCAATGGCGCGGTCGGTTTTCTGGATGCAGAGATACAAGATCAAGGACGCCCGCCATCCGTGCCAGAATGGACAGCAAACTTTGGGCTTCAATTGACCCAGCCGGTAACCGATGAGCTGGCATTGGTCGGGAGAGCAGATTGGCGCTATCAAGGCGGCCACATCTTGCAAAGCCCAGGCGTCACCTACCAGATCGATGCCGTAAACCTCATTGATTTACGTGCAGGGGTACAAGGTGAAACCTGGCGCGTGGTTGCATTTGCCAGGAACCTTGCAAATGAGCGGTTTGCACAGGATGCAAACAATCTAGGCAGCTTCATCCGCGACTATAATGATCCAAGATCCTATGGTGTGGAAGCGACTTTGCGGTTCTAAAGCGTTTCAAAGCAAAGTGTGTGCGGTTCGCCGTCTGGACACGCGGCAAAACAACGACTTAAAGCGTCGCTCTCACGCCAACAGACGTGATGACGCTTTAAGCGCCAGCCAAAAGCAGCCATGG
>ERZ1740067.1851-NODE-1851-length-13791-cov-6.537056_pt1 | contig 13791 bp, 11 predicted proteins | sample MGYA00581736_ERZ1740067 | MGnify/ENA primary metagenome ERZ1740067 (study PRJEB43018, sample SAMN04849236) | marine metagenome | isolation source: floating plastic debris | place: Pacific Ocean | collected 2008-08-27 | study: EMG produced TPA metagenomics... | reverse complement strand
GCGACGGAGATCATTGCAAAAGCACGGCCCGAAATGATTATCGGCACAGGGACCGTATTGACGCCGGAAGATATGACCCGCTCCGCCAATGCTGGCGCGCGCTTTGCGGTCAGCCCGGGCCTTACCCCCACACTGGCCGACGCGGCGAGGCCCTATTTTGATAGCTGCCCCCTTTTGCCGGGCACCGCCACCGCGTCTGATGTAATGGCCGCCATGGAATGGGGTTTTGAACGGGTGAAGTTTTTCCCCGCCGAAGCGGCAGGGGGTATTCCGATGCTCAAAAGCCTCTACGGCCCCTTACCCCAGGTACGCTTTTGCCCCACCGGCGGCATAAAGCTCTCCACCGCTCCTGATTATCTCAGCCTACCGAATGTCTTTTGCGTGGGCGGCTCCTGGCTCACCCCTAGCGATAAGCTCCGCGATGGCGACTGGGCGGGGGTGACAGCCATCGCGAAGGAAGCCGCAGGGGCGTGATCCGGGATGGGTACCCCGGAGAAGCCTTGGTGAACAAAGGACTGGTCAATCACCGGTAAATCCTGCACCGATAAATCCTGGAGATTTTGCCATGAAGACGGGTGAGGAAACGACATGAAATTGGTCGCTATCGATGGGCACCCCGGACAAAACGGGACATCGACGGGATTACTCGAGCACTATTGTGAAGGGGCACAAAGCGCCGGGTGGGACGTTCAGAGCATCGTTCTTAGGGACATGTCTTTCGACCCCATCCTCCATGACGGATACAGACAAAGACAGGCCTGGGAACCCGACCTAGAACACGCAATGGAGGCGATCCAAGGGTGCGATCATCTTGTCCTCGCCTTTCCCATGTGGTGGGGCGGGCAACCGGCTCTGCTGAAGGGCTTTTTCGACCGAACGCTCTTACCCGGCGTTGCTTTTAAATATCATGACAATGATCCGTTTTGGGATCGATTGCTTGCCGGTCGGTCGGCCGATGTCATTATCACAGCCGATACCCCTCGCTTTTTCCTGCGCTGGAGCTATGGCGAACCCATTGTGAAACAGATCAAAAAACAGGTGCTCGGGTTTTGCGGTTTTAAACCCGTCCGTGTGCATTATTACGCGCCTATTCGGAAACAAAAACAAAAGCGCATCGAGCGATGGCAGCGGCAGGCCCAGAAACTCGGGGCAGCGCAAAAACTAATTAATGGCTGACGCCTGCGGATAAAAGCGTGATGGGGAGTGGGCTCAAGCGCTCAAAACAAAATTGCTAGCGCCGTTCGCGACTCCGATTGAAATGAAACGGCTCTACAGCATTTCGCGTTCCTTTGGAATCGCGAACCTGCTGTAAGTCTTTGTTTTTGAGCGTTCGGCAGGAAAACGGGTCCCTTCCCGTTTTCTGTATCTGCCTCACTCCGCCGATCTCTGACCATATTCGGTCGTGAAGCGCTCTAGTTGTTCTTGACACAGCTCGTTTTGACACATTTGGAAACTATGATTAAATCCCGCAATCGAGGATGTGGAGGTCACCATGAAACGAGAGATAATCGCTTTTAGCCTGGCTATGGCAGCCTTGCCTATGTTGGCTCCTGTCGCGGCTGAAGACATTGAGGGCGTGCAGGAGCACCCGATGATTGAGCGCTATCCGGGCCAGGAGATCCGCTGGCAGAAAATCGAAAATTACATGCCTTATAAGATCGCCACCGGGCCGGTCACGGGCTATCGCAAGATCGACGAGTGGATCGAAACCCAAGGGCGGGTGACGCGCACATACTATGTACTCGAAGGCGAGGAGCGGACCTATTCAGAAGTCTATCTCAATTACTTAGAAGCATTGAAGGGTCAGGATTTCGAGATTCTGGCTGAAGGTATCTCACCAGATCGTAAAGGCAGAGATGTCGGCTCGACAAGCTGGATCGGTGTGGCTTCCGCCGCCAATCCAAATACCCAGCAGGGACCACAGAACAATCAGTTTGCAGGCACCACTTCTTCCGGCGGAGCCGGTTCGATCGTTGCCCGTAAGGAGAGAGCCGCTGGGATGTCCTATGTCGTTCTGACGGTAGAGCAGCATTCCACAACCTATATCGGCACGCTGGTAGACATCATTGAAGTGGAAGCCGCCGAAACGGGGCTTGTCATTATCGATGCTGAAGCCATTGGCTCCGACATTGCAGAATATGGTCGGGTTGTGCTGGACGGCATCGTGTTTGATTTTGACAGCGCGACGTTGTTGCCAGCATCCGATCAAGCGCTTGCCAGTATCGCAGACTATCTAAAGGCCAATCCTGACAAGTCCTTTTATGTGGTTGGACATACCGATTCTGTTGGCACATTCAGCTATAATTATGGCTTATCCGGTGATCGCGCCCGCGCCGTCGTTGAAGCTCTGAAAACGGATTATGGCATCGCTCATGAGCGGTTGGACCCCCATGGCGTTGGACCGCTCGTACCGATCTTTACCAATGAAAGTGAAGCCAGCCGCGATCAGAACCGGCGTGTTGAACTGGTCCAACGCTGAAAAACGATAACGTAGAGCCTGTCGCGTACGAATAGAGTCAGTCGCTCTCCAACCGCTCTTGCCCACGAAAATGGGCATCTGTATGTACAGAAACAGGTTCCCGCCTGCGCGGGAATGAGCGAACAAGGGGCAAAGTGGTCTCATTGGGACGCGATATGCTCTTGAGCATGCGGGCTTGAGTCAATCAGAACACCCGATAATATGGCGCGCCCCTATCCCAGGAACCCTACGACCTTTTTGACTTCCTTCAAAATCGGCGCAGCGATAGCATCCGCTTTCTGCGCGCCTGCCCCTAGCACCCCTTCAAGGTATCCCGGATCATTCCGCAACCGGCGCATCTCTTCGGCGATGGGGGCTACTTTCTCAACGGCGAGGTCCGCCAAGGCAGGCTTAAAAGCGCCAAAGCCCTGGCCGCCAAACTCGGCCAGCACAGCTTCCTCTGTGACGCCCGAGAGCGCCGCATAGATGCCCACCAAATTCTTCGCCTCCGGACGATCATTAAGGCCATCTAGACTGTCCGGTAGGGGTTCAGGATCGGTCTTTGCTTTTTTGATCTTCTTGGCAATCATATCGGCATCATCCATCATCCCAATGCGAGAGAGGTCCGATGGATCTGACTTTGACATTTTCGCGGTGCCATCGCGCAGGGACATGACCCGCGCGCCCGCGCCCTTAATCAAGGGTTCGGGCAGGGGAAAAAAATCCTCCGCCTCAAAGTCATTGTTGAACTTGGTGGCGATGTCGCGGGCCAACTCAAGGTGCTGCTTCTGATCCTCTCCCACCGGCACATGGGTCGCGCGATAGGCAAGAATGTCCGCCGCCATGAGATTGGGATAGACAAAGAGACCCACCGAGGCGCGTTCTTTATCCTTACCCGCCTTATCCTTGAATTGGGTCATGCGGTTGAGCCAGCCCATCCGCGCGACGCAATTAAAAATCCAGGCGAGTTCCGCGTGGGCGCTCACGGCAGATTGATGAAAGATGATCGCCTTGTCAGCGTCGATCCCCGCCGCGAGATAGGCCGCTGCGATCTCCAAGGTTTGATCGCGCAAGGCCGCCGGATCTTGCCACACGGTGATCGCGTGGAGATCAACGATACAGTAAAGACATTCATACTCGTGCTGAAGATCCACAAATTTGCGGATCGCGCCGAGATAATTGCCCAGATGCAGATTGCCGGTGGGCTGAACGCCGGAGAAAACGCGGGATGGTGTGCTTGTATTCATGAGGGACCCTTAGAGCATCGCGCCGAAAAGTGTATGCGGTTTTCGGCATAAGCGATGCGAAAATCAAAGAAGCGGCCATCTTATGGTCGCGCCAGCACCAGCATAGGGTCGATGGGCTCCCCGTCGACGCGTACCTCAAAATGCACATGGGGGCCGGTGGCGTTGCCGCTCATCCCCACAAAACCGATAACCTCACCCTGCGCTACCTGCTGGCCCACCGTGGCCGCCTGATCCTGCATATGGGCGTAGTAGGTCTCCACCCCGCGGCCATGGTCGATGATGACGAGGCGACCAAACCCCCGCTGCCATCCCACAAAGCGGACCTGCCCCTCAATTGACGCCACAATCGGGGTGCCCGGCGGCGCGCGGAAGTCCGCCCCCTTATGGGGCCTGCCGCCTCGCGGCCCAAAACCTGAGGAAATATCGAAGCCGTCGACGGGTTTTATAAAGTGCCCCTTGGGCAGGGGAGGCGTCGTGGCACAGGCCGCTAACGCCAGTACGACCGCGCTCACCAGAGCGAGCTTAGTCGAAATAATACTTCCCATGCTGCGCATAGTATTTGTAACTACCTTCATACCCATACCCGCCCTGGGCCCGCATATCCACTTGGGTGAGAACCACACCGGCGAGGGGGGTATCAAGATCGGCTAAAATTTTTCTTGCCGCCTTCGCCACCGGCAGCGGCGTCTTCTTCCACGCAACAAACTGCACCACCATATCCGCAGCGTCCACCACCCGGCGCGTGTCCGCCACCGCCGTCAGGGGAGCGGTATCAAGCAGCACAAGGTCATATTTGTCCCGGAGCTTGCCCAAAAGAGCCTCGAACCGCTTGGTGCCGAACAAATCGCCGGTGCCCGAGCGGTCTTGGGCAACGGGCAAGACGTGAAGGCCCGAACTCTCATCCACCCGAATGGCGGCCTTCAGCGGCGCGGTGCCCGACAAGACTTCGGCAAGGCCACCTGCCACTACGTCTTCCTCATCATACTGAGAAGACAAGATTCGGCGACGGACATCGCAGTCCACAACCACAACCTTATCCCCCGACAGCGCCGCAATCCGGCCAAGGCATAGGGCAGAAACAGTTTTCCCCTCCCCTGAGATCGCCGACGTCAGGGCGACAACTTTAGTGCCTGCATCCTCGCCGCCATGAAGCGCAATAGTACTTCTGAGGGTACGATAGCTTTCGGCAAAAGACGATAACGGACGATCCATCAGGTAGTCCTGGGGCGTTTCGGCCTCGCCCATTTTCGCTGGGGCAAGTTGCGGGACGAGAGACACAAGACCCGTATCAAGCGTCCGTTCCACGTCCCCTGCCGTCCGTATACCGCTGTCGAAGACTTCGGCGATAACAATCATCAGCCCCCCCATGGCCCCGCCCAAGACAATGCCGAGGAGGAGGTTTAGCATCTTATTGGGAAAGGCAGCCTGGGTGGGCATGGTTGCGGGGTCTGCCACCCTTGCGTCGGCTTCCGCCAGATCTTCAAACAAGCGCGCCTGTTGAGACCGTTCCAGCAACTGCTCATAGTTCCGGCGGCTCACCTGGGCTTCCCGCTCAAGCTCCCGCAAACGAACCAGGGCCTGATTATCGGTGGAAAGACGACCGCGCAAATCATCAATCGAGTCCGTCAACGACCGCACCCGCTGCCGCGCGACATCCACATCATTGCGAAGACCGGCGACGATGCGATCAATCTCATTATCGAGTTGCGCCTGCAAATCCGCCTCCTCAGAGCTGATATTATCAATCTGCGGGTGGCGAGGGCCGTAGCGCGTTTCAAGATCAGACCGGCGCCGGGTCAGGTCCGCCTGTTTTGCCCGCAACGTGCCAATCACAGGGGAGTTTAGCACCTCAGCAATAGCCTCCACCCCCGCCCCGAGAGAGAGGCGCCGATTGACAGTGGTAAGCTTGGCCCGACGTTCGGCGAGATCTGCCTCTTGAATAATGAGCTGCGCCTGGAGGTCCGCGATCTGCTGTTCGGACAGAAGCGTTCCTTCTGCGGATAGAAGGCCATTTTCCATCCGATACCGCTCCACAGCGTCCTCCGCAATTCGGAGCGTCTCGCGGTTCTCCTGCACCGCATCCTCCAAATAGGCATTCACCAGGGTGTAGGTTTCAAATTTTTGATCGAGCTGATCGACAATATATTGGTCGGCAAAGCCGTTCGCGACGCGGGCTGCCATTTCTGGATCCTCGCTGGTCGCGGTGATGACAATGGCATAGGTGATCCCTGCCCGTTCGACCTTAACCGCGTCAAGGATCGTATCAATGGTACGCTCTTTAATGAATTGTTCCGTTGGCGCCTCTTCTCGGGTGACTTGCCCAGGGAGGAAGCGATCAAACAAGCTCGCTTTTTTCTCTAAGGTGGGGTTGAACTCCGGTTCGCTATAGAGGTTTAAGGCGTCCGCCACCTTACGGGCGATGGACCGGCTGCGGATGATTTCTACCTCTGTATCCACCACAGCCGCATCAGGCGACACCCCAGCGATAATCGCGGACATATCGAGCGCTTGGGTTTCTCGCGCGTTCAGCACCACCCGTGCCGACGCGTCATAGGTGGGGGTCAATTGGAAGGTGATAATCGTGACCAAGGCCAGAACGGTGACCGCGGTTGCTAAGAAAAGGCGAAAGCGGCGGCGGAACATCGCCCAAAGGCCCGGCAGGTCGAGAAGCGCCGTAGGCTCTTCAGCCGGAGGAGCAATGGAAATCGGACGATAGGCATTCATAGGAACATCGGTCCCGCCCCAAGGGGGACCCCTCTACGGCAACTCTTACCATTATTTGAGCGCTTTCAGGCGAAGTGTAAGCCGCTCGCCGCCAGAAAGCGCGCCAAAACAAATATATGAAAGCGCATAAACACGCCCATAAGATGTCCGATGCGAGGGGTGTGCCATGTTAAGGGTGGTTTATGGATTGCGAGCGGCTGTCATCCCGGTGTGCCTGAAAAGCAAGATCGGGACCCACAGGGTGGAGATGTGTGGGTTTCGCCCAACGTCGACGATCTAAGCTTATGGATCCCGGCCTTCCGCCTTCAGCGAAAACCGGGATGACGACGCACACGCAAGGTGAGGGGGAGACCCTACTGCTTCAATGTCACTGTCCAAAGAAGCCCGTGAATGTCGTAATCCGTGTCAAACCCACCACCGAAGAGATCAAATTCGAGGTCCTGGCTCTCATAGGTATAGGTGAGCGAGGTGGAGACATTAGGGTTCATGTAATAGGTGGCCCCGAGCCCGGCGCCCCATCGGTCGATGGTTTGGTCCGATCCCGTCTCTTCAAAATCTTCTTGGCCATACCCCGCTAGGGCGTAGCCAATGAGATTATGCCGAATTTCCTGATCCACCCGGAGGATCACATCGGTGGAAACATAGCCGCCCGCCGCGATGAGCGCAGATTCACTGGCCTCCCGCGCGGCGGTAAGGCTCACCGTGGTCCGTTCGCGCGGGAACCATTCAAGACCAGCATCGACGGACACGCCATCAAGATCCGCAAAAGCAGGATCATCATAATCCTGCTCAAAATAACCAACAGCGACGCTACCGCGGAGAAGGCGGGTGAGATCAAACTCTGCCCCCGCGGCAATGGTCCACCCGTCGGAGTCGCGGTTACGACCAAATTCATCGGCGTCAAGATCATAGTCTTGAGTGTTGTAAATGCCGCGGAAAAAGATCGAGGCATCCCGCGTTACCGCAAAACCAACCTGTCCCAAGACCGAATAGGCCGTCCGATCCCGGAAATCCTGATCCGCCGAGGGCGTGAACTCAGCAATCTCATCGGTGATGAGATCGACATCATCATAATCATACTCAGCCAAGTCGAACCGCGCCTTATAGCGCGCGCGCCCCACCTCATGGCTGACCCCGGCATGGGCCTTCACCGCATCGTAGACCACCGGCTCTTCGAAGAGGATGGCAGAATTATTCACCGTACGGGTCTCATGCAAAAGGTCGTAGGACAGCCCGCCAAACAACGCCGCCTGACGGGTTAAGTCTAATTGCCCATTGAGGAAGACACCCGCATTAGCGATGGTCTCTGTATCGAACCGGGCATTGCGGTAAAGCTCACCATAGGCCCCGCCGGACAAGGCATGCCGCGACCACGTGGTTTCCGCGCCGACCGAAGGGCGAACAAGGACGTAGACGTCACTTTCGTCCTCAAACTGGTCGAACCCTTGATCCCGCTGGATGTTGGAAATCGCAAAGGCGTTCGAGGTGTACCCCACCCCAACATCAAGCCGGGGCCGAACAATAAACTGACCCGCCCTAATGCCTTGGGCAGCAAACTCGGGCCGTTCCCGCTCAAGAACGCTGACATTCCGGTCCCGCACGAAAAGAGAGTCGGCCTCCGCGCTGCCGCCCAGGCCTTGTGCAATCAGCATGACGCCCAGCGCCCCGATGCTGTAGCTGCCCACCCGGCGAAGGGCGGTACTGTTGAGAGTGTCGTGACCAACCATGGCGACCCATTCCCCAAACGGTTAATTTCTTTCTCAAACGGGGACGCAAGAACCGCGCCACCTTCTCCCGAGGGTCCAGTAAACGTTAAGGATTTGGCAAGATTTTGACGAGGGGGTCGAGACAGTCATCATCCCGCACGCGGCGCCGCACAAAGTGCCGCAGCGTGTCCGGGGTGACGACAGAAGCCTTCTTTGGGATGAGCAGCCTTCCTAAAAAAACCGCTCTGAAATCCGGATCGTGTCTCCGGGCTGAACTGGGGTTGTAGACGTTAAGGGGACTTTGGTTTCTTTTTCCGCCCCGTCCCGGCGAATAAACACGAACCGCTCATTGGCGCGGTAGGTAAAGCCTTGGGCGGTCGCCACCGCATTCAGGACCGTCAGCCCATTTTGATAGGCATAGGTGCCTGGCTGTTTGACCTCACCGAGGATGAAGTACGGGCGATACGTCGTGACCTCCGCTGAGATTCGCGGATCCTTCAAATATCCATCCCGAAAGGCAGTATCGACAGCCCCCTGGAACTCACGGACCGTCAGCGCAGACGCCTTGATCTCACCCACCAGAGGCAATGAGACATACCCCGTCCCGTCCACCGCAAACTCGCCCGACAGGTCCGGCTCCCCAAAAACGGTGACCTTGACCTTATCCCCCGCCCCCAGCCGGTAATCATCCACGGTGAAGGTGATGGGCGCCATCTGGTCCGTATCGGCGACGGGGTCCGTGCCGGTGGCGCAAGCGGCGGCGAGCAACAAGGCGAGCACCGCCAGTAATTTCTGTCTCAGGGCCATGGCACCCTCTCCTCAACCAAAAACATTCACTCTTTTATATCATGATCCGTGCCGGGGACGTAAACGGCGTCCCACTTATCGAGGGCAGGGATATCCATGAGTATCACGCAGGTGACGATTATACAGCTGGTGATCCTCGCCATTGTGCAGGGCCTGACCGAGTTCATCCCGGTCTCCTCGTCTGCGCACCTCATTTTGGCACCGCTCATGGTGGAGGGTTGGGCCGATCAGGGCCGGGCCATCGATGTTGCCGCCCATGTGGGCAGCCTTGGCGCGGTGATGCTTTATTTTCGGAAAGAGACCCTGGGCCTCATGCAAGGCGGGGTGGACACCGTCCTCCGGCGGCAAACCGAGAATGGGAAGCTTTTTTTCCTCATCGCGATCGCCACGGTGCCCCTGGTGGTTTTTGGGGGCATTTTAGCCGCCTCGGGCTTGGCCGATGCGATGCGCGATCCGCGGGTGATTGGCGCCACCTCCATCATTTTCGGCGTCCTTCTCTGGGTGGCGGACCGGAAACCCGTGGCCACTGAAGAGGCCCCCACGGGCTGGCGAAAAGTTCTGTTTATTGGCGGGGCCCAGGCCCTGGCCGCTATTCCCGGCACCAGCCGCTCCGGCGCCACAATTACCGCCGCCCGATGGTTGGGCTTTACGCGGGAACAATCCGCCCGGTTTTCTATGCTGTTGGCGATACCGGCGATTGCTGCATCAGGGCTCTATGAAGGACTTAAAATGGTATCTGAGGGCGCCGAGGCCACCATGGGGCCCGCCCTTATAGTCGCCACGTTCAGTTTCTTTGCGGCGCTATTATCAATTGATGTATTCTTGAAGCTAACACGCCGTCTTAGTTTCACACCCTTTGTGATTTATCGAATTATTCTTGGTGTTTTTCTTCTCATTCTTTTTAGTTTGTGAAACTTGTATGAAACCCGTTCGGTGTTACATTATCCAACTTGACGGTCTGGCGACTCGAATGGTGGCGGTGGGCATCGCCTGAATCTTTAAATCCTTTGGATCGAGGTTCACCCTTCTGAAATTGCCAGTGACTAAAGAAGAGCGGCAAGGTCCGCCTAAAACGATAGCCTGTCCCCCAGGCGTGAATGAGGTGGCCTTCACTCATGTCCCCGGGGAAAAAGGGCAAAGACTAGGGTTGGGTATGATGGAACGAACGCATAATCCGCTGGCACATAAGAAGCTGTGCTATGTCCGTCCCGTTATGGCACGTGATGTTCGTGAAGAAATTGAGCGCGAAACCAGCGAAGCCAGCGATGCTTTCGCCGATGACAGCATTCTTTACGCCCTTCATGCCGATGATGGCTCTCGCATCGCGCTGATGAGTGACCGCGATATCGCCTTCGCCGCCGCAAGGCAGCATGAAATGGTGCCGGTAAGCGTTCACTAAAATATTGATTTCTTTAAAAAATTAAGCCGCTTCGGCGTCCTTATCCCCAATGGCAATCGCATAAAGGGCTGCCGCATCTGCGGCGCCGCGCATGGCTTCTTGGGTTTCTGGCGCCCGAACAAGGCGCGCCACGCGGGACAGCGCCTTCAAATGCTCAGCGCTCGCCGCCTCGGGGGCCAGCAAGAGGAAGATGAGATCCACCGGCCGCGCATCAATTGAGTCAAAATCAACCGGACTGGAGAGGCGCGCGAGGATACCCTGCATTTTGCCCAGATCAGCCCGTGCATGGGGAACCGCAACCCCCAGACCAATACCCGTGGTGCCGAGGCGCTCGCGCTCCATCAGGGCTTCATAAAGCGGCTCTTCCCCAAGACCCATGGTCTTAGAAGCATGGCAGGCCAGCTTTTTCAGGGCGCTTCGCTTGCAGCCCACATCAAGTCCAACAATGACGTTTTGAGGCTGCAAAAAGCTTTGAATATCGTTTGGCATAAAGTGTTTTCGCTGACGCGAAAGTCTCGTTGCTTATCATCCATTCCCAAAAAGGAGCGATGCGGGCGGCCTCATAGCACAGCCTCCCGCTTCGTCACCCCTTAAGAAGGGCCTTAGGACAACTTTCACGAAATGGGCCAGATTAGGCTAGCTGGCGGCCGCGCCGCCCTCGATCCAACCAATATTACCGTCCTCTCGGCGATAAACGACGCTGAGGTCCCCATGTTTGGCATTTCGGAAGATCACAACCGGGTTGTCAGCAATATCAAGCTGCAAGACCGCATCGCTCACCGTCATGCGCCGCAATGTTGTGGTGTTTTCCGCAATCACCAGAGGGGCCTCCTCGGTGATTTCCTCCCCCTCCCCATTGGGCAGTGCCAAAACGTAAGAGGAGGCAGTTTCCGCCGGCAGCGGGTCGCGGTTATTGGCGTGATGGTCTTTGAGCCGGCGCTTATAGCGGCGAACGCGCTTTTCAAGCTTTGTCATCGCCCCATCAAACGCACCATAGGCGTCATGGGCCTTATCTTGGGTCGCCAAAAAGACCCCGGACGCCAGGTGGAGAGTGATTTCCGCCTCAATCTCTGGCCCCTCCTTGTCGAAGGTGACCTGCGCCTCGGCCGATCGATCAAAATATTTATGGACCCCGGCGCTTAAAGCGTCTCGCACATGGGTTTGCAGGGCTGCCCCATGATCAATTGCTTTGCCGGTAATTTGAATGTCCATTTCACTCTCCATCAGTATCGTAGACCACCCCCATAGAAGAAGTGGGAACGGGAGTATGACCTGGTCAAGGCCCGCCACCAAGCACCGAATGCGGCACTGTGCACAACGGGCGGGGCCAAAATGACCTACCAGCCGAGATCAATTTCAACCGTGAGGTGTCTTTCCTCCCCAGGGAAATAGCGTTCATCGCCGAAGGCGAAATCAGCGCGGGTCGCATACCGCTCATCGGTGAGGTTTTTCACCGCTGCCCGAACGGTCAGCGCATCGTTCAACGGATAATGGCCCGCCACATTGAGAACCGTATGCCCTGGGTAATCATTCGTGTTCGCCGCATCGGTGAAATACTCCCCCACATGGGAGACAGTGAGCGCGCCGCCCCAGCCCATGCCGCTCTCATAGGCAAGACCGCCATGGGCCAGCCATTCAGGCGCCGTGTCCACCCGATTGCCCGCACGGATAATCTCCGTTGCCCGGCCGACCACACGATCAAAATCATATTCATGGATAGCCCAGGTGCCTTGGGCGAAGGCCCGCCACCCGCGCCCCAACAAAACGTCCGCGGAAGCCTCAACCCCCTCATGGGTGGTCTTGCCACTATCCACCGTGAACCCGTCCGCATCGCGGAAGAGGAAATTCTCTTTACGCCCCGCAAAGCCGATCAGCTCAAAGGTAGCCGCCTCACCGCCAAAGCGCACCCCGAACTCCGCCATGTCTAGGGTTTCAGGGTCAATCCCGCCCACGGTTTGGTTCCGTTGCAACCGGTAAAGGTCGGTGGTTTGGGGCGGCCGCGCGCCGCGGCTGAGGCTGCCAAACACCGACCACAGATCGGTAGGCTGATAAAGAAAGGCCGCTTTGCCGGTCCAGGCATCAAAATGGTCGGTGCGATCTTCGGGCCTTAGGAACCGGCCCACAATGCCGCTGTCGGTTTTATTGTCATACTCATAGCTGGTATGGGTGAGGCGCCCACCGGCCTGCACCGACAATTTCGGCGTCACCGCATGCCGTAGGCGAACAAAGGGCGCAAGCGTCTCTGACGTGACCTCATAATCATAGTGCAGCCCTTGGGTGAACGAGAAAATGTCCGCCCGCTCTTGGAATTCAAACAGCTCTCCCCGCGCCCATTCAGCATCGAGCCCGAAGAGAAGATCCGTTTGCGGTGTTAAAGACCGCCCTATGGTGGACAGGACCCCCACCGCCTGCTGGCTATTTTCCTCCAGCGCTTGGGACGGCAAAAAGTGCATGAGGAACGACATGTCTGTGGCCAGAGCGTAGGGCGTCACGGCACCGGACCATCCCTCCCCTTCCCACCGCCATTCAGACGAGATCAGCACCTGGTCGGACCGACGAAAAGCCTCAGGGTTTGGATTACTCCGCCGGAGGTCATCATCCTCATACGCACGGGTTCCCTCGACAAACCCGGCGGTCTCTTGATCGAGGCGGTGGACATGGGCGCGGGTCCGGACGGTAAGCCTCTCCCCCGCCCACCCGTGGGCGAGTTGCGCCTTGGTTTGCTCTAACCCCGAGTCAGCGCGGTACCCACCGTCACGGTAATGATGAAGACCGACGAGCGCACCCTGCTGCCCCTCTCGCCCTTGTAAAGAAAGGGTCCCGCGGTAGCGGTCAAAGGCCCCAACGCCGAGCCGCAGATTACCCGCCCCGTCGGCCAACGGATCCGCTGAGAGAACATTGATGACACCGTGGACAGCATTGGACCCATAGGTCACCTCCCCCGGGCCCCGCACCACCTCCACCTGCTCAGCGAAGGGGAGCTGCGCATCGAAAAGGCCGTTCACATTGGCAAAGCCCGCGCTCCGCAGGGGCACCCCATCCTGAAGGTAGAGGAAGGACCCCGCGCCAGCCCCACCGGTGAGGGCGGGGGAGCGAATGGCGGTCAAATGCTCTTGCCCCGACCCCGCTTGGACCATCAGCCCCGGCAGGGTGTTGAGGATCTCCGCCGGGTGGTCGGCCAGGCCCTCGATGAGGGCGCCCCTATCGATCACGGCGAGGCTCAATGGCTCTTCCGCTAGGACCGTGGGCGTGCGGCTGGCCGTAACAACAATTTGCTCAGGCGCTGCGGCCGCCAGAAGGGAGATAAGGGGAAGGAAGGACATGGGGGGACCAGGAAATGGGGGAACCAAGAAAACGAACAGAAAAGAGGCTCCTTGTTCACCACGGCTTGTCCGCGGTGTCCATCGGGGGCTGCTCACCGGGAAGGGTAGACCCCGCGGACCTTTCAGG
>ERZ1740067.1850-NODE-1850-length-13797-cov-4.862320_pt1 | contig 13797 bp, 12 predicted proteins | sample MGYA00581736_ERZ1740067 | MGnify/ENA primary metagenome ERZ1740067 (study PRJEB43018, sample SAMN04849236) | marine metagenome | isolation source: floating plastic debris | place: Pacific Ocean | collected 2008-08-27 | study: EMG produced TPA metagenomics... | reverse complement strand
GGCTTTATTTTTCGCTGCGTCACGGGCATTTCCATTTATGAGTCTACGGCCTAGACAGCGTGAGTTAAGATCATGTCTCTCTAAATGTCTATAGGGGGTCCGCTGCTTGGCTTTGAATTGACAGGTAGATTTGCGCTACACCCTAGTGCGGTTGAGATACAAAGACGCCAAGGCACAAGATCCAATGCGTTCTTCAACGCTGTCGGCCCTGCTGGTCAGAATGATGGGCACGCGGGCGCCGAGCGCGATACCGTAGGCATTGGTGCCGGCCATGTAGTCCATCTGCTTGGCTAGTATATTTCCTGCCTCCAAGTCCGGGACAATAAGAATATCCGCCCTGCCGGCGACGTCCGACACAATGCCCTTCGTCTGCGCAGCCGCCTGTGACATGGCGTTGTCGTAGGCCAAGGGTCCATCTAGCACCGCGCCTGTGATTTGTCCTCGATCGGCCATTTTGCACAGTGCTGCTGCGTCTAATGTGGAGATCATCTTTGGATTGACCTCCTCGGTTGCAGATAAGATCGCGACCCGCGGCGTCTCTATGCCAAGCGCTTGCGCCAAATCGATCGCATGCTGCACGATATCGCGCTTAGCCATTAAGTCAGGGGATATGTTTACGGCCGCATCAGCGATGAAAAGCCATCGATCAAGACCGGAGACATCAAGCGCAAATACGTGGCCTAGGCGCTTGTCCGTGCGCAGGCCGTCCTTGCTTGACAAGACCGCTGACAAAAGCTCGTCTGTGTGCAGCTTACCCTTCATGATGGCATCTATCTTACCAGCGTTGACAAGACGGACCGCTTCATCGGCAGCAGCGTGACTATGCGGTACGTCGATCAGTTGGCTTTCCTGAAAGGCGATCCCAACAGCCTCAATCTTGGCCTTTGGACCAATATAGTTTGGGACGATAAGGCCCGCCTGCGCCGCTGCCGCTGCGCCGCCGAGTGATAGGTCATCTACGGGATGAACAACCGCCGTCCGCATCGGCGCACAGTCCGATGCCCGCTCCAACAGGGCTTTTGCGCGTTCACTGAGGGTCGTCATCGCCGCGTGTCCTAAGATGCAAAGACATAGGCGCCTGGCGCCGTGCCAACCGCGTTGATTTGGCCATCAGGCTGATGCAGCCCACTGCTATGTGAGTGGAGCCAATCCGACCACGTTGGCCACCAAGAGCCTGCCTCATAGGTTGCGTTTTGGGCCCAGCTGTCCGGGTCTAAATAGCGGTCCGTGGCCAAGCGTTTTGCTATTCGATAATAGGCGCGTTTGCGTCCTGGTGGAGAGACGATACCGCCATTATGGCCGCCGCTTGCCAGCGCAAAGGTAACGTCGGTGTCGGACAGCAGGTGGATTTTATAAACCGAGCGCCAAGGCGCAACGTGGTCCTTTTCGGTTCCGACAGCAAAGATAGGGACCCGGATGTCCGTAATCGAAATTGGCTTGCCTTTGATTGCGTACTGCCCGCTGGCCAAGCTGTTCTTTAAGAAAAACTCCCGCAAATTGTCCGTGTGCATCTGAAACGGCATCCGCGTGGCATCAGCATTCCATGCCATGAGCGCATTTGCCGGTTGGCGTATGCCGAGGAGGTATTCGCGGATGAGGCGAGACCATATCAAGTCATTCGATCGCAAAAGCTGAAAGGCGCCGGCCATTTGTGTGGTGTCAAGGAACCCTTGCTCCCACATAATATCTTCCAGAAAGTCGACTTGGCTCTCGCCGATGAAAAGCGTCAGTTCGCCGGCTTCGGTAAAATCCACTTGCCCTGCCAGCAGCGTTAGGCTGGCCAGTCGATCATCGCCCTCTCGCGCCATGAGCGCTGAGACAGTTGCAGCCAAGGTGCCACCAAGGCAGTAGCCAGCGAGGTGCGTCTTTGGCGCATTGATGAAATCAAGCGCGGCAAACACACCGTCATTCATATAGTCTACCAGGCTGACGTCGCGATCTTCCGGGTTCGGGTTCTTCCATGACAGCATGTAGACGTCATGGCCTTGTTCCACCAAGTAGCGGACAAGCGATGTGTCCGGCTCTAGGTCTAGAATATAGTAGAGCATGATCCATGCAGGCGCGAGCAGAATGGGCTCCTTCGCCACATTTTTTTGCCGCGGTTCATAATGGATTAGCTCCGCCAATGCGTTGCGGAACACCACTTTCCCGGCGGTGATGGCCACATCCTTTCCCGGTTCATATGTGTTTTGATAGGCCGGTCGACGCTGGTTGCGGATGGCTTCCATATCTTCCAGGATGTTTTGCCAACCCCGCACAAAGTTTTGGCCGCCCTGTTGCCAGCTTGTGTTGATGACCTCTGGATTGAGCCACGGCGCATTGGAGGGTGAGAAAACGTCCATCACCTGGCGCGTGATAAAGGACACCATGCGTTCGTTGTCATGAGACACACCTGGCACACCTGTTGTGGCTGCATGCCACCATTGTTGTTGCAGCAAAAAGGCTTGGGCAATCATGTTAAAAGGCACTTTCTGCCACTCATCCCCCACAAACCGCTTGTCATGATCAAGGGGATCTATGGCCCAAGGTCTGTCGCGGGAAAGTAAGGCGCTCTCGGCTAAAAACCTTTGAAATCTCTGGGTTTTTTTGAACGCCTTGTGCCAAAGCTGCATTTGTTTTCCAGGTGCCAGCGCCAGATGGGCGCTCCAGTCGAAGACCGCGCTGGCAATGCCGCCCGGCGACAGCCCGCCCGTCAAACGGCCAAGCCATGCATGGAAGGCGCGATCGATAAAATCGCTGAATGCAGTTGAAGCAAAGGAATCGGGTTCTTCAAGGAGCGAGCGCGCATAAGTTTCGCGTTGGTCCGCGCTCGCACCTTGGCTAGGTGCAGGTGTCAACATGGTTGCAGGGCTAGGGCGCAGTTGTGCCGGAGGATTTGCCTGCGGTCTTCATGCCGCTCGACATCGCTTCTGCCGCAACAGCTTGTAAGCGCTGGGTTTCGTCCGCGTACTCTTTGAATGCGTTTTGCGTGAATTCAGAGTAGATCTCAACCATCTCCGCTGGCTTTTGACAGGATGCTAGCTTGGTTTGTAGGTCCGCGTCTTGTTCAAGACGATGCGCTAAAAACCGGCTTAGTTCTTTGTTGTAGTCGGAAAAACTTTTAAGCCATGCGCGGCTCGCGGCCATCGCGAATGCTGCACCTGCCATCGGCATTGAAAACGCTGCGGGGGCGGTAGCGTCTGACTTTTGGGTGGGCATGGGGCTCTCCTGTGTGGGGTTGCAGCGGCACACTTGCACTGCTCTTACACTATGCACTGGATTCGACAGATTTGTGATGATCTGGCTCAAGCCGCATTTTTTAATTTCACGCAAACACGTCGATTACCATCGCCACATTCGAATTTGACGTAGGTCAAGCTATCAGCGCCGATGATCGCGTACTGAGGCGGCAATGCTGTGATATCGAAAGCTGATGCAAATGCGCATATTTGCTCTTCTGCAGACCAATTTTGCTCCCGTGATCGGGGCATTTACAGGCTTGCTGACTTGCTTGGGGGTATGCGCTCTGCTGGAAAGCAATGCTGCGCCCACTGTGATTTGTGGTCTTCAGGCGTCAGCGTCTCATATGCACGCCGCGGCCGCGATTTTTGGGGCGGCGCTTTTTGGCTTCATGGGCAGTCTCCGAGCACCAGCGCCCTCCAAATAAATTTCGTGAAATCAGCATTTCCTGCAGGCGGTTTTTGACCCAGGTCAATGGCTTTTCCGCTTTTGCAGATAGTGTCAGTCAGATGTTTTTGCCGGCAGGGGCGACGCGCTTTTTCGCGTGTCTTGACCTAAGGCAAGCTAGGAGGGACGCAAAACATGGCGCAAGCGCTAAATCTAGCAGACTTTCAGCGTGAACCAGGGGCAAAAGTTGCGTGTCTGGTCGTGGCTGTGCTGCTGTCGGTATTCGCTTTGTATGTGGTTTCGGAAACCTATTCGGCCACCATGCAGCTACATATGTATCTGATTATGGCCTTCTGCTACGCTGCTGCCTTCTGGCTGATGACGCGGAGCAATGAGAAGCCCGCGCAGGTCAATGCCGATGGTACGCCCAACTATAATGAGGCTGTTGTCCGCTATGGTGTTGCCGCGTCTACTATTTGGGGCGTCGTGGGCTTTATTGCAGGGCTGTATATCGCTTTGCAGCTTGCCTTTCCCGCGCTTAATCTGGATCTGCCCTTCACGACTTTCGGCAGAGTTCGGCCGCTGCATACTTCTGCAGTGATTTTTGCCTTCGGCGGCAATGTCCTCCTGGCAGCAAGCTTTTATGTTGTTCAGCGCACCTGCCGGGCGCGTCTTGCTGGGGATATTGCGCCTTGGTTCGTGTTTTGGGGCTATCAGCTCTTCATCGTGTTGGCAGCGACGGGCTATCTGTTCGGCGTCACGCAGTCCAAGGAATATGCTGAGCCGGAATGGTATGTGGACCTTTGGCTGACGGCGGTTTGGGTCACCTACCTGCTGGTCTTCCTGGCCACCCTTTGGAAGCGTTCCGCGCCACACATTTATGTGGCCAATTGGTTCTTCCTGGCGTTCATCATCACCATCGCCATGCTGCATGTTGGCAACAACCTGGCCATTCCTGTGTCTTTGACCTGCCCGCAGTCCGTTATCGTATGGGCAGGTGTTCAGGAGGCCATGATCCAGTTGTGGTACGGCCATAACGCGGTGGGTTTCTTCCTGACCGCCGGCTTCCTGGCGATCATGTATTATTTCATCCCCAAACAGGCGAATAGGCCAGTCTATTCCTACCGGCTGAGCATCATTCACTTCTGGTCGCTCATCTTCCTTTATATCTGGGCCGGGCCGCACCACTTGCATTTCACGGCGTTGCCGGATTGGGCGCAGACCCTGGGGATGACTTTCTCCATCATGCTGTGGATGCCTAGCTGGGGCGGCCTGATGACTCTGTCGGGCGCTTGGGACAAACTGCGTACGGATCCGGTCTTGCGGATGATGTTCGTCTCGGTCGCTTTCTACGGCATGTCCACCTTTGAAGGCCCGGTCATGTCCATCAAGGCGGTGAACTCCCTCAGCCACTATACGGACTGGACGATTGGCCATGTGCACTCGGGCGCGCTTGGCTGGGTAGGCTACATCTCCTTTGGCGCGCTCTATTGCCTGGTGCCCATGCTGTGGCGCACGCCGCTCTATTCCAAGCGGCTCGTTGAATGGCACTTCTGGATCTCCACCATTGGCATCGTGCTGTACATGGTGGCGATGTGGTTCGCGGGGATTACCCAGGGCCTGATGTGGCGGGCCTATGATGCCCTTGGCTTCCTGCAATATTCCTTCGGCGAGACGGTGGAAGTCCTGCATCCTTATTATTTGGTGCGCGCCATCGGTGGGCTGTTGTTCGTCATCGGCTCCATCATCATGGCTTACAATCTTTACATGACGGCGCGGCAAGGCCGTGTGCCAGCGGAAGCGCGCAGCCGCGACGTTGCCGGTGACCATATCGGTGACGCCGGCGCGGTCCCGGCTGAGTAGGAGGACTGATCGATGCAAATGTCTCACGCAATTTTTGAGCGCAACTCCATCATCCTGCTAATCGGCGTGCTGATCACAGTCGCTATCGGCGGTATCGTGGAAATTGTACCGCTCTTCCTCATCAAAAATACCATTGAGCGGGTTGAGGGGATGCGGCCTTACACGCCGCTGGAGCTGGCGGGGCGGCAGATCTATCTGCGCGAAGGCTGCTATACCTGCCATAGCCAGATGATCCGCTCGCTGCGCTCTGAAGTGGACCGCTATGGCCATTATTCGCTGGCAGCAGAAAGCATGTACGACCACCCGTTCCAATGGGGGTCAAAGCGCACAGGTCCAGATCTCGCCCGCGTTGGCGGCAAATACTCTGATGAGTGGCACCAAGTGCATATGAAAAACCCGCGCAATGTGGTGCCCAACTCGATCATGCCTGGCTATGCGTTTCTTAGTGAGGAAGTGCTTGAAACCGAGGAGATCAAGGACCTCATTAAAGCCCATCGCATGACAGGTGTCCCTTATGACGACGAGATGGTCGAGAACGCCTTGGCTGACCTGAAAGCTCAGGCGAACCCAGACAGTGACTATGACGATCTGCTGAACCGCTATGGTGAAAAAGTCAGCGTGCGCGACTTCGCTGGCGATGGGCCGAAGGTCACCGAGCTCGACGCTCTGATCGCCTATCTGCAAATGCTAGGAACGCTGGTGGATACCGATGTCTACGGCATTGAAGCCAAGCTTCAGCAATAGGAGGCGCGCATGACCTATGAGCAGCTTTATACTTGGGCAGGCAGCTATGGCCTCCTGTTCCTTTTCATCTTGTTTTTGGTCTCGGTCGCCTACGCGCTGTGGCCATCTAACAAGACCAAATTCGATTCGGCAGCGCAGCAGCCACTGCAAGACGATGACCTCGGGCAATAGGAGGCCCTTATGAGCAGCGAACACAAAGACGTTGACCAGCACTCCGGGACGGAAACCACGGGCCATGAGTGGGATGGCATTAAGGAGCTCAACACGCCGCTGCCCAAATGGTGGCTCTATACCTTCTATGTCACCGTCGTATGGGCCCTAGGGTATTTCATCGTCTTTCCCGCCATCCCCTATTTTGATGGCAGCAAGTGGGACGCGACGGGCGGGGTCATCAACTATGATCAGCGCGCCGTTGTGGCTGAGGCGGTGGAAGAGAATGAGGCGCGCTTAAAGCCCTATACAGAAGCCATTGTGAAGGCCTCTTTCCAGGAAATCCTGGCCGATCAAGAACTGATGGATGTGGCTTATGCCGGCGGCTCGATTGCCTTTAAGGAGAATTGCGCAGGCTGCCACGGCACTGGCGCACAAGGCTTCGTCGCTTTCCCGAACCTTAACGACGATGATTGGCTTTGGGGCGGCACCATTGAGGACATTCACCAAACCATCACCCACGGCATCCGCTGGGAGCAGGACTACGACACCCGCTATTCGCAAATGCCATCCTTTGGCAGCGATGAAATTCTCGAAAAGGAGGATATTAAGGACGTCACGCAGTATGTGATGCAGTTGGGCGGACTTGATCATAGCGCTGAAGCCGCAGCACGCGGCGCGACTGTATTTGAGGAGCAGTGCTCTGTCTGCCACGCCGCTGACGGGAAAGGCGACAAAACGCAAGGGGCGCCCAATCTAACGGATGCCATCTGGCTGTTCGGCAGTGATCGCGAGACCATCTATGAGACGATTTATTATGCGCGCAATTCCGTGATGCCTGCGTGGAAAGAGCGTCTGGATGAAGCGACCATCAAGAAGCTTGCCGTCTATGTTTACAGCCTCGGTGGTGGTGTCGAGCCGAGTGACGCTGCGGCGCGCTAGTGTCGCTTGTGCTGCTCTGTCAGGTCGAACCCCCATGTTGAACCCCCAGCAACTAAAGCCAGAGCCGGCGCCAGACGCGGGGTTTGACGGGCCGCTTTATGCATCGCGCGTAAAGGTCTATCCCAAGAAGGTGCGCGGCGCCTTTCGGCGCTTTAAATGGGCGATCATGGTGGTGCTTTTGGGCATCTACTATGTGGCGCCTTGGCTGCGCTGGGATCGCGGTGCCTTGGCGCCAGACCAAGCTATCTTGCTCGACCTGCCGGCCCGGCGTTTTTACTTCTTCTTCCTCGAATTTTGGTCGCAGGAAATCTATTATATGGCGGCCCTTATGGTGCTGTCGGCGGTGGGCTTGTTCCTGGTGACATCCGTCTTTGGCCGCGCCTGGTGCGGCTATGCTTGCCCGCAAACGGTGTGGTCTGATCTGTTCTTCCATGTGGAGCGCTGGATTGAAGGCGACCGCAATACACGGATTCGAAAAGATAAAATGCCGCTCAGCGTTCGCAAGGTGGCGGAAAAGACGTCCAAGCACGTCATTTGGATCCTCATTTCCATCGCCACGGGCGGTGCGTGGATTTTCTATTTTGCTGACGCACCAACGCTCTTTCCCGCCTTGTTCAATGGCACGGCGCCGGCCCAAGCCTATGGCTTCATCGCGCTCTTTACCGGCAGCACCTATTTACTCGGCGGCATCGCCAAGGAGCAGGTCTGCATTTACATGTGCCCTTGGCCGCGGATCCAAGGCGCCATGCTGGACGATGAGTCCCTGATCGTCTCTTATCGGGAAGATCGCGGCGAACCGCGTGGCCCTATCCGCAAACATCCTGTCCCAGGTGAAGAGACGGGTGACTGCATCAATTGCAACGCCTGCGTCTATGCTTGCCCTATGGGCATCGATATTCGCAATGGGCCGCAACTGGAATGTATCCAATGCGCGCTGTGCATCGATGCGTGTGATGAAATCATGGACAAGGTCGAGCGCCCGCGCGGCCTGATTGCCTATGACAGCTTTGCCAATCAGGAACGCCGCGCTGCAGGTAAGCCCGAGCAATTCAATTTTATCCGGACGCGCACGGTCGTCTATGCGTTGGTCATAGCGCTGATCGGGGGCCTGACGACCTACTTTATGCTGAACCGCTCTGATGCGGACTTGAACGTGCTGGCTGACCGCAATCCAGCCTTTGTGACGCTCGCCGATGGCAGCATTCGCAATGGCTATACCGTACGCCTGATGAACAAAGCGAATGCCGAGCGCGTGCTCACGGCAAAGATTGAGGGCCTTGGCCCGGTGGCGACCCGCTGGACCCGCGGCGCGGACAGCGAGGTGATTACAATCGGGCCAGATAGCCTCGTCACGGCGAAGTTATTTGTCTCCCTAAAAAAGGAGGATTTAGAAGACGTGCTCGACGATGGGGTGGCTGCGGGCCATATGATCATACTAGATCAAATGGGTTATGTGGTCGCGAGCGAAACGATGCGCTTTCAGGGGCCACGCCAATGACAGAAAGCGCCAGCCTCATGAAACGTCTCACTGGTAAGCATGTCTTGTTTTCCCTTTTAGGATTCTTCGCCCTGGTCATTGGGATGAATGCCGTCATGGCGACCATCGCCATTCGCAGCTTTGACGGACGCGTCGAGCCAAATGCTTATCGCGACGGTCTTGCCTTTAACAAACGCATTGGCGCGGCACGTCAAGCCGCTGAGCTGGGCTGGGATATGACAGCCGCCATAGCCGCTGAGCGGATCACGCTGACGCTGCTTGGGCCTGGCGGCATTGCGCTTTCCGGCGCTGATGTGAAAGGGATGCTGTGGCGTCCGACAGCCAAAGGCATGGATCAGCGCCTTGCCTTTCATTCCATTGGAAACGGCGTTTACGAGGCGGATATGCAAAGCGGTCTATCCGGGCGGTGGGATTTGCGCCTTGTGGTGCGCCGCGGAGATGACCAAGTCACGTTCCGCCGCGAAGTTATGCTCGGCAATGTGGGACGTTGATGGCGACACTTGCGGCAGATCTACAGGATGGTCATGAGACTGAGTTGGCATCAGAGGAGGCTATCCGTCAGGTTTTTGCCGTTCCCGGCATGCATTGTGCAGGATGCATGGCCAAAGCAGAGCGCGCGATAAAGAGCGTCGCAGATGTAAAGCAGGCGAGAGCTAACCTCACTGCGAAAACCGTGACTGTTCAAGCGCCCCCGGACAGCGAGGGGCCAATTTTGGCTGCGCTGGATGCGGTTGGCCTGCCGGCGACCAGTATAGACTTGACCCTGCAGATTGGTGAGGATGCCCAAACGGGCCGTAGACTGCTCCTTGCTCTTGCAGTTGCTGGCTTTGCTTTGATGAATGTGATGCTGTTGTCAGTGTCCGTTTGGGCGGGTCTCGTCTCTGAGATGGAAGAAAACACCCGGATGCTGCTGCACTGGGTGTCTGCGCTCATCGCTTTGCCCACGGCTGCCTATGCTGGCCAACCGTTTTATAGCTCCGCCTGGGCCGCTTTAAAAAAGCGGCAGATGAATATGGATGTACCCATTTCCATCGGTGTCATCTTGACCAATCTTGCCAGCGTTTTGGTGGCAATCCGTGGCGGCGAGCACGCCTATTTTGATGCAGCTCTGATGCTGCTTTTCTTCCTCCTCATCGGGCGCTACCTTGATCATCTTATGCGCGCGCGAACGGCGTCTGCGGCGCAGCAGCTTGCCAAATTTCAAGCGCGAGAGGCGACCCAAATCAAATCAGATGGGGGTCGGGAGATCATATCGGTTGACGCAATTGCCCCCGGCATGCGGCTTGCAATCGCGCCGGGCGCCCGCGTTCCCGTAGACTGCAGAGTGATGCGTGGGCGCTCTGATGTGGACATGGCCATGGTGACCGGCGAAAGCGTCCCGATTGGCGCGCGTGAAGGCACCGAGCTTCTGAGCGGTATGCTCAATATCGACGGTGCCCTGGAAGTGGAAGCAATGGCGAGCGCTGAAAACAGCTACTTGGCGGACCTCATGGAAATGATGCAAGCCGCTGAGCACGCCAAGGGCCGCCTCGTGAGCCTGGCAGACCGCGTCGCGCGCGCCTATGCGCCGGTAGTGCATACGCTATCCGCTGCCGCGTTCCTGCTTTGGCTGGCGCTTGGGGCAGGCTGGTTTGAGGCGCTCATGATTGCTGTTGCGGTGCTCATCATCACATGCACATGAGCGCTAGGCCTTGCGGTTCCGGATGAGCAGGTGACGGCTGTCGGTCAGCTCTAATCGCGCGGTATTATCGTTCGATCCGGCGACGCATTAAGCCGATTGGCAGACGTCGATACCGTCGTTCTGGATAAAACTGGGACTTTGACGCGGGGCAAGCCTGTGTTGAAAACCCCGGATGCAGGCACCGCCTTGGCAGAAGCTGCAGGCCTTGCCTGTCACTCCAGCCACCCGCTTGCGCAGGCGTTGGGATCGCACGCCAAAGACAGCGCGATGACGTTTTCAGACGTGATGGAGCATGCCGGTGATGGCTTGACGGCCGTTTTAAATGGCGCGCCTGTCAAGCTGGGCCGCCGAGGATGGGTTTGCCCGAATGCCGATTTGCCGATGAACGACGGCGGCCCAGAGCTGGTCTATCAAGATCACGCTGGCGCTTTCCATCATTTCGCCTTTGAAGACGATGTCCGCGCGGATGCAGCCGCTGTAATCGCTGGCCTGACGCAGCGCGGGTTAAGCGCAGTGCTGTTGTCGGGCGATCGGGAAGATGCTGTGGCGGCGGCTGCTCACAGTGCGGGGTTAGCGAAGTGGAAGGGCGATATGCGCCCTGAAGACAAGCTGGCCTATCTGCAGCAGCTCGAAAAAGACGGCCATAAAGTCTTGATGGTGGGCGATGGTCTGAATGACGCGCCGTCCCTAGCGGCTGCCTATGTCTCGTTGTCACCAGCCAGTGGTATGGATACCGCGCGTGCGGCCGCTGATGTGGTCTATCAAGGCGATCAGTTTCGGCCGGTGCTTGAAACCTATGATATGGCGTGTAGAGCCCATGGCATGGTGCGCCAGAATTTTGCCTTAGCCTTGGGCTACAACCTCCTGGCCGTGCCGCTGGCCTTTCTTGGTGTTGTGACACCGCTTGTCGCCGCGCTGGCTATGTCTGCGTCGTCTCTGATGGTTACAGGTAATGCCGCGCGGTTAAGGCTTTGAGCGTTCTGATTTTCCTAATTCCAGCCGCGCTGTTTCTTGGCGCAATTGGACTTGCAGCCTTTTTTTGGGCGGTTAAATCCGGCCAGTTTGAGGATATGGAAGGGGCTGGTCAGCGTATCTTGCTGGATGATGATCTGGGGGAGGAAGAACGCAGCGACGATGAGGCCGCTGCGCCCTAAGCCTTGGTTTTTTAGAACCGCACGCCGAAGCCGATGCCGAAGACGAAGGGATCTAAGTCGACATCAACCGTATTGATGGCGCCGCCAGTGTTTAGCGTCGCTGTGGTATCAATGTCGATGTACTTGATATCTGCGTTGAAGAAGAAGGTATCTGTCACATCGATATCAACGCCCGCCTGTAAGGCCCAGCCGAAAGAATTGTCCAAATCAACAGAGGTTTGGCCGATGGCATCATTGAGCGAGTCCTTGGAATCTTCCCCATAGAAGATCGTCCAGTTGATGCCGGCGCCCACATAGGGCCGGATATTGTTTTCCGGCAGAAAGTGGTATTGTAACGTTAGGGTTGGCGGCAAAACCCACGTGTCTGCAATTTCGCCTAGGCCTACCAGATCCCCTTCGCCTGAAATGTCATGGTTTGTCGTCGCCAGAATGAGCTCGGCGCCGATATGATTGGTGATGAAATAGGTGAAGTCAATCTCAGGCATGATGGCGTTGTCAACGCTCACGCTGCCCCCTGGGAATGTCGGTGAGACCGGACCTGCATCCTCGTTCGGGGCGATCATAATTGCCCGCGCACGGATGAGCCAATCGCCCGCTTCAGCAGCCACAGTTGTCGGCTGCATTGCCGCGCAAATTGCCAGCCCTGCCAGTGTCGTTTTTCTCATCATAATATGCCTCCTTCCGGCTCGGTTCAGCCCCATCGGCTTACCCATTCGGTGGGAGGAGAAGTTTCACATTCTTTCCGCTAATTGATTGATCTATGACAATTTTTCAGAGATTCGAAAGGATTTGATGCAGGTCAAAATTATCATGATGCAGACGCGTATAGGTGCGTTTATGAGACCTGAATGGTATCCACTTTTGTCGCAGCCGCTACCGCGCTATGCATGCTACCCGACAGCGCGCGCTTTCAGTGATGTGATTGGCGCGTCCGAGTTTGCAGATGCCCTGGCAGCTATGCCGACATATGCGACACTGGCTCTTAACTTGAACATTCCGTTTTGCAGGCAGCTTTGCCACCACTGCACCTGTAATGGCGAAGCACTTCATGACCCTGGCCGTGCGAAACGATATATCCAAACCCTCATCCATGAAATTAGGATGGTGGCTGATCGCACGGGATTGTTGCACCCCATTACAAGTGTCCATTTTGGCGGTGGAAATCCCATCTCTCTTGATGTTGGCGATGTGGGGCGGATCCTCGACAGTATCGAGCAAGTGTTCGGTCTTACAGATCGGGCCGAGATCTCGATGGAAGTGGATCCACGCTTCGTCTGTTATGACAATATCTGCGAATTCGGCGCGCTCGGCCTTAGCCGGGTCAATCTCGGGGTTCAGGATTTTGACCCCGACGTCCAAAGAGCCATTGGCCGTGTTCAGCCGCATGCGCAGGTGGCGGCGATGGTCGAAGGCCTGCGCAGCTGCGGCATCTTTGATATCGGTTTTGATCTCGTTTGTGGTTTGCCGCATCAAACGTCAGCGGGTTTTGAAAAGACGCTTGATGAAACTATCGCATTAGAGCCAAGCCGCATTTCCGTGTTGGATTATGGGCATTTACCAAAGTCCTTACGCAATCAAGTCCACGGCCCTGAGCTGTCTCTCCCAAGTTTGAAGAGCCGCTACGAGTTGTTCGACCTGGCCCGAGAAATGCTCGTCCATGCAGGGTATTTCCAAATAGGGTTTGATCTTTTTGCGCGGCCCGAAGACAAGCTGACGGTTGCGGCGCGCTGCGGCACGCTCAAGCGCAATTTTCAGGGCTTTAGCGCTGATCCAGCGCAGTATTCCATTGGTCTAGGTGTCTCGGCGGTCAGTGAGCTTGGAGAGCTTTTGACCAAGAACACCAATTCGCTCAGTCTTTATGAAGACGTGATCGCGAGCGACAACCTCGCTACGGCTGGGGGAATTCGAAAAACGGGTGAGGATGCGCTGCGGGCGACGATCATTGAGCAGCTCTTGTGCTTCCTGGAGGTTGACCTCCTGTCCCTATGCAATTCTGCGCAGATTGATCTGGGGCAGTTCACGCAAGCGTTTGAAGATCTGCGTGAGCTTCAGAAACTTGGCATTTTAACCTTGCAAGACGGCACTGTAGAAATTTCCGATGAGGCCCGCGCCCTCAGCCCTGTTGTTGCCAGCAGCTTTGACACCGCTTGCCCGTCTAT
>ERZ1740067.1848-NODE-1848-length-13801-cov-6.044231_pt1 | contig 13801 bp, 7 predicted proteins | sample MGYA00581736_ERZ1740067 | MGnify/ENA primary metagenome ERZ1740067 (study PRJEB43018, sample SAMN04849236) | marine metagenome | isolation source: floating plastic debris | place: Pacific Ocean | collected 2008-08-27 | study: EMG produced TPA metagenomics... | reverse complement strand
CCGTTTCGGAGATTATTTCAATTGCTACGCTGACGGCGCTTTCTTTGCCAAAGGCTGTTGCGCCTATGTTTTGGACGATTAATGCGTTCATGCAGGAGAAGTATGAGAAGCCGGGCGATCGCAATCGTATTCATCACCGCAATCACGATGCCCGTTTGCTTTTTCAGCAGCTGGCGCATTTGGATTTGCTGCCCTGGTCCGATCGCAATGTTGATTACATCCATCCAGACAACCTCAAAAACGACCTGATGTTTCCCCTGGGGCATCCCATTTTGGGTCGCACCTACCGCAGGCACCCCTTCAAGGCTCGGTTCAATGAGTACTACCCGGTCACTGACTATTTCTCGCTGCTATTCAATGAGCGGGAGCAGGCCCTGCTTTCTCTGCTGGGGCAGCTCGGTGCGACCAAAATCACTATGACGCCCATTCCAGCGACCTCAACGCTGAACTGTCAGGAAAATCTCGCGGCTCAGCTGCATCAGAAGGTGTACAAGTATCCGAAGCAACTGGACACGTCGCTTCAGTCGATTGACTTTAGTCGCCATCCTTGGCTGGCGGGTGAACCTGCTTGGCAGGAGGTTGTGCATGAGCGCTTGGAGCGGGGGGCGCTGGCAGCTCAGTTTGAATTTGACTGTGATGTGATGGGGATGCTCAAGAGCCAAATCAAGATGATTGGGCAGCTGGTGCCTGGGTTGGATTCTATGCGGTTGCCGGATAATTATAAGGATGAAGTGGCTAATCACATTCTTCAGCCTCGGCAGGTTCAGGTTGAGTTTTGTGAGATAGGAAGTTGATCTTTTATCCAGACGTTGGATAAAACTCTTTCTTGTGATGCTCGTAGAGCCATAGAATATCGCCCTCTGGCGTTTTCACTCGCGAGAGATGCCCCCAAACTTGTTGTTTATCTTTCTCTTTCAAGAATTCGTGTAGTGCTCGAAGGGCGCTGCCGCTGACTCGCTGAATCTGTTCGTTTTCTCTGTTTTCGTCGAGGAAGTTTCTTCTATCGTTGGTGTAGGAGAGATTGGGTGTGGCTTTGACGAGGGCGTTGGTGAGGGTGAGGTCGTCTCTGATGAGTTTGGCGTAGTCGGCGTTGGCAGCAGTTACCCACGGGCCGATGATGGGGGTGACATATTTGAGGATGCTGTTGATGCGGTTGAGGTGGGGCGCCATAGTACTGAGCCATTGGCGAGGGTTTTCGATGGTGTAGAGGCCATCTTCTACTGGGTGGAAGCAGCCGGGGTGCTCGCAGTAGAGCTGGAGGCTTAGCCGTTGGTCGAAGAGTTTACCGGCATCGTAGGGAGAGCGACCATCTCTACGAATGGCGAAGAGGGTGGGACAGGGGGATTCGATTTGTTTCTGGACGGCGCGAATTTCTTGTAAGACGTCTCTTTGGACGAGGGCGCTGAGTTCTCGGTAATGTTCTGACTGGGTGTTGAAGCCTTGGTCAACAGATTTTTGGAGTTGGTTGATGCTATTGATAACGTCGCGTTGGGTGGTGTCGTGAATGCCGAAGAGGAGTCGGGTGACGGAGATATTTTCTAGGCAGTTAGGACATTCGATGGTCTTTTTGGGTGGAGTGCGCTCTAGGCGTTTGGTGAGGTTGGCGTAGTCAAATTCGTGGTGACAGTCAGTGGTAGCTGGGTCGGGACAGGGGAGGAATCGGGTGATTTTGAGGCCGGGGTAGCGGCTGAGGGTGAGTTCTAGACCGTCGCGGAGGATGTCGAAGAAGTTGTGGGGGATGGGGCCGCGAACGGTGAGGTGGAGGTGGTCGGCGTTGGTGGTTTCGTCGCGGAGGGTGCGGATGAGGGCGAGGTGCTTTTGGTTGCGGTCCTGGAAGAGGACGCCGGTGCGCCAGTGGATGCCGCGACGTTCGCCTTGATCTATGGTGAAGCGGTGCTGGCGGGCAATGAACCAAGTGGGAATGCCAGGAAGAATTTCGCTGAGCTGAAATTTCATGGAAATTTCTTTGCAGTTGGGTTCTTGCTTTTTGGCATTCCAGGACTGTTGATAATCGGGTTGTTCAAAGGGGAGGCGTTCTACAACCAGGCTGATGTCGCGATTTTCGAGAGTGCGATAGGAGAGGTCAAAGCGTTCCATAAGACGGAGGAAGAAGTCGGGAAGACCAGTGGGAAGGTCTTGCCAGATTTTTTCCATGCATTTGCGGGTGAAGATGCCGTTTGATCTGATTACTTCTTCTGCCTCTAGGACTTTGCTAATGTATTCGGTGACCCATTGAGGCTTAAGGATAACGAGATCGTTGACATCGTTATCTTCTTGAAAGAAGAGAATGTCTCCAAGCTCGTGCAGCCAGTTCGCCAGAACGTCTTTGCCTTCGTGGGAGACGCCTACTTTCTCCATGTTGGCAAAGAACGTTTGCGGGGTTGTCTGTTTTTCGGTACCCGTGCGAATGCTGTTGGCAAAGTTCAGCCAGGTGGTGGGCCAGCGTTCTCCCATGAGTGGAAGATTCGCAGCGACTTGAGTTAGGGCTTGTTTTAGGGCAGGAATTCCTTTAGCTGTTTTGTTGCTGACTTCGTGGAGGGCAACAATGTTGGGAAACTGTTCTTTGAGATCGGTGAAGGGGAGATCGGCGTCGCGTTCATCGGCGTAGGTGGCGACGAGGATGATGGGTGACTCTGGTGCGTTGGCGCGGATGGTTTTGAGCCAGTAGACGAGCTTGCCCTGCTCGAAGCCAAGACGAGCGTTGAAAGCGAGGAGGAAGAGGGAGCGGTTGGTGAGGAAGAACTGATGTGTGGCGTGATATATTTCTTGTCCTCCGAAGTCCCAAGCATTCAGAGTCATAGTGATATCGGTTTCGGTGGGGTGGCTCAGCGGTAGGGTTGTAATTTCTATTCCGTGAGTAGTGGACTGCTGTGCCTGAAACGGTTCATCTTTAAGCGCTCTGAGGAGGGAGGTCTTGCCAACGCCGCCCTCTCCAACGATTAAAAGTTTAGAAAGCCACTGAGACTCATCTATAGCTTGTCTTTCTTTCAAATAGATCAATATTGCCTGAAGTCCTTGATCAAGAACTTCAGGTGGTGGAGAAACGAGACTGGGATTTTGGTCAAGGTGAAGGCGAGTAAGTCTGGGCAGTTGTCCTAATTCTGGGGGCAAGATCGTTAGTTGATTTTGGGAGAGAGAGAGTTCAGTAAGTTTATTAATCTCTCCCAATTCTTTGGGTAAGCTCGTAAGTTGATTTTGGTCGAGATAGAGTCCCCTTAGGCTTAAAAGTTGTCCCAGTTCTGGAGGCAAATTAGTAAGTTGATTTCGGTCGAGGTAAAGCCGAGATAATTTAGAAAGCTGTCCCAATTCTGGAGGCAAGCTCGTAAGTTGATTTTGGTCAAGGTAAAGCCGAGTCAGGTTGGAAAGCTGTCCCAATTCTGGAGGCAAACTTTTCAACTGGTTTTTAGAGAGGTATAGACCCACTATGTTAGAAAGGTCTCCCAGCTCCGGCGGTAAGCTCGTCAAGTTTAGACTTGATAAATCAAGGGTTGTAGCACCTATAACCAGTGCATTTTCTATACGTTCTTCTGCCTTTGCATATCCAGTTGATGACATGGGCGATAGGTGTGCTTTAGCCACAGGGTTAATGCCGGTAGCATAGCCTCAAGGTCTAAGTTCTTCAAGGAAAATCATCCTAAGTTTATTGATAGCTACGCTGATCGCTGCAAAATACCTAAAGCTTCCAATCTCTGAGGGTTTTCCGCAAGGGCGATTTTGGCAACAGCACGAAAGTCGCTGAGCCAGCTACGCAGTTCAGCTAAGCACTGGTCTCTCTTTTCAGTCGCTGACTTCGCTTCACCCTTTCGCTTCTTTTGTAGCGCATTCGCTGCGGCCAGGGCCGTTACCTTTGCCTGCGCCGCTTTCAGCTTTTTGTCAGTGATGCCGTATTGAGCAAGACCCGTCAAAGTCTGCTCATTGGCAAGCGCATTGGTATAAAACTGGCTCGCCTGGGCCAGCCAGCTCGCGAGATCTTTCTTCCGGCGACCGGTCAACGCGAGTTCGGTAGCAATACCGCCGCGATCTTTGAAGGCGATGCGGGCGATTTTGAGATGGGGCGTGTAGCTTTCTTTGGCAGCTTTCCAAGCGGTATTGAGGGCGGCGGTGGCAGAGACCTGCTCGCCTTGGGCGGCTTGCTGGGTGAGCTGGGCGGCGGTGACGGCTTCGTAGAGGGCGCGGCCTGCGCGGAGGCGAGGGGCAGTGTAGCCGTATTCGCTGAGGTGGGAAAGGATAGTTGGGTTGTTGAGGGCGTTGTCGATGGTGACGGCGGCCTGATGGAGGTAGTGGCTTTGGCTGCAGCGAAGGGACATGACGGGTGAGGAGAGGTAGCTTGCTTGTAAGGGTTAGTGTGCCCGGTGGAAGCAGGCGTTGCGCACGGATGATGTGCGATCGCTTCCCCGTCCTCACAAGCTACTTCCTGGTCCTAAATCGTCGCTTCGTGGTCCTCAATTGTTCCTTCACGATCCTGGCAAGTTGCTTCACCGTTTTCCAAAGCAGCTTCATAGTCCCCAAACGTTGCTTCGGAGCGCTCAAGGGTTGCTTCATGGGTCTTACAGGTTACTGCGTGATGTTTAGGCGGTTATTGCTCTGCTTGTAGCTGTTCGATGTCTGTGATCGCCAGCCCCGTTATTTCGGCAATCTCTTCCACAGGCATTTGAGAAACACGTTGTTCTTCTTCGGCAGCTTAGCTCCTCCCAGTTAGGGATGGTGAACTGCCACGTAGCGCTATGCAACGAGTAGGTCTTTCATCTGTTCTTTTAAGATGGGTGAAACTGTAAGCGGTCTGTACACTTCTCCCTCATAGGGTTGCCACACATGCCCCTGCATAAAGGGCTTAAACGTTGACGGTATCCCCATGTTGTTCCAAATATCTTCGGATATAACTAACCCTGGAAAGAGTGCGCGCGTCGAGTCTTCTAGTAATTCGTCGTAAGTTCTAAACTCGTCTACTTCTACGCCGACAATCCCATAGCGAAAGAATAAAGCCGTGCGTCAATACCTCTAACTTTCGTAGCCCGAAGTAAATCTCCTCTTGGCGTTGCCTCGAGCGGAGTCGAGAGGGAGGAGTACCCGAGCACAGCGAGGGGGAGGTGGGTTCAACAACCTACGCCCCTCACCAACGCTCTTCATCTCTACCCCACGCTACTAGCGACCTTCTCCTTCTGCGCACCTGCCTCAGCGCTATCCGCTTCAGAAGGTGGCACTACCTGCCAGAACTTCGGCAAATACGCCTCCCAGTCTGCCAGAATCCGCTTCGCCTTCGCACTTCCCGTGCGCTCCGCATGCGCCTCAATCAGCGACTTCAGCTGCTGCTCACCCGCCTCAGTCAGCACCCGCTGCACCTGCACAATCTCCGGATTCACCCGCGTCGGGAAGTCACCTGCTTCATCCAGGAAGTAACCCAGGCCACCGGTCATGCCCGCACCTACGTTACGGCCTACGCCGCCAAGCACAACGACCACACCACCCGTCATATATTCACAGCAGTGGTCACCTGCACCTTCTAGCACGGCAATGCCCTTCGAGTTCCGCACCGCAAAGCGCTCACCCGCAATGCCATTCACATACAGCGTGCCTCCGCTCGCTCCGTAAATGCAGGTATTCCCCACAATCACATTGTCCTCAGCCGCGTAGGTCGCATTCTCAAACGGCTTGATGATAATCTCGCCGCCGTTCATGCCCTTGCCAACGTAGTCATTGGCTTCGCCGGTCAGCGTCAGCTTCATGCCCGCTAGGTTAAATGCACCAAAGCTCTGGCCCACGCTGCCGTTGAAGTTGAGATTGAGCTGACCTTTGAAACCTTCGTTGCCGTACTTCTGGGCGATCGCACCCGAAATCCGCGCACCCACCGTCCGGTCAGTGTTAATTACATCCCACGCCTTCGTCACTGACGTGTGATTCTCAATGGCTTCGGCAATACCAGCCTCGGCCAAAATCTCATCGTCAAGCACAGCGCCATTACTGTGAATGTCACCGTGGTCGAGCCAGCTACGATCTGCCTTTACATCCGGCAGTTTCACCAGCGCAGAAAGATCTAGCTCCTTTGTTTTCGTCAGCGACACATCATCACGGGGAACCAGCAAATCAGCGCTGCCAATGATTTCATTGAGAGAGCGATAGCCCAGCTTCGCTAGCAAAGAGCGTACTTCTTCAGCAACAAAGTAGAAGAAATTCACCACCTTCCCTGGCGTTCCAGGGAAGCGCTTGCGCAGTGCCTCTCGCTGAGTGGCCACACCCACTGGACATTGGTTTGTATGGCATACCCGCGCCATGATGCAGCCCTCTGCAATCATCGCAATCGAGCCAAAGCCATATTCCTCAGCGCCCATTAGCGCACCCATAATCACGTCCCAGCCTGTTTTGAGGCCGCCGTCTACCCGGAGTAAGACGCGATCTCGTAGCCCATTGTCCATCAGCGCCCGATGCACCTCCGTTAGACCCAACTCCCACGGCAAGCCCGCATGCTTAATCGAACTTAGCGGCGAGGCGCCCGTGCCACCGTCATGCCCAGAAATCTGAATGACATCCGCGTTGGCTTTTGCAACACCCGCTGCGATAGTGCCGATGCCTACCTCAGCCACAAGCTTCACTGACACACCTGCCTTCGGATTAATCTGATGCAGGTCAAAAATCAGCTGAGCCAAGTCTTCGATTGAATAAATGTCGTGGTGTGGCGGTGGTGAAATCAACGTTACACCCGGCTTAGAGCGGCGCAGCGAAGCGATGTACTCACTGACTTTTTTACCCGGCAGCTGACCGCCTTCACCGGGCTTAGCGCCCTGCGCCATCTTAATTTCAATTTGTCTGGCGCTCATCAAATACTCTGGCGTCACCCCAAAGCGCCCGGACGCCACCTGCTTAATCGCAGAAGATGCCGTGTCTCCATTTTCTAAGCCTTTCAGGTGAGGCAGCGTGGATGAAAGCCCTTCACTATCTACATCATCGAGCACCTTGAAGCGCACTGCATCTTCGCCACCTTCACCCGAGTTTGACTTGCCGCCGATGCGGTTCATGGCGATGCCTAACGTCTCATGGGCTTCTCTCGAAAGCGAGCCCAGCGACATGCCGCCTGTGCAGAATCGCCGCATAATCGATTCCACCGATTCCACTTCTGACAAATCAATAGAGTCACGATCGCCCTTAAAGTCCAATAAATCGCGCAGTGCCGCCACCGGTCTACCCTTTAGCTGCTCACGATATACATCGTAGTGGTCGTACTGCTTGCTCTCTAATGCCTTGTGCAGCAGCTTTGTCATAGCCGGGTTGTTCATGTGATACTCACCCGATGGGCGCGATTGGATAAAGCCCATATTCTCTAGCCGCTTGCGCGTCAGCTCAGGAAATGCCTTTTCATGGAAAGACATGGTCTCTTGAGCCAGCTCTTCAATGCTAAGGCCCCCTAACCTAGAAACGGTGCCTTTGAAGGAGAGCGCTTTAAGATCAGCCCCGATACCAATCGCTTCAAAAATCTGCGCACCTCGGTAGCTGCTGATCAGCGAAATGCCCATCTTAGACAGAATTTTCAGCAGACCCTTCTCAACGGCCTTACGGAAATTACTCTGAGCACCATTAAGTGTGGAAACCGGGAGCTTACCTGTTTCCATCTGCTTCTGCGTTTTCTTATCGGCCCACCAGTGGCGGACACTCTCTAGGCTAAGGTAGGGGCAAATAGCCGTTGCACCGTAGCCAAGCAAACAGGCAAAGTGGTGGGTGCTCCAGCACTGCGCAGTGTCTACGATCAGTGAGGTTTTCAGTCGCAGCCCTCTGCCAATTAGGTGATGATGGACCGCGCCAACAGCAGCTAGCGGTGGAATGTAAGTCTGATTTTCGGAGAGGATGGTGAGTGTGCCGTCGGCGTCGATGCGATCACTCAAAATCAAGATCTGGCTACCCGCTTCCACAGCCTCAGCCGCCCGCTCACACAGCGCCTTCACAGCAGTTTTCAAGCCACTGGGACCAGCCCCAACCGCGTATAGCGTCGAAAGCTCCTGCGTTGGAAAAGCAGACGCACGAATAATGTCCATCTCCGTATCGTTAATCACAGGAGACTCTAGTTTCAGCAGTCTTGCCTGCTCAGGATGCTCTTCAAGCAAATTACCCTGTGCTCCTAGCTGTGTAGACAGCGACATCACCAGCCGCTCTCTCAATGGGTCAATGGGTGGATTCGTTACCTGTGCAAATCGCTGCTTAAAGTAGTCGTACAGCAGATGTGGTTTCTGAGAAAGCACCGCCAGTGGTGTGTCATTCCCCATACAGAACGTCGGCTCCTTGGCCTGAGCCGCCATATCCTGAATCACCATGTCCACGTCTTCAGCGGTAAAGCCAAACGCCGTTTGCTGCGCGAGTAGCCCCTGCTTGTCTAAATGAGTTTCTTCTCTAAAGAGCTGCGGGGCAATATCGTGACGTCGTTCCTTAAGCCACTGGCCATAGGGCTGCGCATTAGCAATGCGCTTTTTAATATCCCAGTTGTGCAAAATTTCATGCTGGTCTTCAAAGTTCACCGCCAGCATCTGCCCAGGGCCCAACCGTCCCTTCTCCACAATGTCTTCAACAGGTATATTCACCACACCCGCTTCAGAAGACACAATCACATAGCCATCTTTGGTCACCACGTAGCGCGCTGGACGCAATCCGTTTCGATCCAGCGTTGCGCCTACCTGCTTACCATCGCAGAACACCACGAGCGCCGGACCATCCCACGGCTCTTGAATGCTGCTGTAATACTCGTAGTAGTCGACAATCTCAGGATACTCAGCTAAATCAGGCTGATTGTGATACGCCTCCGGTACCATCATTGTGAGTGCCTGCGCAGGCGATCGCCCTGTGCGCACTAGCAGCTCCATCGTGTTATCGAGGTTCGCCGAATCGCTATTTTCCGGATTCACGACGGGTGTCAGCAGATGCAGCTCATCGCCCCACGCTGGGTGAGAAAGATTTGCCTGGCGAGCCGTCATCCAGTTGATATTGCCTACCAGCGTATTGATTTCGCCGTTATGACCTAGCAGCCTCATCGGATGCGCTAAGGGCCACTTCGGTAACGTGTTCGTGCTAAATCGACGATGGTAAACGGCAAACGCACTTTCGTAAGCCGGATTCTGTAAATCTTTGTAGAACTGGCCCAGCACTTCAGATCGGACCATGCCCTTGTACACAATCGTGCGGCCCGAGAAGGAGCACACGTAGGCATCAGCCAGTGCCTTGTCGGCTGGCGCATCTGCCATCAGCTGATGCATTGCCTTCTCGAATCGACGACGGGCCAAGAATAGTGCTCTTTCTAGTTCGTCATCTTGTAGCGAGTCAGACGTAACGATAGCTTGAGCAATAGTGGGCTGGAATTCTTTAGCGAGTGGTCCTAGCGTTTCGGGGGCAACGGGAACTTCTCGCCAGCCGAGGAAGGTGAGGTTGGTGGCAACGACGGCTGCTTTGAACTGCGATCGCGCAACTTCCTCAGCAGACTCCTTCTGCGGGAAAAACACCATCGCTACGCCAGTGTTCGCTTGTGACAGCTCTCCTATGCCTGTCTCGCTTGCCCAGCCCTGAAGCAATGACCACGGGATGGCCGTCATAATGCCCGCACCATCACCAGAGTCTTGATCGGCGCAGCAGCCGCCTCTGTGCTCCATGCACGTCAGCGCTGTCAATGTATCTGCCACGAGCTGATGACTTGCCCTACCCTGCTGATCGGCAATAAACCCAACGCCACAAGCGTCGCGCTCTTCTACGAGCCAGCTTGGCCCCAAGGGCTCCAATACATCTGTTTGAAAAGTTGTTGGATTGAGATTCACGCGTCTAGTCACCTGGAGAGAGTCTAAGTCTATCGATTATATAGAAATATTAAGTGATAATGAAGTTCACCCCAAACCTTTTTTGGAAGGAAGCGTCCGTAAAGACCGCAGCTGTCTGTGATCTACATTCTGTTGCCTGTATATTCACGTACTAGTTTTTTACGCTCACTTTTCAGTTGTTTGAGAATCTGTGAATCGAGATTGAGAGAGTTCACTATCGAACATTCAAAAGAGACAACCCAACAGACAATCAAATCACTGTCTGGAAACGCCTGCGGTTGCCCGATACGCACGCGTAAAATAGGGACAACAATTGAATAAAAATGTATGACTAAAAGCGTAATTCAGCTGATAACAAGAGTGTATTCAGATTGTGAAGAACAGCTACGCTTTTTGAAATTTTCACTCGTCAGGGAAATATCAAGAAAGGTTCAAGTAACTTTCTGAAAAGATTTGCCTTCAGCGTGATTGTTTATAGGTAGATCTGAATAACTGTATTTCTCATGTCATTGCCCAGGACCACCTTAATTTGCCGAAATCCATGAAATCCTTGTTTTCCCGTAAGCGGGGTTCTTCACGTCGGTTGGCGATTGCCGATTCTGAGTCCTTCCAGTCAGATGTGCCTCGTTTTGGGCGTCGTCGTCGCAATCAGTCTTTAGTGACAGGGCGGTTAGTATCCCTTGGTGTGCTGACCGTATTGGGCTGGGCAGCGGTAAGTTCCTTAGGCATCTCTTCTTCTCCACCACAGTCACCTAGCGTGTCAGTGCCGCTGATTCCAATTGCGGAAAGTGAGACTACTTTGGTCTCTGATGTCACAGCTGGTAGATCTTCTAACAATACGAATGCGCCAAAAGGAGAGCTTTCCTTTCAGCTGCCACCGCTACAGTCGGTCGCCAAGGCCAACAACGCAACCCGTATGTCTGGCACGCAAATCAGCATCAATGGCTACACCGTGCCGGGCCAGTGGCAGCAAAAAGATGGCCGCATCGGTATCTCCATTACGAGTATGGCCAATGTAATTGGCGTTGAGCTGCTAAGCACGACAGAGGCCACTCAGCAGCCTATTCGCTGGTTCCCGGTGACGCAAGACGGCATCATGACGCTGCCTGCTTGGTGGGATGCGACCAATCGCTATATTGATATTTCTCAGCTGGCAACAGCGGCAGGCTGGACGGGGCAGGCCAGTGGCAACACGCTACAGCTCAATATGCCAGTGCGGCAGACGACAGGCGTGCGGCAAGGGAAGCAGACTTGGGGCGATCGCGTCGTTGTCGATCTCTCCGGTCCCGCTACTTGGCAGTTAGAGTCCGCCGACATCTATACGGTCACAGTCAACGGTTCTATCTCTACCGAAATGGTGCGTGCTTTCCGTGCGGCCCCTGGCAACCTAATCACCCAGCTCCACGTCGCCCCGCTCAACGGCAAAACTGTCCTAAAAATAAGAACGAAAAACGGAGCCACGCCTCAGATTTGGACAGCTGGCAATCCGTCTAGGGTTGTCATCGATATTCGCCGTGACGCCATGGTTGAGCGAGACGTCGCTTGGGCTCCTGGCCTGCGCTGGCGGCAGCAGTACGTGAATGTCGGTCGCGGCCGCTTTCCGGTGTATATGTTCATCGTTCGTCCAAATCCATCCACCCTGGCCCTTCGGCCTATCCATGCCAATCCCAGCACCGCTACCGGTATTGAACCTATTCTGACCACGGCCCAGCGACAGCGCGTCACAGGCGCGGTCAACGCAGGCTTTTTCAATCGGAATAATCAGCTGCCGCTAGGCGCAGTTCGCAATGCTGGACAGTGGATCTCAGGGCCGATTCTGGGCCGAGGTGCCATGGCTTGGAATGATACTGGCGATCTTGTGATGGATCGCTTTGCGCTCAGTGAATCTGTAACAGTTGGCCTAGGTGAGTCGTTCCCCATATTGGCTGTTAACAGCGGTTACGTGCAGGCAGGCATTGGGCGCTACACCCAAGGGTGGGGTGCTAGCTACACGCCTATCGTCGATAACGAAATCGTGGTGACCGTGCGTGACAACGTAGTGAGCGCTCAGCAAACGCTGGGCAAGGCTGGTACAGGCAGTGTTCCTATCCCTGCGGATGGTGAGGGCTATCTGCTGGCGTTTAGGAGTAATCGGACAGCAGGGTCTACTTTTACGCCTGGTACGCAGGTGCTGCTCTCCAGTCAGAGTCAGCCAGCTGTGTTTGAGCAGTATCCTAATGTGATTGGCGGTGGGCCCTTGTTGATACGCGATCGCAACATTGTCCTCAATCCTCAGCTTGAAGGCTTCAGCACCAACTTTATTCAAGGCTCAGCTCCCCGCACCGCCGTTGGCAAAACTGCGGATGGTACTTGGATTATCGCCACCATGCATGATCGCGTTGGTGGACGAGGCCCTACCCTCCGTGAAACTGCCCAAATTATGCAGCAGCTAGGTGCTGTCGATGCCCTCAATCTGGACGGCGGCAGCTCTTCTAGCCTTTACCTGGGCGGCCAGCTCCTGAATCGACAGCCGCGCACTGCTGCCAGAGTCAATAACGGGATTGGTCTGTTTGTGCTGAGTCAGGAGTAAGGGATTATTTTGCGCTGAGTGTATGTTGAACCTAGAGACGGCAGGTCTTCTTTTCTTCTCTTCAGATTCGGTTTACACGGATGAAGAATTGATAGAGAACCCACCTTTGTTACTGTCGTCACAGACAGGCCCAGGAATGCTTTTGATAGAATCGGCCTGAAAATGTGAAACGTCTGGAATCCGTCACTCAGCTATGTAGCTCCAGATAAGCCTTGTGCGGTCTTTCCCCGAATTGCCCCGATGCCAGTAACAGTTCTGGCCCCACGCTCCCGCTATCGTTTCGCATACAGTTTTTTAGATCCAACTACTAACCCATCTTTATTGATGTTGTTCAAGCTCAGCCGTTGGGATTAGTAAAGAAGCCCCGTGTCATTCACGCAGCCCATTCATTCACGTCCGTCCGTTTACTACATGACTCAGGAGACCATCGACATGGTTCAAGCTCAAGAACGTCTTGCTACAGAATCTTCACTGTCTAACGGCTTTGAAGGCGTAGCCGCGACAGAACTCCGTCCTTGGGGTTCATTCACCGTTCTCGAAGAAGGTGCTGGCTACAAAATCAAGCGCATTGAAGTTAAGCCGGGTCATCGCCTCAGCCTACAGATGCACCATCATCGCAGTGAGCACTGGATTGTAGTGTCCGGTACCGCTAAGGTGACTTGTGGCGACGAAGAGCGCATGCTATGCACTAATCAATCTACCTATGTGCCCGCCTGCACTACCCACCGTCTAGAAAATTCAGGTGTGATTCCTCTAGTGCTTATCGAAGTTCAAAACGGGGAATACCTTGGTGAAGATGACATTACGCGTTACCAAGATGACTATGCTCGGCACGATGCGTAGCCACCAATCGGATTCTTTCATATTTGAAACGATTGATTTGTAGAACTTTGGGAGTCCCCTTTTGGGGGCTTCCATTTTTTATGACCGTTTTATGTCTCTACGACTACTTGTTGTAAAGGCTATTGATACCAGCTGGTCGATAATTTAGTGAAACATCATGATTCATCTCATGCCCTCCGCCTGTCTAGAAATCGATCGTCTGCGGCAACGGCAGGGCCAACCGGAGGCTCTTTGTCGTTTAGCCTTACGCCTAGTAGCTGTGCGCATTGGTCCTACGCTTTGAGCTTCGATGACGCCTCAGACGATCCCGATGAAGTCTATGATTTTGACAATTTCCGCTTCGTTGTAGCTCGTGAGCACACTGAATACATCCAAAATCTCAAAATAGACTTTGCCGTAGATCTCACCGGAGGTGCTTTCCGCTTTGACAATCCGCTCGCAACAAAAAGCTGTCGATGTGGGTATGCTTTTGCTATTAATCCATAGTTAGCCAATACGTCAGCGCATAGCAGTCAGCACATGACCAAGACGGATAATCAAAGACAGGTAATCAATAGATTGACAAGACAAAAATATCCGCGATAGTATCGGATCTCATGACAACTAT
>ERZ1740067.1847-NODE-1847-length-13810-cov-5.237804_pt1 | contig 13810 bp, 11 predicted proteins | sample MGYA00581736_ERZ1740067 | MGnify/ENA primary metagenome ERZ1740067 (study PRJEB43018, sample SAMN04849236) | marine metagenome | isolation source: floating plastic debris | place: Pacific Ocean | collected 2008-08-27 | study: EMG produced TPA metagenomics... | reverse complement strand
AACTGGGGAAAGATGCTGGCGCTGGTGGTGATAAAGGCTTCGGGATAAAGCCCTTTGGCGATCTCAGCTACCCGCTCTTCGTGGCGAGCATCAAAGTAGGAGTTAAGAAAACAGATGGCGATGGATTCTACACCAGCTTCCTTAAGTTCAAGGATAGCGGTTCTGGCTTCGGATTCATTTAGGGGAATGAGCGTTTCACCTCTAGGGTCGAGGCGTTCGGAAACTACTTTGCGATCTCGCCTTTTCACTAACGGTCTCGCCTGCCAGGGAATATCCTGCATGATGGAATAATGCTGCGGTCTCTGGTGACGACCAATATGAACAATATCCCGATAGCCCTTTGTGGTCAACATACCTGTACGCGCCCCATCATGGGTGAGCAGCGTATTGGTGGCAATGGTCGTACCGTGGAGTACATGCTCAATGTCACTGTAATCAGCCTCAGCCATCTGACATAGGGTTTCAATGCCTTGAATCATGGCAAGGGAAGGATCATCTACCGTTGTCGGCACCTTATGGATCCAAGTTTTTTGTTGGCCCACATCCGCCAGGATAAGATCTGTAAACGTGCCGCCAATGTCTACGCCGATAAGTTTCATACTCGGTCCCTACGGTAGGAGCTATCAGTAGGATCTTAAGCATTTACCCTTAGGCTAAGTGTTCAGCATGCACTACTTAATGGTTTTGTAATGATGAAACAGGCAATCGGCAACGAATTGTAATACTTAAAGTAAATTTAATAACAATTCTCTAACTTCTTTCCAGAGACCATAGAACCATTAATTAGGGAGTCTCCTCTATGGTTACCGTTGTCTTACAAACTAACCACGCGCGGCTCCAACAGCGGTTGAACGATCTGGCCTCCATTGGTCAACTCTCTGGTGGCGGCGTGCGCCGTACAGCCTACAGCCCAGAAGACCTGACCGCTCGCCACAGGGTAATTGCCGTAATGGAACAGGTAGCGATGGACGTCACCATTGATGCTGCTGGCAACATTATTGGTCGCTATGAGGGCACACAAAAATTGCCTGCCCTGGCCACAGGTTCCCACATTGATACAGTGCCTGCTGGTGGTCGTTATGATGGCGCTCTGGGAGTGCTTGCGGGCATTGAAGTTGTTGCGACCCTGTATGAAGTCGGACGACGTCTTAAACATCCCATTGAAGTAATTGTGTTTACAGATGAAGAAGGAGGGATGATTGGCAGTAAGGCAATGACAGGTACGGCCCATTACAACGATGCAGAATTCTATCAACGGTTAGATGGCACCTCTATTCAAACTTGCTTGAAGCGGATTGATGGTGATTGGGATAATTTGGCCAGTGAGCAAAGAACAGCCCAGGATATAGCTGCCTATCTAGAATTGCATGTGGAACAGGGTGGTGTACTAGAAGCGAGAGAATGTCAGATTGGTGTGGTTCAAGGTATTGTCAGCTTGCAGCGTTACATAGTGACTATTAAAGGTCGTCCGAATCATGCGGGTACCACTCCCATGGATATGCGTCAGGATGCCCTCTATGCGGCTTCGTTGCTAGTGGTAGCCATCCATGATTTGGCGACGTTGGAATTCCTGGAGAGCAGGTTGCTACCGTGGGGTACCTGAACGTCACTCCTAATGCTGCCAACATTGTGCCAGGGCAGGTAGATCTCAGCATTGATATGCGGGATTTATCCCTGGAGACTATTGAGGCAATGGTAAGTGCTTTAGAAAAGCGGGTGCACGAAATTGAAACTGCTACGGGTAATCAGATTCAGTTAGAGCGGCAGCATCCGGTGGCTCCTACCCTGGCCAGTCCTAAGGTGCAAGAGACTATTGCAGCTGTCTGTGATTCCCTAAAGCTAAAACATTACTCCATGCCAAGCCGAGCGATCCACGATGCCCAGGAAATTGGGCGATTCACTCAGATGGGAATGATTTTTGTGCCCAGCCACGCAGGTGTCAGCCACGCGGAAGATGAATACACCTCCCCAGAACAATGTGGTCAGGGGGCAGATGTGTTGTTACATACGTTGTTGCAACTTGATCAACAACTATAGGAAACAGTTTCAATGTTGTTGTTCATGCTTATATCACTTAAGGATTAGCACATCAATAACTGTCGCTTTCGATGAAGTAGACCTGTTGCGAAATAAGACGACAACATAGTTGAAAGTAGCTTCTTGAGTGCCGCCCTATCCCAAAGGATCGATATCCAACGTGCCTTCGAAAATAACCGTCTGATGCGAGCTCTGACAGGCTTGAATCGGACTGCTTTTGATGAGCTACTACCCAGGGTTTATGAAGAAGCACATCCGGTGTCCAAAAGCCGTCAGCGCGCCCCCGGTGGTGGTCGATAGTCTAACTTGAAGCACATGGCCGATAAGCTATTCTTCGTCCTGTTCTACTTTAAGTGCTACCCAACCTTTGACTTGGCCGGATTGCTAATTGCCTTCAATCGCTCTCAGGCCAACTGCTGGCTCCATCGACTGCAACCCATTCTCGAAGCAGCGCTAGGCAAGGAGATGGTGTTACCAGAGCACCAGAGTCAGAGTATGGATGAGTTTATAGAGCGCTTTCCAGAGGTAGAGCGTGTCATCATCGATGGGGTAGATCGTCCAATTGAACGACCTCAAGATTAAGGTGCGCCAACATCTCACCTACTCAGGGAAGATGAAACGCAATACGAGAAAACAGCTCGGTGCGTGCGACCAAGACAAACGGATTTTGGTGTTGACCCTGACCCACGACGGCAAGTTTCATGACAAATGTCTGCTAGATTGCTCGATTCTGGTCGAGCACATTCCTGATGAAGTCTCGATTCAGGCTGACCTAGGTTTTAAGGGCTTAGAAGAAGAGTATGAGAATATTCATCTCCCACACAAGCGACCGCGTGGGGGCAGGCTCACCGACGAACAGAAGGAAGAGAACAAAGCCTTCAACGGTGAACGGGTCGTTGTTGAGCGTGCGTTCAGTGGCCTAAAACCCTACAAAGCGGCAGCAGACATCTATCGCAATCGTCAGAAAGACTTCGATGACCGCCTGATGTTGACCTCAGCCGAACTGTGGAACTTCTATTTACAGGCTGCATGAAGAAGCAAGAGCCCAAGATATTGTTCGGCCTGAATTCATCACTATTTCGCAACAGCTCTTATATCATTGAAATCGCATAGGAAAATCAATGCTATGGAGGGAATCACTGCATACATAGCATTCAGGCGCATACGTATTTTGTGACGAAATACAGACAAAAAGTACTCACCCTGCGATCTTTAGCCGTATACAGGAAGTAGCTGCCAACGTACTGAGGAGAAACAGATGCACCCTCCTTGAATTTGGTGGGGAGCCTGACCATGTGCATTGGTTGATAGATCTGCATCCCGATAACAACTGGTCGCATCTGTGTGGCAGTGTAAAATCTGCGACGAGTCGGATGGTTGGGAAAGCGTTTGCTCGCGAAATAAGACCTCACATCAGAACAGGATTATGGGGGAAACAACTCTACTTAAGGTCGGCTGGCGGAGTACTTTTATCTAAGTTACAGGATTACATCAATCATCACAGCTACGGCTAATTCCGCTACGCTACATTAGCCCACTGTCCTGCCCCGTCTTGCTCCACTGAAGAAGGGGATAGCCGCGTTACTGTTCTACGCGATCGCGTCCATTCTCCTTCGCCATATAAAGGGCTGAATCCGCTCGTTTTATTAATGTTTTGGGCATATCATCTATGTTCATTTCGGCTAGGCCAATGGAAACAGTTACTCGCGGAAGCAGCTTGTTGTCTGGGCCAGTAATATCCATTTCAGAGATCGCTACTCGCAAGCGATTGGCGGCGATTTTGGCCCCTTGAATGCTAGTCTCAGGAAAAATGACTGTAAATTCTTCACCCCCATAGCGAATCGCTAAATCCAGCGGACGTAAATGCTTAAACAATACCTGCCCAACTGCACAAAGCGCAGCATCACCAGCCAGATGGCCATGGGAATCGTTGAACTTTTTAAAGTGGTCAACGTCAATCATAATCAAACAGAGCGGGGAATCTTGACGCATGTGACGCTGCATCAGCCGCCATAGTTTTTGATCTAGCCACCGTCGATTGTATAACCCGGTCAGGCCATCCGTCATCGCTTCGGATTCAAACCTACGTTGTTTCTCTGCACTCTCACAAAGCGATGTGGCATTCTTTCGTAGCCTGGCAGAAAACAACAGCAGCAGATTGGTCGAAAACTGATGCGAGGCCCGAATAAGACGCCAGAAGTTTGTTTCTTCTATGACCAGCACACGGGTTGTTTTAGTGGCCACTACATTGGCTGACGTAGGGCTGCCATCCATCAAAGACATCTCTCCCGCCGACTGGCCTGGTTCCAAATAGATCAGTGGCTCAGAAGTACTCTCCAAATACACCCCACAGCGCCCAGACAGTAAAATGAACATGTATTGATTAACGACCCCTAAGTTAATCAAGTGCTCTCCCGGAGCAAGTTCACGAACTTCGCAGACGTTGAGAATGCCCCAAACGCTATCAATATCCATCTGGTGAAGTAGATGAAATCGATCTTGCTCACTGGGTTGCTGATGTCTGGAAAAAGATGGAGTAATAAGCTCCTGGCGACTGAGTGCCTTTTTGCTTATCTGCCCTGGCTTTTGTGATTCAGGTCTTTTTCCCTGAAAATGGTTATTCACGATTAATTCCTTTGCACCCGCTTGTTCAAATATGCCCAGTTTTCATGCTCAGCTTCGGATGGGTGATTATACTGCTGCGACGCACCAAGTGAGCCGGGAATTCCTTTACCAACAGAGCGATAAAGCACGGCAAGCACTCAATGAGTCAACGCCTGATAAACAACTTTGCCGAGGAGTGAAGGAGTCATCATGCTGTTGGGTGACTTCAGCATGTGGGTAACAGCCATCATTTGGCGATAGGCCGCTGCATCCTTCGTCACGAGCTGCAGAATCTGTTCTTGATACCAATCGCTAAAGCGCTGCAACCTGTTCGCTAATCGGCCTTGAGTGAGATACCGGCGATCCATATCTGTCGCCATTGACCAAGGCATCGCTTCAGCGCTAGCCAGCTTCTTTTGGACGCGCTGACTCCAACCCGCAGAGCCCACAGCACTTGAGCGTTTCAGTTGGTTCGCTAAGATTTGAGCCTCGATAGCGGACATAGTCATCCCCTGGGCGTACACCGGATTGAACGCACAAGACGCATGCCCCATGACCAACAGGTTCTCAGGGTAAGGCGTCAGCTTTTCATAGGCACGCTTGCGGTTTTCATTGCCACGATAGAGATGGATAGGACTTAAAGGCTTGGATGCTTTCATCCCCTCATAAATCAGTGGAGTAGGCAAGCTACGTGCGTATTCTAAAAAGTCTGCTTCATCCGTCGGTGGATGATCTGGTGCCGCGCCGCCTAGTCCGACAATCCAGCGATTCCCCTCGACGGGGAACAAGATGCCAGAGCGCGTCTGAGCGGGTAAACTGGGCCAGACAATTGCCGCTTGCCATTGCCGACTGCCGTGTGCAGGCCGCTGATACACTCGATGGGCATAGCCAATTTTGGCATCTATCAAGGTTTCAGCAGGCGTATCGTAGCCAAGCTGTTGCAGCCACTGGGGGGTTCTAGAGGTCTTACCGCTAGCATCCACCACCAAATCGGCCAAAAGAGCGCGCGCAGAAATCTTTACTCCTGAGCGACCATCGTTATGCTGGCGCACACTGACCCCAGCGAGTCCTCTTCGATCCGGACTTGCGACTAGCCCAACAACTTGAGCGTGTTCTAAAAAAGTAATGTTAGAGCGCTGCATCAGGCGCTGACGAATCGTCCAGTCCAGCAGACCGCGCGTTGCAGAAAGTATTTGAATCGGACTATTGTCTTTTTTCGCTGCGCCGTAGCGACTGTAAAACTCAACATCCTGATTATCTTTCAACAGAGGCGCACCCTGGGCCATGAGCTCCGCCGATAGGTCTGGGAACAGCTCTTCGAGAATGGTTTGCCCCCGCTGCAAAAGAACGTGCAAAAAGCGAGACTGAGGTACGCCATCGCGGGGAGCTGGCTGGGTAGGATAGTGATCTCGCTCAATGATGGTGACTTGCTGAAAATAATCGCTCAGAACACGCCCGGCCAGGAGTCCTGTGATACTGCCGCCAATCACTATGGCATGGGCTAAAGGATCTTCACGAGGTAGCATCGTCGTTCCTCCAGTGAAATTCATCACAAGGGTGAAACTGCTGCATGGATAATCAGATTGTTCCAACCCTGTTGTATCGACCTTATCTTAGGATTGGGCACCGCAGGTAGCAGTACCCGCTTGGGTCATGTTTTATCTCTAAACAGAGTATTTGCTCATTCGATAGCTCAATAATTTGCCTATGCGCTTTGGCATAGCACCCAGAACAGAGGTCATTCACTGCGCAAGATAAGCTACATTTGTTTGCTAGAGCGCAGACATGAATCTTTCAAGAGTTGCGAGGCAGTGGTGGGAACTTGCTACTGCTGCGATGAAACAGAAAATCAGGAGCGATAGTGTAGAAATGCTATCCTAGCAGGACAAAACAATGCACGGTTTAGGAAGGTGTCATGATTCTTGTTACAGGCGCAACCGGCATGACAGGCCAGTTTGTGGTCAAAGAATTGCTGAAACGCGGCTACGCCGTAAAGGCTCTAACGCGTGACGAATCAGTCAGCAAAGTTCCTGCTGGTGCAGAAGTCTTTATTGGCGATCTCAGCGATGCCGATAGCATCACCCATGTGGCTCAATCAGTCCAAGGCATCATTCACACCGCATGCACATTTCTCCATCATGAGATTGATATCGCGGCTATGAGGGCTTTGGTAAACGCTTGGCAAGCAGGCCCTTTCATCTATGTCAGCAGTCTAGATGTTTATGGTTTTCCAGCCTCCTTTCCTGTCACAGAAGACCACGCCTTAGTAGCAAGTGCAGATACTTATCCACAAGGACAAATGACCGGCTATGCCTATGGTAAGTTCTGCTGTGAACAACTTCTTACAAACAAAGCCAACGGAGCAACCCGAACAGACTACGCCATTCTCCGCGCTCCACATATCTGGGGACCACACCCAAAAGCGCACGCTGCGTTAACCTCCAGCTTGAACAAAGTAAAAAATACAATTGTTTTACCTGGAGAAACGGAGCAGGAGTGGTCTCAGTATGGAGATGCATGGATAGATGTTCGAGACCTAGCGCGGGTGATCGTAGATAGCTTTGAAAAACCGTCTGGAGAAGCCATGAATACTCTTAGCGGACACTTCTCCTGGCACGAGCTATATACTCACTTAGTTCGACTAACCAATAGGCGAAGCGAGATCATCCATAAGCCTTTATCTGAAATTGAAGATGGAATATTTGGACATCAGTTCTTTGCTCAGCCATGGCGATTTAACAATGAGCGACTAACGCAAGACCTTGCCTACAAGCCCAACTTTTCTTTGGAACAGACTCTGCAGGATACTATAGCAAGTGCTGGTTAACTGAGTATGTTTCAAGCGAGAGGAACACTGCCGGTTAGATCTAATATCTTCACAGCATTGCAAACATGCCCTAGAAAAGTCTGAGGTATACGGTGTAGAGTAAGTCAGCTGTGCTAAACGTTGGATTACTGTAGATAGCCTATGGCTACTGAGAATCAAGACGAAAGTGATTTGAAGGAGAGGCTAGACCAGCCCAACCTCAGCATTCAGGGCAGTGTGGATGACAGCATCCTGATATTGGGCGATCGCAATACCATCAACCAAGGCCCCAGCTACTACACCATCAATGTCTTCGGCTCCTTTGACGCCAATCAGTTCCCAGCGCAGCCCTCACAGCAGATTAGTCAGCAGGAGTACCGGTGGCGCCAAGTCCTGATCCAGAATGTCAAGCACTACTGGATTGAAGGCGTTTTAGAACGCTCACTCCACAATCAGGCCCTGATTGAACTTGGATTAGAAGAACGCAGTCAGGCAGTGGCTTCACCTATTAGCGGTATTGAGGAATTCGCCAATGAGGCTGACATTACGCAACTGAGCGGCTTTTTCTACAGAAGGTTGGTGGCGGCTATATCTTCATTCACCGAATGCTACTAGAGCATTTTGCTCAGATGGAACTGGAACTGGAATCGTCGAAGTAGTTTTTATTCTATCCAGTGCATCTTTGAGCGCACCTCCTTGCAACCTATCCAAATATGACACCCTCCTGAGGATGATTTTATGCAAACAGCGAGGGCTCCCTCACTCGCCTAGAGCTACTGAGGAAGCCCTCGCTAAAGAGCCCCTCACTCTCCCGGTAAAAGCAGACAGACTGTAGGGCTAATCTATCTCTCATTATTAAATCAACGAAGTATCCACATTTTTTTGACCGTTAATAGCGTTCACGTGGAGGGATGGGATGAGTTTAGAGAGGTTGTTGTTTTGTTTTAGGTGCTAGGGTTAATTGGGTTTGGGAACCGAGGGGCTTGTCAAAGGTTGTCGAGCTCAGAGAAGACGGAACCACCGTGGCCGTCCCAACCACTTCTATAATCTGTTGCCGATGTAAGCAGGGGGCTAGAAAGGAAAGTAGGGGCATTAAATAAATCAGCGTCCTTGCAAGTGTAATCGCCCAACGTAACATTATGTTGCCCCCCAGAGAACATCGACAAACGGTAGCAACGATAGCTACGGCGACTTTCCCTTATCTGCTATTAAACAGAAATACAGGGTTAGAACTGGATTTAACAACGATGGTATGGGCACAGCTCCGCCTTAAACCATAAGCCGAAACTAATGTTATTCCCAGCAGGGATTGGAGTGGGTGTGAAGAAGAAGAATTGGCCATTGCGCTGGCTAGGATTTGCGTTAACCATGCTGTTGGTCTTTGTCAGCGCAACCGCTGTTCAGAGTCATGCCCATGAACCCCTAGTCATAGAACGGACGGGTGAATTTTGTGTTGACGATCCAGCCTGTTTCAATCGCTACCATCCCGATATTCCTGCTGCGGCCACCGCTACGCCAGGTCAATCCATTGTGTTGGGTACTCGTGATGCCTTTGATGGTGCATTTGGGCCAGGATCGATTCCCGAAGATGTGGTTGCCGCTGATTTAGCGTTAGTCCATCCCATGACCGGACCAATCTATATTGAGGGGGCGAAGCGAGGGGATGTGCTAGCAGTCACCATCGAAGACATCGAGCCAGACCCCTACGGCTATACGGTGATTGCCCCTGGATTTGGGTTTCTGCGGGATTTGTTCCCCGATCCATACATTGCAAACTGGAGCCTCGATCGCACTGCTGCGGTCTCAGCCGAGATTCCCCAAGTCAATATTCCCTTTGCCCCTTTTGCTGGGTCATTGGGGGTGCTACCTGGCGATCCTGAATTAGAAGCCTTTCTTACCCGCGAAGCTGAACTGGCAGAAGTGGGAGGAATTGCGCTAACGCCTCTACCTACTGGAGCAATACCCGCTGATTTGTGTGGCCCCGAAGGAATCGACAAAGAGCGCTGCGTTCGGACCATTCCCCCCCGTGAAAACGGCGGCAATATGGACGTGAAGCAGATGCAGGTGGGAACGACAGTTCTGTTTCCCTGCTTTGTGGATGGCTGTGGTTTATTTGCTGGGGACGTACACTATGCCCAAGGAGATGGGGAAGTCTCTGGTACGGCCATTGAAATGGGAGCAACAGTGACCGTATCAACCCAAATCCGGGAAGGATTGGGTGCACAAGTCAAAGCCCCTCAATTTGAAGGCGGCGATCAGCTAAAAGCGTTGGCCCCTGATGAATTTTATGCAACAACGGGAATACCCATTAAAAAAGCAGGCGAAATTCCGCCCTATCACACCTATCTAAACAGTGAGATCCTGGAGCCCCTGAGTAACCTATCGGAAGATCTGACCTTGGCAGCTCGAAATGCGCTGATCGACATGGTGGACTACTTGGTAAACAATCACGGATTGACTCGTGAGCAAGCCTATGTAGTCGCTAGCGTAGCGGCAGACTTACGGATTGGTCAACTGGTAGACGTTCCCAATTATATGGTGTCTGCAATCATTCCATTAACCATCTTTAATGAGTCAATAGAGGCAGATACCTCTCAAACTCTCTTCCAGGAGATTACAGCAGAAGTCGAAGAAGTCATAAAGGACGTTGTTCAGTGAAGCGTCGTGATTGTTTAAAGCATATGGGGACGATGAGCCAAGGACTATGGTTCTCAATCGCCCTACCATTCGCTCAACCGTTGGCCCACACTCCTTTTCCCCAATGGAAGGTGTATCGTAAGCTTCACCTGTTTATCGTGGTCAATCGAGAGGATGTCGTGGCCTATGAGTTAGGGAGCGAGATCGCACATACCCTTGCTGACGAAATTCCTGAGTCTAGAGCCCGGATTACTCGCGCCGGCGATTCACTGCGACTCGCCAGTTTGATCAGTACCCAGCAGCTCGATGTGGCCTTGCTAACTCGTTCAGAATTAACCGCTTGGCAAAACCATCAAGCCCCCTATGATCAGCTCCAAGCCACAGGCTTAAAAGAACTGTTTGCGGTAGAAAATGGGGATGAAGACTACGTGTTGATCAGCCGTGATGACTTTTTTCCTGAACACGCCACTTGGATTCGGGAAACGTTGAAAGCGCATTTGTAATTGTTCAGCACGTTATCCGAACCACAGCATTCCCGAGATAGGGAATATGCTCCTGAAACTGAAGGGTGACGGCGTCGGCAATCGCCTCTCCCTCTTTTACTGAACAATCCTCAGCGACAACGACATCTAGCTCTGCGTAAAGCCGATGGCCCAGCCATCGTGCCCGAATGGGTCCCACTGACTCCACCGCAGTCACATGCTCAGCGGAATGATGAAGGGTCTGGATAATGTCGGGGTCAACGCCATCGAGTAATCGAGTAAAGATGGTTTGAGCTGATTCCCAAACAATTTTAAGCAGCAACGCTGTAATCACCAGACCAACCAGCGGATCAGCCCAGGCATATCCGGCCCAAACACCGATAGCACTCACCAGCACGGCCAAACTCACTAAGCCGTCAGCCAAGGCGTGGTGTCCATCTGCGACTAAGGCAGCACTATTAATTTCGCGTCCCACGCCTATACGAAAGAGGGCGACGGTTTCATTGCCAATAAAACCAATGAAGGCTGCGATCGCTAAGGCTCCCAGATGATGGATGGGTTGGGGATTGTAAAAGCGATGGATAGACTCATAGGCCGTAATCAGGGCACTCAGCAAAATGACTCCCACAACCGCAACGCCTGCCAGGTCTTCGACTCGTCCATATCCGTAGGCAAATCGCTCGGTTGGTTTGCGTCGCCCTAAGATAAAGGCCACGCCTAATGGCAATGCTGTCATGGCATCCCCCACATTGTGAATTAGATCCGCTAAGAGTGCGATGCTGCCGGACAGCCAGAATACAGCTGCTTGGGCGATCGCCGTAATGATCAAGCCAACAAGGGATACTTTCACCGCCCAAAGCCCACGCTCTGAGGTGGCAATGGTTGGATCGATCGCGCCATGGGTGTGAGGGTGAGTTTCATCTCCATGAGAATGGAAATGACTATGCTGGGGAGCCTGGGTGGGGGCTTCGGAAACAGAGGTAGAAGATTCGGAAACAGAAAGTTGCGGCATAGGCTGTCATTCTCGATCAACACAAGGAGCGTCCGACTTGAATTCTGGGAGATAACTTTCTCATTATCTCAACATAGCTCCACCTTTTACTGTTGCAGATCGCACATGAATCATTTTTATAGCGGTATCCAACAGCGTTAAGTACAGTTTTGGAATGAGTGCCGTATTCCCGCCGCTCGGTTGATGCCATGGCGGGGATTCTTTATCCGAAGATTTCGAAGCTAGAGTGTCCGTGCCATCCCGCAAGATAGACAAGATTTGCTTCGTGGGATTACCCTTCATATCGCCCAGTGTAGACACTTTCCTACTACACTGTCTTATCGGGTTGCGCTAGCGAAGCGTGGTTATACTTGCCTAGAAGTATTCTATCGTTACCTTGCTTTGTCTTGGTTCAGGCCGAGTCCATGATTTCAAGCTATTCAAAGCGGCCAGCACTCAGGTTCATCCTGATACAGGTATGCTCGGAGTCTGGAATTTGTTTTTACGTAAAAGACCTTGCCGGAATTGGCAAGGTCTTTTGCCCTTCATGGCAACTCATTGTGCAGTCCTCATGAATGTTATGAGAGAGGGGAATGTGTAAGCTAAACGTTAGAGAATAAATATATCTCAGTCAGTATTCACGCTAAAACAACACCAGAGAAAGGGCCTACAGCAACGGCGAATTTATCGGTACAAACCATGAACAGCGAATCCTTGTTGCAGCTAGAAGCCTTTGACCGTAATGCCGACGGAAAGCCAGAATCGGTTATCTTCTACACATACGATGACCAAGGCAACCTCATCCGCAAAGCTGAGGATCGCACAGGTGATAACGAAATCGACCATACGACAACTTACACTTACGATGTTGCAGGCAAGCTCACCAGCATTGCAATTGATGATGATATCCTTGGTCTCGATGGCGTCCCTGATCGGATAACAACGTTCGATCCTAACGGAAATAAGACGAGCGAAGCTTCGGACACCAGAGGCGTTAGAAGACTCAGCGGACTGGTGATCCCCTTTACGCAAAACAGCGTTTCTAATCTCCGCTTTAGGCTGGTGGGTACTCCCAGCTATCAGTCAACTTACGATGCTCAAGGCAATTTGCTTCGCTACAGCGAAGATTATGATGGCGACGGCACAACTGATCACGAACTGTCTTATACTTACGACGCCAATAACAACATCACCAGCGAATTTAAAGATTACAGCATTCCTCGTCTCCCTGATCGTCTGAGAAACTACACTTATGACAATCGTGGAAACTTAATTCATCTGGAGCAAGACGCAGATGCCGACGGGACAATCGACGATGTCGAAACCTATACTTATGATGCCGTAGGTAACCTTACGAGTGAAGTAAGAAGATTTAGTATCAGCGGCACCAACAGTTTCACCATAAACTATACCTACGATGCTAGAGGTAACGTGCTCAGCAGGGCTGTAGACTTTGGCTCAGATGGTGACAATGATCGCATTACAACCTTTACCTACGATGCTGAAGGGAACCGTACCAGCGAGGCTGAAGACAGCAATTTTGACGGTATTAACGAGAGAATCACTCGCTATACTTTCGATCGCAGAGGCAACGAAACCGGCATTTTCACGGACACTGACGCCGATGGTATTCCCGAAAGCACCCAACAATTGACCTACGACAACAGAGGCAACCTCACCAGTCGTAGTTTTAATAATGACTCCCTCGAGGTCTTCGAATACGATAATCGAAACAACCTGACTTTTCAGGCTATTTCGTCTGTCAGTAATCCAGATGTCTTCAGGCGGGCTTTTGTCACCGAATACACCTACGATCGATTTGGCAACATTGTCAGCCTCTTTTCTGACCGCCTAGATAATAACCAGCGTCCTACTCTCACAACCTTTGTTTATGGTAAGGCCGACGAGGTCATCACAAAAATTCCCAACGTAGGAACCCGCAGTAATGATCGCCTACAGGGCAGCCAGCTCGGTGACGCCATCAGCGGCAAGCAAGGTGACGACAGCCTTTTTGGCCGCAATGGTGATGACGTGCTCAATGGTGATGGTGGTGCCGATAAGCTCTTGGGCTCCAACGGTGACGACACCTTAAACGGCGGTAGCGGTAACGATATTCTCAATGGTGGCAACGGCAACGACGCACTGAACGGCGATGGGGGTAACGACAATCTGAAAGGCGGCAACGGTGACGATATCCTCAATGGCAATGGGGGCAACGACAGACTCAACGGCGGCAATGGTGACGATATTCTC
>ERZ1740067.1846-NODE-1846-length-13830-cov-9.833684_pt1 | contig 13830 bp, 8 predicted proteins | sample MGYA00581736_ERZ1740067 | MGnify/ENA primary metagenome ERZ1740067 (study PRJEB43018, sample SAMN04849236) | marine metagenome | isolation source: floating plastic debris | place: Pacific Ocean | collected 2008-08-27 | study: EMG produced TPA metagenomics... | reverse complement strand
TTTCCTTTCAGGATTGCATTGGAGATAGTCAGCTCAGCTTTGCTTTGCTCCAAACCATCAAAAATGCTAGCGGCTTCCTCAGTTTCACTGACCGTAATATCAATATCACCGGCACTGTAGGTAGAGGCATTGTCAACGTGCGCCAGTAGCTGAGCCACGCCGTCCACGCTGTCACCAATCGTAATTTGTTCTCCAGTCAGCTGAATGCGGCCCGAATTTCCGACAGAGACCAATAAGCCATTGGCCGCAGTATTTCGCGTTGACAGCGTCTGCCCCGCATCGATCTCAATCTTGTCTGCGGCAAAGTCAATCTCTCCACCCTGAGTATAGAGATTGCCAGAAACTTGAATCTTGTCCTCACCTGCGCCAGTGCTAATAGAGAGTGCACCGCCCTTGGTGTTCAGGTCAGTACCAAAAATGACAACATCGATGTCGTCACCCGTGTCAATTTCTACATCAAGAGAGCTGGTCACACTGTCCCAACCCGAAGAGAATGTGATGGTATCCTGACCGCTTCCAGTATCAATCTTTAGGGAATCAACATCACTCAAAGCAACAGAAACTTGATAGTCATCAATCTGTGTTATTCCGCTACCTGCATTCAGAGTCTCTATTCCAAACCCATAAAAAGAAACAACCTTTTGAATAATGATATTTTCATCGACAATCGAGAAATAAAGATTGTTCTCCGCTCCAGTAGACGATTGAACCGAAAGCTTTCCAGCATCGCTTAATGCAACGCTGGCCAACGTCTCTTGGTAAGTTGAACTGCTGAGCGATCGCGCATCAATCACGCCCCGCTGATACTCCAGCGCCCAGTCCCCGCCCAGCGCCACATTCCCAGTCAAATCATCCGACGCAGCGACATCAGCGCCCGTCCACTGACCAATGCGATCCACAAATGCCTGACCGCCGATTGTACTCGCGACATCACAGCCATAGATCAAAATATCCGCATTCTCTGTGAGGCTACCGGCCCAACTTTGCAGCTGAGTCTGATAGCTGGCCAGCGTTGCGCTATCCAACGTTGTCGCCCCTAGCTGAAGCGAACCTGCCGCACCGTGCGTCAGGATATGAACAGCTGCAACATCCTCACGACCAGACAGCGCCTCGCTGATTTGAGTAACGCCATCGCGCGTGCTGTCTATATAAATAACGTCTGCCTGGAACGCCAAATCAGAAATGAGCTGATCGCTGTCAGATACACTGCCATCGACGAAGACAATTTGCTTAGGTGCGGAGGCAGTAACAGAAGTCGTGAGTGTATCAGCTGCTGCCGAAAAGCCTGATAAGCCATAGCCCAAATCTGTTTCAGAATTTGGCAAGCCGAGTAATGAATCTATCTGCTCTCCACGACTATTGAGCAGTGGCAAAGCAAACTCATCCTGCTGCCATGCTTCTACAACAAGATTCGTTTGAGTCTCAAAATCGCCAATAGCTGTACCGCTTACAGGCTGCGTCAGATCTACAGCAGACTGCGAAAATGGCATTTCTTGAGCTTTCTTCGTCCCGTAAGGCAGACCCAATGCATCTTGAGTCGAAGTTGTTAGCTCATCTAGGTTCTCTAGTGCGCCGGGTTGAATCAAGTTGTTGTCAGCAGTAGAACTCATGAGATTTCGTAAAAAGAGTAGGTATGTGCTAGGCGAAGAACTAAAAAAAACTGAGAAAGTAGACTGTTCTTTTTGCAGGTGATCTTTTGGTGTTGAGGCTGTGGTTTGTCTGAGCGATAGACAAGCAAGATGCGATCGCTATCTACAGCTCAGAGAAATTACAGAAGAGATATTTCTTAATTGATACAAAGACTTTGGTCGTGCCTTAGTAAGCCCACAGGAATACGAGAAAAGAGCACACGCTTTTTAGGATGTGACTAATGCATGAAATTATCTTTGTGTCAGCTCGATCATCTAAAAAAGTCACACAACATGTATAAAAAGTGACAAGAGCGCAGGGCAGAGATATTCCGTAGCCTTTTATCGGCAGTACTTTTAGCTGCTTGAGTGAAGAAAGCAGAAGGGTGGGTGGGTGCTTTTTTTGGCATCTCAGGGTTGTTGTGGGCAAGCTTAATTCAGACGCCCAGTTCAGACGCCCATCTTCCACAGATGAACCCAAGGCGAACATTTTCCTACTTGAGAACTAAACCAGAATAAACAATGACAGAAGCTGTACAAGAGAAAGAAGTCCAGTCGTTAGAAACAGCATCCGAACCCTCTACGTTTGAGCAAACGACAGAAAACAAAAACATCGAAGAACTCACTATTGTAGTCGTTGCACAGGGTCTCAATCCAACCTCTTTTACACCCGATTTTTTGGTGCATAGCGGCATTATTCCGGCAGACTGGGTGCTCGCCCGTCAGCCAGTGGTGAATCAGCAAGTGGCGCAAATCGCCTTTCAAAATGGAATCAGTCTGGTTGCTCAGCCCAACAAAGTAACCTTCTCCGAATCTATCGGCACCAAAGCAAACGATGAGTTGATGATTGCCGAGCTAGCCACCAAGTATGTAGAGGCTATGCCCCAAGCAAACTACACCGCCATTGGCATCAATCCACAGAAGGTAGAAGTCTTTAACGAAAAGCCGCAAGACGTGCATTCGTTTATGACTCAGTCATTGCTCCAGGCCGGTGCTTGGCAAGAGATGGGAACTCAGCCCATGCGAGCTTCCTTGAACCTGTTCTATCAGTTTGAAAAGTGCCATTTGCAGCTTAACTTGAACCCGACAGAGCTACGTTTGCCAGACGATGTCCGCGTTCCAGGCTTACTCTTTTCTGGCAACTACCACTACGCGCTTTCCTCAGAAGATCCTGAAGCGCGCAAGCGAGAACTTTCTAACGCCCTATCTCAATGGCAAACTCACCTTTCAGACTATAGAGCGTTAGTAGCAGAAAAGTTCCTCGCCTTGATGTCATAGATTGCGAGCTCTCAAATACAAGCTCTCAAAGTGGAGGTGGATAAATCCCCTCATCAGATAATCTCGGCGGTCTATTTCTAGGGGGGCCTGGTGGCCTATTTCCTGGCTCTCCCGGCAGGCGACCATTCCCTCGTCTGCCGGGTGGCGGCCCACTGCCTGGTTCACCATGTCTCCCACCCCTACGCTGAAAGCTCTCATCTGGTGTCCCTTTCACGCAGCGTGGAATAAACGGAAACATCTCCGTAATGTAATAGTGATAAATGCCCTCCGGATGCTCAGGCGTCACCCCAACGCGACCATTACACTCATCCAAATCACCCAGCCCTTCAACATATTCAAAATCATTCAAAAAGGCCCCATCATAAAGCCCCCCAGGCCCATCCGGCCTAAGCCCTTCCTTAAGCCGATAGCTACTGCGCATATCGACAACACCACTGCTAGCATCCGTCGCTTCAGCATAGCCATAGGGGCCATACACCGGAAACCCATCCGCCGCATACCCCAGCTGCGCCATGCCCACGCCTTCCACCAGCCCTGTCGGCACACCATGATAATGGTAAGAACCCGTGGGCTGCACATGGGCATTGTGATGGTCAGTCCCTAGATCAATAAAGCCCGTGAGTGCCTCAAACCTCCAATTAGAGCTGCGGTCCCGATTCCAAAACTCTCCCGTCCCCGGCTCAAAGGGGATGCCATTGAGCGCCACCCCAAAGGCGGGCCTGATGATCGTAGTGGTGCCGCTCAGCTCAGGCGTTAAGGTCACCCGATAGGTATGCTGCTGCGCCGAAATCGTATTCGGGTTGCCCGCGTTGGGAAACGCTCCTGTATCGTGGTCAGGAATGCCATTAGAGAAAATGTAGCGATAGCCTTCTCGCTCCTCGATTCGGACCTCATTTCTGAGGGCATTAGAGAGCTGCCCTTGCGCAACGTTTGCTTCCTGCTGAGGATGCCCTTGGCTGAGTAAAAGGCCGCTTGGCTGGGGCACATTAGCGATGTAAAACGGGATACTGCCGCCTGCGATCGCTAAAAATCCCGCTAACTTCAATCCTAAGCTCGCAACCACCTTTGTCACCTCATCAACACTTATATTCTTTTCCTGTGCAGGTATGATGCCTTTTAGACCCAGCTATTCAACCCATCAACTGAAGTTAGGTGAGTTTTTGTCACTAAAAGTAACTTTTAAGCGCACCCAAAACCGGTCTAATCGGTCGATAGTCTGACACTATTTAAAGAGCCTCTTTCTGCCTGAAAAACCGGCTATCTACGATAAATCTACTGTTTAAAAAACAGTCAGCTTATGTCACTATGCTGAACCACATAATTGAACTAGACAGTTTGATTGGAAACGGTTTGATTACCCAGCCAAATCGAACTATTTTGAACGTTTTTTACACCACTGTTATTTTTTAACTAACCGATGCAAATGGATGTCACTGACGCCACCCGCCTAAACCTAATTGACCAAGCGGTGTACGAGAAAACAGGGCAACCCCTCAATAATTTGCAACGGCTCATTCTCAATGAGTGTTGGCAACCCTCCAAAAAAACCTACGAAGAGATTGCCACTCAAAATAACTATTCTGGCAGCTACATTCAGCAGCGGGTCGCGCCAGCCCTATGGCACCTGATGTCCGAAATTGTCGGGGCCAAGGTCACAAAATCAAATTGCCGAAGCGTTCTCCTCAGATATCTCGATCAGCTTCCAGAAACGCCAACACCGCCGCTAGCTAAAATAGACGATTTTCCCGCTAAAAACAGGTCTGAGACAACACTTCCTCCTCAGCCCTATCCCTTAGAGTTTCCCACTGAAAGCGTACCAATTGGCTCCCCTTACTACATCAATCGTGAACCCTACGAATCCAGCTGCTATCAGCTAATCATCCAGCCTGGTGCCCTAATCCGGCTCAAAGCACCTCGGCAAATGGGGAAAACCTCCCTGATGAATCGCATTATTGCCCATGCGCAAGACTATCCCGCCGTCATCCTAAACTTTCAACAAACCGAGCAAACCGTTCTGTCCGATTTAGACAGGCTCTTGCGGTGGCTCTGTGCAAATATCACCCGCCAGCTCAAGTTAGCACCTGCTCTAGATGAGTACTGGGATGACGACGTGGGCAGCAAAATGAGCTGCACGCTTTACCTAGAAGAATACATTTTAGAAAACGTTGATGCGCCCATTATTTTAGCCCTAGAAGAAAGCAGTGAACTCTTTGAGTATCTAGACGTATCCAAAGACTTTTTCAGCATGTTGCGCACGTGGCATGAGTACACCAAGCACCAAGAAGCCTGGCAAAAGCTCCGGCTCATTCTCGTGCAATCCACAGAGACCTATTTGCCACTCAATATCAACCAATCCCCGTTTAATGTGGGCTTTGAAGCGGCCCTCACCCGCTTTACCCGCGAGCAAGTCAACACGCTGGCTGCGCGTAATGGCATTAGCCTAAATGAGGCTAACATGGACCAGCTAATGTCTTTATTAGCCGGACACCCCTACCTTGTTCGCTTAACGCTATATCACCTAGCCAAGGGCTCCATAGATATAGAAACGTTGTTCATTACTGCCAGCACCGACGAAGGTATTTTCAACAACCACCTCCATCGTCATCTTTGGAACCTACAACAATATGCTGAACTAGGCGTTTCTTTTAGAAAATGTTTGAATCAACCAGGCCCTGTAGGTATCCCTCAAACACAAGCCTTTAAATTGCACAGTATGGGGCTAGTCACACTAGATAAAAATCAGGTCAACGTGAGCTGTGATCTGTACCGACAATATTTTAGTGAGCATCTTTAGAAAAAGCAGGTTACCGCAATCGCACCACTACCGCCTGTAATGGTGGTGTTATTACCACCGCCTAAGAAGAAGTTGTCTCCCGAGCCAGCAACGATGTTGTTTTGCTTGCCATGCTTACGTTCGATTGAAGCTTGATGAAGGGATAAGCGCCGCAGAGCAGGGCGCCGTTTTGGCAGCAGATGATGTCTTGAGTTGGCTACGCAATAAGGTAGAAGCTGCTAGATCTGCCTCAGCATGAGGGCTTTGCGTATTACAGTTCCAGCGAGCCGAGATCTGGAAGAAATTTCTGACTATTTTTTGAAAAAAGTGTAGATGCAGGTGAGCGCTTCGTACAGGCCTTCAGCCAGAAATGCCAGTACATTCTGAAGTAAATAGCGCGGCGGCCTCAGACCAAACGGTGGCGGCTGCCGCAAAGCGTTGTGCGTTGTGCGTTGTAATGGCCTTGTTCTATAAGCCCCTGGGCGGAAGGCGCTTGGGTATGAAGATGTTGTTTAGATAGGTCAACTGTCGGCGTTTGCGATGGCTTTCGTCCCAGGCTAGGTGTGGTGAAGATTGGCAAAGCAGTTAAGACAAAGCCAAGCAGCAAACAGAGAACAATTTTCGTTCACTGAAACAGGGACTGATTGAACCGATTGATCAAGGACGAATACGAGAAGCGACGGTAAAAGGACATAATGTCAGGGCCTTAGATCAAGGTGGGCTTGGTCAAGGACTTAATGAGGCGCGGTGGTGGTGAGACAATGGCCAGATGTATTTGGCCATTGCTGACCACATAGCTTTATATGCATCAATGGTTTCACCTATTGCTCCTGTATAGAGCTATGTGGCGAAAGCTATAGGTGCGCCGTCAGTAGATTAAGAATAACCCAGCTGAGGGGTCGCAAGATGAGAACCACAGATTGGTGTTTGGTGACGATTTTCTTGCGGAAGGGCTTCACCATTACACCCAACACTCAGGCTAGAACTTTGAAAGATTATGATTGCAGTCGCATGGTCCAGTGAGATCCGTCCCAACCGATGTAGTTCAAGATGGTATCGGTATGTGACGAGCTAGCACCCTGTCGGGTGTGCGTAAACACGTTTGTTGCTGGGTTCACGGTAGCGGTCCAGGGTTGTCCATCCCAAGAGATGTATTGAATGATTCTATCGGTATGACCAGAATTTTCGCCCCTGTGTGTGTGTATGAATTCTCCTGATGAGTCTATACTTGCAGTCCAATCGCTGCCATTCCATGTTTTGTAGTTTGCATAAGTATCGGTATGGCCAGTGTGGGCTTGGCGATGCTGATGATGGATCGTCACTGTCGTGATAGGAGCTGGTGGTAACTCTAACTGAGGAGTCCCCAGCGGAAATGGGTCGCTCGGCGTATTGCCCCATGAGCCGCTTGCAGGTCGGTCACGGAAAATGGGCGCGAGTGTTTCTATTTGCTTGATGCCTGTAATCGCCTCATCATTGCGCTTTCCTTCGGCGGTGAGAGATGGATGCTCTGGCTGTATGGAGGGCGCTTTAGCGGTTAGCGTATTAGCCAAGCTACTCGCTGGAATAACTGCTGCCATGGCGATTAGCGTAGAAAAAGCGAAAAAGAATGGTGACTTCATAGTAAGTATTCTCGTGGGGGTTAACTTTGAACATTAGGTTCGTTGAGATATACAAGTGTCATGAAAGATATATGCAGCTATCCCATGGGCCGTTGTTATTTTCTACCTGGTTAAGTTCTCTCTGGTTATTTAGGCCGCCAGCGATAGCTGCCAAGGCAATCTACTCGCATTAAACAAACACAATATCGCTGCTGGTGGAAAAGCCGCTGGCTAGGCCATTTTGAAGTGTGCCAAACTGTTGATTGTTGAAGGAGAGTGCGCCAGTGGAGGCGTCAAAGCTGAATTGATCTTTTGAGGTTGCGCCAAACCCAAGCTGGCTAATTTCAATTTTATCTCCTTGAGATTGGCGGAAATCTGTGATGATATCTATGCCCTGTGTCAATACACTAAAGGCAAATTTATCTGCGCCAACCCCGCCCGATAGCAGAGTATCGCCATCATTTGAAGTGGTTGCACGTAAATAGTCGTTTCCATTGCCACCAAAGAGTTGATCATTATCTCCACCCGCTAGCAGTGTATCGTTCCCATCACCGCCATAGAGTCGGTTATTGGCTGTGTTTCGACGAAGTCCAGAAATCGAGATTAAGGTATCATCACCGTCTCCTCCAAGCATCATGTAATGATAAGGCCCTTTAACAACTCTCCTAAAAGAAGGGTCCATACTATGGGCATCGCTGTCTTCTTGAAGCGTATTTTGTCCTGCGTCACCGATGATCAATCTATAGGTATCGCCAGTGCCTGTTGTGGAGAAATGGAGGTACTCAATACCCCTAATTTTTGCCAGCCCGTCCCCTCGTTGACGATTGTCAATGGCAAACAGTGAGCCATCTCCATCTAGCTCAAATGTGTAGTTGTCAGCATTGCCCTCTAAAACAAGCGTATCAACGTTGTCACCACCATCAATATGATGGGTGCCACCGCCCTCAGTTCCCGCTAGGTGTATCCATTCATGGGCATGGTTTCCTAGGACGATGTTGTTCTTGGCGCTTCCGTGCACATGAACAGGCGGGGTACCTTCTCTGCCAAAATTTGTTTTGTTGTTTACGACTAATGCATAGGTTTTTTGTCTTATCCCAAGACGTAGTAGCTCAATCGTGATTTCTGATGGACCAAAGCGTAGGGCTTCAACATTGCTCAACAAATCAGTCCCATCAATGTTTCTACGGTCATGAATCTTTATGCTGCCATCAGCTTGGCGTGTGATGTCATAATTCTCCCACTGGCCGCCATAGTGAACCACATCATGACCGGCACCGCCATTAATCACATCATTGCCACCGCCCCCCTTTAAAGCGTCGTTGCTATCTTGACCAAAGACGAGAGATGCTCTCTTATCGTGAGTAGACAGGGTAGAACCCATGTTTTCGGCAATATAGTAAGTGCTGTTGTTTCCTTTGAAATGAAGCTTTTCGATGCTAGAGAGTACATCAGTCCCATCAACTCCCCGCCGATCTGTAACGGTGAGTTTGCCATTGCCCTCCCTAAAGTCGTAGTAATGTGAATTGCCGCTAAACACTGCGGTATCGATGCCTTGTCCGCCCTGAATCGTGTCGTTTCCAGCATCTCCAGAAAATCTGTTTCCCAATGCTGGCGCAGAAGAGCGGAGCATAAACACATTGTCTTGAGTGCTGGCCCATTGTCCAACACCATTCCAAGTTTTATAGAAGATGACATCATCTCGATGAGAAGCTGCGTTAAAGTCTCCATTTCTAGCATGAATGAACGTATTCCCGTCTAATTTTGCGGTCCAGTTTTGACCACTACTTATGTAGTTAAGGATGTTGCTTCTGTGAGTTTTGCCATCAATGGAGGTGTGCACAAACGTATTGCCGTCTCTTCGGGCTGTCCATTTAGTGCCTCCCCAAGTGACATATTCAATTTGGTGATAGCCCTGTGTACCGGTCGCCATTAAATAGTCATTGCCATTGCCGCCACTAAGGGTGTAGCCACCGTCATAGACTCGGATATCATCATCGCCATCGCCGCCGTCTACTGATGAAATTTGGGCATATGGCGTTTCAAAGCTATCTCCCCATCGTTGTGCCTCTGCCAATTTTCCCGCCCAATCGGTATAGGCTATCCAAGGAAGTTCAGTGATTCCTACGGATGACTGAAATGAAAAGATCCCGTTATCTAGGGGCGTAATTAAGACAGCTTCACCATATGCAGCCGTAGCAAGATAACCGGAGGTATGAGATTGAGTAGGATCAGCTTCTGGCCGGTGAGTCAACAGATTCCCTGTAAGAGAAGCTAACCAGTTGGTTCCCCAGCTTGTTTTGTAAGTGAGTTGGTTCTGGGAAACGGTAACACCATCGGCCCATCGTCTAGAAGAAGGGGCGTTACGAGTGATGGCGATAATGTCATTAGCAAAGGTTCCTGGCATTTTTCTTTCCACATTTACAATATGCTTCTTGGAGGGATTACCTCAAAGACACTTACGGTGGATTCATAAAAGATATGCAGTTGCTCAGAATTTTTTTTGAGATTTTCAGCGGGCTATGAATCAAGACTCCTTTTATTAAGAGGATTGTTGTTTAAGGTAGTCGTAGTTTTCGGCAGTAAAGGCAATTTTTGCAGCTAGCATTCTCTCAACAGTATCGAGAAGAGATTGGGTGGCTTTTAGGGGATATGTTCTGACAAAGCTAGGTAGCAACTTATGGAAAACGCTGTGATAGGGGAAGTCGCTTTTGGGCAGTGAGCACATAAACGCTGCCTGGGAGGAGAGAGGAGAAGGTAAAGGATGGCTACTGCACACTTGAAAAGATAAGGGCACAGTAGTAGCGATGCGATGAGGTGGCTGATAAGGGGAGTCCTCAGGATGAAAAATAGAACCGATGGTCAGCCGCTCGAAGCTGGCAATAAGTTGTCTTTCCCAGATGATCCAGCCCTGGCTTTGATAGTGCCTGGTGACGACAGGGATTTGATGGGAGAAGAAGGGTTTGTAAACGGTTTTGGTGCTGGTGAGGATGGCGATTTGGAAGGTTTTTAAATCTGCGATCGCAACTTCACTAAAGGGCATTTTTGACTGTTCGGGGATAGCATAAACCATGATGCAACCTTTGAAGCGTGGTATTACTCAGCCGAAACGCAAAGGGGCTGATTGTTGTAAAGAAAAACACTTGTAGAGAGCTGCTCTTTTGGGCAATCGATGAGTTTAATGTGAGGGCTTGCCAGAGTGGAGGGGGCTGAGTCGGGTTGGGTCAGCGTTGCTAAATGAGTGGTATTCATCACAGTAATCGGCTTCAAAAAACCATAGCCAGAGGAGACTAATATCAGTAATAGGGTGATGTTGCGGCACCCTGAGTACAATCGACCTAGTCGAAGAATAAGACTATCTTCTACACAAGCTAGGACACGATTTACTTTGGCATTCACACGAGAAGACTGAGAGGGTTGGGCTGAAGAAGGCACAATGCCTTTGGCACTACGGCAGGTACTCAGTGGTGTCTTTGCTGGCATTGTTTTGGCTCCTCCCGATTAAGTGGTTGGTAATTTATGGTTACTCACTTATACAGAAGGTTTTTGGAAAATATGCACTGCCTAGATTGATGCATGGGTTAGGATCCACACATGGCAGCTTGTGAAAGATGCGTCATGGGTTTAGCACGTTCTGCGAGTAAGGTCACTGTGCCATCGGCAGCACGACTCCAATGCTGAGCTTCTGTAATTGGCTCTGATGCGCTATTTACCATCTCTGCTGTTGACTGGAGACTGTTTGTTGACTGGGGACTGTTGCCACCAGCGCCAGGTGCGTCCGTCAGCTCTGCCAAAGGCTCTAAATCTTGCCACACGGACTGAGGACTGAGTGGATCACTCGGGTTTGTCGGTAAGCCACCTCGTCCAGTGCTCACAAAGCTACCGGTTTGTGAGCCTTGGGCACGACAGCCACGAGCGACAGTCGCGGGTGCCGTTTCTACAGGTAGCTCTACCTCTGGCTGTAGCGTCTCAGGATTGAGTTCATCAATAGTGACGATGCCGCTATTGCCGAACTGAGAGCTGGAGGTGATGTCACTACGTGGCGTATCACTAAGGCCTGGGCGAAAGGCAATGCCCAACAGATTGCGAGCAGTAATATTGACGGTGCCGCCGTTGCCCTCAAAGGCATTGGCTCGAATGTCACTATTTTCATCGGGGAGGGCAGTCACAAAACCATCAGGGGTATTGATAGTGATGCTACCACCGTTGCCCCCTGCACGTGCAGTTCCGGCTTCTGTTGAAATCAAGCTGCCGTTTCGCAGTAGCAGATAGTCGCCTAGGTTGAAGGTAAAGTTGCCGCCATTACTGCTTTGGGTGGTTGCCGTGATTTGGCCGCTATCAAGCGTGAGGATATCGGCAGATAGGGTAAATTTTCCGCCTTCGCCAGTGCCCTCTGAGTTGAGGGTAAAATTACCACCATTGAGCAGGGAGACTTGAGCTGCATTGTTCACGTTGATACTGCCGCTTTGTCCGGTTGAGTTTGAGGCTGTTCGAGATTCGACGGTACTGTTGTCTATCGTCAGTTGATCCGAGATATTGAGATTGATGTTGCCCGCGTTACCTTCTCCTGTAGTGGAGGCAGAGAGAACAACGCCATCTGCTAGGGTGAGAGAACGGGCAGTTGCTGTCACATCACCGGCTTGTCCTGAGCCGCTGGTTTCTACGGCTAGGCGACCGGGACCACTGATGGTGATGGCATCAGGTGCCAACAATCGTAAACCGCCGCCGTTGCCACTGCCAGTGGTAGACGCTGAAATCACTGAACCTTCAGCAAGGGTGAGGTCAAAGCTAGAACCAGAGGTGAGAACAGCGTCTGATGAAATCGCTGGGCTTTGAGGCTGGGCTCCATTGCGATTGTTTAGATTGGCCTGGTAGGGCTGTAGGGTGAGAATGCCACCGGGTGCTTCTCCTTGCGTTTCGGCGAAGATGCCAACGGTGCCCGCTAAATCCATTTGATTGGCATTGAGGGAAATGCTGCCGCCGCTATCAGGATTGGTGGCTGTTGCTGTAGAGGTCGCAGTGATTCTGGCAGTTTCAGAAAGGACAAAGCTGGGAGTATTGATGACAATGTTGCCAGGTCTACCCGAGCCGCTTGCTTCCACTGAAATAATGGGTGCAGAATCTTGTACGCCTTCACCTAAAGAAACAGATTCGGTAGTATTGACTGTGATGGTACCGCCTGTACCTACGGCTGAGGTCTCTGCTGAGAGGCGATCACCCTCTCCCAAACTTAATCGTGCAGCGTCAATGCGGATATTGCCAGCTGCACCACTGCTACTCGTATCGCTGTTAATTTCGCTGTTGTTGAAAATAACTTCCTTTGGGCTGCTGACAATAATATTGCCAGCCACCTGAGAACCGTTAGCATCGCTTTGAATAGTTACGTTATCAAGCACTATTCCATTAGTACTGGCCAAAGAAATATTGCCCGATTTTCCAATATTGCTCAAAGTCAGGGGAATACGTTCTTCCGACCTGCTTCGAAAAATAGAATCTGAAAAGATTAGAGGACTAAGAATTTCCTCTTGGGCAGTGGTTATAATTAACACATCCGTGACTGTCAAAATATCACTTACACTTTGAATATCAACCTTTCCAGAGTCACCACCGCTAGATAGAGTGAGCAACTGTAACCCAGAGATGCCATTTGCAAAAAGAACAACGTCTCCACCCTGAGCCGTTATCTCTCCAGAAGCAGAAATTGAACCAGAGAAGAAGAAGATTTCTCCCTCCACTACATCGGAGGAGATAGCTTCAATCGAATTATTTCCTCCAGCTAAAACTAATATATCTCCTCCGGCCCCACTGCTACTTCCTGCAAATGAAAATGACAGTAAATTACCCCGTATTCTTACCGCTCCAGGATCAGAAGTAATAGAAATATCACCCCCATTGCCACTATTCCCTGAATATGACAGTAAGGGAAAAAGTGACAGTGAGAACGAACTCACAGATTCTTGTATAGACATATCTCCATCAATGGTAGAGATGGAGATGTCGCCCCCATTTCCACTATCTCCATATGACAGTGAGAACGAATCTACAGATTCTTGTATAGACACATCTCCACTTATCGTAGAGATGGAGATGTCGCCCCCATTTTCACTATCTTCTAAATATGATAGTGAGAATGAGTTTATGCCTTGCGTCCTGATATTTCCATCAATGGTAGAGATAAAGATATTCCCCCCATTTCCACTATCTCCATAATACGATCGTGAGGATGAGTCTATATCTTGCATGCTGATATCTCCAGAACTAGCAGAGATAAAGATATTCTCTCCATTTCCACTATCTCCAAAATACGATCGTGAGGATGAGTCTATATCTTGTATGCTGATATTTCCGAAATTCGCATCGATAGAGATATTTCCCCATTTCCACTATCTCCTAAAAATGAGCGTGAGAATGAGTTTATGAATCGAGTGCCGATATTTCCAGAAATGTCAAAGATAGAGATATCCCCCCCATTTCCACTATCTACTGAAAATGAGTCTGAAAATGAGTTTATATCTTGCGTAATAATATGTCAGGAGTTAGTAGCGATAGAGATGTG
>ERZ1740067.1845-NODE-1845-length-13834-cov-7.062269_pt1 | contig 13834 bp, 15 predicted proteins | sample MGYA00581736_ERZ1740067 | MGnify/ENA primary metagenome ERZ1740067 (study PRJEB43018, sample SAMN04849236) | marine metagenome | isolation source: floating plastic debris | place: Pacific Ocean | collected 2008-08-27 | study: EMG produced TPA metagenomics... | reverse complement strand
TCCGTGGTCAGCGCCACACGCACCGGCGCGCCGGTGTCGCGGTCGGTGAGCGCCCGCGCGCTATGCCCGCCTTTGAGGTGCGCATCGCCCCAATGCATCAGCGCCAGCACCACCGGCACCAAATCCCGGCCCTTGCCCGTCAGGACATAGGCGTGCCGCGTGCGCGCGGTGCCGTCACGATAGGGTCGCCGTTCCGCCAGGCCGTGTTCCACCAGCGCCGACAGACGCGCGGCAAGGACAGATTTCGGGATGCCGATATCGGCCTGGATATCGGCAAAGCGGCCGACGCCGTACATCAGCTGCCGCAGGATCAGCCAGCTCCAGCGGTCGGGCACAACATCGAGCGCCAGTGCGGCACCACATAGTGCCAAGGGGACAGGGGCGCTGCGCGCCGCCTGATCAGAGTTTGACATTCGAACTCAGCGCCTTCTAGGGTGGGTTTGCGATCCGAACCTAAGGGAATCCCATGTCACAAGCTACAGAAAACACAGTTGCAGGCGGCTGTTATTGCGGGGCATTGCGCTATCGCACGGCGCTTGACGGCAAGGTGGCGGGGCAGTGCCATTGCCGCGCTTGCCAACATATTGCGGGGGGTGGCCCGCAGTATTTCCACCTCGTGTCCCCGGATAACTTTCGCTGGACCCGCGGCGCACCTGCACATTTCGCGCTCAGCACGTTGGAGGCGCCTGTGACGCGGTCGTTCTGCGCCACCTGCGGCACGCATATCCTCACCGAACGCCAGGATCAGCGGGCGCTGGTGCTCAAGGCCGGCACGCTTGATGATCCCAGCGGGTTCGCGCCGCAGGTCGCGATCTGTTTCGAAGACGCGCAGCCGTTTCACACCGTCGCCGAAGGCATCCCGACCTTTGACGGGATCCCTAGGGGGCGATGACGGTCACCCCGGGGATGCGCGCCACGGCCAGCACATCCTCTTCGTAAAGCTCGGTCATGGTGTCGACGATCTCTTCGGTCCAGCCGGGGGCGTTCAATTCTTCCTCGATCTCGTCCTCGATGGCGAATTTGTCGAGAAAGGCCGCGATGACCCGCCGCTTTTGCACTTCGCTCATGCCGGCATGGGATTTGAGGTAGGCGCGAAAGCGCTGCATGCCCTCGCCGGTCATGATGTCGGACAGCAGGTCGAACCCGCCGACGATCCTTTCGCCGTGCTCCAGCCCGCCCATCTCGCGAATGCTCTGGGCCCAGATCATCGGCATATCCTCGAAACACCAGGTCGTGATGGGGATCTCGGGCGCAGCGGCCCGGATCTCGGCAAAGGTTTCGGACCAGCGGATGCTGAACGGGTCGCGCCCGCGCAGAAATGTGTGCATGTCCTCTTGCGGCGCTTGGGTGAACAGCGCGGGCAAAAAGGTGGCCGGGTTCCGCATGGCAAAGAAGAGTTCGATATCGTCATGTGGAAACAGCGTCGCGATCTGCGCCATGCGCTCGGGGGCCAGGCAATACATCAGCCCGTCGCGCACGATCGCCCGCGGCGCGCCGAAGAGGAACATGTGGCTCAGGATCACCCGGTCGGCGGTTTCGTCATCAAGGATCACATCCAGCAGCACGTCGCGCGCGTCTGGCGCAGGCGGCGCGTCGAGCATCGCGGCCATGGTATCGCGCAAGATCGCGCGGTACTTGCCCGGTCCCGGCACCGCCACACCGCGCTTGGAAAAGTCGCCCTTGTTGTTGAGAAGACAGCGCAGCAGCCGATCTTCCTCGGTAAAGTGCGCGCCTGCATGTAGGACCAGTTGCATCGGGGCGAGTGAGCCTTGCCGTCATGTGTTGACCTGCACGTATATCGCAAAATGCGGTGGATAAAACCTCTGAGCCTGCGTCAAATCATTCTTGCACCCGCCCGCATCAGCGATTAGACGTCACCGCCGATGCCCCTATAGCTCAGCTGGTAGAGCAACTGATTTGTAATCAGTAGGTCCGCGGTTCGAGTCCGTGTGGGGGCACCATTCCCGGGATTGGTTGGTATGATTGGACGCTGACGCCGGTTGCGGTGTTCGACGCAAGCCAATCGCGTGGTTGGCGCGTCGTGTGTTGTTGTGACCATATCGGCACCGAAAGGTGTCGATGCCGTCGGGTCAGGGCGGACTTGCCGCTCCGGCGTGCGCGTCTGGGGCCGATGGGTCCAGCGGCGGCATGTGTTCGTCGCCATCCCTGGACCGGCTTGGGGCGCACGTGCCCGTGGATATGGGGCAGGCGTCAAGCGATGCGGAGCGGCTGGAACCCTGATACACCCTGCCGCAATAGCGCGCTGTATCCCCCCGGCACCAACCCGGCGCGCATGGGTGTCTGGACGCGCAACGTACAGGCGCATCGGCGCGAGGCGCAAAACGGCGAAATCTGACGCTCTGTGCCGGTCCGGGCTTGGCAACGGCGTGCCGAGCGACCATGACAGCGGTGCCCGAGCCGTCGCTCGTTCCCGCCAAGGAGGTTAGGGATGCTGTCGCAATACCTTGTTACGCTGCGCCGTATCAGCCGTATCCTTTGGGTCCGGGTCGCGCTTATCCTCGGGCTGTCGATCCTCGCGGCACTGCTTGCGCCGCTTTTGGATCCGATCATCCCGCTGGCGTCAAAGGACCGCTTTTCAGCCGAAGCGACATTGCCGATCCTGAACATTTTGGCCAACAGCATGCTGGCGGTGACCACATTCTCGTTGGGGGTCATGGTCTCGACCCACCGCGGCACGGCAGAGCAGACCACACCACGCATCCACCGGCTGCTGATGGATGATACGCGCACACAGACGGTTCTGGCGACGTTCATCGGTGCGTTTGTGTTCGCCCTGTCGTCCATCATCCTCTACCGGGCGGATTATTACTCGGACAGCGCGTCCGTCGCGGTGTTTTTTGCCACCGTGCTTGTGGTCGCGATCGTCGTGGGGTCGATCGTGCGCTGGATCGACCATTTGTCGGATCTGGGCAGCATGGATCATGCGCTGGCCCAGTCTGAGACAGCAGCGCGCGAAACACTGAAAACACTGGCGGATTGGCCCGCGCTCGGGGCGCATATGATCGGGCGGGGCGATGTGCGCCCTGACGGCGCGACACCGGTACAGGCCCAGCGATCCGGGTATGTCGAACAGATCGATATGGAGGAGTTGAACAGCTTGGCGGAGGCGCACGGCGTCCAGGTGTATATCCAGGTCCTGCCCGGCGACGCGGTGCTGACATCGCAAACCCTGGCCTATCTCGACACGGAGGCCCCGCAAGATGCGTTTTCGGCCTGCTTTTCGTTGACGGAGTATCGTGCCCACGAACAGGATGCGCGCTATGCCATTCAGACATTGCGCGAAACGGCCTCGAAGGCGCTTTCGGCGGGGATCAACGATCCGGGGACGGCGATCGAGGTGATCAACCGACTGGAGCGGGTGCTTTGGGATTATCTGCGACGCGAGCCGCCGGAGGATCCGGTGTGCTTTGACCGTCTCCACATGTCCCGGCTCGAGCCTAAGACGCTGATTGACACGGCCTTTCGCGATATCGCGCGGGACGGGGCCGCGAATGTCGGCGTGCTGATCGGTGTGCACGGCGCGGTGTCAACGCTGGCCAAAGCCCTGCCGGAGGATCAAAAAGACAGCGTGCGGCACTTGTTGTCCGAGATTGCCGATTACGCCGAGATGGGTCTGCGCATCGAGGCGGAACGTGATGCGTTCAAGGCCGAGACGCAGCGGTAAGGAATACGGCCCGAGCGGTCACATGTGCAGCGGTGGATGCGCACACGGCTGGTGCATTGCATGCGCGATGTCTGGCGCGAATGTTAACTGGTGAAAGCGTTCTGGCGCGCCGACACGCGCCGACCATACCCTATGAAAACGGAGCAGAGCACCGCCAGGATCGCGCAGGACAAGATGCCGAGCGCGCGCTCATAAAGCCCGTCAACAGAGGTGGGTAGCAGAAAGAACAGGCCCTGTCCGTAGACGAGATATATGTGGATCTCGACCCCTTCGCTGTCGCCATCACCGTATTCGTTGTGCGCGGCGATGATGGTGACCAATGCCGCCAAGAGGCCCAGCGATACAACGCCCAATGACCATTGCGTGCCCCCGGAATGTGCGTGCGCCGCGCCGAGTGCGAGGCAAAAGAGGCCAGTGGCAAAGGCATAGAGCGACACGTCCATGATGATTTCCCATTCGCCGGCGGCGAGGTCGCTGATCGTGTCGGCGACCCAATCGTGGTTCGGCACGAACCACGGCGCCACGGTGGTGCCAAGGATAAGGACGGCGCAGCCGGCAAGGCCCGCCCAAACCATCACAACCAAATAGAGCGGATCGAGCTATCTGCCCGCTCCGCTCACTGCAGTATATGCCGCTTGGTCGCTGGTCGTCATGACGTGGTGATCTCGATAATGGCTGCGACCGTGAGGTTGTCAGCATCACGCCCCGTGACAGGGCGAAGACGCTGACACTTGTTAAGAACCAAGCCTTGATCGCAAACGATCAGTGCCATGGTGCGGTACTTACAGGTTATCGAGCGCCTGTTTCGCCTCTTCTTTGGTCTTGCCGTATTTCTTTTGCAGCAGGCCGACCAGTTGGTCTTGCTCGCCTTTGGCTTCCTCGATCTCATCGTCGGTCAGTTCGCCATATTGCGTGCGCAGCTTGCCTTTGAATTCCGTCCAGTTGCCTTTGATTTGGTCCCAGTTCATCACGCTCTCCTATGTCATGGTGTCTTGCCCAGGCAACGCACGCCGCGTGCGAGCAGTTCCAAACAATCACATCGCAAGACAAATCAATGCGCCTCGCCATCTGGTGCCCGTGCCATCGCAGGCAGTGATGGCCCGTCTTTGATGCTCCGGCCACCGTTGTGCATCGTGCGCGACTGTTTTGAACATGCCGTATAACGGTATGGTGCGCCGCCCGCGCCACCTGCTGTCAGCTGCATAATACACGCGCTCTCGGGAACGAAAGCGACCGACGGAGTGTTGCCTCACCAAGAATTGCAGACCCAGAGGGAGTTGTTGCCATGTCGGAGCCATCCGCAAAATCCACTGCCAGCGTCGTGCGCGCACACGCCAAAGATCTCGCCGACCAAGCGGCCGATACGGTCAGTGCAACCGCGCGCGCCAAGGCCGAAGAGGTGCGGGACGGTGCCGCAGCCGAAGTGCAAAAGACAGCAGACGCCGCCGCGGCCTCCATGGACGCGCTCGACGCAGGTTCGGTACAGGCGCAAGTGGCCGAGCAACTGGCAGGCACGCTCGAGCAGTTGGCCAGCCAGATCCGCACAACGGATATCGACCGCGCCGCGCGCGCAGTGACCGACTTTGCCAGCCGCAATCCGGCGCTGTTCGTGGGAGGTGCCGCACTGGCGGGCTTTGCCGCAACGCGCTTCTTCAAAGCGCGGGGCCGATCGGAACAAACGTATCTGGGCCACGACGATGATCCGTGGAACGACGGTGCCGCACGCGGGCAATATCACGATGTCTGAGGCGCAAGGACCCGATGACCTGTCGGCGGCGCCCTCGCTGCTGGTGAAGGCGCTCCGCCAATTCACGACGTTGATGCAGGATGAAATCGCGCTCGCCCGCGCCGAACTGTCCCGCAGCCTGTCCAAGGCGGGCGTCGGCCTTGCCTTGATCGGTGCGGCTGCGATCCTTGCGCTGGTGTCGTTGAATGTGCTGGCCTCTGCGCTTGTGGCGTATCTTGCGGCATCTGGCATCGGCCTTGGCACTGCAGCGCTGATTGTCGGTGGCGCGCTGCTTCTTGCGGCCCTGATCCTGGCTTTCGTGGGCAAGTCTCGCCTTGGCGCGGATGCGCTGGTGCCGTCCCGCACGGCAAAAAACCTGCAAACCGACTTTGACACTTTGAAGGAGGCGACCAATGGCTGATGGAAACATGACTGACATCGAAACCCGCGTGGCCAATGACCGGGCCAAACTGGCCGACACGCTCGACACCCTGTCGCGCACCCTGTCACCCGACACCCTGAACCGGACCATTCAGGGCTACGGCGGGGACATTGGCCAGCAAGCCATCGACACGGCGCGTAAAAACCCGGCGGCCTTCGTGCTCGTCGGCGCGGGGTTGGCCTTGCTGATCAGCGGGGCAGGGCAGTCGCGACAGCGCGACCACACGCCCGCGTCCCAAGCACGCGATCCACAAGATGCGCTTGTTGGATTTGATGCCCGCGTTGCCGAAGCCGACGCCGCGATCCGCAGTGAGGCAACGGGTGAAATGCAAAAGCGCCCCAGTGCGCACCGCATGCGCGCGGCCGTCGACAAAGGCCTGGACAAGCTGCCGCCCGCAGCACGTGAACGCGTGTTGAAGGCGCGCAAATCGGCGATCCTGGCGCAGGAAGCCGTCGAAAAACGCGCCCGCCGGGCTGCGCGGTCCACCCGCACTTTCGTGCATGAACAACCCGTGGCAACCGGCGCAATCGCGCTGGGTCTGGGCGCGCTTGTTGCGGCCCTTCTGCCGGGCACGCGTCGTGAGGATGCGTTGCTGGGCGAACGGCGCGACGCGCTCATGCGCCAGGCGCACGCGACGCTGCAGGCTGAGATTGCCGCGCTAGGCGATACAGCGAGCCACGCGCTGAAACGCACGTCCATTCGTTAAGGAAAGCCCCGCTGATGTTCGACACCGTGCTACAAGATCGGGGCAGCCGCGTCATGCTGCTCATCGTGACGATTGTCGCTGTTGTAGCCGGTCTGTACCTCGCCAAATCCGTATTGGCGCCAGCCCTATTCGCTATCGTTGTCGGTGTTGTCGTCTCACCGGTGGGGGAAAAGCTGAACCGCATCGGTGTGCCCCACGCGGCTACCGCCGTGGCGGTATTGACGCTGGCATCCGCGCTCATCGTGCTGACATTTCTGGCGCTCGAGCCACTGCTGTCCGCGATGACCGAACAGCTGCCCAAGATAAAACGCGAAATCCAGTCGTGGCTCGACAATGCCAAAGGGCTGCTCCAGGGCATAGAACAGATCACGCGCGAAATCGAAGCGACAATGGGCTCTGACGCCGAAGAAACGACCCCGACCGCCGTGCCGACCGTGATGGACGCATTGTGGCTTGCGCCGGGCTTTGGCGCGCAGGTCTTTATCTTTGTCGGCACGTTGTTCTTTTTCGTGCTGACCCGCACCGACCTTTACAAGAGCGCGGGCACGTTCGAGGTGAACCTGCTGAGCGCCGACAAGGCGGTTTCGCGCTACTTTTCCGCCGTTACGTTGGTCAACTTGGGGCTCGGGGTGGCTGTGGCCGCCGTTATGGCCAGCATCGGTCTGAACAATGCGTTGCTGTGGGGGCTCGCGGCGGGGATCCTGAACTACATCCTCTATCTCGGGCCGTTGATGATCCTGAGCGGTCTGTTGATCGCGGGCATGATCCAGTTTTCCGGCGCGACCGCGCTGCTGCCACCGTTTCTGTTCATGTGCCTCAACTTGATCGAAGCGCAGTTCGTGACGCCGACCGTCGTTGGCAAGCGGCTCGCCATTAACCCGCTGAGCGTGTTTCTTGCGATCGTGTTCGGTCTGTGGCTGTGGGGGCCTGTGGGTGCGATCGTGGCGCTGCCGGTGGTTCTGTGGCTGGGCGTGCTGCTGAAAAACGAGGCCGCTTTTACCGGGGCGCGGCGCAAAGTGTTGAGCTTCCGCTCGACCGGTTCGTGATCCCGTTCCCCTGCGCTGTACCGTGCGCTGCGTCTTCGATAACCGGGCGACCGTTGCCACAAGCATTTCGGTTTCGACGGAACTTTCGGGCCGATGAACGCGTCATATCAACAAAGGAGTTCTATCATGTCACAGACATCCGAGACCGTTAAGAAACTTGACCCGGAGGCGCATGCCGCGCGCAGCGATGGCGACGCGATGGGCGCAGCAACGCTGCCGACATTGGATGACAGCCTGGATGCTGTGCGCGAGGCGACCGACGCCGTCCAGAAACACGTCACCGAGACCTATGACAGCGCGCTGTCGCAAAGCGCGGACTTTGTCCGGAAGAACCCCGGCGTTGCGCTGGCCGGTGCGGTTGGTGTCGGGCTGCTGGTCGGCCTGGCGCTGTCCCGGCGCGATTGAGCAGCGGCATTCCGTCGGCTGTTACAGATGTGGTTGCGTTCTCGGGCTGACGGGGAATTTGTGTAACGGCATTGACCGCACGGGCATTCCGAAAAGGGCGCCCGTGCGAAAGCGTTTCCACCTGAAAACAATTGGCCGTTGGCTTGGACGGACCGTCTCAGCGGCATGTGGTGACCGTTCGCGCGTTCCTCATGCACCGGAGGCATGCCCTCAGTTCGTACGGCGTGCGTGCACATTTCAACACCAGTTAGCTCGCGACCCGTGATCCCGGGATCGCGTGGCCGAAACATCAAAATTTGAGCTGCCGGGCGCTGACCTTGCCCGAAACCCAAAGAAATTTTTCGAGCGATTGGGAAAAACATTTGCTGCGCGCGGTCTGTCAATAATGTGATACAATTCAACACTACCGTGTAACGGTAACCTTACACCTGAGATTGGATTCATCCCATGCATAAGACGATCAAGACGCTGTCCCTCACAGCCTTTTTCCTCGCCACGTCATCATTGACGGCTGTGGCGGACGGTCACGCAAACAAGGTCAAAATCGGTGAAACCACCGCTCTGGTGGCCGAGGCGAGCACCGCAGGTGACGGCTTTGAAATCGTTGATGGCGAATCGGCCGACACCGCCTTTCCGTTCCTGTCGGGGATGAAGGCGCTGGCGACGGTTGGCGAAGTCGATGCCGAGACCGGCATGGCCCTGACCGGCTGGCCCGATGGCAATGCAGCCTGGCTGCTGGACGAGGACACAGTGCGCATCGCGTATCAGTCGGAATCCTACGCGACCATGTCCACCGAGACCTACGGCTGGGAGATGAAATCCGGCGTGAAATTCACCGGCAGCCACATCCACACGCTGGATTATGCCCGCGCCGGGCTCGCGTCCTTCCTCGGCAATGACGACGCGGCGTCCGAAATCCTCGAAGGGTCGGGCCACCTGTTCCACACGATCTACAACGTGTTCGGTGATGAGGTCCTGCCACGGTCGCAAGGCGGCATCTGGGGCAACCAGGCACTGCCCGACAAGACATTCATCGAATTCGCCCCCGATTTTGAACTGCAAAACGGCGACTTCTTCTTCCAGTCCTTCTGCGGCTCTTACTACGAGCCCGCCAACAAATACGGTGACGGCGTCGGCTTTGCCGACAATGTGTGGCTGAACGCGGAAGAGTGGAACATCAGCCGCATGTGGAACGTGGGCACGCGCGAAGAGCCCAACATGCTGTGGGACACCAACAAGGGCATGGGCCTGGCATCGCTCGTCGTCGATATCGAAAACGAAACGGCCTACACCGTCCCGGCGCTGGGTCAGACCGGCTATGAAAAGCTCATGCCGATCAACCCGCAACACCCCGACTATGTCGTGATCGTGGCTGCGGGCTACAACCACGATCTCGAGCCTGCGCCGCTCAAGATCTACATCGGCAAGAAGGGCGCCGATGTGGACGGTCTGCCGATCAGCGCCGACGCGCCTCAGCGTGACCAGTTCCTGGCCCGCAACGGCCTGCTGCATGGCAAGCTTTATGGTGTGGCCGCGGCCATGGACACCTTTGCCGATCTGGGCATCGACAGCCCCTCCGTCAGCGACAAGATGATGGAAGCCTATATGGGCAACCCTGACGCCGCCGAAGAATTCCCGGTGGCCTTTGCGCCGACATCGTACCAGTGGGGCGGGTGGGACAACCCCGTTGCTGTGGGCGAGACCGAGATGGCGCTGTGGCAAGAGGCCGATGAACAGCCTGAGGGCCACATGTTCCTCGTGGGCGACAGCAAGACCGAGCATCCGGCGGTTGACCCCGACATCACCAAGACCCGCTGGGTCCAGTCGATGAGCCAGGAAGGCGGCTATCTCAGCTTTGAGCTGACCAACCTTGCCGCCGAACTCGAAGCGGCCGAAGGCCGTCTGCCAGCAGTGCTAAGCGGCAATGCAATCCGCACCTTGGCCAACTACGACGGCACGCTGACCGTGGAAGTGGCGGACAAGGGCATCAAGCATGGCGGCATGGGCACCCACGCGACGGACGAAAACGACCTGGCCAAAGCCAATGCGCCCGACGGTCTGCTGTGGATCAAGGGTTCGGACGCCGACGTCCTGCTGGCGGACGAAGACTCGGGCAACGCGTTCGGCGAGCGCAAATATGCGCTGGTCCTCGACCCCGACACGCTGCGTCTTGTCGAAGAGGGCAAGGGCTATTTCCTGTCCATGGCGGGTGGCGACGAAAGCCCACGGGCCAAGGCGGGTGCCACCGCGCTGGCCGGTGCCATCGACAAGCCGCGCACGTCCGAATTCTCTGGCTCGTGGAACCTGACGGCGATGCTGGCGCAAAAGGATGACGGCAGCTTCTACACGATGGACGAACTGGCCGGGACCGGCGAGGCATCGATCAACGCCACCATCCCCGTCAACGAGCACAAGCTGCTCGGCGTCGTGCAGCACCGTACGAAGTCCGGCGGTCAGGTGGCCGACGTGGAAGCGGACCGTGGCGGCCAGATCTTCATGTATCAGCTGAACCTGCCTGCGGCGGCTTACGACCTGTCGCTGCTGGACTAAGCACCGACACCCATATGCTTGCAGAGGGCCGCGCACGGATCGCGGCCCTCTTGCGTTTCACTTGCCGGGGGGCGTGGGGTGCGGATCAGCCGCGTTGAGGCAATCGCGGCAGCCCCAAAGTGGTGCCGTGCGCCGCAGACCCTGGCCCAGATCGTGCAACAGAAAATCACTGAGCGGCATGTAGGTGCGCCCGTCGAGCTCAAATGTTTCGGTGACGTGGCAACCGGCACAGCCGCGCGCCTCGAATCGCGCTTGGGTGCCCGGGTCGGGAAAGGGCCAGTGCGGCTCGGGCGACCGGACCTCAAACGCGGTCTCGAGCGCGTCGAGCACACCCGGCGCGGACAGATCGACGCCATGTGCCGCCCCCGCGATGCGTGCAAAGTCCGCAAAGCGTGCAGCGGCCAGGGATTTGCCGTACTTGGCGATCATCGGGCCGCTGTCGCCACTGACAAAGCGGATGCGTCCGGCGATCCCGTCGCCATCAAGGTCATACGCATCCTCGAACAGAAAGGGCCATTCTACGGGCAGGCCCGATAGGGCACGCATGCCGACGATGTCGATCTGCCCATCCTCCTGCAGATGACAGGACAGGCATTGTTCTATTGCCGTTGCGATCGGATCATCTTCCGCCAGTGCCGACCCGCAGCACACGCTTATCGACAGGGCAAACAGGACGCGCCGCATTCAGGCGGCAAAGATGGCAGAGGCGCGCCTGAAATGCGCAGCCAGGGCTGTCGCCGCTTCCTTGATCGCGGCCAGTTCCGGGCCGCCCGGCGCCAGTGGTCCGGTGCCGCGCGTGTTCCGCCGCAAGGTGCGCAGCAACTGCGTGGCGCCTGCGTTGATCTCGGCATCGAGCTGCGGATTGGCCAGCCCGACATAGGGTTCGATGTTCCGCCACAGGGACATGGTGCCGACGATGCGTGCCGCAATCTCTTCTCCGTCGCGGCCGAACGCGGTCAGGGCCAGGTCTTCCGCCCACACGCCGCTTTCCAGGTAGGTGGCCATGAAGCCGAGCTGTTCCGACATCAGCGCCGTGTCGGCGCGGTCCTCGCGCGCGGTCAGCGCCGCCTTGGCATCCTGCGCTGCCGCATCCAGCGCGGCGGAGGCCGCTGCAAACGCGTCAATCAACGCCGCGCGTTCGGCGCTGCAATCGGACGCATCGCACGGTGTCTCGGTCGCTTGGACGGCGTCGGTCAGCGTGCCGATGTCCATTGGCGATGTGATGCCGGTTCCGGGGGTGTAGACCCATAAGGCGGCATTATAGCGCTGCACCATCGTCTTTTGGGCGAACTTGGCCTGCCGCAGCAGCGCGCCGTAAGACGCATCACCCGCCCCCAGATCCACCACCTTGCTGCCGATGATTCGCCCGGCGCGAATGCCCGATGCGGCCAGTTCCCAATTGGCCAGCACGGCCTCCTTGGCGCTCATGGTCGGATCATAGTTCGCGATGCCGGGCGTAGGCGCCGCAATGCCCGTCTCTTGCGCAAAAACGGCGGGCGCAGTGCACAGCGCAAGGGCGGCAATGAGGGCAAAACGCATTCGGCAAACTCCTGTCATGTTAGAGTTACACTATAGCAGAAAACATGTCAGGCGAATGACAAGGATTATTTCTTGACAGAAATACTCAGATAACTGCACGGTGTGGATGACCCCCCTTAACCGACAGAGGATTGGCGATGACCCGTTTGACATTCTTGCCCGCGATCACCGCGGCGCTGTGCCTGGCACATGGCGCGGCGGCGCAGTCCGCGCGCGACGTGATCGATGGATATGCGGACCTCGCATTGGCCAAATACAGCGACAGCCTGAGCGCGGCGCAAACGCTTGAGACGGCGGTGGCCGCGTTTGTCGCGACGCCGACGACCGCGACCCATGCTGCTGCCCAAGAGGCATGGCTGGCCGCCCGTGTTCCGTATCAGCAGACCGAAGCCTACCGGTTCGGCAATCCGGTTGTCGACGCATGGGAGGGCAAGGTGAATGCCTGGCCGCTGGACGAGGGGCTGATCGACTATGTCGATACCAGCGCCTATGGCGAGACGAGCGAGGAAAACCTGTTTTTCCGGGCCAACATCATCGCAAACCCGAGCCTCGAGATTGGCGGCCAGACGATTGACGCCGCCACCATTACACCGGCGCTGTTGCAGGACTTGCACGAAATCGACGGGGTCGAGGCGAATGTGGCCACCGGCTATCACGCGATCGAGTTTCTGCTGTGGGGTCAGGACCTGAACGGCACCGGCCCCGGGGCGGGCGCGCGCGCCCACACCGATTTCGACCCCGCGGCCTGCACAAACGGCGACTGTGCGCGCCGCGCGGCGTATCTGACGGCGGCCACCGCGCTGCTGGTCACGGATCTCGAAGAGATTGTCGCCGCGTGGGATGACGGCGGTGCCGCCCGCGCCGATCTGGACGGCATGTCGGACGCTGACGGCATCTCGGCCATCATGACGGGTCTGGGGTCGCTCAGCTATGGTGAACTGGCGGGCGAGCGGATGAAGCTGGGCCTGATCCTGCACGATCCCGAGGAAGAGCATGATTGCTTTGCCGACAATACCCACAACTCGCATTTCTACGACGCGCTTGGCATCCAGAACGTCTATCATGGCCGCTATGTCGCCACTGATGGCACGGTGATCGAAGTTGCCTCGCTGTCCGATCTTGCCGGTGGCGCGCATGCAGAGCTGGATGCCGAGATGACGGCCAAGCTGGCCGCAACCATGGATGCGATGCAGGTGATGAAAGACCGGGCCGATACGGGCGTCGAAGCCTATGACCAGATGATCGGCTTTGGCAATGAGGCGGGCAATGCCGTGGTGCAGGCGGCCATCGATGCGCTGGTCGACCAGACGCGCACGTTGGAAAGCCTTGTTGCGGTTCTGGGGGCCAGCGATATCAGCGTCGAAGGGTCCGACAGCCTCGACAATCCCGGCGCGGTTTTTCAGTAATGGGGGCAGGGCGCACGACATGGTAGGGATGTCGGGATGAAGCACCTTACGTTCCTGTGCGCGCTGGTGGTTTCGGGCGTCGTCGTCGCACAGGCCGAGACGGCGGCCGAGCGCAAGGCGCGCATTCTGGCGCCCACCGTGGATTTCACTCGGTCCGAGCCCTATGAGGCGCTGCAAGGCGGGTCGGGGACCAACACCGAACGGTTCGACAGCAACGCGTTCTCTCTGCCGTCGGGCGCGCTCAGCTTTGCCGAGCGCAGCGACTTTTTCATCGGCAACGGCGGTTTTGACAGGCCTTGGGTCTCTGCACCGTCATCGACCCTCGCCTC
>ERZ1740067.1843-NODE-1843-length-13837-cov-7.127050_pt1 | contig 13837 bp, 7 predicted proteins | sample MGYA00581736_ERZ1740067 | MGnify/ENA primary metagenome ERZ1740067 (study PRJEB43018, sample SAMN04849236) | marine metagenome | isolation source: floating plastic debris | place: Pacific Ocean | collected 2008-08-27 | study: EMG produced TPA metagenomics... | reverse complement strand
CAGAAAGGAACGATTCTGCTGGTGGACGATCAGCCTCAAAATTTGCGACTGCTCTCGGACCTACTAGAAGAACAGGGCTACGAAGTGCAGCAAGCAATCAATGGCTCAGTTGCCTTGCAGGTCGTTTTCTCTGATAAAACGGCGACGACTCAGCAACCTGATTTGATTTTGCTCGATATTAATATGCCTGATGTCGATGGGTACAGTGTTTGCCAGCAAATTAAATCGGCGCGCGCGACTCAGGATATTCCGATTATTTTTATTAGTGCGCTGGATGAAGCTTGGGATAAGGTAAGGGCCTTCTCAGTTGGCGGTAGCGACTATATTAGCAAGCCTTTTAAGGTGGTCGAGGTGCTTGCTCGCGTAGAAAATCAGCTAAAAATTAAACGTCTACAATCCAGCTTGAGGAGGAAAAATCAACAGCTTCAGCAGGCCATTCAAGAGTTGCAGCGTCTAGCGGCGATTGATAAGCTCACCCTAGTGGCTAGTCGCCGTCGATTCGATGAATACTTGCTCAACTGTTGGTAGCGATCCATTGAAAACAATAGCCAGATTACGCTGATGTTTATTCAGCTCAATCACGGCGATCTATATCCGCCTAACTCCCCGGCAGTAGACAGCGATGGCGCAGCCCACCCGCAGGGCGATCGCATTCTGCATCAGATTGCGCAGCTTATTCAAAATGCAATGCACACGCCTCAAAGTCTGACCTGCCGCTATGGAACGTTGACTTTCGCGACGTGTTTGCCACAGCGAATGGCGGGAGATGCGTCTCCTGCTTCTCCGTCAGAGATTGCTGAGTGCCTACTCCAAGAAATTCAGCAGGTGAAATCGCCCTGGGCTCAGCATATTACAGCCAATATCGGGTTGGCGATCGCACATCCAAGTGCGGATGCGACGCTAGAAGCGCTCCTAGAAACAGGCGATCAAGCGCTCTACCAGGCTAGGCAGCAACAAAATAATTGTATTGTTGCATTAGAGCTGTAGTCCTGTTTCACGAACCTGACAGAAATAACCTTCACGATTGGTTGTGTGTTGGTTTGTACCTCAGTCTTTGGCGGCGATTTCAGGTCTTAGCCAGTCGCAAATTCTATCGAACTGATAGGTCTGTGCATAGTCAGAGAGCAAAGCAATCACCTGACGATAGTCCGTGTTGGCGGGGTCTGCAAGCGCCTCTGATGTAAGCTGTTCAATCAGCTGCTCCACCTGTTTCCCTTTGAGTTCACTCGCGGCTCTGTATGCTGCAACCACCCAGTCTTGCGGCAAATTCGCCGTTTCAACCGTGATGGGTTGGTCAGGATTTGCTGGAGTAGCCGTCTCTACAGGGGCAGTCTCATAAACAAACTCCACGTTCAGTTTTTGCTGTAGGACGGACCAGATATCTGCGATTCTGTATGGCTTGACCATGTAAGCATCAAAGCCAGAACTTAAAATCTCTGCCTTCTTGTCTGTGAGTACACTGGCCGTTAGGGCGACAATTACGGGGTATTGGGTGGCTTCTGGGGCTATAGAACTAGCCTGAAGGTTGCGAATGCGTCGCGTCGCTTCAAACCCATCCATAATCGGCATTAGCAAATCCATCCAGATGAGATGAGGCTGCCAAGACTGATAGATTGTCACGGCCTCTGCTCCATTTTTCGCCTGACGTACAGAAAACCCGACGGAGCCTAGCAGCTCTGAGAGTAGCTGAGAATTTTCTGCTAAATCGTCGACAATGAGCAGCCGATAGTTTGGCTGTCCGGGTGCAATGCCGACCACCTTGATTTGGTGGTTGAGCATTTTGACTGGCGAGGTAACTGCCTCCGCCAGGATCTGAAAGCGAAAGCAGCTGCCTTCTCCTGGATGGCTCTCTACTTCAATTTTGCCGCCCATCAGTTCCACAAACCGCTGACTAATAGAGAGTCCAAGTCCGGTTCCCTGCTGTTGGATCAGCCCAGACTGCGTTTGTTCAAAAGGTTCAAAGAGCTGCCGCTGTTCTTCTTCGGCAATGCCCACTCCGGTATCTCTGACTTCAAATGCTATCGAGTGATGCGCTTCTGGGGTGTCATTCGCATTGACGATGTAAACATTGAGTCCCACACATCCTTGCTGTGTGAACTTGATACCGTTAGCGATTAAATTAGTCAGCACCTGCCGAAGCTTGCCATCGTCTGCGCAAATGAACTGGGGCACATTGGGCCCTTTGTCTAATAGCAGCTGGATATTTTTGCGATTCGCTTTGAGATCAAACAGATTCATGACGTCGTCTAGCAGCGCGTGTAGATTAAAGTCTTTTTCGTTGACTGTAATCTTGCCTGCTTCAATTTTTGAGATGTCTAAAATGTTGTTGATCAGTGTTAGTAAATGCTCGCCGCTGCGGTTAACGATGCGAATTCTCTCCTGCTGCTGTTGCTGCAAAGATACGTCGCGCTCTAACAGCTGTGTAAAGCCAATGATGCTATTGAGTGGTGTGCGCAGCTCATGGCTCATACTGGCCAGGAACTCGGATTTTGCAGAGTTTGCGGCCTCTGATTTCTCTTTGGCCGTTTCCAGCTCGGCCTGGGTGATTTCGAGCTGTGCAATCAGGGTTTGCAGCTCATGGTTTGTGGCTTCGAGGGCTTTCTCTGCTAGGATGCGATCGCTCATATCTGTGATGAATCCTTCGACAAACTGCACCTCGCCCGCATCGTTCCAAATAGCCTGTCCCTGTTCCCATACCCATTTGGTGGTGTTTAGCCGAGGCAGCACCAGGCGATACACGACTCGGAAAGGCTTTTTTTGGGCGATCGCAGCTTGAATCTCTTGCCAGTTGCTTTCTTGATCATCTGGATGAATTAAATCTGTAAACGGAATGCCGCCATCGCCGACGTCACGACTCAGCTCTTCTGGTAAATAGCCTAAAAGGTCCTGCGACCCTTCACTCACAAAAATAGTGGTCCACTCGCGGTTGTTGCGACAGCGATATGCCATGCCTGGGAGGTTGCTCATCAGTGTCGCTAACGTGCGCTGACTTTCTTCGAGCACCGCTGTTCTTTCTTCGACCTGCTGCTCCAAGGTGCGGTTGTATTCAGCCAGTGAAGCCTGGGCTGCCATCAGCTCGTTGTTTTTCTGTTCTAATTCTGTTGCAAAGCGTAGCCGGTCTGCTTGGGCCTGCTGACGATCGAGACTCTCGCGTCTGAGCATGAGCTGAGTTTCTATGCGGGCAAGCAATTTCTCTTTGACAATGGGCTTGGTGATGTAATCGTTTGCACCGACGTTGAGCCCGACGACTTCGTCTTCTATCAAATTTTTGGCGGTGAGCAGTACGATGGGTAGCTGATCACGTCCTTGATCGAGGCGAATGGTTTTCGTGACTTCGTAGCCCGTCATGCGGGGCATCATCACATCCAATATGACTAAGTCGGGCTGGTAGCCTTCTTCTAGTAGCGCTAAGGCCGCTTGCCCTGATGAGGCTTGGGTGACTCGGTAGTCAGACAAACTGAGATAGTTTTCTAAAACTTTGAGGTTGATAGGGTCGTCGTCAACAACGAGGAGCTGCGCTTTGTTCCAACTTGGAACAGATGCGGATTCAGATTCGGATGCAGCGACTGTGATTTCTGCCGCTGGGGTCAAGGTCTCTTGGTAATCGGCTTGCACCTTCTGCGGAGCGTAATCTACTTGATGCTTCAGTAAGGGACTAAGACTGACTGAGGCTGACTCTGTGAAAAGCGTCTCTTCGTTCGGGCTGGTTGCCTGGATCGGGATATTCTGCACAGCTTGCGTGTCGTAGAGAGGTAGCGTAAAGCTAAACTGTGAGCCGTGGCCGGTTTCTGAGGTGACTTGGAGATTGCTACCATGGAGTTCTACGAGCTTTTTGGTGATTGCTAGTCCAAGTCCGAGCCCTCCGTAGGTGCGATCGCTCGCTCCATCGGCTTGTTCAAAAGGCTCAAAAATACGCGATCGCATCTCCTGTGCAATGCCAATGCCCTCATCAGAAACACTCACCACAAAACGATTTGCTGGCTCTGTATTCACAGATTGATCGCTACTCACTGGATCACTACTCACGGTGGCATTGACTCTTACCTGGCCAGATGGCGTGAATTTAATCGCATTGCTAATCAGGTTGTATAGAATCTGCTGTAGGCGATCTTCATCCGCTAGCGCTAACGGTAAATGGGGCGGAATTTCATTTACCAGCTGAAGCTTTTTTTCGTTGGCCATGGGCTCACAAAATGTCAGCACCACTTCGGCCACTTCCCTTACACCGACAGCCCCGAGTCTCAACACTAGGTTGTCGTGCAAGATTTTGGAAAAATCCAACAGGTCGCTGACAAGTCCGTAGAGCCTGCGACCACTTTTGGCGATCATTTCGACATTGCTAGCCACCCGTGGGGTTAGCCTGTCCCCACCGTCTTCTAGCAAATATTCACTGAGCCCAATGATGCCATTGAGTGGCGTGCGCAGCTCGTGGGAGGTGTTTGCCAGGAACTCATCCTTGAGCTGATCAAGCCGCTGTAACTCTCTATTGGCCTGTGCCAGATCAGCATTGACCGTCTCCAAATCTGCTGTTCGTTCAGCGACGGTCTCCTCAAGTGATTCATTCAGTGACTCCAGCTGTTGCGAGTACGCCTCCAGTGAACTCATCACCTGATTGTAGCGACAGGCGATTTTTCCGACTTCTGTAAATGGTTCTTCTGGTACGCGTAAGCTAAAATCCTGCGTGGCTGCCTGCTTGTCCATCACCTGAAACAGATCGTAGACTTCTGTTTTGGCTTGATGTTCAGAGACATTGAGACCTATTTCTTCTTCTTCTGAAGACACCCTGAGGGGGAATAGCCTATCGAGATTTTTGAGGATGAGATACGTGAGTCCAAATGCCCACAAAAAGGCAACACCAATGCCCAATAGCTGGACTAAAATCTGCTGATATCGGCTGAGTCCTGTGCCTAGCCGTGTGAGGTCACCAAAAAGTGCGACTGCTAGTGTGCCCCATGCGCCGCTAGCCCCGTGCAGTGCCACCGCGCCAACGCCATCGTCTACTCCCCACTGCTCAATAAAATCTGTGACGAGCAGCATCACAATGCCACCGATGATGCCGATGAGCACGGCTAACGGTGTAGAAACCGCATGGCAGACGGCTGTGATGGAGACGAGTCCCGCAATAGAGCCGTTGATGAGGGTTTCTGCGTCCATGACCTTGTGCTTGCGCCAACCAAAAGCGGCGGCGGAGAGCATGCCAGCGCCGCCGGAGAGCACTGTATGGACGATGATGGCAGGGACCTGTTCGTCCAGTGCGAAGGTGCTGCCGCCGTTGAAGCCCAGCCATCCGACCCATAGCAGCATTGCGCCGAGTACGGAGAGGGGTAGGTTGGAGCCATGAATTTTTCTCACGAGCGGTGAGCGGCGACGACGTAGGCCAGTTTGGGGCGTTCTGCCGGTGGGGAGGCGATCGCGCCTTGCGCCGACTACGAGTAGTGCTGCCAAAGACACCCAGCCCCCGACGCTATGCACCGCTGTCGCACCGGCAAAGTCCACAAATCCTAGCTGCCCGAGCCAGCCGATCACTGGGCCAGAGTCGGCACCGTTCCAGCCCCAGTGGCCGTATATGGGGTAGATGATGCCGGAGATGAGGGATGCGATCGCCAAATACCCCTGAAACTTTAGCCGTTCTGCTAGCGCCCCCGACACAATGGTCGTCGCTGTGCCGCAAAACATCATTTGAAATAGGAAAAAAGCGGCTTGCTCTGGGTTATTTTCCACATTCAGCAGCCAACCCGATGTGCCAATCCAGCCCAGCTGCGATGCGCCAAACATCAGTGCATAACCAAAGCACCAAAAGAAGCAAATAGAGATGCCAATATCAATCAGGTTCTTAATTGCGACGTTGATACTGTTTTTGGAGCGCGTTAATCCTGCTTCTAGGCACATAAAGCCGGGCTGCATCAGCAGCACTAGCCCCGCACAGCCCACCACCCAAATCACATCAAGATCTAGCATCTGCATACCCTTGGAAACATCTCAGCTGCTGTACGCTCCGACTTGACCAGAGCAAGCAGCTGGGGACTCATCGATTGTGAAGCAAGGGCCCTAGCAGATCAAGAAATATATCAAGACGTTCACTTTCCCTGTCTGGAGCCCTACGGGTAAAGCTTGCCTCTTATCCGGCACGCCCAAGGCATATTTCACCTTAATCAGGTATTAAGCCACTACTAATGTCTTCTCTTTGCTTTAGGGATATTCTCCCGATGGGATAGCGTTTCTGGAAAAACTACAGTTATCTAGCGAGAGTTTACAACTATGCATCAAACAGCACGGCCCAAAACTAGTGAGCCGCAACAGCTGAGGAAGCAAAAAGCCCCGATTTTTCAATGGTTAAGCGTTATCTTTTTAGTCTATTTATTGATTGTTGCCGTTGGCCTGATTGGTGCAGGCTTCAAGTCTGCAACGGGTGAGCAGGCAGAAGAATTGTTTGCTTTCGCTACCAATCCTTTTCTTGGTCTTATCGTTGGCACCGTTGCTACTGCATTAATTCAGTCTTCTAGCACTGTAACGTCTATTATTGTTGGCTTAGTGGCGGGCGGGTTGCCTGTGGCTAGTGCTGTGCCGATGGTGATGGGCGCAAACATGGGCACTACCATTACTAATACCCTGGTTAGTTTGGGCCATGTGGGTAACGACAATGAATTTAGAAAAGCGTTTGCTGCCGCAACGGTTCATGACTTTTTCAATCTGCTGAATGTTGTTATTTTCCTGCCCCTTGAAATCTTTTTCCATCCATTGGAAAGAATGGGAAAAGCATTAGCAGGTTTGGTTGTAGGCACAGGCTCAGTGAATATTAAAGATGCCAATGTGGTCAAAGCGCTCACGAAGCCTTTGGTCACTGTCTTAAAAGAGGCCACCCATGGATTGCCTGCGCCTTTTGATGGCATTTTGCTAATTTTCTTAGGCATTGGGCTGATTTTCTTCACTATTTCTTGTATCGGCAAATTGCTAAAAAAGCTGATGACTGGCCGAGCCAAGGATATTTTGCACGTTGCGATTGGTCGCGGCCCCATTGCCGGTATTTTAGCGGGGACTTTTATCACGATTTTGGTACAGTCTTCCTCGACGACGACGAGCCTGATTATTCCGCTGGCGGGGGCTGGGGTCTTTGGCTTACCGCAAATTTATCCGTTTACGTTGGGGGCGAATATTGGTACCTGTGTGACGGCGCTGTTGGCGGCGACGGCTGTTTCGGGCGCGGAAGCGGGGCCTGCGCTGCAAATTGCGATGGTGCACTTGATCTATAACACTTTGGGTGTGGTGGTGATTTACGGCATTCCGTTTCTTTGTCGTCTGCCGATTCAGGGGGCAGAGACGTTGGCTGCTGTGGCTGCGGAGAAAAAGTATTTGGCCTTTGCCTATATTGTTGCGGTGTTCTTTTTGATTCCTGGCGTGTTATTAGGGGTGACGGCTTTGAAGTGACAGGTTCGAGATAACGGCTATGTTGTCCCTAATGCTTCCTCCTCGGCTGCTCATTATTGTTATCACGTCACGATTCGCTGTAACAATCGCGAATTTCGCCTCACCCGATTTGAGTGCCGCGAATGGCTGCTATATGCCCTTTATAAGTGCAAAGAGAAGTACGGTTTCAAGCTGTATGGGCTCTGCATTATGAGCAACCACGTACACTATTTGCTCGAACCTCAGCAGCCAGAAGACCTGCCCAAAATTATGCACTGGCTTAATTGGTATACGGCGATGGGCTTCAACCGGATGCTAAACCGCACTGGTCACTTTTGGGAGAAACGCTATTACAGCAGTGGCTTCCCAAATACCGATCAGCAACGTGCACTCAATACCCTGCGATATATTCATGCCAATCCTAAAGCTGCCAGTATGCAAAGGGGCTGGTTTTATGATTTTAGTAGTTATGTCACTTACAACCGGCTTGCGTCGGATGACCTTACCCAGTGGCATCCAGCCTTTTTACTGTTAGGAACCATCCTAGAAGCCTGTGCCGCTGCTTACCGCAAATTTTGTGAGCGATATCAGCCCAAGCCAAAGACAGACATTCAAAACTACTGGGGTAGCCAGCTCCTGGCTCGACTAAAGCTCAGCAATAAGCCAAAAAAACATAAGAAAAAGAGCCCTGGGCAAATGAAGCTGTGGGATGACTGGTTGCCAGCCATGGACGCAGTCCACGCAGTAGCAAAAAGATTTGTCCTCGCCAACTGTCTGAATCCTGATATTGCAGCTGCCCAATTTTCAAATACTAGCTGAAGCTACCAGTACCAGATATCGGATCTCTGAAAGCCCCTTGGCTTCGTAGAAATAGAGACCAGAATAAATGTTTATGAAAAGCTGAACCGTTTACAGGCTACAGTTTACAAGTCTGGGTGCGAGAGAAGAGAACAGCCGGCCTCGATAGCCTTCTGATACTGGCTTCTCTGATATACGCTCCGGAAGGTGTCCCCTGGGAGCAGCAAGTTCGTACGTAATCTGCTGATTCCACCCCACAGTTCTTCCTAATTTAATATATGCATCTTTATAATACCGGCCATCGGCAATGCCGCCACAGTCTTCCAGGTAGATTTTTTTCTGAACGCTGAAGCCAAACTTGCCGACGCTGTGCTCTACCCATAACCCATCTATCACCCTTAGTGGCTCACACGGAAAGTTCCTCAGATCGTCCGAGCTAAACCACTGTCCTTCTTCCTTGCCTACTTCGGTAATCATCAGCCGATAGGTTTCCTCATCAGCTGCTTTCCATTGCCCATTTTGCAAGTAACGCTCTAGGTCTGCATAGCGCTCGTCTTTTACTTGTTTTACCGCAGATTGCAACTCTTCTAGCTCGGCTCGCAATGATTCATCTAGCCGCTTTCTGGTTTGCTTATAGCAGTCATAGGCCAGCCCGCTTGCCTTCTGTCGCAACGCTTCTTTAATGAGGCTTGCAGGCTTCTTCGTCTTCCCTGCATACAGCAATATGGTCGCCTTCCACCAGTCTTCAGTCAGGTTTTCAAACAGAATAGATTCTCTCTCCTCTGGCTTCGCCGCGATGTAGGCTGCAGCTAAATATTCCTGAAAGCTCAAGTGAGCAAACTCGTACTCGTCTTCCTGCCGTACCACTATCTCGCTAATGCGCACCACATCCTTCAAAAAAGCTGACGCATCGACAGACTCATCGTGATCTTTTAGCGCATCGTCCATCTCTCTTAAAAGCTCGTCTCTATCAATTCGCTTTAGCGTTTTTTGCATCATTCCTAGCGCAACTTTTCCCAGTACCGGCTGCGCCTCCATGTCTAAGAGCACAGTTTCTAGTCCTCTCGCTCTAGGACGATCTTTTAGCTGTAGCGTACAAATCTCGCCATACAGTTCACTCTGTCGCTTCGGTAGCGGTGCCATAGAATTCTGCCGATGAAATGTGGCAATCATATTCAGCATCAGCGGATTCTTCGCCATTTTCCGCAGGTCTTCCTCTGCTTCTATTTGCTGCAGTAGATCTGTCGCACCTTTATTCGCTTCCGATCTCACGCCAGGGCCATCTCTTCTCGTTCTCAATTTCTCCTGACACAAATACCAATTTTCTACGAACCGTCGCCGCTGACCTTCGTCAAACGGCTGCACCCACATCGGCATAGAGAGCGTGAGCCGATGTGCGGCATCTTGTTCTTTGTATGCTTTCGGCCTAGAGGTAACCACAAAAACAGATTTTGCATATTGCCGCATTTGCGAGTGAATCCACTTGGCCACCATTGGCCGCTCTAACAGAGGCACTTCATCAAAGCCATCAAACAGAATCAGTGCCTTACCTCGCTGCAAAATATCCTTTGCCCAGTTTGGCGGCACCGGCTGCAAACGGTGCGACTCTGGCAAGCTAGGAATATGAAACTGATTGATCAGCGCTGGCAAAGATGGCGGAGAGGCTTGAACAAGCTGCTGCCGATATTTGCGCAGCGGCAACAATACCGGCAGCAACTCCGGAACTTGCCGACCGTCTGATTTGTGCGGGACGGCGCCAGTGCAATAGCAATAGGCCACATGCTTCAGCAACGTCGTTTTGCCATAGCCCCCCCAAGCCAAAATCGCCATCTGCCGAAAAGCCTTCTGCCGCCTCGACTCCGCCAGCAAATCCCAAATATTTTGACTAATCTGCCCGCCAAATCTTTCTACGACGCCCGCTTGTACTGCCGACTGTAACTGTGTTTCAAACCCGGCAAAGCTCGCACTGCTATCGATCTGTAACTCTACAAACACATCCTGCAGCATCGGCTCAAAAATGCCCTCTACCGGCTGCACGCCCTCCGAGCGTACTGACTCACAGTCCCATGCCTGACACAGTAAATACTTATCCTCAAATCTGGTCGCCTTAGCAAACAGTCGCTCTGTCCCTTCATTGACGACGTCGCCTATGTATCCCGCCCGCCGCTGATTTGCACTGTGAAAGGGCTTTAGCATAGCCGCCCCGTAAGACAGCGCCAGGCCAATCCCCGCAGAGGCTACAGCCGTCAAAACATCGCCTTCATTGCTGATGAACAATTCCCAAAAAGCGCCAATGCCGCCAACCGTTGCGCCGCCTGGCACAATGGCCTTTCGGAGCAACTCTGCCAGTTGGTCTGCAACAGGTGGCTTTGAGGCTGAAGGGTCGGTCATAGATAGTGACAAACAAAAACAAGAACGCCCTAATCTTCTCAAAAAAGACAAGATTAAGCCGTTAAATTCAATACTCGTAAACTAAACCCGATAAGCAATACGTTTCTACACAGGTACGCTTACTGTGCGTTTCTCAGCCTCTCTGCACTAGCCGGGAAGCCCATAACATCATCTGGCATCCTCTCTGTACTCACCAGGAAGCTCCCTGCACCATTCCGCATCAATTTTGCACCAGCCGGGAAGAACTCTGCATTGCATTGCATCAACTACGATCCACACGGGAACCTCTCTGTACCACCCGGCATCAATTCTGTTCCACTCGGGAACCCCTCTGCACCACCCGGCATCAATTCTGCTCCACATGTCGCTCCTTTTACATCCACAGGGCAAGCTAAACCCGCATCGTCACGCTATTCATCCATCTACCATGCTCAAATCCCAAAGCATCGACACCCTCCTCAGCCAGGCCCAGCTCGCCATCGACAACGCCCTCACCACTCCCGACATTCTCACTGCCCTCAGCGACTACGGCTACACCCGCACCCGCATCGAACAAGGCAAAAAACACTACAACCAAGCCGCCGCCGCCCAACTCGCCCAAACCACCGAAGCCGGAGAACAAATCTCCGCCACCGCCACCGTCAACGCCGCCTGGGAAACCGCCAAAAAATCCTACATCCGCTTCGTCAAAGTCGCCCGCATCGCCTTCAAACGCAACCCTGGCATCATCACCCAGCTCGCCCTCAGCGGCGAACGCAAACGCACCCTCTCCGGCTGGAGCGCCCAAGCCACCCAGTTTTACAACAATGCCCTTAGCAACAAAGAGATTCTCTCCGGGCTACAAGAATTTGGCATCACCGAGAAAAAGATAAAGGCCGGACTCGCCGACCTCAAAGCCATCGAAGCCGCTAACCTCATCCAAGAAAAAGAGAAAGGAGAAGCACAAGCAGCCACACAAAAGAGAGATGCTGCCCTAGATGAATTGCAAGATTGGATGAGTGACTTTCGTGCCATTGCCAAGATCGCCCTAGAAGACGACCCACAAAGGCTAGAGAGCCTAGGCATCATGGCCCGCTCGTAACTACTCAGGCTCGAATTTAGAAATTGGTCACACCTGTAATCCGCCCCACGATTAAAATCGGGACTAACTGATTGAAGTCCGCTAAAGGGACTTGAGCGGGACTCTCCAAAAGGACGTCAGACTCTAAAGCTATTCCTAGCCCCTTGAGTGGGCTTGATTTCGATAGCCCCGATTTTCAATCGTGGGGCGATTCTCCTAATCATCTAGATCAATCCCCACAGATCTGCCTCAGCGATCCGTGCGTCGGATTGAATTAGACTTGCCGCCGCCGCACTCTCAACAAACTCGATACTCTCGATACCCCGCGTTGAAATGCCTAGATAACGAGTCAGCGCAGCTGTGAGATTATCAGCCTCCTCAATCATTGCCTGAATTTCTGCATCTACAGCAAGTAAAAGCGTATCCTGGCCGCTACCGCCAAAGAAAGCGTTCTGATCCAAGTCGTCAACACCGCCAATCAAGCTCGCCTGTGAAAACACAAACACATCATCACCGCCACCACCAAAAGCAGAATCCGAGCCTAGCCCATCGATCAGAACATCATCACCGTTGCCGCCACGCAAGATGTCATCACCTTGACCACCTGCGATGACATCATTCCCCCTGCCACCAAAGCCAAGATCGTCACCAGAGCCCAGCGAAATAATATCGTCACCAGAGCTAGTGCGGACCGTATCATTGCCCAGCCCGCCTAAGACGACATCATCTCCTCTCCTGACCGACACGCTATCGTTACCATTTCCGGCCAGTACAAGGTCATCCGCTCCGTTGCCTGAAATGGAGTCATCTTCACTACCCAAAATTTGTACGTCACCTGTCAAACTCTCCGCATAAAAAGCAGCCAAGATGCCATGCGTAGCTGCTGTTGGATGCACTAGGTCAAAGAAGAGCTGTTGATCTAAATTAGAAAAAGAAGTTGGATCTTCCGGAAAGCTCAGAACCGGACCCTCCGGTGTTTCTGTAATCGTTGGGTTACCACCAATGCCAAAGAATCGAACGGTTGAGAGTGGTGCAAGAATCCCAAAGGCAGTAGGGTCTGCGGTGATTTCTCCTGTAATCGCCGCGAAATCGACTACCTGCACATCGGCTCCCGCTGCCTTGAGCTGTGCGCTCCCTGCCAACAGTGTCTGATTATGGCTTTCTACGACTGCGTCTGGGAGCGCGCCAGATTGGAGTGGACTCGTCGGGAAAAAGCTGCTAGCTGGCAACGTATTTAATATGATTGTCTCTACGCCCGCCTCAACCAATCTGCCCGCTTCGGCCAGGGTGTTAGCTGCCACGAGCGAAGCAAATGCGATCGCTTCTTCAGCCGTTGCCCCCGGATTTGTCAGCCCAAACTGGCCAAAATCGTTTAAACCAATAAAGAGAGAAGCCGCAGCATTCTCCGTATCACCAGGACTCTCCAAAAAGCGGTCAATCTGGCTACCCAAATTAATGTCAAAGCCCAGCAGCGAGAGATCTGCATCCGGACTCTGAAGACCCAACACACCATTTAGAAATAGAAGCGTCCCAAGCGTTAGTTCTCCTAACGAGGACGCTGCGGTAAATGCAAAATTATCGACAGTTTCAATATCAAGCAAACGTGGGGCAATATCTGCATAGACCTCCCCGTTAGAAAACCGTTGCGCATATCCCAAGCTTTCGGGCGGTAACGGCACCACAAGATTTTGGCTACTCAGCTCAAACGTGTTGCCTGTGTCGCTCAGACTATCTCCAAAGAAAATCAGTCTGTCAAAAATAGAGGAAATCATTTCGTGGCTCCCAGTGGCTAAATCGGTTTACGGCTGTCATCGTAAAAAACAACACCCGTGTAAGCGTAAAAGACAACACCCGCAAGAATCGTGAGGCCAGAGCCCTGTTTATTCTATAAGTCTTTGAACTTACCGCACATAGGATTAGGAGCCACTATACACAAATTACAAACTCTCCCTGGTTCGATTACTCACTCACATCGATGCTACTCCAAATTTCAATATCTGAAATTTTGCCGACAATCTCGAAGATCAGTTTTATCCGGTAGATACAGCTATTTGATAAATACATCGAAAGGATAAGCAAGGCTGCTTATCCTTTCAGGCAATTCATACGATGACTGTAGCTACCTATCCTTCAATGGCACTGACTTAGAGTGAATCAAGCGGCCATCTGGGCTTTGAGAACATC
>ERZ1740067.1841-NODE-1841-length-13858-cov-7.308121_pt1 | contig 13858 bp, 13 predicted proteins | sample MGYA00581736_ERZ1740067 | MGnify/ENA primary metagenome ERZ1740067 (study PRJEB43018, sample SAMN04849236) | marine metagenome | isolation source: floating plastic debris | place: Pacific Ocean | collected 2008-08-27 | study: EMG produced TPA metagenomics... | reverse complement strand
ATAGAAGCCAATTTTGTGCAGTTGGTCATTTATCCAGAACGTATCTTATCCAAAAAATTGAGGGCCAACAATGAACTCAATTAAATTCATACGCATTGTCTATTTGGTAACGTGCTGTAGAGTGCCTATAATCATTGGTCTGATGCATCTCTACGTGCACTTTGATGAGTTAATGGGTGATGCTATTAAGCAGTATTTACTTAAAGAGTTCATTGTTTTATCACAATGGCAACCCCTCTGGTATACGTGGGGAATGACCAGTTTTATGATGGGTATTGGCTTTGTTATTATTGGCTTGCTTCATTCCATTTCTTTTATGGGATTGGTAAAAAGGGAGCCCCCGTCCATAGCGCTTTTACTGACTGGGTTACTTTATTATTTGGGCGTTCTATATTCCGGGATTTTATTTAAGCAAAGCTTTCAGCTTTATGGCGGTTTCATATGCGTGAACTTGCTATTGTATTCAGTCGTTTTTATGGTAATGAAAAATAAGGTGTCGGCATCAACTACATAAAGCAATGACCAAAGAAATCGAAATATATGCGAGCCTTGAATGTAAAAAGGTAAAGATTGAAGATGTTTCCATCGGTTTACGACAAATAGGTGTGGGTAAAAATCTCGTTTTCATTCACGGTTTTCCAACGCACGGGTATACATGGAGAAAACTGTTACCAGAACTCTCCAAACATTTCAAATGCCATATTTTAGATTTACCTGGGCTTGGCGATAGCGAATGGACCACTACAACCGATTTTAATAGTCAACAGCAAGCAGGTTACATTTTGAAGCTCTTAAAAAAAATAGCCATTGATGAATATAGTTTAATAGCACATAATTCTGGAGCGACCATCGCCAGATTTATTGCCATACAAGAGAAACGCAAAGTTGAAAATCTTATACTGTTCAATACGGAAATTCCGAACCATCGCCCTCCCTGGATTCCGTTTTATCAAAAAATTGGTCTGCTCCCGGGGATAGCTAAAATCTTAAGATTACTATTACGGCAAAAGTGGTATTTGAAATCACCTATGGGTTTTAAGGAATTCTATACCGACACATCAATGTTGGATGTTTCATCTAATATTGCACCGTATCTCAATTCTATTATTCAATCGCAACAAAAAGCGATAGGTGCATTGAAATACCTTAAGGGAATTGACTGGAAGTTGGTCGATGAATTCAAACACCTACATCAACAAATAGAAGCAAGAACCTTATTGGTATGGGGTGAAAATGATAGAACATTCCCCTTAGCGCTTGGAAAAGAGATGCTTGACCAATTTAGAAGTACAGCGGGGTTCGTTACCATAAAGAATACCTCGCTATTGCCCCATGAAGAAAAGCCCGACGAAGTGTTACGGGCCCTATTGAATTTTGTAACCATATAACCTTATAAAATGAGAAAAAAAGTAGTGCTAGGGATGGTGTATTTAGTGGGTATTTTAGGATTTGGTCAATCGGATTGTGATTTTCAAATTGGTCAAGAGTATTCTATTAAATCGAAGGTTTTGGGTGAAGAAAGACAAGTGATAGTTGGCCTACCCCAAAACTATAATCCAAAAGATAAAACCTACTCCGTTATTGTGCTTTTGGATGGTGACTATCATTTTATTTCCACTTATGGTAATATCGAATATTTATCGAAACGGTTTTTGATTCCAGAATCCATATTGATTGCAATACCGAATACAAACCGCGTTAGAGATTTGACACCAACAAAAACTAAAATCAATTTCAATGGAGAGGAGGACAATTCTTTATCGGAGAGTGGTGGGGCCTCCAATTTTTTAAAGTTCTTGGAAAATGAACTGTTGCCTTGGGCAGCCGAGCGGTTTTCCACCAATAACTTAGAGACGATTATTGGTCATTCATGGGGCGGGTTGGTCGTCACCGAGGCATTTTTGAATAAAGAGACCCAATTTGATACATTTTTGGCCATTGACCCCAGTTATTGGTGGGATAACCAAGTATTGACGAAAAGGATAAAGATGTCGTCAGAAAACACAATATCTGAACATAAAAAACTGTATATCTCCTCTTCATCTTTGAAGGTGGAGAAAGAAAGTGGACAATGTTGTCGACAAAGAAACAGTGTTGATTTATTTTACGCCACATTAAAGGAGGCCTTTAACAACAACGATAAAATAGCCCTACAATACTTTGAAGATGAAGACCATGCATCCATACCAGTGCCCAGTGCTTATTATGGTCTGAAATTTCTTTTTTGTGATTACGTGATGAACAAGGTTTACGACAAATCTTTTGTTGAAATCAAAGCACATTTTCTTAAGTACTATTCACGTCTAAACAAAGAGGTTAAAATACCAGAAGACCTCGTTCGAAATGTGGCCCAATACAAACTTTACGCTAAAGATCAGGTTGATGAAGCCTTAACGTTTTATAGATATAACGTTGAAAACTATCCAAATTCCATAAGGGCAAATCAAAATATTTGTGAAGCTTACAAAAAAGTTGGACCGGGAAATCTGGGTCAAAGGTTCTGCGATGCTGCCCACCGACTTCAAAATGAAACGAAATAAGGTCACGAATGATATACCCTCTTGATAATTATTTTGTTTATAAAATAAACTAATTTATATTTGATAAAATTAATTTATATGGATACCGAAAAACTGAGTCCAAAAGAAAGCATTGCACTTATCGGCCAAATGATTGAAGAGGCAAAGGCCCGTTTTACGGAAAATGGTTTTATCTACGTTTTTTGGGGCCTTCTTATCAGCTTAATTGCCTTGATTCAGTTCATTTTATTGTACAATGAGTTTTATGCCATTAATTGGTATCCTTACTTGGCGGTACCGTTTGGAATGGTTTTTACGGGTCTTTATTATAGAAAAAGGGCCAAAAAACGAAGTGCGAATCAATTTAGTACGTTAATAGGCAATATTTGGATAGCATTGGCCATCAACAAAATGATACTGGGTTTCTTTTTTGCTCCAGTACTGGGGGAAAACCTGAGTCCAGTCATTCTTATTTTATTGGCCGTGGGAATTTTGGTTTCAGGAACAGTTTTAAAAAGCAATGTGCTCATTCTGTCAAGTGTCTTGATTAACATAGCTGGAATCATCTGTTTCAAAGTGAACTGGCTTTATCAACCTTTAGTTTTGTCGGCTGCTTCGTTTATAGCAGTTATGCTTCCTGGCGTATATTTGTTTATGCAGTCGAAAAACCAAAACACAGGCTTTGTTCGCAATGCATGATATCATTTTCAAAATGAAAAACAATAAGTTCAAATTGCTCAACCCGATTCTGCATTCGCAATTGCGATTGGCAATTGTATCGTATTTGGTGGGTAACGGAAATTCTAATTTCAATGAACTTAAAGAAGTGACGTCGGCCAGCGGAGGTAATATAAGTGTTCAGTTAAAAAAACTGGAGGAATGTGGTTACCTCAAAATCGAAAAAGGATTTTTGAACAATTACCAACATACCAAAGTGAGTATTACTCCTAAAGGACTCAAAGCTTTTGAAGATTACGTCAAAGTACTCAAAGAATACATAGAATAATTTTTTTACCAATTAAGTTTAAAAAATAAACTAATTTATATTATTATGAAAAAAGCGATTTTATTTTATCTCTGTTTGGCCCTTTTATCCCTTAACTGTGGAAATACGGCCCCAAAAACAAATTCTGTTTCGCAGTTGACTGCACAGGACAAGGAGTTGCTCAAAGGAATTCAAGGAAAGATTTTCGATGCCTTTGTACAGACCAATATTCAAAATACTCCTGATGCCCTAATCGACATTAGAGAGAAGCTTAAAAAGCTCTCAGATGCCAATCCGAATAACTTGATTACCTACTGGCAGTCGTATGCGCAGTACTATCTATCCATATTTTATATGACCCAAAAAAATAATGACCAGTCAGAAGAAGAAATCGATTTGGCTGTTGACCTTTTGGATGATATGAAAGGGAAAAACGCTGAAGATTATGCGCTGCTGGCCCTTGCCCAAAGTTTTAGTATTCAATTTAAAGGGTTTAAGGCCATGTTCATTTCAAGCGCCATCAAAAAGAATGGAAAACGGGCCATGGCCATGGAACCCAAAAACCTAAGGGCCTATTATGTGCTTGGTAGTAGTGATTTTTATACTCCCGAAAAATATGGTGGAGGAGAAGAGGCAGAGTCACGGCTCCTAAAGGCCATTTCACTTCCAGAACAACTCAATGTAAACCCATACCTACCTTCTTGGGGCAAGGCAGAGTCTTATGAACTTCTTGTTAAGCATTATCTCAAAATAGATGAAAAAAGTAAAGCCAAAACATATTGCAAAGAAGGTCTTGGGCTTTTCCCCAATAATTATGGTTTAGGAAAACTTGCCGTTGAACTTTTGGATTGAATCGCATGAAGAGGCTTCTACCTTTTTTTCTACTGTTTTGTGTCGGACTATCATCCCAAACCCTTATAAAGGGCTTGGTCAAAGATGCTGATGGTCCTGTATTTGCGGCTAATGTGTTCGTCAAGTCAAATCCGGAACAGGGAACAACCAGCGATTTTGATGGGTTGTTTCAATTGGGGTTGTCCTCAGAAAATGACACCTTGGTGGTTTCCTACATTGGGTATGCTGTGTTAGAAGTTCCCACCGACCAGTTGGATAAGGCACAGGTCAATGTTTTTACCTTGATACGTTTGGCGCAGACCTTAGATGAAGTCATTCTTTTGGGGCCAGACCCCATTTCTGATGAGTTCTCTGTTCAAAAATTGGAAAAACTCGACATTTATTTGAACCCTATCGCTCAAGGTGATCCCCTGAAAGCGATTACTATTCTACCTGCTTCAACAACTGATGATGAAACGGTCAACCCTTCGTTGCGCGGCAGTAATCCCGATCGGTCTAGGGTCGTATTCAACAATGTGCCGATTTATAATCCTGTTCGCGCCAGTCAATTGAACAATCAGGGCTTTTTTAGTCTCTTCAATACCGAGCTCATTAACAAACAATACGTCTACGCCAGTAATCCGCCATTAACCTACGGTAATACCAGTGCAGGACTTGTTGAGATACAAACCATCAAAGCGTTGGAAAACGACCAATTAAAGCTTTCCAGTTCATTGGCCAGTGCAGGTTTTTTTGCATCCAAACGATTGAAGAAAGATGGAAACTTTATTCAACTTTACAGTAATTATCAATTCTCTGAAGCATTTTTGGGCATTCAGGAAGAAAAACTTCCCAACCTGAATAATTTCAGCACTTTTGATATCGGATTAAATACCCGTTTTCAGTTAAATAAAAAACTATCCCTAAACAGTTTTTCTTATTTTATCGATGAAGATTTTTCAGGATTTCGGGAACAGTTTACGTATCGCGGTGATTTCGATTCTGCCAAAACCCGTGGGTTCTCCATTAACAATCTGAATTATGCCTCCGAACAAGGGTTTTTCAATGTGAATTTTGGCTTTAATTCTGAGACCCAAGACTTCGCTTTTGGGAATACGATATCTCTTCAAAAGACAGACCAACTCTTTACTTCGATAAATCATAAGATTAAACTGGGCCAAGATATTTCACATCAAACGACACTTTCGTGGGATGCTTTCTCGACGAATTTTGAGAATCAAATTCCTGAATTCTTTTATGCCTCAGCTCCAGAATCACCTACCTCAGCATCTATTTTTGATGAAACGAATGCTATTTTGGAAATAGGCTCTTACACCAGTTGGAATGCCTCGGATGATATATTGGTTTCTGCCGGTTGGCGTACTAATTTTCCGAACAGTGGGCAAGTGAATTATTGGAGTTACCAACTTGGGTTGCGGTATAACTTCAATGGTCAAAATTCACTATTGTTAAGCGGCGGTAAATACCATAACTATACGACTCCTTCCTTTTTCATTCAACAGTATAATTTATTGGACAGCCGACAGATTGCATTCGATTATACTTACACAGCCGAACGCACCAATATTACGGCTGCCGTATATTACAAAGATGAAAGGGGATTGCAAACCGTAAATCAGTTTCTGTTCTCCGATAATTTAGAGACGACAGGTGCCGAGCTGTTTTTTGAACAACAGCTCAGTGACCGTCTCAAGTTCTCAATCGCATATTCGTATTTAAATCAAAATACTACTTCTGGGGAAACCACTTTTCCGGGACTCCGTGATTATGACTATTTTATTAAATCATCTTTGGAGTATACCCCCAAAAATGGGCCTTCGTTTTCCCTGAACTGGTTGGCACGACCAGGGCAACGATTTACCCCAATCATTGATGGTACCTTCGATGAGAATACTAGTTTTTTCGAACCGATATTCGATGGGGAATTTTTGAACGGTCGCTATGGAAATTACGCCCGATTGGATTTAAGTGTAAGCAAATATTTTAGTTGGAACAAGCGAGAACTTGTACTCTTTGCGTCAATCAACAACCTATTGAATCGAGACAATCAGCGTATCGATATCTACAATAGCGATTATTCGCAACGTAGTTTTGAGCCCTATCAATTACGATTGCTTTATTTTGGATTGGTATATACCTTAAACAAATAGGTCTAACGGGAATTCCCTACATACTTCTTTAGACAATTTAAAATCAAACTTTCGGTTGGGCTTATTAGCTTCACTAAGTATAAGCCAAGGTCGAAACCTATTAAAAAACGAATGGTGAAAACTACTCTATCCCGCTCCAAGTGATATCTCTGATTTTATCGGGTTGTGATACGTTGGTAATTAAAAACAATCTCCTCCTTTTTACCATCTTGATTCACAAGAACATAAATCTGTAATTGATCGGTATCGGTTTTTTCCATGGTGAGCCCTTCAAAGTATACTTTATTATCGGTGCACTTAATCAATTTAAAATTTACGGTTTCGTCTTTTTCTTCCCATCCTTTCAATGCACCATCAAAATGTTTCAGTTGCATAACCAAGGTGTTATCTGCTTCTATAATATGGCCAATTTCATAAAAGGAAACCTTATTGTCATGAAGTAATCGAAAAACGAACATCATACTTTGGCCGACAGGAGGACTCCAAATTTCTTCAGCAATACCTCCGAGGCCCTCTCCTTGCCAATGGCCCTGCAACCAAGAAACATCTTTAATAGTCGCCTTAGGCGATGATTGGCCCGCTTTTAGCTGCAAGGTCATTTGCCCATAACTGTGCTGTACAACAAATAACAAAATACATAACATATTCTTCATAAGGGTGATTTTGTTATACTGACGTATCACCCTGATCTGAATTGGACAGTTTCTTGCTTTTTTTAGTAAAAGAAAACCATCCATGCCCCAGGGGGAGTACCTTTCTCTGTCTAAAACCAAATGGATATTTATCAAATGAACCCCAAAAGAAGCAGTCAAGCCGTTCTTATTCTTGCAAAGCGAATTTCACGCTGACAGCGGATTCGACACGAATCTTTTCGAAATTAATATCCAATGGCTCGACAGCTATGGCATCTGCGGCCAAAGCCTTCATTTCCATACGTGGTTGACTATATTGGGGGTAATATAGTTGCGAATTGTCAACAATATGAATTGCTTTAACTGCTTTTTGACCTAAAGGTATGGTGAGGGCGTCAGCCTTTTTCTTTGCTTTTTTGACCGCCCTTGATTTTAGTTCCAACTCTAGTTCATCCATTTTGGAGTATTCGGTCTTTTCTAGATAGGTATTGGCAATATCCAATTCCTCTAGAGCGGCCATGGCTTTTCCTGCCGTAAGTCCATCGTAGACCAACAAAGAATATTGTTTGCTTTTCAATACTTCTTTGCTTCGCAAAAAATATTTTTTATAGTTACTGGCAAGGTCTTTTATGGTCAATTGCTTTTCAATATCAATTCCTAGACCATTAAGGCGCTCGGCCATTTTGTTCTCCTGTTGTTCGACCGATGTACGTCCTTTTGAATCTTTTTCACGTATGGTAATATTGAGGTAAATCTTATCTGGGGTGACCAGGGTATCTACGCGCGCTGAGGTTTCTAGATAAGGTACATCAAGAAAGTTTTTGGTTTGAGCGGCCAAGGTTAGCGGTAGCCATAGCAATAGCAGTATTTGAATCGTTTTCATGGTGAAGTCTTTCTTACAAAGGTAAAACATGTCTTGGCCTAAGAATTGGGAATTGAGTCATTACCGGAAGAATAAAAGTCATTTGACCTTTTGATTCAGTGAAATGATAAAAGCGTAATCAGTTATAGGTTACCTAGAATCCATTTTAAGCGCAATCACAGCGATATCTTTAGGTAATGGCGATATGTCTTTTTAAGCAAGGTTGCATGGTTCTTTTGTTTTATTATCCATGAATTCCAAGTATCATTTTGGTTGATTCTTCTTAAAGGCATATACAATGTTAGCGTACTATAATTTATAAATACTTGTTTTTCAATAATAAAAAAGTTTACAAACGTTTGTAAACGGAAATAAACAATTATCATCCGACTATACCTTTTGAGAGGGGGTATGTTTGTCTCGTCAAATCATAGTGGTTTGATAGTATTAACTGTTTCATTTAAAATTTAGAATTATGAACGCCTTAAAAAACAAAGTACAGTTGATTGGAAATCTTGGACAAGATCCTGAAATCGTAAACTTGGACAATGGAAGTAAATTGGCCAAATTCTCTATTGCGACGAGCGATAGTTACAAAAATGCGCAAGGTCAAAAAGTTGAAGAGACGCAATGGCACAATATTGTGGCCTGGGGTAAAGTGGCAGAGCTTGTTGAGAGCTATCTGACGAAAGGCAAACAGGTGGCCATTGAAGGTAAACTTACACATCGCTCATATGAAACCCAACAGGGTGAGAAGCGTTACACTACCGAGGTGCGCTGCAATGAGCTTTTAATGTTTGGAAAATAAGAAAACATACCAGTTACACAGAAAAAAGGGCCGTTCGCCCTTTTTTTTGTTTTCAATGAATATTTAACAATAACTTAAAGAAAATAGCGAAACATTGATGAACAATAGGCGTCTTATTTTACGTAACTATTAAGGTGAAAGCATTTTCTTTACATATCTTATTTTTTCTTGTGGTTATACCGTTTACGGTAATGGCCCAGAACGACATATCGCAATTATCATTTTATAAGAAATTGGGTATTCAAGATGCCAAACGGGAAATTACGCTAGGTAATTTGAATGTAGAGGACGAAAAGGATTTTTGGAACGATCAAAAAAATTTTGAGGCCCTTTTGAAAAAGAAAAATAGACGTCACTATCAATCCTATCTCAACGGAAAATATCAGGTATATCGTGAATATCAAATACTCTGTGCAGCGGATTGTAATTTGAGTGAAACGTTTTCAAGGCGGATGGCCTTTTATCTCATCAAGGGAGAATCTGTTGGTACAGAAGGGTTCGTACTTGAATTAAACAAATAAATAGAGAAGTCTATCAGGCCACCTTTTTTAGTAAGTCGTAACAAGGGCATTTCTTACAGCGCTTACTTTCTGATTTTTTATACTTCTTACAGCATTTGGTCTTACACTTACGCTGATTCAAATCCCGTAATCTTGATACATTGGAGGATGTAAGGGTCTGTTTCTTTTTTTTACCCATAATAAGTAAATATAATAAACAAACCCTTATCTTAAATAAACCTAAATAATAAATGAATCTGTGATGATTCTGCCCTTGGGTTTATCTGTTTATTTAACCCTTCTTGTTCAAGTGCTTTAAGCAATATTATAAAATTGCATTCCTCCTTTGAAAGAAACAATGGGAAGAATTCCTTTAAAACGGATTTTTTCTTTTGAAATGTATTACATTAAAAAAATATCTGCTGTGCCAATCGAAAGGTATTCGCATGGGCATTTATAATGGTTTTAATATCAGGAGAATATCCACCACCCATACTACATTGAACCGGAATATTGTGTTTCTTGCAAGTTTCTAGTACGAATTGGTCACGTGCCTTACAACCATTTGGTGTCATGCCCAAGGTGCCTAATTTATCAGTGGCGACAACATCAACACCACAGAGATAAAAGATAAAATCGGGTTGAACTTCATCAAGTAATTGAGGCAATGTCTCGTTTAAAATTTTTAGATAGGTATTGTCATCGGTTCCTTTTTCCAAGGGAATATCCAAATCAGAGACTTCTTTTTTGAATGGATAGTTGGCTGCACCATGCATGGAGAAAGTGAAAACCGACATATTATCTTGAAAAATTTCGGCCGTGCCATTTCCCTGATGTACATCAAGATCTACAATAAGGATTTTTGTCGCCTTTTTTTCATTTAATAAATAATGGGCCGCTATAGCCTGGTCATTGAGCATGCAAAAGGCCTCACCTCGATTGGAATAGGCATGATGGGTACCCCCAGCAATATTCATGGCGATACCGTTTTTTAAAGCGAACTCACATCCCTTTATCGTACCATCGGCAATGATGTATTCTCTCTGGACCAATTCAGCAGATAACGGAAAACCAATTCGTCGTACTTCACTGGGCTTCAATTGCAGGGCCTTGAGCCGCTCTACATAATCAATAGAATGCGCGGCAAGTACGCGGCTGTCATCAAGAATATTCGGCTCAAAAAAATTATCATGATCACAGGTGCCTTCGTGAAGTAGTTGTTGCGGGATTAGGTCGTATTTAATCATGGGAAACCGATGCCCATCGGGCAAGGGATGTTTGTAAATAGGATGGTGGGCGATTTTTAGCACGATAGCAACCTTTATGGCCGGTGTAATTTTAGTTGAATCCGTTTTCTTGCTATATCAACCTCCAATACCTTAACAATCAGTTGTTCTTGTAAGCTTACATGGGCATTGACATCACTCACATACCCCTCGGCCAAGTTTGAAATGTGAATGAGTCCGCTTTCTTTTATTCCAATGTCCACAAAACATCCAAAGTTGGTGATATTGTTTACGATGCCTGGAAGCAATTGTCCTACCTTAACATCGTCGATGGTTCTAAGATTTTGGTCAAAAGTGAAAACTTTGGCTTTTTCCCTACGGTCCAGTCCAGGTTTTTCCAATTCTTCCAAGATATCCTCCAATGTCGGTAGACCAACAGTATCCGTAACGTAGTCTTGAAGGGAAATGCGCTTTAAAACATCTCGATTTCGCAACAGTTGGCTAGGCTCAACGTGTTGGTTTTTGGCCATTCGTTGCACAAGGGCGTAGCGTTCAGGATGTACTGCTGAGTCGTCCAATGGATTATCGCCGCCCTTTATGCGAAGAAAGCCAGCGCCTTGTTCAAATGCTTTGCTTCCCAGGCGTGGTACCTTCTTAATATCATGACGATTTTTAAAGGGGCCGTGGTCGTTACGATAGGTAAAGATCTTTTCAGCTAATTTGCTACCGATACCCGAGACATAGCTCAACAAGGAAACGCTGGCCGTATTAATGTTTACACCAACCGCATTCACGCAACTTTCAACAACAATATCAAGTGCCGATTTTAGTTTACCCTGGTCTACATCGTGTTGATATTGGCCCACCCCAATGGATTTAGGGTCGATTTTGACCAATTCTGCTAAAGGGTCTGCGAGGCGCCGCCCAATTGATACTGCGCCCCGTACCGTCACATCATAATTTGGAAATTCATCGCGAGCGATTTTCGAAGCCGAATAGATGGATGCGCCTGCCTCATTAACGACAAATACCTCTATATGATTTTTAAAGGCGATACGCTTTACCAAACGTTCTGTTTCTCGCGAAGCGGTACCGTTACCAATGGCAATGGCCTCTATTTTATAAGCATCAACCAGCGAGCTTATCTTTTTTATCGCTTCTTTTGATTTGTTCTGCGGCCCATGCGGATATATGGTCTCATTGTGATTTAGCTCTCCTTGCGCATCCAAGCAGACTATTTTGCAGCCCGTTCGAAATCCGGGGTCGATGGCCAAAATACGTTTTTCACCTAGCGGCGCACCCAATAAAAGTTGTCTTAGGTTTTTTTCAAATACCTGAATGGCCGAATCATCTGCCTTTTCTTTGGCTATTCTTAAAAGTTCGTTCGATAATGATGGAAACAAAAGCCTCTTATAGGCATCTGCAATGGCTAGTTCAATATGTTCAGTACAAGAATTATCAGATTTAATGATGCGACGTTCAATATGGTCTAGGGCACGTTCAGTATCAATCTCTAGTTTGAGTCGAATAAACCCTTCTTTTTCAGCCCTCTGAATGGCCAAAAATCGATGTGAGGGACAATGTTTTAAAGGTTCACTGAAATCAAAATAATCCCTAAACTTTTGGGCCTTGTCATCATCTTTTTTGGCGGCAACTACTTTGGTGATGATAAAGGCGTGGCGTTCCAATTGATTCCTTACGTAGTTTCGGATATCGGTTCGTTCATTGATCCATTCGGCAATAATATGCCTTGCTCCTGCTAACGCATCATCTTGGTTTTCAGCACTTTTGTTCAAATATCTTGTGGCTATAAACGCAATGTTATCAGAACGCTGTGCCATAATGATTTTGGCCAGTGGTTCCAAACCGTTTTTGCGTGCTGTTTCCGCTTTGGTTTTCTTACTTTTTTTAAAAGGAAGGTAGAGGTCTTCGAGAGCGGTAAGGTTTTGGCAGTTTGTAAATTTCGTCTTGAGTTCTTCGGAAAGCAATCCTTGTTCGTCAACGGTTTTGATGATGGCAGTCTTACGTTTTTCCAGCGTTTCGAACGCCTCTTTATATTTTACAATAGCCCCTATCTGAACCTCATCAAGATTACCAGTACGTTCTTTACGATATCTAGAAATAAAAGGGATGGTACAGTCTTCATTTAATAGGGCAACCGTGTTCTCTATGCTTTTTTCTGATAGTTGGGTCTGTTGAACGATATATGAAATTAGAGACATAGTATTCTTGGAAAATGCAAATATAAATTCTCCCTGGTTTGCCACGTAGGTATTGGCACTAGGTTTCATTTTGAATAAGATATAAGGCAGCCCCAGCAGCTTTCGTTCATATGGGTTGGGTACTTCGCTGTCACAGCCTGACACGGGGGCTAACTTATAATATCCCCATTTTGAATGCCACTTTCATCAGGATTTATAAACACCAATTTTCCATTACTGTTCTCGGCCAATAGAATCATGCCCTGACTTTTCACACCGCGTAATTTTCGAGGGGCCAAGTTCGCCAAAACAGTAACCTGTCTTCCGATAAGTTCTTCTGCCGAAAAATGTTGTGCGATACCTGAAACGATGGTTCTTTGGTCAATACCCGTATCCACTTTCATTACCATAAGCTTATCGGTCTTTGGCATTTTTTCAGCTTCTAGAATCGTACCGACCCTTAAGTCCATTTTTGAAAAATCATCATAGGTAATGGTGTCTTTCTGCGGGGGGATTATGGTATTCTCTTCCATGGCGTTATTTTCTTTTTTAGTGGCTTCCAGTTTCTGCAACTGTATTTCTATCTCTTTGTCTTCAATTTTTCGGAAAAGGAGTTCGCTCTGGTTGATTTGATGACCCGAGGGAATGAGCGTTTGCCTTTTTGATATTTCTGACCATAAGGTATCGACTGTGATCGACCTGACCCCTAAGATACTCTTAAGTTTTTCGGAAGTAAACGGTAAAAAAGGCTCACTGAGCACAGCAAGGGCCGAAGCAATCTGTAAGGCAACAAATAGTACTGTTTTGGTGCGCGCCCCATCAGTTTTTATACTTTTCCAAGGTTCTTCATCGGCAAGATATTTATTACCCAATCGCGCCAGGTTCAGTAGCTCTTGACTGGCTTCGCGAAAGCGGTAGCGCTCTAAAGAATCGTTAAGCTTCGACGGAAAGTCTTTCATGGCAGCGATGGTTTCTTCATCAATTGTTTTGAAAGCAGACGGTTCGGGCACGACCCCATTATAATATTTATGGGTCAGCACCGTAACGCGATTGATGAAGTTTCCAATGATGGCGACAAGTTCATTATTGTTACTGGCTTGAAATTCCTTCCAAGTAAAATCGT
>ERZ1740067.1840-NODE-1840-length-13864-cov-7.822797_pt1 | contig 13864 bp, 11 predicted proteins | sample MGYA00581736_ERZ1740067 | MGnify/ENA primary metagenome ERZ1740067 (study PRJEB43018, sample SAMN04849236) | marine metagenome | isolation source: floating plastic debris | place: Pacific Ocean | collected 2008-08-27 | study: EMG produced TPA metagenomics... | reverse complement strand
GTGACCCGTTCGTGTTTGGCCGCGGCGGCGAGGAAGCCCAGACACTGGTTCAACATGGCGTTCCCATCCGCATCATCCCCGGCATCAGCGCCGGCATCGGGGGCTTGGCCTATGCCGGTATTCCGGTGACGCATCGCGATGTGAACCAATCCGTCACTTTTGTCACCGGACATGATCAATCCGGCGCGACACCGTCATCGCTCAACTGGCCGGCAATTGCGCAAGGCAGCCAAGTGTTGGTGATCTACATGGGCATGAAACATGCCGGTCAGATCAGTGCCAAGCTGATCGAAGCGGGCCGTGATCCGCAGGAGCCCTGTGCCGTTGTCTCATCTGCGACGACGGATGATCAACGGATATTGGAAACAACGCTCTCTCGCATGGAGGGGGACATCGACGCACACGGGATGGAGCCCCCTTCCATTCTCTGCATTGGTCGATCCGTTTTGATGCGTCAGGTTCTTGATTGGCAGGCCATGATGGCTGGTGAGGCACCGCGCAACACGGATCCATTGGGGCGTGGGCGTCCGGCGGAAGCATCGTGACCGCGTCAGGGTGTGCAGTGCGCTGACACCCCATCACATTGATTGCAGAACATGAGGGACAAAGCGCAGTGGGCCAGGGCCTGATCATCGCAGCACCATCCTCCGGCGCGGGCAAGACGACCGTCACCCTGGCCCTGCTGCGGCTGCTGTCGCGACAAGGTATTGCCGTGCGCGGGGCCAAATCGGGGCCGGACTACATCGACCCTCGATTTCACGAAGCGGCCTGTGGGCGGCCCTGCTTTAATCTCGATGCTTGGGCCATGGGGCCTGACCGGCTGCGGGATCTCGCGGCTGGAGATGGCACCCTCATCGTCGAAGGCGCCATGGGGCTTTTTGACGGGGCCCCGCCGGATGGCAAAGGCTCCGCCGCAGATCTGGCGAAAGTGTTGAACCTGCCCGTAGTGCTCGTCGTCGATGCCGGTCGCATGGCCGGATCGGTCGCGGCTCTGGTGGAAGGGTTTGCAAACCATGACCCGGCGGTGCGGGTCGCGGGCGTTATCTTCAACAATGTCGGCAGCGACCGCCATGCGCATATCCTGAAACGCGTGATGGCTCAAAGCGCGATTCCCGTGCTGGCATATCTGCTGCGGGATCCATCGCTGGTGCACCCCTCACGGCATCTTGGCCTAATGCAAGCTTTTGAACGGGCGGACTTGGACGCTTTCCTCAACAAAGCCGCTGATGCGTTAGCACAAACCCTGGACCAGACAGCTTTGATGGATCTCTTTGCTTCGCTGCCAGCACCGGCTCATGAGGCAAACATGCCGCCCCCGGCGCAGGTCATTGCGATGGCACAAGACACCGCATTTGCATTTTCATATCCCCATCTTTTGCGGGATTGGCGCGCCGCCGGTGCAGAAATCCACGTGTTTTCGCCCCTTGCGAATGACGCCGTCCCAAAGGCAGATCTCATCTTTCTGCCCGGCGGTTATCCAGAACTGCACGGAGGACGTTTGGCCGCGGCCAATACATTCCTGTCGAGCTTGAGGAAAGCCGCTTTAAACACTGATATATATGGAGAATGTGGCGGCTACATGGTGCTCGGTGACGGCCTAATAGATGCAGAGGGCACACGCCATGCCATGGCGGGCCTCTTGCGCCTGGAGACGTCATTCGAGCGGCGAAAACTACACCTGGGGTATCGCGATGTGACGCCTTTGGGAGGTGTCTTTGCGAGGCCGCTTAAAGCCCATGAGTTTCACTATGCCAGCACGCTGACATCAGACGGTGACGCGCTTTTTACAGCCTGCGACGCGGAAGGCACCGAATTGCCCCCGATGGGGCTGCGCCTTGGGCGCGTGTCCGGCAGTTTCGCGCACGTGATCGATATGGCGTCATAAGCCCTCGCACACCAGGCCATGACACGCTGTTGCAGCGCCTGCGAATGCAGTCTAGCACTTCGGCATGACCGACGCCGCCCTCCCCCAATCCGACTCACGCGCCCGCAGAAATGTCTGGGTGCTGGTGTTGGCGCAGGCCTTTCTAGGCTCGCAAATGGCGATGATTTTCGTCGTGGGTGGGCTTGCCGGGCAATCGCTTGCGTCAAACATCTGCTTTGCCACGCTGCCGATATCGCTGATCGTTATCGGCTCCATGCTGTCGGCCAACCCGCTGAGTTCCATCATGCAGCGCTATGGCCGTCGGACAGGGTTTCTTATTGGCGCCCTCGCCGGTGCCTTGGGCGGCGCAATCGGGGCGTATGGCCTCTATGTGGCATCCTTTCCGATCTATTTGCTGGGATCGCTCATCACGGGGATCTACATGGCCGCGCAGCAATTCTATCGCTTCGCCGCCGCAGATACCGCAAGCGAGGCGTTTCGGCCTAAGGCGATCTCCTATGTGATGGCGGGTGGTTTGGCGAGCGCCGTGATCGGGCCGCAGCTGGTCAAGGTCACGTCAGATGCCATGGTGATCCCCTTCCTGGGCACCTACTACGCGGTGATTGCGCTTAACCTGCTGGGCGCACTCCTGTTTTTCTTCCTCGACATCCCTAAACCACCACCAGCACAAGAAGGCGCGCCGAAAGGCCGGACGCGGATGGAGCTTTTGAAAACACCGCGCATCGCCGTCGCGGTGATCTGTGCCACGGTGTCCTACGCGCTGATGAACCTCGTGATGACATCAACGCCTTTGGCCGTCGTCGGGTGTGGATTTACCACCGGCAATGCCGCGGATGTTGTGACAGGGCACGTTCTGGCGATGTTCGCGCCATCTTTCTTCACCGGTCACCTCATCGTGCGCTTCGGTGTGGAACGCATTGTCGCTGCGGGCTTGATCATTCTCGCCGCCGCCGGGGCCGTGGCCCTGCATGGTGTTGAGCTTGAGAACTTCTTTTTGGCGCTGATTTTATTGGGGCTGGGATGGAATTTCGGATTTATCGGCGCCACGACAATGCTGGCGGCCTCTCACACGGTGGAAGAACGCGGTCGCATGCAAGGCCTCAATGACTTCATCGTCTTCGGCGGCGTGACAGTCGCATCCCTGGCATCGGGCGGGTTGATGAACTGCTCGGGTGGCGATGCGGTGACAGGATGGGCATCCGTCAATCTTGCCATGGCGCCATTCCTTGCTTTGGCAGGCGGGGCAATGATCTGGTTGATGCTGCGCCGCGACACCGCCTGACCTGGTACGTTTTGCAGGGCGTAGGATTTGGGTATTTTCAAAAAGAAAGAAGCCGCAAACCCGCCGCTTCTTTCTTTTCTCCAGCACCCAAGTCCAGAGTTTTCATGTTGCCCACCAACGCTTTGAATAGGAAAGCTCGCCTACCTCAAAGCGCTGGCAGCTTGCTTTCTTCAAAGTCTGGGCCCGGCAGCAATTCCACACCATCCTTGCTCATGCGCACCTCGACACCCGCCGCCAGAAGGGCGGATTTCATCGCATCAACAGGACCGAAGTCTTTGGTCGCCATGGCCGTTGCGCGTATCTCGGTGAACTTGGCAGCAAGCGTGCCGAAATCAAAGTCAGGCGTCCCTGCCCAACCCGGAACCTGATCCCCAAGGAGACCAAGGAAAACCATCGCTGATCGGAGACCGTTTGCATCGCCCTCGCCTGACATCTCATGGCAAATGGCAAGCGCGCCCGGCGTGTTAAGATCATCAGCTAACGCACTGATAACACGCGGGTCCGACGCACTTGTTTCGGCACCTTCCACTTGCGCGTACCACTTGCGTAGCGTCTTTTCAGCGTCAGCGGCCTTTTTGGCCGTCCAATCCATCGGCTTGCGGTAATGCGTTGAGAGAAAGACAAACCGGATCACCTCACCAGGAATGCCTTGGTCAAGCAGGTCGCGGACGGTGAAGAAGTTGCCCAAGGACTTGGACATTTTCTTCCCTTCCACCTGCAGCATCTCGTTGTGCAGCCAGTAATGGGCGAAATCCCCGTCAGGATGGGCGCAACGGCTTTGAGCGATTTCATTTTCATGGTGCGGAAAGATCAGGTCATTGCCGCCACCATGAATATCAAAGCTCTCTCCCAAAAGGGCGTGCGACATGGCCGAGCATTCGATGTGCCAGCCCGGCCGCCCTCGTCCCCAAGGGCTGTCCCACCCTGGAATGTCAGGGGTCGACGGCTTCCAAAGCACGAAATCCATTGGGTTTTTCTTGTAAGGCGCCACTTCCACCCGCGCACCGGCGATCATGTCTTCCACAGAGCGGCCGGAAAGCTTGCCGTAGTTTTCCTTCCAACTGTCGACCGAGAAAAGCACGTGTTTTTCAGCCTCGTAGGCGTGGCCCATTTCGATCAGCGTTTCGATCATCACGATCATTTCGGCGATGTAATGCGTGGCGCGCGGCATTTTATCCGGAACCAACGTGCCAAGCTCCGCCATATCATCAAGAAACCACTGCGTGGTCTGCTCGGTGATGTCTGAGATGTCACGGCCCGTCTCGGCAGCGCGCGCATTGATCTTGTCATCGACATCCGTGAAGTTGCGCGCATAGGTGACGTGATCGTCACCATACACGTGCCGTAGCAGCCGGTTGATCATGTCAAACACAACCACGGGTCGAGCGTTGCCCAGATGCGCCCGATCATAGACGGTCGGTCCGCACACATACATGCGCACGTTGTCCGGGTCGATTGGTTCAAAACGATCTTTGTGTCGTGTTGCAGTGTTATGCAGGAAAATTTCGGTCATGGGCGTCCTCACACGCGCGAAGGAAAAGAAGCGCAGGTCGCTCTGTATTTGAGAAATAAAAGACCGGCCCGCGTGACGATGTCAGCAGGAGAAACAACAGATATGTGCGATCCGTGTGGTCATACGAGTTGAATAAGCACGCGCCCTGCTCAGGTCAAGCCCTCCCACACGCGCAATCTGTTTGACTTCTGCTAGGTTGCTGGGCCATCTGGGGTCAACGGCGCAAATGCGTCTTTTCAAACAGTGGAGAGCGTCATGGACATGTCGCGCAGGATCACCGGTCTGACCGGGGGTGGCTCAGACGGCTGGGATGTGTACTACAAGGCCAATGCCATGACGGAGGCGGGCGAGGATGTCACGCATCTGACCATTGGGGAGCACGACATCAAAACCGATCGCAGCATTCTCGACGCGATGCATGCCGCGACCTTGGCGGGCCATACCGGATATCCCAACCTTCGCGGGCGGCGCAACTTGCGTGAAACCATTGCAAAGCGTGTCACAGACCGCACCGGCGTGCCCACAACACCTGATAATGTGCTGGTCGTGCCGGGCGGACAGGCGGGGCTTTTTGCGACCCATGCCGCCGCCTGCGATGACGGCGATCGCGCGCTCTTCATTGATCCTTACTACGCCACCTACCCCGGCACGATCCGAGGCGTGGGCGCCGTGGCCGTACCAGTCGCAGCGCGGCCTGAAAACGGGTTTATGCCCGATCCGAAAGATCTGGCCTTCGAGGCGTCTAAAGGCGCAGCAAGCCTTCTGATCAACTCGCCGAACAACCCTACCGGGGTTGTGTACACGCGTGAGACGATGAATGGGATCGCCCGCGTGGTCCAGGACCATGACATGTGGCTGATCTCTGATGAGGTTTACGACACCCAAGTCTGGAACGGTGAACACATCAGCGCGCGCACCCTGCCCGAGATGGCAGATCGCACGCTGGTGATTGGATCGATGTCCAAAAGCCATGCCATGACGGGCAGCCGCATCGGCTGGATCATCGGGTCAGAAGAGGCCATCGCGCATATCGGCAATCTGTCGACGCACACGACCTACGGGGTTGCGGGTTTCGTGCAGGAGGCCGCTTTTTATGCCCTAAACAAGGGGGACGCATTCGAGGCCGAGGTCGCCGAGCCCTTTCATCGCCGCCGCGATCTGGTGATGGATATGGTCGAGGGCATGAACGGCATTCGCGCCGCTTCTCCCGACGGCGCGATGTATGTGATGCTGGATCTCAGAGAAACGGGACTGAGCGGAGAAGATTTCGCCCTGCGGCTTTTGGATGAGTATCACGTGGCCGTCATGCCGGGCGAGAGCTTTGGCAAAGCAGCGGCCGGACATGTGAGGGTGGCCCTGACAGTGGATGATGACAACCTTGTCGGGGCTATTGGCAGCATCATTGAGCTGGCCACCGAACTCACGGCGTAAACGCGCCTCAGGAAATGAGCTAGGGCGCGTAAGCTTTTGTGTTCATTTTACTTTACGCGCTCCATAGCTTTGGCCGCCAGAGCGCGGTTGCCATGTTCCTCGGTCATGTCAAACTTCATCCGCGTTACGCGCCACGCACCCTCAATGCGCACCACATCCCAGTGATACATACCCACGGGGCGCCATAGCTCTTCTCCGATCCAATGACGGCCATCGACGAAGGCAGACGCCTCGGCGGTGTTGCCCTCAACCGTGACAGTCACGGGACCAAGCTCATGCCACGTGGCATCGAAACCCGGTACAATCCCGCGCCATGCGTCCATCAGAGCAGATGGTGTCATTGTGGTGGGCTCCCCGCCCCAAAGGGATGTGTAATCAATGACGATCTCCGGGGCGAAGGCGGCTTCTGCCAGATCATAGGCGGCCCGATCCACGGCCAGCGGGATAGAGGACACTAAGGTGCGGATCTGTGCCTCGGTTGGATCCCCGGCGGGCGGCAACGGCTCAGACGCAACGGCCGATGTTGCGAGGGCGGTTGCGACAGCGAGAATTTGCAGGATGCGGTTCATGGATGGGTCCTTTCTGCGTCTTTTACGGTTCACTGGGAGAAGTGCGCGGCCATGGCATCGGCGGCCCGCGTCACATCTTCTGGATTGTCGTAGAAATCAAACTGCGTGACATCCTCAAGCATCTTGAGCGTTGCCTCTCCGGTGAAGCCGGCCAGAAAGTCACGTACCCCTTGGGGGATGGCAGCCGCCTCGGAATGCACAATCGCCAGGGGCTGTGTGAGACGCTCTGCATGATTGGCCGGGTGATAGGTCAGCCAGCCCTCCCAGCCCGCATTGTTCCATTTATTGTCATAGGCCGGCACTGCGCCACGATCTGCCTCAAAGTAATAGCCACCGATTGGCATAAGCACCCCCTCGGCGCCTTCCGGTCCGGCCGCGGGAATGATCTGCCCGCCTTCTGCCTCGGCACTGCGGGAGAGAGAAATCAGCCCGTCCACCCCTTCTGGCCCCCCGTACACCGCCTCGACAAGCGCTGCATTCTGCAGCCACGGCGCGACCAGGCCGATCCGATCCACCTGCGCGTTCCCAGCCACGGCATCGACCATGTAGCCAGCGGACGCGCAGATCCCCAGGCCGTTCAGGCGGGCAGGATCTACCTCTGGCAGCGTGCGCACATAGTCAAAGGCGGCGCGGATGTCAGAGGTCTTGGCCGCCGGGCTTTCGACAAATCGCACGGCCTTTGGCAGATCACCCGATTTGCCCCACCCCCGAAAATCGAAAGTGAACGCCGCAAACCCCCGCTCGACCATTTCGCGGGCATAAACGGAAGGCATCTGCTCTTCCACCGATGTCCAGGCGCCCGTGACAACCACTGTCGGCAAAGCCGATCCGTCATGGCCCTCTGGCAGATACAGCGTGCCCGAGAGCATCGCGCCCTCATTTTCGAACTGCACTGTGCGGGTTTCGACCTGCGCAAACGCGGATGTGGCGGCCATGAGAGCGGCGGCGGTGCTGATTGTGAACTGCGTCATCTTTCGGTCTCCTGTTCAAGAGGTTTGGGCGTGTTGCCCGGATGACGTCAGAGATACGCCAGCCTGCCGCAGAACACTTGAACCAGACCGCTTGAGTTTTGAAAGATCCCGCTTGAGTCGGCTTATGCCCCTCGAAATGCCCGCGGTGTCTGGCCGATAATCTGCTTGAAGCTGCGCGAAAAATGCGCCTGATCTGCAAACCCGCAGGCCAAGGCGATCTCACCTAAGGGCGTAGACTTGTCCGCCATCATGTCGACCGCCTGTTCGATCCGGTAAGCCAGTACATACTGCATCGGCGTCTCACCCAGCGTTTCCTTGAACACGCGCCCAAAATGCGACGGGCTCATCGCGACCTCACGGGCAAGATCATCAACGGTGATTGTCTGATCGAGATTGGCGCGAATGTAGGCCAGCACGCGGTGAAAATGATCTGATGTGAACCGCGCCGACAGGGCCAGCTCTTCCGCGCGCTGTTTGCCGTATTTCTGCAAGAGCTTGACCAGAAAGACCCGGCTCATCGCTTCAAACATCACACCAGAGGACAGATCATCGCTGTCCAAAGCATCGCGCAGCATGACCCCGGCCTGACACAGATCCGGATCCGTGAATTGCGGCAGATCCACCAGCTGTTGACGGTCGAGGATCAGCCCAAGTTCGCGTTGTGCGAAAGCCGCGACCTTTTGCGGATCAAGAGTAACCACGATGACGTCCGATTTCGCAAACCAACGCCATCCTGACCGCATCCCGGCAGGTGTCACTATAATCTCGTGCAAATGGTACGTGAAATCGCGCAGCTCTCCATCCCGCCAGTTTTGCACGCGGTGCGGGGTTGGATTGAGGTTGAGCAAAACGTGGTGTTCCGCAAAGACCTCCTCTGGCATGGTATCCGGGTCCGCCTGAAAGTACCGCAGTGACATCAGCGATGCGGCGGACACATGGGCCATGGCCTCACTGTTGATGAGGGGCAAGGACGGGTAGATATCTGCGTAGCGACGGGGCATCAGATCATAGCTGTTATCGTCCGCCATATAGGAATGAAAGTCGCATCTGACCACAGCGCCAAACAGAGGATTCTCCGCCGTCGCGATTAAGACAGCCAAATCACACGAATCAGATATAGTGCTCTGGCTACAAGGGAGTATGCGATGACAGCCACATGCAAGATCGCATTGATTATCTACACGATCGGCGCCGTGCGCGGTCGTGCAGCGCGGGGGCGTCCCTGAGATCTGTGTTTCAACTTTGAAATTCAATCTCATCTGAAGGACACACCGTATGAACAAACCCATGACCCGTCGTTCCGGAGGCCGCGCTGCGCGTCGCGCAAGCCGTGCAGCACCGACGCCTGAGGCACTACGCTCCATACGCCCCGGTATGGAATCCACAGCTTTGAACATCCTCTCAAAGGACGATATAGAGCGCATTCATCAAACTGCTTTGCAGCTTCTTGAAGAAGTGGGCCTTGCTGATGCGCCGCCCACGGGCGTTGAATACTTGGTCGGCGCAGGTGCGACGCTAGGGGACGATGGCCGCATTCGCATTCCCCGCGAAGTGGTTGAGGCCGCACTTAAGACGGCAAACCGGTCTGTCACGCTGCCAAGCAGAGACGGCAAGATGGATCTCGACCTCTCAGGCAGCCGGGTGCACTACGGCACGGCTGGCGCGGCCGTGAATATGGTAGATGTCGACGGCCGCAACTACCGCGACAGCACGCTGCAAGATCTGCACGATGCCGCGCGGATTTGCGATGTTCTGGACAACATCCATTTCTGCCAACGCCCTATGGTGGCGCGTGATATCCTCGACAACAAAGAAATGGATCTCAACACGATCTACGCCTGCACATCTGGGACAACCAAGCATATCGGGACGTCGTTTTCAGACCCTGAGTTCGTCGACGATGCCTTGAAAATGCTGCGCATGATCGCGGGGGGTGAAGACGAATGGCGCGCCCGGCCTTTCATGAGCAACTCCAATTGCTTCGTTGTACCTCCCATGAAATTCGCGACCGAGTCCTGCGAGGTTATGGAGAAATGCATCAAAGGCGGCATGCCTGTCCTGCTGCTGTCTGCGGGCATGGCGGGTGCGACGACGCCCTCGACCATCGCGGGCGCCATCGCACAGGCGACCGCCGAATGTCTGGGCGGCCTTGTCTATGTCAATGCGATTGCGCCAGGCCATCCGGCGGTCTTCGGCACGTGGCCCTTCGGCCTTGATCTGCGCACCGGGGCTATGACAGGCGGCTCGGGAGAACAGGCATTGCTCAGCGCTGGCTGCGCGCAAATGCACCGCTATTACGGCCTGCCCGGCGGAGCCGTCGGCGGCATCACAGATGCCAAACTGCCCGACATGCAGGCCGGGTGGGAGCAGATGTGCTCCAACGTGATGGCGGGGCTTTCGGGGCTCAACATGGTCTATGAGGCTGCTGGCATGCACGCGTCCCTGCTGGGCTTCTGCCACGAGTCGCTGATCCTGGGCGACGATCTCATCGGTCACGCGCAGCGTTGCGTCCGCGGCATTGAGGTCACCGAGGAAACGCTGGCCATAGATCAGGTGAAGCAGGTCTGTTTGGGCGGTCCTGGCCACTATCTGGGCACCGATCAAACGCTGGCGCGGATGGAAAGCGATTACGTCTATCCCACGACGGGAGAGCGGATGTCGCCCAAGGAGTGGGTCGAGAAGGGCAAACCGGATCTCAATAAAGCCGCCATCGCGCGCAAAGAAGAGATCCTCGCCACGCGCTCTGCAGCAAGGTTTGATCCAGAGCTAGATCAGGCCCTCCGCGCGGAATTCTCCATCCACCTCCCCGCCTGACGCGAGACCCGACCGGAGGGAGGGGCGAGCTGCCCCTACGGCCCAAGCCGCGCCAACATCTCCCCGGTCGGCACATCTGCACTCGCTCCGGCCATCCGCCCGCGTGCGCGCCGCAGACGGGTGGCCACATACGCCTCTGACACCGGGCTAGGAGCATGCTGCAAAAGCGTCGCTCCAGTAAGAAGCGTTGCAAGGCTCTCGGCAAACCATCGCGCCTCACGCTCATCCGGTAGCTTCGGGAACCGCGCCATATGCTCGGTCAAAGCCTGATCAAATCCCCGATCCTGCCCAGCCACTTTGGCAAACTCAGCCGCCAGCACTTCCCCGGCCTCGGGCGACGCGCGCAGCGTCCGCAGGATATCGAGGCAGATCACATTGCCAGACCCTTCCCAGATGCCATTGAGCGGGGCTTCCCGGTAGAGCATTGGCAGGGGCGTATCCTCGACATACCCCATACCGCCGAGGCACTCCATCGCCTCGACAACCACGCCCGGGCACAGCTTGTTGCTGAGATACTTTGCCAAAGCGACACTGATGCGCGCAAAGGCGCGCTCCTCCAGCCTTTTGCTGTCAAAACTGCACGCCACGCGAAGGCCGAGGGCCAGCGCGCCCTCCCAATCGAGCGCCAGATCCGCTAGCACGGTCTGCATCAGCGGCTGATCGGCCAAACGCTTCTGAAATGTCGTGCGGTGCTGGGCCCAATACCACGCTTCGCGCAAGGCCGCGCGCATCAAGCCTGCGGGCGCCATGGCCGTATCAAGCCGCGTGTGATGCACCATCTCAATGATCGTGCGCACCCCCTCCCCTTCGTCTCCCACGCGCCACGCAAACGCGCCGACATATTCGATCTCAGATGATGCGTTCGACCGATTGCCAAGCTTGTCCTTCAGGCGCTGAACCTGGATCCCGTTGCGACCCTCCTCGAGCCAGCGCGGCACTAAAAAACATGTCAATCCTCCCCGTGCCTGCGCCAGGGTCAAAAACCCATCTGACATGGGCGCCGAACAAAACCACTTGTGCCCGTAAAGCCGATACGCATCGCCCTCCGCGACCGCACGCGTCGTATTGGCCCGCACGTCCGAGCCACCCTGCTTTTCCGTCATGGCCATGCCAATCGTCGCGCTGGTCTTTGCAGACAAGGGTTTTGCCGCCCCGTCATACATGCGCGCTGTCAGCTTGGGCACCCAGGCGTCAAAGAGCGCAGGCGCGGCCTTGAGTGCAGGCACCGCCGCATAGGTCATCGTCATTGGACAGCACGTGCCCGGCTCTACCTGGCTTGCAAGATACACCATCGCGGCATGGGTCGCATGCCCGCCCTGACGGCCTTCCCAAGGAATGGCCGCGTATCCTGCGCCCAGCCCTGTTTGCAAAAAACGATGATAGGCCGGATGAAACCGCACCTCATCCAACCGTCGCCCTCCGGCGTCAAAACAGACAAGTTCCGGGGGATGACGGTTGGCCTCTTTGCCCGCATGACGCATCTCCTCTCGGCCCAGATCAGCCCCGAACCCGCCAAGATGCGCCGGATCGGCACCGAACGCGGGCACATAGGCCTGCAACGCTGGGTCATCTGCAAAAAGATCAATGTCCCCGCGGGCATCAGGTTGGTTTTCTACGCTGTGCGTCGGCAAATCCATGCGCGGCGGAAGATGTGGCATCAATGCGGCTCCTTTGCTGCAAACTTACCGCGCAACCAATTGATTGCAAAAGGGGGATTCACAAATCGAATCACCTGTGCAATTCTATAAAAGATCGTCCGGTAAGAGACGGCACAATGAGGCGGATGAACCCAAGATGAACAGCAACAATCGACCCGGTCTGGGTGCAGCTCTATTTGTCCTGATCGCGTTTCTCGTCGGCGGCTATTTCACGTTTGCGGCGGTTCAGGGCGACTACGGCCTCTTTCAACGTGCAGAGATCGAAGCCCAAGAAGACGTGCTCGCCGCCCGTCTGGCCGTTCTTCAGGCGCAAGTTGATGAGATGGAAAACCTGACCAAACGCTTGTCTGACACCTATCTCGACCTCGACTTGCTGGATCAGCAAGCGCGCGATCTGCTCGGTATGATCCGGGCAGATGAAATCGTCATCCGCTAAAAGCTCCAAGGCCCCGACGGCCGCAGACCTCTACAGCAGAACTTTCGCCAATATCACCATCGCGACCGCATAGACCAAAAGCCCGCCCCCTATGAGGAGGGCGTAGAACGTCCGCCGCGACTCCCGCAGGGCCAGTTCCTTGGTTTGCGACAAGAGCACCGGCCAGGCATAGGCGATGAGGTCTGTCTGGGTAAGAATAGCCAGCAGCCGGTCATCATCGCCAACCACCGGGATCCGGCGGAATCGCTTCTGGCTCATGGTTTTCATCCAGGTTTCGATCTCGTCGTCTTCACGCGCCACCGACGGATCACGCGTCATGATGTCGGCAACCTTCATGCCCTCGGCAGACTTCCCGGCCCCCACGATGCGCTTTACAACGTCTCGTTCGGTCAGAATGCCTGTCACTTTGTTGTCGCCGTCCACCACGATCATCGCGCCATAATTCCGTTCCGCCATGATGGTCACGGCATCTGAGACCATCTGATCTTCGGTCACAGTGGAGGGTGGAGCTTTGGGTTGGGCGGCAAGCCGGTCTTTGATCAGCATGGCTGGACCTCCTTGGGTCTTTGCTGGCATCTGGACACGTTTTGACCAACAGTCTTGCCACAAAACCCAGTTTCTGTCGAATATCACGGTTAGACATGCACCCAAAATTCCCTCTCGCCAGCGCCCCTCAAACTGTGATACAAATTAGTTTAACGTTAAACTATATATCTGGCGGAGGAGAACGCCGCGCATGGCCACCCGAAAAAAGACCGCAAAACCAAATGTTTCGGCCGATGAGCTGACAGCATTTTACAAAGACATGTTGCTGATCCGGCGATTCGAAGAAAAGGCCGGGCAACTTTACGGGATGGGCCTCATCGGCGGCTTCTGCCACCTCTACATCGGTCAAGAGGCCGTTGTTGTCGGCCTGGAAGCCGCAGCCGAGGAAGGCGACAAGCGCGTCACCACTTACCGCGATCACGGCCACATGCTGGCCTGCGGGATGGAACCCGGCGGTGTCATGGCCGAATTGACTGGGCGCGAAGGCGGCCTTTCCGGAGGCAAGGGTGGCTCCATGCACATGTTCAGCACGGAGAAGCACTTCTACGGCGGCCACGGCATCGTTGGCGCAAATGTGCCTCTTGGTGCGGGTCTCGCCTTTGCAGATAAGTATCTCGACAATGGCCGGGTGACCTTCACATATTTCGGTGATGGCGCGGCAAACCAGGGCCAGGTCTACGAGACCTTCAACATGGCTGCCCTATGGCATCTTCCAGTAATTTTCGTCATCGAAAACAACCAGTACGCTATGGGCACGTC
>ERZ1740067.1838-NODE-1838-length-13877-cov-7.071553_pt1 | contig 13877 bp, 8 predicted proteins | sample MGYA00581736_ERZ1740067 | MGnify/ENA primary metagenome ERZ1740067 (study PRJEB43018, sample SAMN04849236) | marine metagenome | isolation source: floating plastic debris | place: Pacific Ocean | collected 2008-08-27 | study: EMG produced TPA metagenomics... | reverse complement strand
GCAACTCGACGTGCAAAGTAAGAATGCATCCTTACTCTGCTATATCCAAATCTGACCAAGTACTTTGCCAGTCGTCAAACCAAACAAGCCTGAAAGCTGTCTGCTAAGTTCATCTGATCCAGATTGCGACCGATAAAAACCAGCTCATTTTTGCGAGGTTCATCCGGCTTCCAGGGGCGATCTTGGCAACCTTCGAACATCATATGAACGCCCTGAAAGACAAAGCGACTGTCTTCTCCGGCAATGTTGAGAATGCCCTTCATGCGAAAAATATCGTGCCCCTGCTCGGCCATCAGTTCAGTGAACCAGACGCTGAGCTTGGCTTCATCTAATGACCCCGACTCAACTAGCGTCATCGAGCCAACCGTTTTATCATGCTTGGGGGATACGCCATCCAACAGCTCCGGATTGACTTGCAGCGCATTATTGACATCAAAGGCTTTGAGCTCAAGCAAGGCATCCATTTCTATTTGTGCGTCGCGGGTGCGATGGATGCTCGCGATCGCATTCATCTCCCGAACCCGCTGTTCCAAGGGTTCTAACTCTGCTGCCGTCACCAGATCAGTCTTATTCAGCAAAATGACATCGGCAAAGGCAATTTGCTCGATCACCTCATCCGCTTCCCAGTGCTGCTGAATATGGAGAGCATCCACTACGGTCACCACAGCATCCAACTGGGCTTTTTCTCGGACCTCCTCATCCATAAAAAAGGTTTGAATGACTGGGGCCGGATCTGCCAGCCCCGTCGTTTCAATCAGCAAATGATCAAACTTGTCACGCCGCCTCATCAGTTTGCTAACAACACGAATGAGGTCTCCGCGCACATTGCAGCAGAGGCAGCCGTTGTTCATCTCGTAGATCTCTTCATCTGTCTCCACGACTAACTTGTTATCAATGCCGACCTTGCCAAACTCATTGACAATCACCGCCACCTTCTTGCCATGTTCATGGGTCAAGATGTGATTCAACAGCGTCGTTTTCCCAGCACCCAGGTATCCTGTCAATACCGTTACGGGAACAGTTGTGCGTTCGGCAGTAGTAACCATGAACAACTCCTTTAATACTCAAAGGATGGAATGACAATCGTTATCATATTCAGTTGAGTCCGTTAGCGCAATATTCTTCAAGTTTCACAATCAAGCTTTGGATTGCCCCTAACTGCAGGGAACAACGCCACTGACTAATGCTATACAGCAATACCAGCAGAAAACAGGCGAACAGCATCCGTGTTCAGAAAACCAATCAAAAGCTAAAGAATGACGAATAGTGCCTAGAAAGAAGCCTACTAAAGGAGGTTCTTACGATAGGATGTATCGACAATGATAATCGTTATCAAAACTGTTAAAGTCTGAAGCCATGAATAAATCACTAAGTCTCCTGTCAAAATTAACTGCCCTGTCACTTGTGCTGGGTGCGGTGAGCTGCACTCAGCCCGAGAGCACTCAGTCTTCGGCTGATGGCAGCAATCAATCGCAGGCTGAAGCGCCCGCTGAAGGCGGGGCTCAGGTGGTTGCTAGCTATAGCGTGCTTTGCGACATCACTGAGCAAATTGCTGGTACAACCGTAGACGTGGCCTGTCTAATTGATGCCGGTCAAGACCCTCATGGCTATAGCGCCACCCCAGCAGATCGTCGAACCATTGAAGAAGCTGACCTAGTTTTATACGGTGGCTATAATTTTGAGCCTGGCATTATTGAAATGGTTGAGGCGACTGATACCCCTTCTCCCAAGATCGCCGTATCAGAAGTGGCTGTGCCCTCTCCACTATTGGGCGAAGCCCATGACCACGGCGCTCATGGTCACGACGAGGAACACTCAAAAGAAGAGCTCCACGCGGAGGGTGAAGCACACTCAGAAGAAGAGCACCACGACCATGATCACGGTGAGGAGCACGCAGAAGAAGATCACCACGACCACGGCGAAGCCCATGCAGACGGCGAAGCCCATGCAGACGGCGAAGCCCATGCAGACGAGGAATTGGAGCCAGATCCACACGTTTGGCACGATGCGGAAAATGGGATAGCCATGGTAGAAACCGTGAAAACTCAGCTCAGTGAGCTCTCCCCAGAAAATGCTGAGCTGTATGAAGCTAACGCCGCAGCCCTGATCGCTCAGATAGAGCAGCTGGATACCTGGATTCAAACCCAGATAGATACTATCCCCGCTGATAGCCGCACGCTGATCAGCACCCATGACGCGCTGGGTTACTATGCCGATGCTTACGGCATTGAACTTGAGCCCGTACTCGACAGCTTTAGCACCGAGGCGCGGCCTTCAGCAGCAAACATCAAAGCGCTGACAGAAGTCGTCGAAGCAAAAAGCGTACCCAGCATTTTTGCAGAATCCACCAGCAATCCGGACTTAGTTGAAACGGTCTCTAGAGAAACTGATATTGCAGTTTCAGAAGACCCAATCTACGCCGATGGTTTAGGCGGCGCTGAAACAGCCGCAGCGACCTATCAGGGAATGCTTGTGACAAATACTTGCAATATCGTAAGTGGATTAGGCGGCACCTGCGATCAGGCCGCTGCCCAAGATCTGTTGCCCGTTCAGTAGATCACTATTGATGCTGTATTCCTGAGGGCGACATAAAAGCTCGAATGCCTTCCAGGGAAAAGTCGAAAGGAATAGATTAACGAGAATCGTAGAAAAAAGGCTGGCCTTCAGGGTCGGCTTTTTTTCGTTACGGTGATAGAAATTATTCGTGTGGTCAGATACGAAGCGTCATCAGCCCACGACAAAATTACGAGTGTCAATTATTACTGAATGATCGTAGGTGAGATTCAGCCGCTGGTAAAAAACTCACCACCTGTGCCTAAGTTTTCTTACCCCAAGGATAGGGCAAGTATTAGAAATGATGAGCCGCAGATCAGCAGCCAGAGATTGGTTGTTATGAGCGGGTCATCTTACACAGAAAAAACAGCCCGACTTTAAGTCTGAAAATTGGTAAGTACTCAAGCTGTTGTTTACAGCCAGTCACTTTTGGGAGCAAGGCAATGTGGACGTATGAGGGATAGCACTGCGACTGAACTATTATCTCTAACAGTCTATCGAAAACCGATTTCCCAAGGCTTGAAATCAAGAAATGCCACAGGAAATATATTTTTATTCTCGGCGCTTCTGTCGTCTCCGATACTTCTCCCTAGGTGCTTAATAAGGGCTTATCGCACTCTTAACCTTTCAACTTAAGAATCATATAAAAATGAGTTGAAACAAGTTTGGGAATACAGGGAAATCTAAATATCAAAGTCTTTCATCTGAATATCAAGGTCTTGTATAGCAAGCGTACGGATGCATTCGTATGCTTGCGCGCCAATTAGACCCCAGGAATAAACGGTTTCAGAGCTCACTAATGTAGTGAGCTAAGTGGCCAAAGCTATAGGAGAGATTGTTGTAAGGAAGACATCTGTCCTGCGACAGATTGTTGTGCTTTCTGATTGAAAATTGTTCAAATCAAAGTGACTTAGGAGACCGTTCACTCACATGCCTAGTAACGTAATTTTTATTCATCCAGACGGTGCCGATCCGTCCCATTTCGCCGCCGCTCGGTTTGAGTCGGTAGGTCCCGACGGAAGGCTCAACTGGGACGAAGCGCCTAAAACAGGTGTTTATCTTGGGCACCTCGACGATCAGGTTGTTGCCACCTCTAATGCTGGTGCGGTTGTTCACGCCTATGGTATTAAGGCGGTTGCCCCTAGCTATGGTTTCAACGAGAATGGTGAAGAATACAAGTCTTTAGCATCTCTACAAGGCAAGAATATAGAAGGATCTGCCGAGGATGCAACAATTTTGGAAGAGGCGATCGCAGCCGGACGCCCCACCGCTGTTATTAACTCTGGCTTTATTGCTGAGCCGGGCACAGGTGTATTTTTGGCCGATGCTGAGAGTCGACGTGATCGCGAAGGCATCACCGCTCAGATTGTTGAATCTGGCGTGAGCGTCATTATGGGCGCAGGCGAAATCGACTACCTGCCCGTCGGCACCATTGGTCGCTTTGGTGAGGAAGGCAGTCGCGAAGACGGTCGCAACCTGGTTGAAGAATCCCAGGCCATGGGCTACACCGTGGTGTACACCCGCGAAGAGCTAGAAAACCTCTCCTCAGATACTGAAAAGGTCCTCGGAATCTTCGCTGCAGATGACACTTACAACGATGTACCCGAAGGTGCACTGGTTGAAAACGGCTTTGTTGACGAAAACGGTGAGCTGATCACCTACGGTCAGCCGGGCACCAACCCTAACCCGCCCACCGTGGCCGAAATGCTAGACGCCACGCTGAAGCTAGACACCTTCTCTGCCGAAGACGCTGGTTTCATGATCGTTCTAGAAGAAGAGGGCACCGATAACTTTGGCAACAACAACAATGCCCGCGGCACCATTGACGCGACCCTTCGGGCTGATGAGGCCATTGGCGTCGCCAGAGACTTTATCGATAATGTTAATGCCAACACCTTTGTAATCACTGCAGCTGACAGTGCGGGTGGCAGCTTAGAAATTGACGATGTCTCTGGTGAAACGGTTGGAACAACGGTTGCCCAAGCCAGACTCGATGAGAATGGCGAGCGTACCGGCGATGAGATTCCCTACGACGGTACCACTAGCAGCGACACGGCTCCCTTCGTGGCCAAACCCGATGCTAACGGCGACGTGTTTGAATACGGCGTTCTCTGGGCAGGTTTGCCCGACTTTGCGGGCAGCATTGTCTCCAAAGCATACGGTGAAGGTGCAGAGCGCTTGCCTGCGACGCTAGACAACACAGCGATTTATCGCTTGATGTACGAAAGTCTCTTCGACGTTAGCCTAGAAGCCCCTGAAGGTGTACCCGACGACCTCAATGCGCGTCAAGCACCTGAGGCAACAGCTGATACCGGCAACGTTATCTTTATCCACCCAGACGGTGCGAGCCCCTCTCACTACGCAGCGGCTCGATTTGCCTCTGTGGGCACAGACGGTCGCCTCAACTGGGACCAAATGAGTGATGCAGGCGTTTACCTGGGCCACATCGACGACCGTTTAGTCGCGACTTCCAACGCAGGTGCGGTTGTTCACGCTTATGGTGTGAAACCCTTTGCAGGCAGCTACGGCTTCGACGCGCCAGTGGATGAGGGTGGCGAAGAGATCGTTTCGCTCTCTGGTTTGCCCAAAACCATCATGCAGGAAGCGCAGGATGCAGGTAAAGCCATCGGCGTGATTAACTCTGGCTTCATCGCTGAACCTGGAACCGGCGTTTTCCTCGCAGATGTCGATAGCCGAAGAGATACCGAAGCGATTACGGCTGAGATTCTTGACTCAGGTGCCGATGTCATCCTGGGTGCAGGCGAGACTGACTACCTTCCTATTGGGACGATTGGCCGTTTCGGTGAAGAAGGCACTCGCGAAGATGGTCGTAACCTGATTGAAGAAGCTGAGGCTGCGGGCTATACGGTTGTCTTCACTCGCGATGAGCTGATGGCGGTAGATACTACAACAACCGATCGTTTGCTGGGTATCTTCGCTGCAGAAGACACCTACAACGACACCTTTGAAGACAACCTACGGGCAGAAGGTCTCGTTGATGAAAACGGTGACTTGCTCCTCTACGGACAGCCTCCTCTTAATCCTAATCCACCTACGGTGGCTGAGATGATGGAAGTGGCGCTGCCAATTCTAGACAGCGACCCAGACGGATTTATGCTGGTGCTAGAAGAAGAGGCCACCGACAACTTCGGCAACAACAATAACGCATCAGGTGTCATCGAAGCTGCGCTACGTGCTGATGAAGCGATTGGTCTGGCGCTAGACTTTGTTGACAATGTCGATCCCAACACGCTGGTACTCACAGCCGCCGACTCTGATGCAGGTGGTCTAGAAGTCGATGACACTCCCATCGGCGAAAGCGCCTTTGGACTCACGCCACCGGAATCTGACTTCACTATTCGGACTCAGGCCCAAACCCGGCCATTTGGCTCTGAAGCAGACGGTCTCTTGGTTGAGCTTGACGATATAGACGGCAGCAACAACGGCAACTTTGAGCCGTTTGTGACCGGTGCGCCTGACGCTGACGGCGATGTCTTTGACTTTGGCGTCGCCTGGGCAAGCTTAACTGATGTGAACGGTGGCATCGTATCTAAGGCTTACGGCCTTAATGCAAGCGATTTACCTGCAACCGCAGACAACACCGATATGTATCGCCTGATGTACCAGACGCTGTTTGGTGCGGCACCTGAAGACGTTGCCCCCACGCGTATATTGGGGACTGATCGCGCCGACAACATTGTGGGTACAGATGCTGATGAGATTATCTTTGGTGGAGCTGTTCGCGATCGCATCGACGGTGGCGGCGGCAATGACCAAATCTTTGGTGACGCTGGTCGAGACGTGCTCACGGGTGGCGACGGTGACGACCTACTTAACGGAGGTAGCCTAAACAACCTCTTGACGGGCGGCAGCGGTAGCGATACCTTCGTCCTCGAAGTAGGCGGAGACTCCCGAGTCTTGGACTTCACGGTAGGCGAAGACCTGATTGGCTTAACAGACGGTATTTCCTTCGGTCAGCTTTCGATTGAAAAGCGCGGACAGAATGCATTGATTTCTGTTAACGATGAGATTGCTCTGCGTGTGATGAACACCAGCGTTGAGGCGTTGACTGAAGGTGTGTTTGTCGCCGTTTAGAGCGTTACGAGACAAACACTAGAAGTCTGCAAGAAAGTAAATAAAGCAGTGAGGTTAGCTTACGAGCTGATGTCACTGCTTTTCTTTGTTTTTTATTACTGTTTGTTTCTGTTACTCGTCTATTAAAGTCCTCTTAACGACTTAAATGAATATGTGAGAAATAATTGCGGGGGGTGAAGAAGAAACAGTTTAACAGTAGGTATGTCTATGCTGCGCGTTAACCCTTATTTACAACAGCCGTCTAGTGATGGCATGTACATCACTTGGTTTACAGAAGAGAATATTCCAGGCGAATTATCGATTACGGGGCCAGGACTGGATAGCCCTTTAACTTTTACGACGACCCCTACCTTTGAATCAGCACTTAGCTACACGAATGCCGAGCTGAATCAGGAGATTGATGGTCTAGAACAAGGCTCTTGGCTGCTGGGCGATGAAAACTATAAGCACACTGTAGATTTAAGCGGTCTTTCACCCGATAGTACCTATGAGTATTCGGTAACTGTTGGCGAGACTACGTTTGAATCTAGCTTTGACACCGCGCCGACCGCTGAAGACTGGGACGCCATTCGCTTTGTTGTATTTTCAGACAGTGAAACCGAACCCAGAGGCCGAGTCAATCGCCGTGACTGGCAGCAAGGTGCTTTGGAAGAAGGCTCTTTAGAGCGCCCCAATACGGAAGATAGCCCGTGGGCAGAAACGATCGGTGTGAGCGGTGATCGCCTTGACTATCCTTTGACAGAAAATGTCGGCTATAGCAACAACCTGGAAATTATCAACAGCCGAAATCCCGACTTTCTAGTGATGCCAGGGGATCTCATTCAAGGGGGCGGCTATCAACCGGCCTGGGATGAGTTTTTTCGTCATAACGCAGGTGAGTTTGACAGCGGCCTCTCTGAGTATGCGCTTCTGCCAGCTCTAGGTAACTGGGAAAACTTTGGCGCGCTCAACGGCGGCTATGGTATCGACGAAGACGGACGCTATGGTCCTTTATTTGGCCGTGAAAAGTATCACACCTACTTCGATGCGCCCAGCAATGACACTCCCGAACATCAAGATAACTATTACCGTACTGATTATGGCCCTGTTACGATTCTTACGTTAGATAGCTCCAACGGCGAACCCGACGATAGCCGAGACAACTATGGTGGAGAAGGCCAACCGCCCCAAATCAGCGGTCGTGAGTTTACCGGGCCTGGCACAGATACCCAGGAGAACATCACGCGTGAGCAGTATGAAGCTGAAGGGGGAACAGATCTTGCCGATTTCAACCCAGGAAGTCCTCAGTGGAATTGGGTGATCGAGCAATTAAAGTCGGCTCAGGCGGAGGGCCAACATGTTTTTGTGCAGTTCCACCACGCACCTTACTCTAGCGGCACTCACGGCTTGCCGATGAATCATGAAGATTCTTCGGGTCAGGGGGGAACGCCAATGCGTCAGTATCAACCGCTGTTCGAAGAGTATGGTGTCGTCGCGGTGTTCTCTGGCCACAGCGAGATGTTCGAGCGTAGCTTCGTCGATGAAGATAATGACGGCGAAGGGGTTTACTACTACGATGTGGGCGTTGCTGGCGATGGCATGCGCGGACAGCGCACTGATGAAGAAGGAAATCTCCTCGGCTACAACCCATTTAGCCAACTACGATGTGGGCGTTGCTGGCGATGGCATGCGCGGACAGCGCACTGATGAAGAAGGAAATCTCCTCGGCTACAACCCATTTAGCCAGTGGACTGCCGACCAAAGTGAACCAGAACTGTGGCAGGAAGTTGACGGTGTTCTGCAAAATGTAGCAGGCGGCAAACACTACGGTCACCTAGAAGTTAACTTAGAGAATCTGGGTGAAGAGGACGGTACTCGCATTACCTTTACACCTGTTTATAGTTTTCCTGTTCTCGATGCCAACTATGACCTTGTCGATACAGAGCGACGAGTTTATGGAGACGAAATCGTAATTGATGTCGCAGCTCGCACCGATGCGAATGAGATCTTTGGTACTGCCCGTGCCGACAATATTGTGGGTACGGATGGTGACGACATTATCTTTGGGGGTGCTGTTCGCGACATCATTGACGGCGGCGCAGGTAATGACCAGATCTTTGGAGAAAAGGGTAGAGATGTCCTCACGGGGGGTGACGGTGATGACCTACTGAACGGGGGTAGCCTAAACAATCTCTTAACGGGCGGCAGCGGTAGCGATACCTTCGTCCTCGAAGTAGGCGGCGATTCTCGGATTTTGGATTTCACCCTAGGCGAAGATTTCATCGGCTTGACGGACGGTATTTCCTTCGGTCAGCTCTCTATCGAAAAGCGTGGACAAAATGCATTGATTTTTGTTAACGATGAGATTGCCCTGCGCGTGATGAACACTAGCGTTGAGGCATTGACTGAGTCTGTGTTTGCAGCTGTTTAGATTTCATGTTCAAGAGGATAGCATCTTAATCGTCTATTCTCTTGAACCTTTTTAACAGCGGCTGTTTTCTTAAAGACATAGCATTGCCCAAGGATTAGTCGTGGCACGTCATCTTTGGGCCTTTTCTGTGCTTATTTTTCTCCAAGATTATGGCAGACATTGAACCTGTGGCACTCTATCAACTTATGGCTATTCTGGGCTTACGGCTATATGACCACGACATCCATATATCTGAGGAATCATTCCCATCGGTTAAGCCCTTTTTTAATTTTCACTAAGGATGGAATGACGATTTCCTGTATGCAAATATCGCATCTAAGGCTAGGCAAACGTTCTAATTTGTCACTTCGGTAGAGATTGTGCTTAAGATAATGCATCTACAGCTTTGGTCACTTAGCTTACGGCATACGCTGTTGCTATAACCATTATGTTTAGCGGGCTAAGTGACGAGCAAAGGTCGGATCGCATTCGACCTTTGCTATAAGTGAACGATTCCATCTAGATTTACTGCCGTTATCCGAAAGTTATGACAATACCTCCCACATCTGACCTTGAGCGTGGATCACGTTTTCAGTTCAATCGCCAGCTGTGGCAACGTTTCATTACCATCGCCCAGCCCTATTTTTTCCCAATTGGGCATCGTCTTACGAGGGTGTATTTGGGTCTGTTGCTGCTGCTGCTAATCGCTGTCGTCGCCCTTGCCTTTTGGCTGACAGTGGGTCTTACCTTCGCTGGGAAAGCTATCTTTCCTGCCTTTTTTGCCAATGTAGCTGCTCAGCTAGTTGAGCGTGTGACTGCGCTACTAAATTCTTGGGCACCTTACGGGGCGACCGCAGCGCTGGTTGGCATTGGTTTGATTGTTTACCGACTGAGAAGACTACTCAGAGGGAAAGTCATTCAATGGAGCTTACTGGGGTTACTTCTGTTACTTTCTTTTACTGTAAATGGTATTAATGTCTCGATTAGTTACGTTTTTCGGTTCGTCGATACCGCGCTAAATCAGCGAGAGGCCGACACCTTTTGGCAGTTTTTGTTCGTCTATGCTGGGATCATTATAGGCGCCATACCACTGTTGGTATTGTATCGCTATGTCAGACTAAAGCTGGCTTTACGCTGGCGTAAATGGCTGACCGAGCATTTTTTAGAGCGCTACTTTGCAAACCGTTCTTATTATGAACTGGACTCTAACTCAGCAAATACAGAAATTGACAATCCTGACCAGCGAATTACCCAAGACATCAAATCTTTTACAGAAGTAACGCTGTCATTCTTGCTGGATATTTTGGATTCTGTCTTGACGTTGATTTCATTTACCGCGATCCTCTACACCATTTCTAAAACGTTGACGGTAGGGCTACTTGTCTATGCAGCGTTTGGCACGCTGGTAGCCGTGGTTGCAGGACGCAAGTTGATCAAAATCAACTACGACCAACTCCGATTGGAAGCCAATTTTCGCTATGGGATGGTGCATGTCCGAGATAATGCCGAATCGATTGCCTTTTACCGAGGTGAAGAGCCAGAGCGTCAGCAGGTTGGTCAGCGCTTACTCGCTGCTATTCGTAATTTTGATCTGTTGATTATTTGGCGATCGCTGATCGATCTGTTCCAATTTGGTTATAACTACTTCACCCGCATTGTTCCTTACGTCATTGTTGCACCTTTGTATTTCTCAGGTGAAACCGACTTTGGTACTTTTGCGCAAGCTTCTATCGCATTCTCCCAGGTCTTAGGTGCGCTGTCGCTGGTGACCAACCGCATTGAGCAAATCGCTGAATTCGCTGCTAGCATTAATCGACTTGGCGGGTTCTATGAGTGTATGGATGACCCTGCTTTGCCTCAACAGCGTAAGCATCAGCATGAAATTGAAACGCAGCTGTCACCTGATCTGGCACTAGAGCAGTTGACTATTTTTACGCCCAATTCAGAACAAACGCTGGTGAAGGACTTGTCTTTGCACATTGAGCCGAACGATCGCCTGCTAATTGTAGGGGCCAGTGGCTGCGGGAAAAGTTCCCTCTTAAGAGCGATCGCAGGCCTGTGGACAAATGGGAAAGGTCAAATTTCCAGGCCTGATGTTAACGAGATGTTGTTTTTGCCCCAGCGACCTTACATGCTGTTGGGGAGTTTGCGAGAGCAGCTTGTATATCCCTACAACTATGACCGTTCCGATGAAACATTAGCCAATATTTTGAAACAGGTTAACTTGGGCGGCTTACCAAAGCGCTTTGGAGGATGGGATACCATTCATGACTGGCCTAGCGTTTTATCCCTAGGGCAACAACAGCGACTCGCCTTTGCTCGAGTACTGCTGTCGCAACCTGCCTACGCCATGATGGATGAGGCCACCAGCGCGCTAGATATTGATAATGAGCGCTACCTTTACACCCTGCTGGCAGAAATGCAGTCTGTCTATGTGAGTGTCGGGCATCGGCCTTCGCTCCTGGACTACCACCATAAGGTGCTAGAACTGACTTCCGATTCAGCCTGGAGCATCTACTCAACAGAGAGCTACCGACAGAAGATGGCGGCAGTGGCTAAGAACACTCCCTGAAGAGCACTTAAATTTTTCAGTGAGTAAAGACCTGATTGGTCTTACAGACAGTGTTACCTTTTGTCAGCTCTCTGTAGAAAAGCACAAGAAAAATGCGCCAGGCACCGTGCATTAATTTCTTGCACTGATTTCTGTTAGTGATGACATCGCACTACGTGTAATAACCATCAGTGCTGATGTGCCACCTAAAAATACATAACATTGCCCAAGGACTGGTCTTAGCACTACTTTTATCCTTGGGCTTTTTCTATGCTTATTTTTTGTACTGGTTTTCTGCACTTAATTAATTAGACTTGCTTTGCTTAATTAAGCTTGCTTTGCCCGCCGGAATCTTTTTTTCCAGCTAATCATGGTGGCTAGCCATTTCTGGGCGGGCAAGTCAAAGAAGGTGAAGATGTCTCCGAAGGCGATCGCACCATCCTCGTGATGGACCCAATGCTCCTCAGGCGTCACAATACAAAGCATTTGGCAGCAGCGCTGAACCCATAGGGGGGTCGTCCAGCCCATTTTGGTGGTGTGTCGCCATACGACGTGGAACTCACCAAAGAGGAGACCAAGGATGATACCTGTGTGGGACACAGGAAAGAGGGCGTTAGCGGAGCCTTTCCACAGGAAAATCGCAACCAAGAAGTAGGGCAGCGCACCCAAAAAGCCGTCAAGCATTACGAGTGGTCTGCCAGAAAGAACCGCATAGTGCTGAAAGGTTTGTTTACTCTCGTGGTGCACGCGGCAGTGCAAGCGACCGAGAGCGTGTTCTGGAACATGATAAACAAAGGTGGAAATAAAGTCTCCTACTAGCAGAAGAAGACCGATTGCAGATGTCGCCTTCAACACATCTAGAAGAAAAGATAACAAACTCAAACTCCCGTACCGTTAAATCTTTTTGGACGAATATCGCAATCGTATTGAGAGTGGCCTAACAAGAGAATAAGGCGCGGTTAAAATTTCCAACAACAATGTGTTTTAGGTGACAATTAGCGCAGCTTAAGCCGCAGATATACACCCATTTATAAGCTTTCGATAATCAAACCTTTACCTACAAATGGCGATGTCCTCCTAAGCTAAGGACCGAGAGATTGTGACAACGAGATGGCAATCAGCGGTGCGAAAAAGAACTGCTGGAAAATTCTGAGGCCCTCATCAATCAGGCACCAGTTGTTCTTAGCCCATTTGAAGCAAACGCGAAGGATGCAACTATGACGAACGACAAGAATTTGATCGGAACAAACGCTCAAGACGAACTACTCGGCGCTGAAGGCAACGACACGCTTGATGGCGGCAAGGGTAAAGATATTCTCTCTGGCGCTGCGGGTAACGACATACTCAAGGGCGGCGACGGTATCGACGAGCTTTCTGGCGGTGACGGCGACGACACCCTAGAAGGGGGACGCGGCCGGGACACGCTACTCGGTGGCGCAGGCGATGATTCTCTCTTTGGTGGCAACGGCCCTGACACGATAGACGGCGGTGATGGTATTGATACCGCTGTGTTTGTGGGCAACAGAGCAGGCTTCAAGATAGAGGGCACCGCTGAGCAGTTTATCGTCAGAGGCGGTGGTGATAACAACAGAGGTAGAGACACGCTCTCAAACATCGAATTTATCCAGTTTGACGATGAGCTGGTGGCTGTTGATGATCTTTTCGGGGGGTCTTCTGAACCTGAGAATACGCTGGTGGGCTTTGCTTCGCTAGAGGCAGATACCTTTGCAGAAGGGCCTCCTTCCGGTAATGACAATGGCCGCATTGATGCCATTAATCGCATCCAACCTATCAGCGCAAACGGTCGCACCGGGCCTTTTGACGGTCAGCCAGTACAGGGCTTTAGCGCGGTGCAGTTTGCCCCCGGTAGCGATGGCGGTCAGTTCTGGTTTATGTCTGACAATGGCTTTGGGGACCAGAGCAACAGCGAGGATTACTTGCTGCGGCTATATCAGGTTGACCCCAGCTTTGTTGGTGCAGAAGCAGGCGACGGCTCTGTTAAGGTACAGGGATTTGTTCAGCTATCTGATCCAAACAATCTGATTCCGTTCGACATTATCAATGAAGACACTGCTGAGCGGAATTTGACCGGCGGCGATTTTGACATTGAATCTTTTGTCTTCGATGCCAATGGGGACATTTGGATTGGGGAAGAGTTTGGTCCGTATCTGTTGCACTTTAGCCCTGAGGGTGAGCTGCTAGAAGGACCGATTGCTACGCCGAATCCGGTGGACTAGAATACGCTGAATGGGCAAGCTCCTCTGGAGATTGCGCATAGCGGCGCAAGCG
>ERZ1740067.1837-NODE-1837-length-13882-cov-7.147176_pt1 | contig 13882 bp, 13 predicted proteins | sample MGYA00581736_ERZ1740067 | MGnify/ENA primary metagenome ERZ1740067 (study PRJEB43018, sample SAMN04849236) | marine metagenome | isolation source: floating plastic debris | place: Pacific Ocean | collected 2008-08-27 | study: EMG produced TPA metagenomics... | reverse complement strand
GCGCTGGCACTGCGCCCGGGACCTCGCCCACTCGATCCTCATCTACCGCGGCATCTGGGACCAGACCGGGCCCGGCTACCTCACGCGCGTCATCAACGAGCACGGCCACTTCCGCGACGTGGTTCCATACCACTGGGGCCTCTTCGAGCAGTCTGAACCAGACGCCCGCGAGCACGGCGGCGCGTATCTCTACAACGCCAGCATCCAGTCTGCCGAGGCCGTCGCCTGATGGCTAAGGCCCCGCCCATCCCGAAGGATCTGCACCAGATCTGGCTCGGCCGCGGCGAGATGCCCGTCCAGCAGCGCCGCTGGCGACGCCGGTTCGCCGAGATGAACCCGGGCTGGACACTCCGCCTCTGGACCGACGACCACCTGCCGTTCCCGATTCTCAATCGACGGGCGTGGGATGCGTGCCTCGCGATCGGCGGCGTCCCCGGCTGCGTCATGCGCAGCGACATCCTCCGCCTCGAACTCATGGCCCGCGTCGGCGGCGTCTACCTCGACACCGACATCAAGCCGGTACGCCCGCTCGACGCCTGCTGCCCGCCCGGCGTGACCGCCTGGGTCGCGTGCGAGCAGCGCGACATCATCTCGAACGCGGCGATGGGCTTTGTCTCGAACCACCCCGCAGCCTGGCGGGCGGTGAACGCGATCGAGGAGTCGTTCTTCGAGCGCCGCTACGTCGGCGATCAAGCCGGCCCCGGCCTCGTCGCCCGGATCATGCTCGAGCACGACGACGTGGTGCTATGGCCACCGGCGTGCTTCCATCCGCGGGTGGGTGAGACGATCCGAAACCCGGATCTGCCGCGGCTGCTGATGCAGGCGCATCTCTTTGCCGGGACGTGGGTTGAAGGGCGGCGCCAGTGTCACGCCGAACTGTGGCATGCAAACGAAACGTAGCTGAGCATGGTCAGCCAAATGACGACATACACACTCTACGGGAGTTGGATCGCTGCACTCTGTCGCTCGCCAGTCGCTGTCTCGATCTCGACCCAAACTGCGGCATCGGGTGTGAGTTCTGCGGGCGCCTCGGCGTCGGCGTGATAGTCGCCTCCGCTACCGCTTGCCTTTCCCTTGAGTGCGCCGGTCGCGGCTTCATCGCCGATCCAGACTCGGATCGCGGCCGGTTCGGGGCCGTCCGTTCTCACGATGTCGAGGTGCAAGACTGCCGAAGGTTCGACTTCGCCCCCCATCGAAACGCTGAGTGTGGTGCCGGCGATCGTCACCGAGCCGAGGTCACGCTCGGCACCGTGATCATGGCCTTCGTGCTCATCGTGCTCCCCTTCGGCATGGTCGTGGTCATCGTGTCCGTCTTCGCCGTGGTCATCGTGCTCCGCGTGAGAATCAGACTCTGGTGTTCCCGAGTCGTTGCCGCACCCGCCAAGTGCGAGTGTTCCGGCGATGGTCGAGGCGAGGAGCAGCTTGGTCAGATCGTTCATGTCAGTTCTCCTTGAGGGTTGAGATCGAATTCACTTGGATCGCGTCCGGCGACGCGGTTCTGGCTTGTGTCCGAACACCAGCGAGTAGCCGGCGGGGACGACGATGAGGTTCAGGAACGTCGAGGTCAACAATCCACCGAGCGTGACGATGGCCAGCGGTGCGAGCAGTTCGCTGCCGGGCTCGCCGGCGGCGAGCGCGAGCGGGACGAGACCGAGGGCCGCCGAGATGGCGGTCATCAGGATCGGCACGAGTCGTTCCATTGAGCCTTGGACGATCGCTTCGCCCATCGGTACTCCTTCCGCCTCCATGAGATGGTTGTAGTGGTTGATGAGCAGGATGCCGTTGCGGACCGCGATGCCGAATAGGGTGATGAAGCCGACCAAGCTCGCGATCGAGATCACCGGTGGGATGTACGGGCCGCCGATGCCTATGAGGGCGAGCGTGTTCGCAATCGGACCTCCGCCCTCGCTGATGTAGATCGCGGCGATGCCGCCGATGAGCGCGAGCGGCATGTTGAGCATGACGAGCACCGCCGCCCGCATCGAACCGGTGGAGATCTGAAGCAGCATCAACATGATGAGCGCGACGGCCACACCCGCGACAAGGATCGTTCGTGACGCCGACTGCTGCGCCTCGAACTGCCCGCCGTAGGAGACGGTCATTCCGGCCTTCTGCGCGATGGGGTCGACGCGTTCTTGCACCTGCGCGACGAGATCGCCGAGGTTTGAGCCTTCTGCGACATTGAGCGAGACGACGGCCTTTCGCTGGGCGTTCTCGCGAGTGATGAGGTTGCTCGATCGCTCCGGGCCAATATCGGCGACATCGCTCAGACGTACCGTCGCCCCGCCGCGCCCGCGGAGCAGCAGGTCGCGGACCTGCGCGATCGATTCCCGCTCTTCGGGAGCAAGTCTGACAACGAGATCGTACTGACGCACGCCCTGACTGACGGTGTCCACAACCTCGCCATAGATCGCTTCGCGCACCTGCTCGGCGGCATCGGCTGGGCTGAGCCCGACGGCCGCGAGTTCGGCGTGGCGGTAGCGGATCGGCAGCGACGTGGTCATGACCTCGCGGTTGGCGTTCACATCGCGAGCACCCGGCAGGGTTTGCACCTCGCCCTCGATCTCCTTGGCGACGCGTCGTAGCTCGGAGAGGTTCTCGCCGAACACGTTGATCGCGATCGCAGCAGGTGTGCCGGAAAGCACATGGCTCAGGCGGTGCTCGATCGGCTGGCCGACCATCGTGGTGATACCAGGAATCGACCCGAGGATGCGGTCGATCTCCTCACGGACCTCGTAGCGGTCCCGCCCGGCTTCGACCGTGACCTCGATCTCGGAGTTGCTCACCGGCTCGGCGTGTTCGTCACGCTCGGCTCGACCGGTGCGGCGCGAGACAGACCGCACGCCTCCAATCTCGACGAGTTGCTTCTCGACTTCGGTCGCGAGACGGTCGCTCTCGACGATCGAGGTGCCCGGAGGCGCGAGTAGGAAGACGGTGAACGTGCCCTCGTTGAACGACGGGAGGAACGAGCTGCCGAAGGTGCTCGCGAGCATCAGAGCCGCGGCGGTGATAACGCCCGCGGTTCCGAGCACCCAGACTCGGAGCCGGATCGCCGTTCGCAGCGCCGGCTCGTAACTGCGCTTGAGCAGTCGAACGAGGAAGCCGTCGCGGTCCTCGTGCTTGCCGCCCAGCCGCCCCTTGAGCAGGAACCGGCACATCGCGGGTACAACCGTCAGGGCCACGGCGAGCGACGCGAGGATCGAGATCATGTACGTCAGCGCGAGCGGCTGGAAGAATCGGCCTTCGAGACCCTGCAGGAAGAGCAGCGGCACGAAGACCATCACGATGATGACGGTCGCGAACACCATCGCCGGGCGGATCTCGTTGCTCGCGTCGAAGATGACTTCCACGAACGCCCGTCGATCGCCCCCCGGTAGGCCACGGTTCTGCTTCAATCGACGGAAGACGTTCTCCACATCGATGATCGCGTCGTCTACAAGCACACCGATGGCCACCGTCAGGCCGCCGAGCGTCATGACATTCAGGCCCAAGTTCAGGGCGTCCATCATGAGCAGGCCGACCGCGAGCGAGATCGGGATCGCGGTCAGCGTGATGAGCGTGGCCCGGAGATTCATGAGGAACAACACCAGCACCAAGAGCACGATGACGATCGCTTCGGCGAGGACCTTGCTGACGTTGTTGACCGCACGGTCGATGAAGTGCGACTGGCGGACCACATCGCGGTTGAGCACGGCACCTGCGGGCAACGTCGGTTCGAACTGATCGAACAGGGCGTCGAGGCTGTCGGTCAACGCCAGCGTGTTGGTGCCGGGTGACTTTTGGATCGAGAGCATCACCGCAGGTTCCGCACCCTCGGACGCGGTGCCTCGCTTGAGCGCCGGGCCAAGCCGAACCTCGGCGACCTGTCCGATCGTGACCGGGACACCCTCGTGGTACTTGATAATCGAGTTCGCGATGTCCTCGGCTCGCGTCACCCGGCTCTGCTGGCGGATCGGGATCTCGAAGCTATCGATATTGACCAGATAGCCGCCGCTGGCGGTACTGTGAGCACCGTCCGCGGCCTCAACGACATCCGTGATCGTCAGGTCATAGAGCCGCAGCCGCTCCTGATCGACGTTGACCTGGTACTCGGGAAGCTCGCCGCCGATCGCGACGACTTGGGCGACACCGGGCACGGCGAGGATCTTGTTCCGCAGCTCAAACTCGCCGTACGAGCGGAGCTGCATGGGGCTGACCGAGCCATCGGGCGATGACAGGGAGATCAGCATGATCTCACCCGCGATCGACGTGATTGGTGTGATGAACGGCTCAACCTCGTCAGGCAGATTCTCCCGCGCGGTCACGAGGCGTTCGGCCACGAGCTGACGCGCGTCGAAGAGATCGGTACCCCATTCGAGGTCGACCCAGACGATGCCGAGCCCGATCGCGCTCGCGCTCCGGACACGGCGCACGCCGGTCATGCCGTTGACGGCGGTCTCGATCGGGAAGGTGACGTACTGCTCAACCTCGTCGGCCGCGAGCCCGCCCGACTCGGCCATGATGGTCACGGTCGGGGCGTTGAGTTCGGGGAACACGTCAACGCTCATCCGAGGCAGGCGGTAGCCGGCATAGCCGACGACCATGACGGCCGCGATCAGGATGAGCGACGAGTACTGGAGCGAGAATCGGATGACGGCTTGGAGCATGGCTCAGTGCTCCCCGTCGTGGAAAGTGCCGTCGGCGTGGAAGTGCCCGCCCTTCTGGATGCTGCCGCTGGTCGCGAGCATGAGCTGGAACGCGCCGTCCAGGACGACCTCGTCGCCGTCGCGCACGCCGCTGAGCAGCGAGACCCATCGGCCGTCGTCCTTGCCGAGATCCGCTTCCATGCGGATCGCCTCGTTCGGATTGCTCGGGTTGCGGCGGAAGATGACGGGTGTGAGCCCGTCCCGCTGGACCGCCGCAAGCGGGATCGTCAGTTCGGGCGAAGCAGTGGCATCCGTGACGATTTCGAGCTGTGCGGAGATCCCCGGGCGAGCCCAAGGCTTGAGGTCGCCAGGGACGACGTACAGATCCAGTGATCGGTCATTGGGATCACCGGCGAGCCCGAGCGAGAGCGTGCCCTCCATCGTGTCGGTCAGTGGGATCGCCCGGCCGGTTGTCGTCGGCGTTGGCGGCACGATGCGCGCCGCGAGCCCGTCGCGCAGCACGCCCAAATCGCTCTGAAGGCCCGACGCGCGGAAGCGCAGCCGATCGGGCTGCACAACGGTCAGTACAGGCGTCTTCTCATCGGTCCACGATCCGTTGGTGAGACCGAGCATCTCGACGACACCCGCTTCGGTCGCGGTGACCATGATGGTCGTGATTGTTGCCCACGCGGGTTCAGGGCCGCGCGGCGTGTCATGGATCGCCGTGAGCTCTTCACGCGAACGCGAGACGACGGCCGAGGCCGCATCAATGAGATACTCCAAGCGTGACCGTGACGCACGCTGATCGGCGATGGCTTGCTGCCGATCAGCCGAGAGTTCCGCCTTCTTCTCCATGACATTTGCGAGATCGGCGCGCGTGCTCGCGAGCGCTGCCCGGGCCTGGGCAAGCTCATCGACGCGTCCGCCGCCAGCCTCACGGACCGATTGCAACTGCTCGACCCGCTCGCTCCAGACCGCAACGCTTTCGTGCAGGCTGTCTTCGTGCTGTTGGTGCGCAGCGAGGAGCGGCTCGAAGGTTTCCAGCCGAGCCCCGAGGCGTTCGATCTGCGCGGTTGCATCGGCGAGCTGCTGCTGCGTTTCGCGCCACGCCGGCGAATCCAGCCGATAGAGCCGCTGGCCCGCCTCGACGCGGTCGAACTGCTCAACAAGCATCTCGACACGGCCTGGCACCGCGGTGCGGTACTCTCGGCGCGCTGTCGGCAGGTACTCGAAGCGGCCGGGCACGCGGAGCGTCTGCTCGACCCGGCGGCGTTCGACTTCGATAAACGTGATGCCGAGATTCGACCGCACCGCGGCGGGTATCGCGACGAGATTCGGATTCGTTGGTGCCTCATCCTCCGCATGGTCGTGCCCGTCACGGTCAGCGTGCTCGCTAGCGGAAGAGCCGCGGTCGCACGCGGTGAGCGTGAGCGGCAGCATCATCGCAACGGCGAGCAGCAGTTTTCGTTGGATCGTCTTCATTGGGAGGCCTCGTTTTCATGACGCGGTTCGGCGGGCGCGTCGTCCGCGGCCGAGCTGTCAGTTGTGTTCTGGGGGGGGGTGTCGGTCTGTGCATCAATGGGGGCAGGTGACACGGCTTCTTCCGGGCCAAGCAGCCGCGTGATCTCGATGGCGGCACGCAGCTCTGCGAGGCGCAGGTCAAGAAGTCGGCTCTTGGCCTCGAAACGCCGTGTCACTGTTTCGAGCAGGATGAGTGTGTTGACCTCGCCCAGGTCGGCCAGGCGTTCGACCTCGGACGATTGCTCATCGAGCATGGGCACAAGGTCGCGTTCGAACGCTTCACGCTGTGTTCGTGCAGCATCGAACGACGCCTTCGCCAAAGCTAGCTCTTGGGTGAGGCGTTCGAATGTGGTCTCGGCGGCCACTCTGGCCACATCCCACTTGGCCCTCGCCTGGGCAATGCCGGCGCGGTTGGCGTTGAGGACCGGGATCGGGATCGAGAGCCCCAGCAGCAGACGGTCGTCGCCGTCCTCGCTCCCGAACCCGGTGCCGAGCGTGATGTCGGGGTACTGCTCGCGGATTTCGAGCCGGAGCGATTCCTCAGCGACCTGGTACTCGGCGCGGCGGACCGCGAGCAGTGTGTTCGCCTCGATCAACCGATCAACGCTCGTCTCAATATCGCCATCTCGTACGCCGCTGAACCTAGGGACCAACTCGACGGAGGAGTCGGGCGAAAGCCCGAGGAGCCCGAGCAGCCTGATCCTCGTGGACGCTTCATCGAGCTTGGCCTGGGCAATGTTGGCACGGGTCTCGACGAGCTCGACGCGCAGCAGGCGAGCTTCGACGCGTGTCAGCTCACCGGCGGATTCGAGGCGGTCGGTGATCGACGCGACGCGTTCGACTTGCCCGACGACTTCGCGAAGCAGACCTAACCGTTCGGAGGCAGCCGACCACGCGGCCCATGCCGACCTGACTTGGGCCCGCGTGCGCCACTCGGCGTCGACAATCCGCCGCAGCTCGGCCTCGTACGCCGCCCCGGCCCGGTCCTTCTCCACACCGAGCCGTCCCGAGACCGGGATCGTCAGACTCAGGGTGAGGCCGTACTCGAACGGCCCGGCCGGCGAGAGGATTTCAGCACCGTCGAAGCCGAACTCGGGGTCCTCCCACAGCCCGGCTGTCTCGAAGGTCGCGAGTGCAACGCCTGCATCGAGCCGAGCGATGCGGAGGTCTGCGTTATAGAAAATCGCGAGGACTTCACCCTCGGCCTGCGTGAGTCCGTCGGTCGGGTCGAAGCGCTCGACGACCGCTTCATCCGCCTTGGCGAGACGTTCGGCGAAGCGTTCAATGGCTTCGGTATTGTCGAGCCGCGAGCTGAACGCGGACCGATGCTCGGCAAGGTTCAGCGGTGCTCGTTCGTAGGTCTGGCAGCCGACCAGCGCACACAGCGCGGCCGCCGAGCCGACCCCCGGCCATCCTGCCCGCATCCACAACGGGCGTTTCAAGTTGTTCATGGGTCCTGAATCCTGTTCGGGTCCAAAGCGACACCAGCCGCAGCCGACAACGCCGGCGCGGCACGCGCGAAGGAACAGACGGGATCAGATGGTCAGACGAACGCTCGCGACGATCGCAAGTCGATGGACTCTGCCGGGGTCAAACCAAGGCGGCGGTCGCGGTGGCCTGCGCTGGCCGAGACCGGCCTCTATGAGCACAACACCCCAAGCTTGGGTCGGCACTGCAACCGGGGCCGAATCGCCGACGTTGTCGCCGCGCGGCAAGCTGAGCAGTTCCGCAACAGCGAGCTCGATATCTGTGCAATCGCAGTCGTGCTCGTGCTCACCCGCGGGGACGGGCAGCGGCCACGAACTGTGGTGCCCGCACTCGGACTCACAGTGATCGGACTCCGCGGGAGCGTGCTCATGACCCCCGCCAAGGCACACCACAGCCGTGCCGCCACCGCCGCCGGCGAGGGCATGCAAGGCGATGATCGCGGTGACTAGAATGACGAGCGGACGATGGTTCACGGACAGAAGTATACGTCGGCTCCTGCCGGGCGTTGCTTGAGAACCGGCGCTGCGGCACGCGATGTGCGTTGACGTTGGGGCCTCGCAGCCAATATCGCGGCCAGAAGCGCGGTCACGCGTCCTGACACGCCGCGATGTCGAGGCCGACTAGATAGGCGCTTATCGCGGTGCCCTTGGCTGCTGCTACAGGCGCATCTCTCTTCGGGGAAGTGGGTTGAGGTGCGGCCGGGCGATCGCTCGTTACTCTGGCAGATGAATAAGACCGCTACACAGGGTGAGCCGCAAGATCCGGTCGCTGATTCAAGAAGTCTCGGATCATGAGAGCGGCGGCGGCTCCCTCGCCAGCGGAGCTTGCCGCCTGCTTTGTGCTCCCCGCGCGGACGTCGCCGGCGGCGAAGATGCCAAGAAGGTTGGTCTGCATGCTGCCATTCGTGGCCACGAATCCTGCTTCGTCGCGGTCGATCGTGTCGGGCAGCCACTGGGTGTTCGGCTTCAGTCCGATGAATAGGAAGACACCGGGCACTTCGAGCGCCTGCTCGCCGCTGGGGCCGCTGGTGACCACGCGTTGCAGCGATCCGTCGCCCTCGAACCGCGAAACGTTCGTGCTGTAACGGACATCAATCGCGTCGTGCTCCGCGACTTTATTGGCAACGAGCTTGCTCGCCGTCATGGCATCTTCTCGGACAAGTAGCGTGACCCGATCAGCAAACCGTGTCAAAAACAGGCTCTCTTCCCCGGCGCTGTTACCACCGCCGACAACCGCCACGTGCTGGCTCTTGTAGAACGGTCCGTCGCAGGTGGCACAGAAGTGAACACCCGCCCCGACGAACTCTTCTTCTCCGGTGACGAACAGACGCCGGTAGGTCGACCCCGTCGCGAGCAAGACCGCGGCCGCGCCGTACTCGCGTCCGTCGGCAACACGGACCGTGCGGCATGAGTCGCTCCATTGGAGGCCGATGACTTCGGTCGCGGTCAGGATCTCGACACCGAACCGCTCGGCCTGCTGACCGAGGCGTGCCGAAAACTCTCGTCCCTCGATGCCTTCTGGGAAACCCGGGAAGTTGTCCAAGCGGTCTGTTGTCGCAACCTGACCGCCGACGGGGCCCTTGTCGATGACGAGCACATTCTGCCCCTCCCGCGCTGCGTAGAGCGCCGCGGTTAGGCCAGCGGGACCGGAGCCGATGACGATGAGGTCGTAGAACTCACGCTTGGCCTGGCGTTGGATGCCGAGCGCGTCGGCGAGTTCGGCGTTCGACGGGTTGACCATCACCCGGCCGTCGGCCAGCTCGATCGTCGGGATCACGCGCTTGCCGTTGTTGAGAGAGGCGATCCGCTCGTTGGCGTCCGGGTTGGCATCGACATCGACTCACTGGTAGGACACGCCCATCTCGCCGAGAAACACCTTGGTATTGCGACAGTCGGGGCACCAGTTCGCGCCGAACAGGGTCAGTTGGGAATCCGGCATCGTGCGTGCCCTCATGAGTTACTGAACAGGTCAAGATCGACTCGAATGCCGAATCCGGCGTGTCCGCCGGGTGCGGCTGGGATGCGCTCACATCTGGCTAGGATCGTAGTAGAACTTGATGTGGCTGGCCTTGCCGTCCTTCCAGGTCGTCACCTGCACCTGATCGGGGTTGAAGGTCGAGCCATCCTTCATATCCACGCGGATCGAGTACTCCGCGAACGTGACGCCGTTGCCGGGGCTGGTCTCGTGCCCGCCAACGCTGTGCACGGTGACGCTGTGGAACGCCTGTACGCCTTCGAGGACCTTCTTCTCGTTCTCGATGATGGCCTGTCGGCCGACTACCTTGGCCCCGGTGATTTCCTCGTTCACGGCGTCGTCGGCGTAGAACTGCTCCATCCCGGAGAGGAAGTCGCCTTGCTTGAGCTGCTCCATCATGGTGTTGGTGTGGTCGATGATCGATGACATTGAACTTTCCTTTCGTTTGGTCGGGACATCCGTCCCGGTTGAGTGTCTGGTCTGTACGTGGCACACGGTGCCGGTCACGTTTACTTGCGGTCCGCCTTCAGGGAGTTACCGAGCAGCCAGATGGATGCGCCGAGCAGAACAGCATCCTTGAGCAGGAACTGCCCCGGAGCGATCGAGAGAGCGGGGAATCCGCCGAGAGACGGCTCGAAGACACCCGGCGTCGAGAGCATGAAGCTCAGCGTGGTCGCGAACATACCCGCCGCGAGCAATGCACCCACAGCGCCGATACGCCGGAACCAGGGGCCGATCGCGATCATGGCGGCGATCACCAGCTCGGTCACCCCGAGCCCGGCCGCGAAGCCGCGGACGCTCACGATGTCGTACATCCAGCTCATCAGCGGGCTGTTCTGCACGAGGCCGGAGATACCCTCGGCCTCGTACGCCGTGAACTTCATCGCCCCGATCCAACCGATGACGGTCACCATGCCGTAGCGGGTGGCGTGAGCACCAACATGATCGGCGATCGCTCCGACCCGAGCCGTGATCGACGCGAGGTCTCGCGGCGAATCACTGGCGTGCTGCTGTGTGTGAGGCGAAGTGCTTGAACTGATCGTGCTCATGGCTGTGTACTCCTGGTCGTGGTCGGCTGTTCTGTCTTCTGTGCCGAGCGACACTCGCCGGCCGCCTGTTTGACGCGCTCCGCCAAGGACGTCTTACCGCCTAGATCAAAAAACTGGGCCACTTTGTGTTCGCGGCCCTATCCCGCCACAACGGATAAAATGCTGCAATGAGCTCCATAGAGACCAACCGAGAGCCTGAACGCTGGGTCGCCGATCTTTCAGCGTCGGGAGCAGCAGCGAACGCCGCGTTCGCGGATCTCACCGAGGTGATCACCCGGGGGCTTCGGCGTGCGCTCGCCGGGCGGGGCGTTTCGGATACCGATCTGGACGACTTCGTTCAGGAATCGCTGATCCGCATCCACCAGAAGCTCGACACGTTCCGTGGCGACAGCAAGTTCACTACCTGGGCGATCGCCATCTCGATCCGCGTGGCGTTGACGCACCTGCGGAAGAGGCGCTGGGGCGATGTCTCGCTCGAAGCGCTCTCCCGTGGTGGAGGGCTCACCGAGCTGCAAACCGATGACTCGGCGACCGCCCAGTTTGAGCAGGATCAGGAGAGATCTCGCGTCCTGCGCATCATGCAGCGGGTGATCCAGAACGATCTCACCGAACGACAACGGGTCGTGCTGCTTGCAGAGCTGGGCGGGATGCCCAAGGAGTCTCTCGCCGAAGAGCTCGGCCTTACGAGCAACGCCCTGTACAAGGCGGCCCATGACGCCCGGAAGGCCCTGAAAAAACGATTGACCGACGAGGGAATCGGTGAAAACGAGGTAAGAAGTGCATTCGAGGGCGCGTCCAATCCTTCGGAGGCGTCCACCCGATGAAGTACACCCTCGACCAAATCCGTGACCTTGCGCAGGCGACCGCAGAGACCCGGCCCGACGAGATCGACTGCGACGAGTGGCTCGCCCGTGTTGCGGCATACATCGAGGCTCAGGGTGCCGGAGCACCGCTCGACCCGGACATGGCGGCTGTCGAGCAGCACGTCAGGGTCTGCCCGGACTGCCGCGCCGAGCTTGAGGCGTTGATGCGGGCCACGGAGGAAGGCTGATGCTCCGTGTGGAGTTCACGGGCGCACTCGGTGATCGCCTGGCCGCACGGCTTGACGAGCCGGAAGATGCGAACGGCGTCTATGCGCTGTTCGCGCACTGCTTCACGTGCTCGAAAGACATCGCCGCTGCCAGCCGGATCTCCCGCGGCCTTGCTGAGCGGGGTATCGGTGTGCTGCGCTTCGACTTCACGGGGCTCGGGCACAGCGATGGGGAGTTCGCCAACACCTCGTTCTCCTCGAACGTCGGCGACCTCGTCGCGGCGGCGTCCTGGCTCAGGGCCGAGCGGCAGGCCCCGTCACTGCTCATCGGCCATTCTCTCGGCGGGGCCGCCGTCCTCGCCGCAGCGAATCGGGTACCCGAATCGGCAGCGGTCATCACGATCGGGGCACCAGCCGATCCGGCCCACGTCACGCACCTGTTCGGCCAGGACGCGACACGCGAGCTCGAAGAACATGGCCGAGCCCAGGTGTCCATCGGAGGCCGTCCGTTCAGCATCGGACGCGGACTGCTGGAAGACCTCCGTGCCCAGGACCCTGCGAAGGTAATCGGTGACCTGAATCGAGCCTTGCTTGTGATGCATGGGCCCGGCGACGGGATCGTGGGTATCGAGAACGCGGCCCAGCTGTATCAGTGGGCGAAGCACCCGAAGAGCTTTGTGTCATTGGACGACGCAGACCACCTGCTGACGCGACCACAGGATGGGCAGTTTGTTGCGGACCTCATCGCCGCGTGGGCACCAAGGTACGCCAGCAAGGGCCAAGGTTGCTGATGGGCTTGCTCGATGCCACGCTCATCGAGTTACTGGTCGCACCCGCGGTGCTGATCCCGGCGTGCGGGTTGCTCGCGATGTCCACATCCGCTCGCCTCTCGGCGATCCTGGTGCGTGTCCGAGATCTGCACCGGCAACGCCTTGAGTCGTACGTGCTGCACACCGAGGACGACGAGCGTGCAAATCGGGTCCGAGAGATCCGACTTGAGGGGCTCGAGGTGCAGGCCCACTGGCTCATCCGAGGGGCCGCGATGACGCGGGCATCGCTCTTACTGATCTACGCGAGCATCGCGGCGTTGCTGCTGAGTTCGACAGGGCTGGGAATCGCCGTTGCATGGGCACCCGCGGAGTACGCTGCGCTCGGTTTCTTCGCGCTCGGGCTGCTGATCCTGCTTGCCGCGGTCATCGTCGCGATGCTTGATGTCCGTCAGTCGCTCAGGTGGGTTCGCTACGAGCACGACCGCGTCGCACGGCTCGCTGACCGGCATGACAAGCCGTAGATACTGACCAAGCGTTCACATAACGAGCACCGGCAGCGGAACTCTCTCTCGGGCCAGCCGTGTCGCATCGACTTCCGTGCGTCGCTCTATGACGTAAAGGGCTGACCGCAAGCGGCAAGCAACGAGTTCCTGGCCGATCGTCTGATAGTCTGGCAGTGCGGTGAACGCCATGGAGGAGTCTTTGGTCGAGCGGCGACACTTTGGCTGAAGCGCGACGACGTGGCCCTCTGGCCGCCGGCACACTTTCACCCACGGGCGAGCGAGACTATCCGAAACCCGGATCTGCCGCGACTGCTGATGCATGCGCATCTGTTTGCCGGGACTTGGGTGGAAGCTAGACGCCCAACGCATCCAAGCTTGTGGGAACTAAACAAATCTGGTCTATATCGAACGCTTCAACACGCACCTCGATGACATCCTACCGAACCGAAGGCGGATCTGAATCTCGTTGGCTTCCCGAGAAGTACCGGTTGGACGCGCCATCGGCCTGGTAAGGGAACGACCCGTCAGGGTTCCGCACGTAACCGAGTTCCTCAGCAGTTCTCGCCGCGACGTGTCCATCGAGCCACGCCACATTGGCCCTACCACCATGGCGCTCGTCAACTGCCGATCGAGTGACTCCGTCCCGCCCGCCGTCGCAGTTGTCACTGTCCGCTGTAAGCCGCGGCGGGTCGAGCGACCATCCGTGGTTGGCGAGTTCACGCACGTCCTTGTTTGGATGCGGGGTGGGGTTGTACGGCAGCCGCTCGTGCTCCGGAAAAGTCGCGGCGGTCCCGAGCGTATCAGCGAACAGGACCGTCATCGCATCCATGTTGCAGAGGCGCGCCGGGAAGCGGACGAACCGTGCGCTCGCGTTCCTTGGGGTGGTGCGGAGGAGATGGAAGGTGTGGCCGCGGGGGGAGTG
>ERZ1740067.1836-NODE-1836-length-13886-cov-7.092257_pt1 | contig 13886 bp, 13 predicted proteins | sample MGYA00581736_ERZ1740067 | MGnify/ENA primary metagenome ERZ1740067 (study PRJEB43018, sample SAMN04849236) | marine metagenome | isolation source: floating plastic debris | place: Pacific Ocean | collected 2008-08-27 | study: EMG produced TPA metagenomics... | reverse complement strand
CAGGGTTCTAATTTTTAGGTCTAATTTTTTTAGGTCTGACTGTTGTGGATGGCTATCCTACGGAGTGTTTGGGGGTGAGGGGATAGTGATGGTGGCGCGAGACGTAACAGAGTCGGGCAATGTGACGCCCATAGTGGCAGCGGCTGTGGGATTGACGGAAATTTTCAGATCTTTGACGCCTTCAACTGCTAAATCGCTGGGTCTATTGCCTCTCAATACTTTGACAACCATGGCTCCGGTTTGACGACCAATATCGTAATAGTCGAAGCTGACGGTGGCGATCGCACCTTTTTCCACCGCTTCTACATCGCCACCAAATACCGGTACCTGATTATCTTTCGCGGATTGAACGATATCGTCTAGTGCTCCGGCAACGATTTGATCGCCGCCAGGGATATAGATGGCATCGACGCTGCCTGTAAGGCTATTGGCGGCCACGATGGCATCTTCAGGTGTCAACACTGTGAGGACTTCCGCATCGATGCCCAAGTCGAGTGCAATATCGTTGATGCGTAGAATCGGACTAATTAGATTGTCATCATCGACACCGTAAACGACACCCAGGGTCTTGAGGTTGGGCAAGATTTCTTGAATAAGTTCTATTTGTTGCTGCGTTGGGGAGGTGTCTCTAACGCCGCTGATATTGCCGCCGGGCTTTTGGATGTCGGTGACCAGCTTGGCTTCAATCGGGTCGCTGACTGCTGAGAAAACGATGGGCGTGTTGCTGGTTGCGGCGGCAACGGTTTGGGCGCTATGGGGTGCGATCGCCACTATTACATCCGGCCTTGCTCCTGCGTACTTCTCGGCAATGTGGGTTGCGGCTAGAGGGCTCCCTTTTGCGCTCTGCCACTCCCAGCGTAGGGTTTTCCCAGCTTCATAGCCTGCGGCTGCCAGTTCATCTTTGACCCCATCGCGGATGGCATTCAGTGCTGGACGTTCTACCAGCTGGGTCACCGCTACAAATGTTTCCTCTGCTGCGCCACCTACGGCTTGCGGCCTGTTTCGACAGCTAGTAAGCGTCAAGCTCAATACGCTAGTCACCCCTCCGAGTACGAGCGTCAAGAGCTTTGTGCGACTGCGAGCATACATATCTTTTCTTTAGATGAGGGCCGTTAGGCGTTTGGATGGACAGCTTATTGGCTCCCCATATTAGTAGATCTTAATTTTTTATTATGGCGATTGCGCAATATTCAGATAATCAATGTTTTTTGCTGGGTACCTTAAAGATGATGCCAATGTGCAAATCTGTTAGCACATTATGGTTACACGTTGGTTTGGTCGTAGCGTGAGACATTGCGAACGCTACCGCTGCTGTGAGGAGACGCTCGAAAATTTTCTTATTTTTGGTATCCCAGCATGTTCTTTCGCTCCGCTGTTGACATTTGGTTTTATGTGTTTGTCGTAAGCTTTCCACCGCTGCTAGCCCGCGTCGCAATGTTGCTTCTTTCAGATGCAAACTCAACTGTGATTGCCTTGGGTTTGTTGGTGCTAGTACCGATGATTTTGTTACCTGCCTGGTTGCTCTTTGGCACTTACTATCGGGTAGACTCCACATTTTTGCGGGTACATTCAGGACCGTTTACCTGTGCGGTCCCGATAGAGCAAATTCACGATGTAGCGTCGGTTAAATCTGTGTGTTGGGCACCTGCGCTGTCGCGCGATCGCCTCAAAATTACCTATGGCAGATCGCAGTGCATTTTTCTGTCTCCCCAGCGCAAAGCAGCTTTTCTCGAAGCCCTTGGCTACAGACCTAGCCAAGTTCTACAAGCCAGACGCCAACGGCCCAATCCATTCGCACTGGGCGAAAATTACTAGCAACTAGCGTCATTGAAGGTCGTTGATGGAGGGTTGTTGAGGGGGCTGTTTAGTTACCGCCGTACTGCTAGTCGCCACCATACTGTGCTTTGAGTTCTGCCACACGGTCGTCATCAATTTTCTGAATGAGAACAGGGGGTACCTCAAAAGGGCGGCCCGCTTTCAAAATGGTGAGGTCTGTGGCGGCACTCATGGTGCTAGTGCGCTCTTCATCCGTGAGCTGAAGAGCATCGAACAGGTTCTCTACGGTCGTGGGGATGAAGGGGGCTGAAGCGACGGCATAGAGTCGGATGAGGTTGATACAGGTGCGGATGACAACAGCTGCCTCGTCTTTGTCTGTTTTGAACAGGCTCCAGGGTGCCCGGACGTCGATGTATTGATTCCCGGCGGACCAGAGGGCGTTGAGGGTTTCGGTGGCCTTGCGGAATTCCATGTTTTTGAGGTGCGATCGCAATTCCTCAATCATGACTTTGCAAGTTTTTTCCAGTTCTGCCTCTGCTTCTCCAGGCTCACCCCCCGCAGGCAGCTCATTCCCAAAACGCGACGCTGTAAACTTCAAAATGCGGTTGATAAAGTTGCCGAAATTATCTGCTAGCTCCTTATTGACCTTGGTTTGAAACTGTTCCCAGGTGAAGGCCGAGTCCGAAGATTCTGGCGCAGACGCCATCAGCATGTAGCGCCAGTAGTCAGCGGGTGCAATTTCCAGCGCTTGGTCTAGGAACACGCCTCGCTTGGAACTGGTAGAAAACTTGCCACCGTAATAGTTCAACCAGTTGAAGCCTTTAATATAGTTCGCCATCTTCCAAGGCTCGCGCGTACCCAAAATTGTTGCTGGCCACATGATGGTGTGGAAGGGCAAATTATCCTTGGCCATGAACTGGGTGTAGTTCACATCCTGCGCGTTGTACCACCAGCTTTTCCAATCGGCTCCAGTACTCTCGCCCCACGCCTTTGTTGCTGAGACGTAGCCAATGGGCGCATCAAACCAGACGTAGAACACCTTGTCTTCAAAGCCCGCTTTCGGCACCGGTACGCCCCATTTGAGATCGCGCGTAATGCCCCTACTCTGTAGCCCTTCGTCTAACCATTTGTAGGCGATAGATTTGGTCAGGGTTGGCCATTCTGTTTGCTTGTCTACCCAGCTGCGCACGTCATCGCTGAGCTTGTCTAGCCGGAGGAATAGGTGACGGCTTGTACGGATTTCTACATCGGTGCTGCCGGAGATAGCTGAACGAGGCTCGATGAGGTCCGTGGGGCTTAGCATCTTGGTGCAGTTCTCGCACTGGTCACCTCTGGCGCGTTCGTAGCCACAATTGGGGCAGATGCCTTCGACATAGCGATCGGGTAAAAAGCGCTCGTCAGCAATGGAATAGACCTGCTGAGTCTCACGCTCTTCGATAAAGCCTTGTTCGTCTAGCGCTTTGTAGAAGTATTGCGTGAGTTCCTTTTGCTCGATAGAAGAGGTCCGGCCAAAGTAGTCAAACGACAGACCAAACTTTTGATAAATATCTGCTTGCTTCTCGTATTGTCGCTTGCAGAATTCAGCGACATCTAACCCATTTTCAAGCGCGGCAATTTCAGCCGGTGTGCCGTGCTCGTCTGTGGCGCAAATGTAGAGAACTTCTTCGCCTTCCTGGCGTAAAAATCTAGCGTATACATCTGCTGGCAGCATAGAGCCTACCAAGTTCCCAAGGTGCTTGATCCCGTTGATATAAGGTAAGGCGCTAGTGATGAGATGTCGCATAGAAGTGTGAAAAGAGCAAAAGTATAAAGCCGCTAGGAATAAGCCTCGCCTATGGCCCTTTCAACACTAGCGGCTTGGGGGGTTTTTTGACCAGTGAGTTCGCTCGCATTGGCTGATAGCTAGCTATCTAAGACGTCTATGGCGATTCCCGGTTGAGATGCATATAGTCTCTAGGCAGGAAAAGGGAAATGGTTAAGGGGAAAAGGGGAAAGGGGGTATTCGACGCGCTTAAAAAGCGCTATATGTTGCTCGATTGCTCGACTTGAATTGTAGGGAGTAGAGAGTAGGGAGTAGGGACGCTTTGACAGAGCACTAGGATGCTTTTTTCTGGGAAGGTAGCTGAAAGGGAATAAGCTTGCTGGTCGACTCTTCTCCTGAAAACTGATCTGCAATAGATAGCGATGTTTCATTCGTTGGTTCTAGCACCAGCTCGTAGCCATCTTTATGTGTGCCAAGGAGCTTGTCCCAAAAGGTGAAATACAGCCCATAGTGCATCGTGTACTTTCGGTGGTGAAACCAATGGTGCATGGGGCCAACCATCCAGCTGCCGAGCCAACGTCCCAGCGCAGAATCCGCAAACATGCGCAGACTAAAGTGATGAATGAGTGCTCCCAAGCTCATAACGAGCACCACCGCGCAGAGCACGGAGATATGCATAGGAATGAGACAAACGGCAGCCATAACATATAGAGCCTGTAAGAAGGCTTCTCCGGGGTCGAAGGAAAAAGCCGTCAAAGGAGTGGGGTTTTTGGAGTGATGGTGGCCTTTGTGTAGCCAGTGGAAGCACTTGGGATGGTGCGCTAAGCGATGGGTGAAATAAAAATAGGTGTCTTGCAGGAAAATGACCAGACAGAGGCTGAAGACGATGTAGCCTAATCCGTATTTCGTGGGTTCTAAATACAGCTGTGTGTAGCCCAGGGTGTACGCCGTCGTCATAATCGAGGCACAGATGGCGAAGATCGCTGAAGACCACATTGAAAAGACAACGTCGTGACGGATAGTTGCCCAGATCTTGTTCAATGTGCGGTCATTGTTTGGATGCTTGGTGCTGAGATGTTTGGTGTCGATGGGCTGGATATTTGAACCGTTTCTGAGGAAAAAGAGGCTGTAAAGACTCCCAGAAATGGCGACGTAGCCTAAGGCAGTCACAAGGAAGAATATGAGACTGTGCCAGCACAAATCCCAAAGCATATTTCCAGCCAGTGAAGAAGAATCCAAAATCTGCCCTGTATCAATAAGTACGTTTTTTAACTCATTGCAGTTTACTGGGTTGCCTGATGGGCTCAAAGATTTTGCTACGGCTAATTTAAATATGCCGTTACAAAAAGATGCTCTTTTTCACAAATCGAGGACTCAGAAAATGCGATCGTCTCTCATAGTGTTCAGCCTAAACAACTCTGTAAAACCCTTGGAATCATTTGCGCTCATCAATATCTGAATGCTGTGACCAGACGCTAGGCTGAAAAATAATAAAAAGTAATATTACAAAAACGGCTATTTGTTAAAAAATATTGCGCTTCTGTGATTGTGTTGTCAGCTTATGCATGATTGAGGCCGGGTTCTTGCTTCAAGGTGTATTTTCATGAGGTCCGCTAAAGATGAAATCTTTTCTATCTAGCCGACTGGTTCAAGGCGTCTGTAATGGGTTGGGCCACCGTGTGGCGGCTGCTATTTCTGCGGGTGTTTCTGCGCTGCAGCATTTGTGCATGAAGGCTGCTGTTGCTGCTTCTCTCAAGCTTTGCATGTTTACGGCTCGCGTTTTGCTAGGGGCTGCTGAGCAAAATCGGAGTGAACAGTTTCAAGGCAATGTTTCGCATCGCATGGGAGAGAGCTTTTAGCGCTGGTGTGATTAAGTCATCGCGCCTGTGGACTTAAAAGCTTGGTAATCTAGAGTGCTTGAACTTTAGCGATTCTCTTTTCCCATGACAACCCAAGATATTTCTGCCTCGACGTCTAGCGATGAGGTGCTGTACGGCGAGCGTGCGATCGCTGAAGGCGAACTCATCACGTTCCCTAATCCACGTCCGGGGCGGCAATATAACATTGATATCACGCTGCCTGAGTTCACCTGTAAATGTCCTTTTTCGGGCTATCCGGATTTTGCCACCATCCACATTCACTACGTCCCAGACGAAAAAGTGGTGGAACTCAAGGCGATCAAGTTGTATATCAACAGCTATCGCGATAAAAATATCTCTCATGAAGAGTCAGTCAATCAAATCATGGATGATTTTGTTGCTGCCTGCGATCCGCTAAAGGTGACGGTTAAAGGAGACTTTTTGCCACGGGGAAATGTGCATACGGTGATCGAAGTCTCCCATGAGAAACCTGTATCTTCTAGCTAGATGCACTCGTGTAGAAGCGAAGTGCGAAACGCCAAAACCACCTAGACGCCTGAAAAAGCGTGAGGGCTAGTAAGGCTGAACCGATTAGCCAGGTTTGATTGCTGCGGCCAATCATGGTTTGTGCTGGCACCGTCGTTAAGAATGCGACCGGCACGATAAATGTGAAGAAGATACGGTAGACGGCTGGATAGCCCTCAATGGGAAATCGCCCAGCTTCGATAAGCGATCGCAGGACTTCTGTAACGTTGTAGATTTTGACGAACCAAATACTGGTCGCCGCCAGAATAAACCACAGGCTATAGAGGCTGACGATGCCAAAGCTCAGAGGGGGTATCAAAGCCAGATAATCTACAGCAGCGAGCCCGAGATGGCCTCCCGCGTAAAAGACGATAATGGCACCGAATGTCAGATCCGGGAGACCCCATGGCGATACTGTGTGTGCTGATAGCCAGAATTGTGAGCTAATCGGCTTAAGCAGGACAAAGTCCAGCGTGCCTTCCTGCACGTAACGAACAATTTTGTTGAGATTGGGGACTAAGAATGTGGCTGCGATGCCTTGCAATATGGTGAAAATGCCCAGAACGAGTAGCGCTTCATCCCAAGACCATCCGGGAAATGAATAGTCGGTTCGATAGAACAAAAAGAGGCCAAACAGGCTACCGATTAGTCCACCGATGCTGGTGATCAGGGCGACAACAAAATTGATTCGGTACTCTAGCTCGGCTGCGATCGCAACCTGCCAGAATAACCTGAGCACCCGAGCATATTGTGTTAATTTCACCCTCTACCTATCACCTGATCATCACAATTCGAGCCGCTAAGAGCTGGTCTGTCACAAAATGACCTGTTTCGATTTCACTAGCTCTTTGGCGTTTGCCATTTTGCTTGGCTTATCGTACCGCGCTGCGGAGAAGACATGCTCTAATCTAAACCGGTAGAGGGTGTTTTTAAGCCGGTAGAGGGCATTCAGTTAAAAAATCTAGCTCAAAGAACCTAGCTTATGCTTATTACGTCGACTAACCTACAGAGAGAGTAAAAAGTCAACCAGTAGAGTGCTGAAAATTTGTAAATCAATAGTAATAGATATGTTTGCTTAATGAATGGTGATAAAAATTAGCTTGAAACTGACTGACCCTTAGCCAAAAAAGTAACCGTCAGTGAAACAGAAGGCAAGAGGCAAAAAGTAGCTATTTCTGCTTAGCAGCCACTCTATCGGGCGTTAAGTAGACGTTGAGTTTTTCCTGTAAGCGCTGACGAGCCCTCGCAATCCGAGATTTAACCGTTCCTAAAGACACACCTGTGATGTTGGCGATCTCATCGTAGGACAGTCCTTGAAGCTCACGCATTTCGATGGTCTTTTGAAAGACATCCGGTAGCTCTGCCATGGCCGCTTTCAAATGCTCGTGGAACTCTTGCGTCATCATTGTGTCCGCAGGTGTCGGATCATCGGAAGGAAGTTCCCAATCGTATTGCCCATCATCTGAATAACGTGGTGCATCCAGCGAGATGGAGCCTTTGTAGCGCTTGCGCTTACGCAACTCGTCATAAAAAAGATTGGTCGTGATGCGTCCCAGCCAGCTCTTAAATTTACCTGGATCTTTCAACCGGTGGATGCTGCGATAAACCCGAATCCAAATTTCTTGTGCTAGATCAGCTCTATCTGACCAATCTGAAGCGAGGTGATAGAGCAGCTTATCAACGTAGCGTTGGTAGCGGTTCACCAGTTCTTCAAAAGCGGATTTGTCCCTGTATGTCGGGTTTTGACACCGTAGGACCAATGCGTTGTTCGAAAGCTCGTGGAGCGGCGTTTCGATGGTGTTGAGGTTACTTTCGCCTGTCTTTCTACTTTCTTCCTGAAGTGGCTGTAGGGATAGGGCTGAGCTGGATTGAGAGTTTTTGGGTAGAGCTGAGAGTGAGCTTGTGGCCGCCTGTTTTCTTGCTCGTGTGCCGACCTTCTTTTTGATTAGGTCTTGGGGGGAATTTTTCGCGGGCACTACTCGCAAAGATCTTTGCAAAGGCTTGTGGAAAGATACGGGCTCTTTCAAGGGAGATAAGCTACTCATTAGTTACTAAAATCCAACTCTGAGGGTGGCTGCACACTGTTTTGATGGTGATTTTAAGGCCATATAAAATCAGCTAACCGACAAAGGTCAGCGGTTAGCTGCTCTAGCCTTCTGTCAGAGAATCTACTGAGTAAATTTCTGACAATAGATGTATTTATTTGGTAATACGGAGCACAGAAGAGTAAGTAATTACTACTAAATTTAGCCGCCGTCTCCCGTAAACATAGTAAACATTACGGAGACGGTACATCAGCTAAATAGCCTAATCTTCGTCATACGCTTACCGAGGTGTTAAAAGCGTATGATTCTGCGGGGTGGTCTAAATTGGCGAAAAAATCAGGAAAAATATGTCAAATTAAGCGTTTTTTATTCAGCAGCACCAAGCCCTTTTCACTGCCTTACACCGTGGCATAAGAGTGTATGTGATATAGATGCCTGCTGCTGCTGTTGTCGCCGTTTTGGGCTCAAGCGCCCATGCCTGAGTAATGTTTGAGACCAGCTTTCCAAAGTAGTCGATTGATAACAAACGCGATCGCCCCCCAAATGAACATCGTCAGCAGTCCTCTACGGAGATCCACGGGCAGCCCAATTAGCAAGCTTGCCGGAAAGTAGATGAGGTAAGGGAACGGCGTCCACAGTGCAAACTCACGTACGGCTTCTGGGAACAGCGCTAGCGGGGCGATCATTCCCGACAAAAAGGTATAGAAGAGAAACCAAAACTGCTGAATGGCAGTCGCCCGCTCCACCCAAAAGGCCAGCATGGCAAAGGTGTACTGAATTGCAAAACGCAAACAGAACGACAACATCAGCGTAAGCGACCCCCAAAAGCAAGCGTAGGGGGTGGGTATCCAAATAGCCTCTGGATATAGCATGCAGAATAACCCTACCAGCAGCACAATAAACGGTACGCGGGTAAATCGCTCCGCTACGTGACCGAAGAAATGCCGCCATACCGGGTCGATGGGCTGTAATAGCAGAGGCGATAATTTTCCCTGAACGACTTCTTTTTCAAAATCCCAGATGACCCATACCACCGTGAATTGACGTACTAGGAATACAGCGAGGAAGTAGCGGGCAAATTCGGCTGGGGTGAAGCCTAAATTATTGCTTTGCGCGGCTTGGTTCCACAATCCGAGAAAGATGAGGGGAAAGCTGCCGGAGAGAACCCAAAAGATCAGCTCGGCGCGGTATTCGAGCATGTAGGCATAGTAGACGCTGATGAGGGTGCGGGCGATATGAAAAGGGCGGCGGAGCATTTGGAATTGTGGAGAGTGGGGAAATGGGGAATGGGTAACCCCCTGTAGGATAGGCATCCTGCCTGTCTAAACCCAGAGATTAATTAGGTTTGCCCAGACTCAAAGACTTTGGCAATCACGTCTTCTATAGGCGGCTCAGCAATAGATAGATCTTGAATATGCAAAGAATTTAAGAGGTTAGATACGGTGTCTGTCAGTGCATCTGCTGGTACCAGAAATGTAGCTTGACAGCCTTCTAGCGTTTGCAGGTTGCCGTAGGTTAGAAGCTGCTCTTTATTGATAGATTGGCTGCTGTCGAATTCGATGGAAATTTCACGGTAAGGGGCAAACTTTTCTAGCAGGTCGTCCAATAGACCGTCATAGATGAGGTTGCCTTGGTGGATAACAAGGACGCGATCGCACAGCGCTGTAATATCTGCCATGTAGTGGCTCGTGAGTAAAATAGTGGCACCGTAGCGCTGGTTGTATTCTTGTAGAAACTGGCGGACAGCGGTTTGGGCGTTGACATCTAGCCCGAGGGTCGGCTCATCAAGGAAAAGAACCTGGGGACGATGAAGCAGGGCCGCGAGCATTTCGGCTTTCATTCGCTGACCGAGGGAGAGCTTGCGAACGGGCTGCTTAAGCTGGTCTTGGATGGAGAGCATTTCGGCCAATTCGCCGACGCGCTGACGAAATTCGCTGGGGCTGATGTTGTAAACGGCGGCGTTAATGCGCAGAGAGTCGAGGGTGGGCAAGTCCCAGATGAGCTGCTGCTTTTGGCCCATGACGAGGGTGATTTGTTGTAGGAACTGAGGTCGCCGGGCAAAGGGTTCATGGTTTGAGATGCGGACGCTGCCAGTGGAGGGGTGAATGAGCCCGGTCAGCATCTTGAGCGTTGTTGTTTTTCCTGCGCCGTTGGGGCCCAAAAATCCAACAATTTCACCCGGTTCAATGCTGAAGGAAACCTGTTTGACCGCTTCGATGTTGCGATAGGTGCGGCGAAAGAAGTGCGTGAGGGTGCCTTTCATGCCGGGTTCCTTAACGGCGACCGGATATACTTTTCCGAGGTTTTGGACGTCGATGATGGGCATAGGGGAAATAACGAAAGACCCAATGTTAATAGTACATAACAAAGAAGGGCTGATGGGCGGCGCAGGTCATCCAGCGTAGTGTTCGTAGAAGTGCCCAATTAAGTAGAGAGAGCCGCAGAAAACAACGGGTTGGTGTTGTGTGGCTGCGGGGAGGGCTTGGCCCAAATCTGTGTGGATCTGTGTGTTGGCGATGGTTGGACAGATGTTGTTTGCGATCGCAGCCAGTTCTTCTGGTTCCGTGCTTAGGTGCCCAGGAACAGGCGACAAATGTAGGCGATCTCCTGGACGCAGCAGCACACGAAAAATATCAGCATGATCCTTGGTTTGCAGCATTCCCATGAGCCAAGTGATTGCTTGCTGTGGGTATGTGCGATCGATGTAGGTTCGAAGAGATCGGGCAGCGTCAGTATTATGAGCGCCGTCGATGAGCAGTTCGTGGCCTTGCCACTGTGTTTTTTGGAGTCTGCCGGGCCAGTGGACGGTGGCCATGCCTGTGGTAATGGCATTATCGGAGATGCTCCAGCCTTGGGCGCGGAGAGCCTGGATGGTGGCGATCGCGCAGGCCGAGTTTGTGCGCTGGTGGTCACCCAGTAGGATTTGCGGATAGTCGATGCCGTCGTATCTGAGGTGCGGGACGCCGTCAGTGGATTTGACCTCGGTGGCAGGGGTAACCCAGGTGAGGGGCGCGTGTTGTTCAGCGGCGCGTTGGGTGATGACGTTGGCAGCTTCGGTGGGGAGAGGGGCTGCGATCGCAGGAACCCCAGGTTTGAGAATGCCTGCCTTTTCTCCCGCGATTTTTGCGAGGGTATTGCCTAGTCGCTGCCAGTGGTCGCGCCCGATGGATACGATGACAGTGACAAGCGGCGAGTCGCAAACGTTGGTGGCATCTAGTCTGCCACCGAGGCCGACTTCGACGACAGCGATATCGACTTTCTGGGCTGCGAAATACTGCCAGGCGGCGGCGGTGAAGACCTCAAATTGGGTGGGGATAGGACCTTCGGATGAAATGGCGTTTTCTACAGCGTCTAAGCTAGTTTGCAAGTTTTCCCAGCTGATGGGTTCGTTGTTGATGCAAATGCGCTCGGTCCAGTTGACGAGATGGGGCGAGGTGTAGCGACCCGTGCGGTAGCCGGCGGCGGTGAGGATGGATGAGAGGTAGGCGCAGACGGAGCCTTTCCCGTTGGTGCCAGCGATATGGATGATGGGGACGTGATGGTGGGGGTTGCCGAGGTTGGTGAGGACGGCTTTGATGCGGTCTAGGCCAAGATCGACGCCGAAACGGGCGTAGGTTTGTAGGCGGGTTTCGACAGTGTGTTGAATGGGCATGAAGGAGAAAGGTAGAAAGGGGAATGGGAAAGGGGGCGCTTTGACTGTGCTAGCACAGATATTGATCTTGGTACCCGAGCGTAGTCGAAGGTGGGAGATAAGGAAATAAAAATGGGGAGGTAACCAAATACCTCCCCAATGTGTTTACTATGTTTTTTCTTAGGATGACCATCTTGGCTATCCTGCTTGTTTATCGGCCTATGGGCCGGTTTGATTGGTAAGTTATACCGCTTCTAAGTTCTTTTCGCCGGTGCGAATGCGGACGATTTCGTCTACGGGGCTGATAAATATTTTGCCGTCGCCGATTTCGCCAGTGCGGGCAGATTCGATGATTTTGCTGACGACCATGTCAACTTGGGTGTCTTCTACCACGATTTCGAGCTTGAGCTTTTGCAAAAACTCAACGGTGTACTCAGACCCTCGATAGCGCTCGGTTTGTCCTTTTTGTCGGCCAAACCCGCGTACTTCTGAAACCGTCATGCCGACGATGCCAGCGTTTACAAGCGCAATTTTTACCTCGTCTAGCTTAAAGGGACGGATAATCGCTTCAATTCTTTTCATGATTTCGGTACTGTTCTCCCAATCTCAGGCCGACTTAAAGAGTAGCTCGTGGGCTATAGACTCCAGATATCCAATACTTTCTGGCCCTGTTTCGCTTACTACCATAAGGGATTTTAGCGGTCGTTTAGCAGAGGCTTCATAATTAAGAACCCTGCACCGAAAGCGGTCACCACAATTAGAATAATTGAGAGCACTAGCCAAATACCGCTAATCTCTTTATCTTCTGTTGACTCTAGCGCTGTGGAGCGATGCTCACCGACTTGTTCGGTAAACAGCTTCGGCAGTGCTTTGTTGGTAGAAGGTATTACGTTGGAGCGCTGCTGCTGAGCAGGTGCTGCTGAACGTGCTTTTGGCTTGGCCACGGCTGGCCTAGCTGCTTTGCGTTTTGGGGCGGACGCACTTTTTGCTTGGGGGGCTGCCGTTTGGGGCGTGGCCATTTGGATCGGGCGGGGAGTTCTCTTTTGGGCTGCGGGTTGTGGCGCAGGTGGGGAGGAAACTGTTGGATGTCCTGCTGGATGACTGGCAGCAGGTGCCTGAGGGGTTCTGAGGAGTTCCCTATAGTCTGTGGCTGGCTGTGTATAGGCAGTTTGCTTGACGTCATGCACAGGCAGCGGTTCGCTAGGGACTACTTTGCGTGCTTCGCCTTGGGCCCTAACGAGCTTTGCTAGGGTGTCGGGTGCAATGGCAGAAGGAAACTCTTCCTGAGCAGCTTGCCGAGCAACGCCTGCGAACTGTCCTAGGTTGCGCGTTGCCTGAACGACGTTATGAATCTCTTGCTTGAGCCTTTGATTTTGCTCCAGGAGCTGCTGGTTGCGGCTGTTGAGTGAATCAATGACTGCTTTATTTGCCCGGAGTTCAGCGGCTAACTCCCGGTACACCGACATCGGTACGGATGGTGAATAGTGGGTCGGAGCCGACTGGATCGGATTGGCAGGGTGGGAAGGCTTCATAGGAAGTGTTAGCTTATGTGCTTTCTCTCGGTTGTCATTAACATTTTTGAACGTGGTTAAACGTGCTGATGACAGCGAAGATACAGACGTTGATAACAAACGTTTTGGGCGGTTTTATGACCTGCCCGGTAGATAAGTAGTCAAATTAGAGCAATGTAAGTAACATTCGTCAAGCCACTTTTGATAAAAAGTGTGACTAATGTATCAAATTCACTCGTTATTATTGATTGCCTATTTGTACCCTATTTCGGCAGAGATCTTATTATTAGGCTCAAAATTTTTGGGGATGGGCTGATTTTCGAAGTGCATTAGAGGGTCTGTAGCCACTGTGCGGCAAGGAGAGCTGCTTGAGTGCGATCTCGTAAATTCAGCTGGCTCAGTACGCTAGTGACATAGTTTTTCACTGTGCCTTCAGACAAAAACAGTCGCTGGGCAATTTCTTTATTACTGGCTCCCTGCCCAATGAGGGTGAGTACTTCTGTTTCTCTGGGTGTCAATGCTTGAATCTCTGGCGGAAAAGTAGGTTGCTCTGTCGTGCCCTGCTGATGGTTGGGCGTCACTGGGGTAGTTGACTGGTGTGCCATCATTTTTTGCACGATGCCAGGGCCGAACTGGCTGTAGCCTTTTGCGACTGAGCGAATGGACAATGCGAGTTCTTCAGATGGGGTGTCTTTGAGCAGGTAGCCCTGTGCGCCAGCGCCCATAGCGTCGGTGATGAGGTCGTCGTCGTCGAAGGTGGTGAGTACGAGGACTTTG
>ERZ1740067.1835-NODE-1835-length-13892-cov-5.616824_pt1 | contig 13892 bp, 11 predicted proteins | sample MGYA00581736_ERZ1740067 | MGnify/ENA primary metagenome ERZ1740067 (study PRJEB43018, sample SAMN04849236) | marine metagenome | isolation source: floating plastic debris | place: Pacific Ocean | collected 2008-08-27 | study: EMG produced TPA metagenomics... | reverse complement strand
ACATGGATAGGGTCAGGAATCCGTGGGCGATGGTCCCCCCAAAGGCACTTGTCGCTGCCAATTCGGGGTTCATGTGGATGTACTGTTCATCCTCGGTGCAGGTTCCGAAACTATTGATCCGATCCTGGTCCATTTCCGCCCAAGGGGAAACGCCGACTTCCTGGCCGATAAACTCATCAAGCTTATCGAGGCTGAATGATTGTGACATGTGTCAACACTCTCTTTTCTACGTTGCCGCGAGCTGACGCAGAATTTGAGACGCCGTCAAGCTTTTCGATGTCAAAGTATCGGGGTTTTAACAGTGGGGTTCGCGTTGTCTGGACGGGCCTATGAAGAACAAGAAACAGACAGACCCTGCATTGTCTCGGGCGGCGGCTCGGCGAAGGCATCTTGCCCCGGATGGTCGTCAAAGGGCGCGGTCACGAGCCGGAAAACCTCGTCCAGGGTTTTAAGATCGCCTTCATCCTCAAGCGCGCGAATCGCCGTTTCGGCGACCCAATTACGCAGCACATATTTGGGGTTCACCTGCGCCATGACAGGGGCTCGCTCATTTGGGGCTTCTTCCAAGAGCCGCGCGCGATACGCATCAAGCCATTGACGGATGGCCGGCTGCGCCGGAGCGGCAAAACCCGCCAACCAATGGTCAGAAATTTCTCCATCTGCGATGGAGCCGAGTCCTCGGAAGGTTTGGGTATAGTCCGCCTGCCCCTCCTCCATCGCCGATAGGAGCGAGGCCACCAGTTCATCATCCCCCTGCTGAGAGGTGTTGAACCCCAGCTTCGCCTGCATCTTTTCGAAGTGGACGGATTTAAATCTGGGCGCGAACCGAGATAGTCCCTCGCGCAAGGGCTCTTCCTCAGTGAGGGGGAGTAATGCCGAGGCAAGAGCCTGAAGGTTCCAAAGGGCGATGGCGGGCTGTTTCTCAAACGCATACCGGCCATGGTGGTCTGAGTGATTGCAGATAAAGTTTGGCTTATACTGATCAAGAAATCCAAACGGACCATAGTCGATGGTGAGCCCTAGGATAGACATATTGTCGGTGTTCATCACCCCATGAGCGAAACCCACGGCTTGCCAGTGGGCCATGAGATCTGCGGTTGACTCTACCACCTCGTTGAACAGTGTCGCGACCTCGCCCTCCCCTCTCTCAATATGGGGGAACAGTGTAGAGAGCGTATAGTCCATCAATGCCTTTAAAAGGTCGGTTTGGTTCGTATGGGCAAAATATTCAAAATGCCCAAAGCGCAGATGGCTTGGCGCTATGCGAGACATAACGGCACCGGGCTCAATGGTTTCTCGCTCGACCCGCTCTCGGGTGGCAATCACGGTTCCCGCCCGCGTGGTTGGCACCCCAAGCGCGGCCATATGTTCACTGCACAAATATTCGCGAAGGACGGACCGCATGACGGCGCGACCATCGCCAAAGCGTGAGAAGGGCGTTCGCCCCGCCCCCTGTAACTGAACCTCCCACGGGTTGCCGTCAGGGCCCTCCCCTTGGGCAATCACATAGGCCCGACCATCCCCAAGTTGCGGGACATAATGCCCAAACTGGTGCCCGGCATAGACCGTGGCATACGGAGAAAAGCCTGGCACTTCACGCTGGCCGGAGAATATTGGGACAAAATCGGGGTGTCCCGTCGCCTCTTCTGACAACCCGGCAATGGCTAATGCCGGGGGGCTAGCGTGAATCAGAATCGGGTCTGAGCCCACCTCGTCACCGGCTGGCGCGGCATAGAACGCCTCTGGCAAGGAGCGGAACCGATCTTTCATCGGCCAATGGTCAAGGAACGAGGGAGCGATTTCATCCATATGACAGATGTCATGCCAGTTCGCCGAAATTGCAACATCAAGGATGACAGTGCGACATTCCCCCCCTACACCCCTTTGTTATGACTGAGATTTCAACCCGCACCGCCGCTGATGAGGCTGCCATTGAGCGCCTTGATGCATTGAACAATGATATGTTGGCCACCACCGTTGAGTGGGCCAAGGTGAACACCGGCAGTTGGAACATTGACGGGTTAAAGAGCTTTGTGCCCACCCTCGCCGACGCCTTTTCGGCTTTAGATGCTGACGTCGCTCTTGAGGATGCGAAGCCGTTTGAAACGGTGAACGATAAGGGTGATGTCGATATCATCGAAACCTCAGCCATCGTTCGGGTCCGCGCCCGCCCCGACGCACCGGTGCAGGTGGTGATGAGTGGGCATTATGACACAGTCTTCCCACCAGGCACGTTCACGGAGGTCAAACAGCTTGATACCAACCTGTGGAATGGCCCTGGCCTTGCAGATATGAAGGGCGGTCTTGTGGTCATGCTGGAGGCCCTCAAGGCGTTTGAAGCCGGACCGCATAAAGATCAGCTGGGCTATCAGATTGTCATCACCCCGGACGAAGAAATCGGCAATTTCGGAAGCGCTCATGCCCTTACCGAGGCTGCCAAATCCGGCGCCCATATTGGCATGACCTATGAGCCGGCTCAGGAAACGGGCGCCCTCTCCGGCGCGCGGAAGGGCTCTGCGGTCTTCGATATTGTCCTACACGGACGATCCGCCCATGCCGGCCGCGCGAAAGAAGAGGGCCGCAGTGCGCTGGAGGCTGCTGCCGAACTCACCCTTGGACTTGAAGGCCTTAACGGCCAACGGGAGGGGGTAACTGTCAACGTTGGCGCTATTGATGGGGGCGGCGCGGTGAACATCGTGCCGGACCTCGCCATTGTACGGTTTGGCGCGCGGGCATCGGACAATCAGGCTGCTGCATGGTGTACGGATAGTGTGAAAGCCCTTTACCAGCGGGCGATCAGCCGGGATGGGATCACCGGGCACCTCCATGGGGGGTTCTACCGCCCTCCTAAGCCGCGCAACGATGCGCAAGAGGCCTTGTTCTCCGCCGTCCACGGAACTGGCCAGGCCCTTGGCCTCTCTATCGAGTTTGCCGATACGGGCGGTGTGTGTGAGGGCAACAATATCTTTGCCGCCGGCGTGCCCAATGTGGACACGCTGGGTGTTCGGGGGGGGCGCATTCACTCCGCAGAGGAATATGTGGAATCCGACAGTTTCGGCGAACGGGCTGCACTCTCCACTCTCATTCTCAACCGTCTTTGCGACGGGCGGATTGATGGAGCAGCCATTAAGAAGTTGATGCCAGCCAGCTGAGCTAACCGCGCCAATAAATGACTCGGTATTAATGCGTCTTTTCGGTCGCCTGACAAAAAGCTGATACAAATCGCCTTCACGAGCAATCAGGCTATCTTAGACCTTAGACGCCGAGGAGGATGGGCTCAGTGAAGCGAGTGTTAGGTGCTGTATCGTCTGCGGGCTTGCTGCTTCTGGGGGTATCGACCTTTGCCCTCGCTCTTGGTGGCGCGCCGTTCGTTGGTCCTTCGTGGATCTATGACATTGATGAGCTGGCTGCCGATACTGAGGATTTGGCGACCGACGAGGTGGATGCCATCACCGTGACAGCCGCGCGCCAGCGAGGGCTTGTTATTGGTGATATTGAACCCGAGCTTGTGCTTGATGCCTCTGACATCGAAGCTTACGGCGTTGGATCTCTTGCTGAGTTGCTTGCGGAACTCACCGCTGAAACCGGGAGTGGTCGAGGACGAGGGGGGGAGCGACCGGTCGTGCTCCTCAACGGTCGCCGGGTCTCCGGGTTTCGAGAAATTGGTCAGTATCCGCCGGAGGCTCTTGAGCGGGTAGAGGTGCTCCCCGAAGAGGTCGCGCTCAAATATGGCTTTCGCGCTGATCAGCGTGTGATCAACTTTGTGCTGAAGCCCAATATCACGGTGATGGCGGTCGAGATAGAGGCTGAGATGCCAACCCAAGGAGGACGAACATTGTCCGAGGGCTCCGTACGCCGCCTTTGGGTGAACGATGACCAGCGCTGGAGCCTTGATGCGTCTTACATTCATACCTCCCCCATCTTAGAGAGCGAGCGGGACATCGCTTTTGACCCGCCGGGTGACCCCTTCTCTCTCACCGGTAATATTGGTCCCGGCAATGGGGTCGAAGATGGCCTTATGTTTGCTGAGGCAACCAGCAACCCGTCGGAACCAATCACGGTGGTTGCTGTTCCTCTATCGGCTGCCACGTCGCTTCCCACGTCAGCGGACTTCCTCCCCGGTGTGAACAATGCATCGACCACCGATGATCGACCCTTTCGCACCCTCGTGGCTGAAAGCGAAGAACTCGCCGCCGGGTTCAGCTACAGCCAGAAAGTCTTTGGCGAGACTATCGGCACCCTCAGCGGTCGGCTGGAACAAGCCAATCAGGAGCGGCGCCTCAGCCTGGCAGAAGCCACCTTTGATTTACCCTCTACTAGCCCCTTTTCCCCCTTCTCCAATGACGGTATCCTTTACCGGTATGAGGACAGTTTTAGCCCCCTCCGGCAGGAGACGGAGACCCTTACGAGCAATGTGGGGCTTGCTCTCAACAGTAAGCCGGGGGAATGGACCTGGAGCGTGACGGCCGCTTATGATTCGGTTGACCAGGACCGAACCACCGATATCGATCTTGATATCGTGCCTGCACAGGCCCTTATCGACGCTGGTGACATCGGGTTTAATCCCTATGGAGATTTATCATCTCTCGTCACCCTAAACCAGCAGGAGACGACCTCTCTTACCCAAACCGCACAAGTGGAAGGGGTCGTTAACGGCGTCTTGGCGCGGATACCGGTGGGCGAGATCACCAGCACCCTAAAGGCAGGTGTGCAAACCCGGGATCAAGAAAGCACAGTTCGTCTGGGCAGTGAGTTTACCGAAACTGACCTTTCCCGCGATCAATCTAACCTTCAGCTGAATGTCGATATCCCGCTGACCACCCGTGATGATGACCATTGGACCTGGCTCGGCGGGGTGACCGCGAATGGTAACATTGCGGTGGACGATTTATCTGATGTGGGCACCCTCACCACCTATGGGTATGGGCTTAATTGGCGCCTTAACGATATGGTGCGGTTTCTTATATCGTTTACGGATGAAGAAGGCGCGCCAAGCCTCAATGAATTGGGCGACCCTTTGCTCGACACCCCCAATGTCGATGTCTTTGATTTCACCACTGGGCAAAATGCAGAGGTGACGTTGCGTACCGGGGGCAATCCGGACCTCGAGGTCGATACCCGGCAAGTGCTGAAGCTGGGGATGACCCTCAAGCCCTTAGATGAGACGGACGTCACCCTCAATCTCAATTATACGGACTCTCAGATTGAGAATGAGGCGCGCGCCTTTCCTGCGATTACCGCCGACATTATTAATGCGTTTCCTGACCGGTTTGTACGGGAGGGTGGGACGTTGACCTTTGTCGACCGTCGGCCAATCAATGTCGCAGAGACTAACCGTCGGCAGCTGCGTACAGGCCTGTCCTATCGTAAACGGCTAGGGCCTGCCCGGGGTGGACCTGGCAGTGGGGGCGGACGACCACCCGCCGCCTCTCCACCAAGTCAACCGACCGCTTCTTCCTCCACGGCGGCGAGTGGCCGGCCGCAAATGACGCCCGAGATGCGTGAACGGCTCATGCAACTTACGCCAGCGCAACGGGAACAGCTTCGCGCCCTGCCGCGGGAAGAGCGACGCGCCTTCCTTGAAAAGCAAGGAATTATTCCGCCCTCCTCCTCCCCTGAAGGGTCGCCAACAGCAGCACCACCGCAAGCACAAGGTCGCCCACAAATGCCCCGCCGTGGTGGCAGACCCGGCAGTTTGCGGGCATCCATCAACCATGTGTGGTGGCTGGAGGAGAATATTCTCATCGCTGACGGCATTCCTGAGCTTGACCTGTTAAACGGGTCCGCCCTTGGGAATGAGGGCGGTCAGCCGGAGCACACGGTAGAAGCGTCGGGTTTTTATTGGAATAAGGGCCTTGGCGCGCGCGCCCGGCTCAACTGGCAGGCGGGGACGGATGTTTTCGGAGAGGGGACGAATGGGTCAAGCGATCTTAGCTTCTCGTCTCTCACCACGTTAGATTTTCGGGTCACCTATGACCTTCAATATAGTGATCGGCTAATGGCAAAAGCGCCTTGGTTGAAGGGGACAAGACTGGCTTTTGACGTCGAGAACCTATTTGATGAGAAGCTCGACTTCCGCGATGCGAATGGCGATGTACCGTTTACGTATCAGCCAGACCTTCTTGATCCCGTGGGCCGGGTGATTGAGTTTGAAATTCGCAAACGGTTTTAGGTATCCGGCGCGCGGGATGACCACCGTTTAGCTTACTCGCAGTTCACCATCCAATTGATGCCAAAACGGTCCGTCAACATCCCAAAGCCCTTGGCCCAGAAGCTTGGCTCAAACGGCATGGTGACCGTGCCGCCTTCCGCCAAGGCATCAAACAGGCGCTTGCCTTCTTCGGTGTCTTTTGGCCCTAAATTGATGTGATAGCCTTCGGGTTTCTTGAACATCTGTGGCGGGGTGTCGGACGCCATGATCTTATACTCCCCTAGGGTAAGCTCCGTATGCATGACTTTGTCGAGCCAGGCGGGGTCGGACACATGCTCTTCGGCCGGTGAGCCCTTGAACCGCATCATGGTGCCAAGCTCGCCGCCTAACACCTTATGGTAGAAGGTCATGGCCTCCTCACAATTGCCGGGGAAGTTTAGATATACAAAGACTTTCATGGGCACTCTCCTCTAATCACGGGCTGGTATACGCCGAAGACCATCCGAAAGCACGGCCAAGCGGCAGTCGCTAAACCATTGCTTTCTTTTTGCACTGCACAAGGCTATGGGCGCCTTGATAACCGAGATTTTTATGACCCAGAACAGTCAAACCAGTTTGCGAAACATCGCCATCATCGCGCATGTCGACCATGGCAAAACCACCCTTGTGGACGCTCTGCTGCGGCAGTCAGGCGCCGTGCGTGACAATGCCGAAATGGCAGAGCGCGCCATGGACTCCAACGATATTGAGCGGGAGCGAGGGATTACGATCCTTGCCAAAGCCACCAGCGTTGAGTGGACGAGCCCCACCCATGGTGACGCGCGGATTAACATTGTCGATACGCCGGGCCATGCCGATTTTGGCGGCGAGGTGGAGCGCATCCTATCGATGGTGGATGGCTGCGTCCTGTTGGTGGACGCCGATGAGGGGCCGATGCCTCAAACCAAATTCGTGCTGTCCAAAGCGTTGAGTTTGGGCCTGAAACCCATTGTTGTTCTTAACAAGGTCGACCGCCCCACCGCAGAACCGGATCGGGTGCTTGATGATGCGTTTGACCTCTTCTCCGCCCTCGGCGCGGATGAGGATCAGCTCGACTTCCCCGCTCTTTACGCGTCGGGTAAAGAGGGGTGGGCGGACTTATCGTTGGAGGGAGATCGGAAGGACTTATCAGCCCTGTTCGAAACAATCCTCACCCGCGTCCCTGCCCCTGATTTGGCGGAGGACGCAGCGGAGCAACCCTTCCGCATGCTGGCCACCACGCTTGAGGCGGATCCGTTTCTCGGGCGCCTTCTTACCGGCCGGATCGTCTCAGGCCGTCCCCAGGTCGGGCAGACGTTGAAGGCACTCACGGTCGATGGCACTCTTGTGGAACAGGCCCGCGTGTCCAAGGTGCTCGCCTTCCGTGGGCTCAAACGCCAGCCGGTGGAAACAGCAGAGCCTGGCGACATTATTGCCATCGCCGGGATGACAAAGGCGTCAGTGTCTAACACCCTTTGCGACCCTTCTTTCAGCGAGCCCCTGCTCGCGCGGCCGATTGATCCGCCGACACTGTCCATTACACTGAGTGCGAATGATTCCCCTCTTGCCGGTCGTGAAGGGGACAAGGTCCAATCTCGGGTCATCCGTGAACGGTTGTTACGCCAAGCCGAAGGGGATGTGGCGATCCGGGTTACCGAAACCGCGGAGAAGGATGCATTTGAGGTGGCCGGTCGCGGGGAACTCCAACTGGGCGTTCTTATCGAGAATATGCGTCGGGAGGGCTTTGAGCTGTCGGTCTCCCGCCCGCGGGTGCTCCTGCGTGAAGAGGATGGGCAAACCCTCGAGCCAATGGAGGAGATCGTCATCGATGTGGACGAGGAGTTCTCGGGCGCGGTCATCGACAAACTGACCCAACGCAAATGCGAGCTCCAAGAAATGAAGCCCGCCGGTGGTGGAAAGACTCGCCTCGTGCTGCACGGGCCGGCTCGGGCGCTGATCGGGTATCATGGGGAATTCTTGACCGACACCCGCGGGACCGGCGTCATGAACCGTCTGTACCTCAACCATGGCCCCCATAAGGGCAAACTTGAAAGTCGGCGGACCGGCACCCTCATCGCCAACGGCTCGGGGAACGCTGTCGCTTTCGCGCTGTGGAACCTTGAAGAGCGCGGTGTGATGTTCATCGATCCGGGCACAGCTGTCTATCAGGGAATGATTATTGGCGAGAATGCCAAGCCCAATGACCTTGAGGTGAACCCGCTAAAGGGCAAGCAGCTCACTAACATTCGGGCGGCCGGTAAGGATGACGCGGTGCGCCTCACCCCGCCGCGAAAACTGTCCCTGGAGCAAGCGATCTCCTACATCATGGATGATGAGCTGGTAGAGGTAACCCCTCAATCCATCCGTTTACGGAAACGGTATCTTGATCCCCATGAGCGCAAGCGCCACGCGAAAAGCGCAGCGGCATAGGCAGGCCCGACGCCCCAGATAGCGACGGCGTTTATGAAAGACGGTCTCCGAGGTGATCGAAGACCAGACGGATACGGCGGCTGGTCTTCAGCTCACTGTGGGTGACCAGCCATGTCGGCCGGGTGAAATCATCAAGGTCGCTCTCGATACAAATCAGGTCGGGATATTTGGCAATCGTCTCTTCGGGGAAGATGGCAATGCCCAGCCCGTCCCGAACCATCTGAAGAGCGACCATCTGGGATGACGATGTGAACCGAAAGTTCGCCCTCGTCAGGTTTAAGCCGGTTGGCAGCAAATAGCCCAGCATCCTATCGGCTTCGACGAAGCTGACAATTTGGTGGTCGGAGAGGTTATCCTTCGTCGGATGACCGTGAGCGTCGAGATAGGAGGCGCTCGCGCAAAACCGCATCTTCACATCCCGAACGCGTTTGAGGAACAAATTTGGTTGTTCCGGACGGACATGGCGAATAGCGATGTCCGCTTCGCGTCGCGTTAAGTCCCTGACGCTATTGTCCGCAACGACATCTAATTCGAGCAACGGCGCCTTCTGGCTAATCTCTTTGAGGATGGGCGGCAGGACCAGCGCCGACGTCAACTCCGACGCGGTGATCCTAACCTGCCCCTCAACCAGCTGCGATTGGCCCCTGGCTGAAAGGGAAACCATGTCTGCACCGCGGGCCATTGCCCGAACGTGATCGAGTAAATCTACACCGAATTGCGTGAGGGTGACCGACCGCCCGTTCCGCTCGAACAGGGTGACGTTCAGCGTCTCCTCCAGGGCGCTGATCTGTCGACTGACAGTAGGTTGCGTTTGCCCCAGCCTCCGCGCCGCGCCGGACAAGGAGCCCTCCTCCGCGACAGCCAGAAAAGTCTTTGCATGATCCCAATCGAAATTCATCGCTTAGAAGTATACTATTTTTGCATACTCAGAAAACGATTTATCGTAATTTACCGTTGATATTCGTATGGATTACATCGCCTCCGAAATGAAGGGACGCGTCTTGAGCGCGGCCCAAATCTTGTCGGAGAGTTGGTGCATGAAACTCGTTATATTAGGCGCGAATGGTCGAACCGGGACCCATGTTGTGCAGGAAGCGCTCGCGGGAGGCGACATGGTCACCGCCATTGTCCGGTCCGAGGCGAAGCGACCTTTAGTACATCATCCTCAGCTAAAGGTGGCTGTCGGCGATCCATGCAATCCGACTTTTTTGGCGGAGGTCTTCGGTGGTCAGGATGCGGTCATTTCGACCCTTGGCGGTAGAAGCCCGACCAAGAAGGCAACGTCTATCTATTGGTGGTCCGCGAATGCCATTGTCGAAGCGGCCGGCGTCGTCGGCCTGGGAAGGGTTGCTGTTACATCCAGCGCCCTTCTTTTCCCGTCAACGCGTTTTGTTGACAAGCTGTTGGTCAATCTGGTGTCCAACGTTGTTCAGAGTGCGGCGCGCATGGAAGAAACGCTTCTGCGTGCCAATCTGGACGTGATTGTCGGACGGTGCGGTTTTCTGACGGACCAGGATGAAAAGCGATACCGTGCCGAGCTTGGGGCGCTACCCGAGAATGGCTCGTCGGTGTCCCGTCTCAGTGTCGCATCGTTTCTCCTCGACAAAATCCGCGCGCCCTCATCCGGTAAGCAGATCTATGGGGTCGCTAGGGTCTGTTGAGATACACGGATTTTCCGTTCCCCACGGCTTGTCCGTGGGGTCCACGGGACAACGAGATGGTTTCGCCGCTCAATAGATGCCACGGACAAGCCGTGGCAAACGCTTGAATTTAGTTAAATCTCAACAAACCCCAGAGCATCACGCTGAAAAGTGTATGCGGTTTTCGGCGATAAGCGATGCGAATACAAAAAAACTATAGCGAAGGCGTGAGTACAAACGAACGTCCTTCGCTATAGTCCGGCGTAGCGGTCATCACGGGTGGGTGCGACAGGCTTTGCAAGACGGTTGGCGCGACGCTTTAATAGGAGGGATCACCCTCCCCTGAAAGGGATTCTATGAATAGCGCCCTCTCCGCCGATGACATCATTGCGTTGCTCGACCTGTCCCCCCACCCCGAGGGCGGCTTCTTTCGCGAAACCTTCCGGGATAAGAGGAGTGACGGTAACCGTGCGGCATCGACAGCGATCTACTTTCTATTGCCCAAGGGGGTGCGGTCGCACTGGCATCGCGTGGATGCGGCGGAGGTTTGGCACTTTTATGCGGGCGCGCCGCTCACGCTTTTTTTGTCTGAATACGGTCAAACCGAGACCCAACTCTCGATAGGTCCGGACTTGACGGTTGGCCAGCGGCCACAAGGCATTGTGCCGTCCGGTGCCTGGCAGGCGGCAGAGAGCCAAGGCGACTGGACCTTGGTGGGGTGTACCGTCGCGCCGGGTTTTGAGTTTGCGCATTTCGAAATGGCCCCAGAGGGGTGGACACCGGTAAAGACGTCGGCACCTACGCGCGGTCAGTGAAAGACGTACCGCCTCGACCAGCATTCCGAATCAATATTAACCTTTGGTTAACCATGAAAATGGAAGATTTGCACAATAATTTGAGCGTCGGGGCGCCATATAACAATGATCAATTCGCAAAAGAAAACAAAAGACCTTTTTGAACGGCTAGGCGCGACGGAGCACCGCCGCAAGCTGGCCGCTGATCGAATTTTCCGTGAACTGCGTAAAGGCAATGAAGGTGAAGAACGGGAGCAGATTCGCAATCCGCTGCCCAATCTATCGCCAACCTTGCGATAGCTGCCTACCCCGTTACGTATCTTCTTTCTTATTGCGCGCCACTAAAAATACGGACGCGCTTTTTGTTGGGCGCCAAACATAGTCAATGTCAAAGCCGCCCGCCTCAAGGCTGGTTAAAAGATCCTTTTCCTTGAATACGGACACTTTTGGGATGAGCCCCAAAGCGTGCCCAATAGGCCCCACAAGCTTAAACCAGCCCATCGCGTCACCAAGGCATGCCGTACTCGATACGAATAAGCCATTGGGCTTAAGGAGAGATCGTACGCGCTCTATCACAGCGTTTCGGTCATGCACGAGATGCAGAATGCTCATCCCCATGACGACATCATAGCTGTTCTCCGTGATCGGCATTGTTTCAATGTTGGCCACCTCGAACGTGACGTGCCCCATTCTCTTTTCAGTGGCCTGCTGCCGTGCGATTTCAATCATCCGTGGTGAGATGTCTGTCGCGAGAATCTCGCTCACATGGGGCGCATGCCGCAGGGCTGTGCCGCCAGTGCCGCAGCCAAATTCGAAGACCGTCATATCGGGCCGCAAATATTGCTGGGTCACCCGAAGCTTTTCCTCATAGGCGTCTTCATCGGCGATGGGTTGTGCGAAATATTTGTCCGCAATCTTGTCCCAAAAAATAGTCTCAGTGGCTGTCATGATTTATGCTCCATGGAATGTCAGTGCCCGCAGTGGCTTAGGTGCCGGCAGGCGGGGGAAAGGCTTTGTCGCAAGGCAAGCAACACTGAGCGCGGCAAAACGCGAGCCCTCGGTCGGATGGGCAATCCTTACATTGATAAGCCCGGCATGCCTTAATGTCTGGCGCAGTGAGGTTGCGGAATAGGCCCTTACGCGCCACCGAAGCCGAATGGGGACGGTCCACATTGAGCGCTTGGTCGCAACCAGCACAAGGTGACCCCCTGGTTTCAGGACGCGATAAAGCTCACGCAAGGCCCGCTCTGGCGACGGGAGGTGCTCAAGGACGTGTCCGCACAGAATGAGGTCGAACTCATTATCACCGAATGGCAAATCGCGCACATCGCCTAAGCGAAGGTCAGCTGACACACCCCTCGCACCCAAGTGACGACCCGCGGCGTCCAGCATTTGGGGCGAAATATCGATCCCCGTCAGCTGAGGGGGCGTATCGCGATGCGCACAAAACGCGCTCGAAAATGCCCCATCGCCAACGCCGCAGTCGAGCACCTTTGGCCTCGTCGACAAGCTGAGCTCCGGGTGACGGTCGTTCAGCGCCGCCACAACACCGCGATATCCCTCGACGGTGCCGAGCCGCCGAATGGCTTTTGACCATCCATCCGCTTTGTCATCATAGCTGCGTTTGAGATCCTGAACCGACGGGGCGCGGCTTTCGAGCGAGATTTTCCATGACCCGACCCACTGATCCACAATCGGCACCAGACTGTCATGGGCGTGTTGCACCGAAATATCGTTCCTTTTGTTGATCGTTGCGACCATAATTGCCGTCCTATTGCCTTGATGATGTTGTTGACGGCAGAGCTAGCGGCGCGGTCCCTGAAGGAGAATTGGCGATTTGCGTCTTGGAGGTATACGAAAATCGATGAACTGGGACGCTGTCAAATTTGACTGGAACCAGGTGCGGGCCTTCCTCGCCGCGGCGGAGGAAGGGTCCTTTTCCGCGGCCGCCCGCGCGTTGAAGCAGACGCAGCCAACCCTCAGTAGACAGATTGTCGCCCTCGAGGAAACCCTTGGGGTGACCTTATTTGAGAGGGGGAGCCGCACCCTTCTTCTCACTGATGCGGGCCGCACGCTCCTCACCCATGTGCGGGATATGGCGGACGCGGCTGGCCGGATTGCCCTTGGCGCCGAAAGTCACTCTCAACAGGTGGGCGGGGTGGTGACCATCACGGCGACAGTCATGTTCGCGACCTTTCGGCTTCCGGCCATCGTCGCTAAGGTTCGGCAGGTTGCCCCCAACATTGTGATCAACCTTGTGCCGTCAAATAACATCCAGGACCTCACCCAGCGGGAGGCCGACATTTCCATCCGACATGCCCGGCCCGAGCAAAAAGACTTAGTCGGAAAATTAGTCGGTGAAACAAGCGCGCACCTTTTTGCATCAAAAGCATTCCTCGACACCCATGGGCGACCAACGTCACACGAAGAAGCCGCCGCGTTGCCATTTGTCGGATTTGAGGCCCCAGAGAGGGTGGTACCAGCGCTGAAGGCGGTTGGTCTTGATGTCCGTGAAGAGAGTTTTGTTGCCTTTACGAATGATGGGAACGTCATGTTGGCCCTGGTGCGGGAAGGACTTGGGGCAACCTTTTTGCCCCGGGAGATCGAGGAACTTTGCCCTGACCTAGAAGAAGTGCTCCCTACCCTGCCGTCGGCGCCAGGTCCGATATGGCTGACCTCACACCGCGAGTTACACACTAGCCGTCGTATACGTATTGTATTCGATATTTTGGCCGAAGAACTGTCGAACTTAAACCTGTCTGGCAGCCCAAATCGTCGGCCATCCTGATGCTTAAAGCATCTCCCCTCGTCCAATTGAGGAGGAGACGCTTAAGGTCAGTGGAATATACTCAGCATTAT
>ERZ1740067.1833-NODE-1833-length-13903-cov-6.390453_pt1 | contig 13903 bp, 13 predicted proteins | sample MGYA00581736_ERZ1740067 | MGnify/ENA primary metagenome ERZ1740067 (study PRJEB43018, sample SAMN04849236) | marine metagenome | isolation source: floating plastic debris | place: Pacific Ocean | collected 2008-08-27 | study: EMG produced TPA metagenomics... | reverse complement strand
TGGTGGCCCCCATCCGGTCGTGCAGCGCGCGCAGCTCTTCGGCCATGTGTTCGCGAAACTCGGCGTCGAGCGCGCCGAGCGGCTCGTCCATCATGAAGGCCTTGGGTTCACGAACGATGGCCCGACCGAGCGCCACCCGTTGCCTGTCGCCGCCGGACAGGCCGCCGACGGGCTTTTTCAGGATATCCTTGATGCCCAGAATGGTGGCCACCTCGTCGACCTTGGCGCGGACCTGCGCACGCGGCATGCCCTGGCTGACCAGCGGATAGGACAGGTTTCGGTACACGTTCATATGCGGGTAGAGCGCGAACATCTGGAAGACGAAGGCGATGTCGCGCTGCGAGGGCGGGCGCTGGCCGATCTCTTCACCGTCGAGGAAAATCTCGCCGGATGTGGGCAGTTCGAGCCCTGCGATCATGCGCAGCGTCGTGGTCTTGCCGCAGCCCGAAGGGCCCAGCAGCATGAAGAATTCGCCGTCTTCGATGGTGAAGGACGACTCGCGCACGGCGACGAAATCGCCGAATTCCTTGCGGACGTTTTTGATAACGATCTCAGCCATTTGGAATGTTCTCTCCGATCCTGAGAAGGTTGCCATCGGGGTCCCAGAGCGTTGCTTCGCGCATGCCCCAGGGTTTGTCTTGGGCGGGTTGAAAGCGTGGGAAGCCTGCGTCGTCGGGCAGGTTCAGTCCGGCCAGCAGGTCTGAGACGGCGTCGACATTGGTGGGGCGGATATAGGCGCCGTGGTCGCTGTTTTCGGGCCGGTGTTCGGGGTGGTGGAAGAAGTGCAGCTCGACCTTGTCACGGTTCATGAGCAGGTAGTCTGCGTCGTCGTACCACGTCTGAAATCCCCAGCTTTCGTAAAAGCCCCTGGTGGCCGCGAAGCTGCGGGAGGGCATGATCGGGCAGGCTTGTTCGAGCATGCTCAATCCCCTTCCGGAAAGTGCGAGACGACGATGAACATGACCGTGCCCACCAGCGTTGTGATGAAGGAATACGTGTAGGCCCACATCACGAAGGGTTGCATCAGCATGAACACACCGACGGCGATGATGAGGGTGGCCAGCGCCTCCCACGGGCCGCGGTGCAGGCGCATCAGACCGGTAAAGAAGGACATCATGTTGGCACCTCGAAGTGGGGGGGCACAGGCCGTACACAGGCCGTGCACACCCTGTGCACCGGTTTGGTGCACCAAGATGTTGTGGCGGGGCATAGAGCGGGGATCATTTCCGTACGGCTCCGAATGTTATCCCGCGCAGCAGGTGTTTGCGCAGCAGGATGGTGAAGATCATCACCGGCAGCAGGAAGATGGTGGCCCCGGCGGCGACAGCGGGCCAGTCGAGGCCGCCCACGCCGATGATGGTCGGGATGAAGGGGGGCGCGGTCTGCGCGGTGGCGGAGGTCAGCAGCACCGCAAAGGCGTATTCGTTCCAGGCAAAGATCAGGCAGAAGATGGCGGTGGAGGCGATGCCCGTGGCGGCCTGCGGCAGCACGACCTTGTAGAAGGCCTGGAACCGTGTGTAGCCGTCGATGAGTGCCGCCTCTTCGTATTCGCGGGGGATTTCGTCGATGAAGCCCTTGAGCAGCCAGACGGCGAGGGAGATGTTCACGGCCGTATAAAGCAGGATCATGCCCAGATGCGTGTCGCTGAGCCCGAGGTTGCGGTACATCAGGAAGATCGGGATGGCGACGGCGATGGGGGGCATCATCCGCGTGCTGAGGATGAAGAACAGCAGGTCGTCGGCGAGCGGGATCTTGAACCGGCTAAAGGCATAGGCGGCGAGGGTGCCGAGAAAGACGCTGAGGAAGGTGGAGCCGAAGCCGATGATGACCGAGTTGAGGAAGCGTTCGCCGAATTTCGAGGGGCCGACGATGACCATGTCGTATTGGCGCACGATCTCGTCCGCCCAGTTTTCGGGCGGGTTGGCGTTCAGGAACTCGTCGGTCTGGCGCGTGCGCGTGGTGAAGAGGTTCACGTAGCCTTCGAGCGTGGGTTCGAACACGACCTTGGGCGGGTAGCTGATGGCATCGGAGGGCGATTTGAACCCGGTCAGCATGATCCAGGCGAGCGGGATCATGGTGATCAGCGCGTAGACGATGACCAGTGTGCCCGCCAGCCATTTGGAGCGGCCCGAGGGTTCGGTGATGGAATGGGCGCTCATGTCTGATCCTGGTGCTGAGGTGAAGCCGGGCCGCGCCCGACCTCGGGTGGGCGCTGATGGGTTTGATCAGTGACGTGGCCGAATACATATGCAGACGGGTGGTTCGGGTTGTCATCGTTGGCGTGCGCCCTCCCGGGGGGGAGGTCGGGCGCGGCCCGGCTTTGCCGTGCCAAGGGTGCTTGGACCGCCGCCTTGGTTTTTGACACCTTCGGGAGGAGGGGGGCTGTCTGCCCGCCGCGCTGACGCGCCCCCCCGAGAGTTTTCCGGGCAAGATGAAGGCTGGATCGGGTCATCGTTCTTTCACCTTGTTGAGCGCCTTGACGTAGATGCTGGCGAGGCCGAACACGGTGACAAAGAGGATGATGGCGTAGGCCGATGCGTAGCCAGTGCGCCATTTCTCGAAGGCCTCGCGCTTGAGATTGATCGAGGTCAGTTCCGTGGTGGAGCCGGGGCCGCCGCCGGTGAGTTGAACGACCAGGTCGAACATCTTGAAGTTCTCGATCCCCCGGAACAGCACGGCGAGCATCAGGAAGGGCAGCACCATGGGCACGGTGATGGTGAAGAACTGGCGCAGCTTGGAGGCGCGGTCGATCTCGGCGGCCTCGTAGATGTAGTCGGGGATGGAGCGCAGCCCGGCGAGGCAGATGAGCATCACGAAGGGCGTCCACATCCAGGTGTCCACGATCACGATGGACCACGGCGCGAGCTGGACGGAGCCCAGCATCTCGAACCTGGACGGATCGCCGCCGGTGAAGAACGTGACGATGTAGTTAAAAAGCCCAATCTGCGGCTGGTAGAGGAATTTCCAGAAGTTGCCGACCACCGCCGGCGACAGCATCATCGGCAGCACGATCACGGTGGTCCAGAAGTTGGAGCCGCGGAAGTTGCGGTGGATGAGCCAGGCCAGGGCAAACCCGATGAGCACCTGCAGCGTGATTGTCCAGAACAGGAAATGCGCGGTGGCCTGCATGTTCAGCCAGATGTCGCTGTCGGTCAGGATGCGCTCGTAATTGCGCAGGCCGATGAATTCGGGCTCGCGGGTCAGACGGTTGGCGCGGTAGTTGGTAAAGCTGAGCTGGATCGTCCAGATCAGGGGAAAGATGTTGATCGCCAGCAGCAGAAAGATCGTGGGCGCCACAAAGATCCATGCGATGGCGCGGTCGCTGAGCCCCTTGATCTGTCGGGCGACGCGCTGCGGCGTGGCCTTGGCGGCGCGGTTGGCGATGGTGTCTGTCATGAGGGCACAGCCTTTTCGTGCGGTGGGCAACATTGCCCACCCTACGCATGCGTCGGGTCGGAGAGTAGGATGGGCAATGTTGCCCATCCCTGGTTGGGGTCAGAGCTTGCCTTCGTCTTCGAAGGTTTCGGTCCAGTCCTCGATCAGTTTGTCGAGCGCTTCCTGTGCCGTGCCTTGATCGGCAACCACGTAGTCGTGGATGCGTTTCTGCATGGCCAGCAGCAGTTCGGCATAGGCCGGCTCCTGCCAGAAGTCCTGCACCGCGCCCATCGCCTCGAGGAAGTCACCGGCGAACGGTGCGCTGTCCACGAAACCGGGGTCGTTGAGGACGGAGTTGTGGGCCGAATAGCCGCCCAGCTCCCACCATTTGGCCTGCACGTCGGGGTTGGCGAACCACTTGATGTACTCAAGGGCTGCGTCCTGCTTGTCGGAATAGGCGACAACGCTGATGCCTTGACCGCCGAGCGTGGAGCCGGCCTGGTTTTGCGGCGGGTTCACGAAGAAGTCGATCTTGTCCCCACCCGTGGCCGGGTCGGCATAGAGGCCGGGGAAGAAGGCAAACCAGTTCATCGCCATGGCGACCTGCCCGGATTTGAACGCGTCGAGCGACTCGCCCATATACGAGTTCGTGTAGCCGGGGGGCGTCGCGGTTTCGTAGAACTCCTTGTAGAATTCAAGCGCTTCGACCGCTTCGGGCGAGTTCACGGCACCGTCCATGTCGTAGGAACCGGGCGTGTTTTCGTATTTGAAACCCCACGGATAGAGCGCAGATGTCACGCCCATCGTGATCCCTTCGGACCCGCGTTCGGTAAAGATGGAGGCGCCGTACACGGTCTTGCCATCAATCTCGCGGCCCTGGAAAAACTGGGCAATCTGCAACAGTTCCTTTTGGCTTTGCGGCTCGCGCAGGTCTTGGCCTGTGGCCTCCTTGTAGGCGGCCTGAATGTCCGGGTCGGCGAACCAATCGGCGCGGTAGAACCAGCCGTTGGCGTCGCCCATGGCGGGCAGCGCGTAGTAGTTCGGCGTGCCCTTGGGCCATGTGGAATAGGCGTAGACGGTCGCGGGGGCGAAGTCGTCCATGCTGATGCCTTCGGCGTCGAAGAAGTCGTTCAGCTTGACGTAGTGGCCGTTCTCGGCACCGCCGCCGATCCACTGGCTGTCGCCGATGAGCAGATCGCAAAGCTTACCGCCCGAGTTCAGTTCGTTCAGCATCCGGTCGGCAAAGTTGGGCCACGGAATGAACTCGAAATTCATCGTGTGGCCGGACTGCGCCTCGAATTCCTTGCTGAGTTCCACGAGCGCGTTCGCAGGGTCCCAGGCCGCCCAACACAATGTCAGGTCTTCGGCTGATGCAAGCGTTGGCACGCTGACAGAACAGGTCAAAGCCGCGCCGATGGCGGCCGCGTTAAATCGTTTCATGAATTCCTCCCTGAATGGGCGATGTTGGTGAACCCGCCCGTGCCGTCAGTAGAAATGAGGGGCGTACCTCACGTCAACGGATTTTTGAGGGGCGTACCTCAGAAACGCTGAAATGCGGTGGCAACACGCTGATTTTTCGTGAAAGAATTTTGGTGCGGCGGGTTGAGGAAAATGCGAGCAGGACTGGAAACGGGCTGTGCAAATCAGGTGCAAACTGATTTGCTGTGGCGAATCCAACGGCCACCTTGCACGGGACGCTGACATGAACCAACAAACCACGCCCAGGCACGATGCCTATGACGTTGTGATCATCGGCGGGGCGATCATGGGATCGTCCACGGCGTGGTTTCTGACCGATACGGACGACTTTCAGGGCCGGGTTCTGGTGGTCGAGCGGGACATGTCCTATGGCGCGTGTTCGACGGCGCATACCAACAGCTGCATGCGGCAGCAGTTCTCGACCGAGCTGAATGTGCGGATCAGCCAGTTTGCTGCGGATTTCGTGAAGAACATCCGTGGGCGTATGGGTGGCGACGACCGGGTGCCGGAACTGGGCATACGCAGCTTTGGCTACATGTACCTTGCCGATACGGAGGCCTTTGCCGATGTGCTGCGGGCCAATATCGCGGTGCAGCACGCCGCCGGGGCTGCGACACGGTTGATGACTGCGGATGAGATCAAGGCGGCATATCCGTTCTATAACGTAGACGACATCGTGCTGGGGTCGATCAACACGGTCGACGAAGGGTATTGGGACGGCAGCACGGTGTTCGAATGGTGGCGCCGTCAGGCGCGCGAGCGGGGCGTCGAATACGTGCAGAACGAGGTGGTGTCGATCCAGCGCGCGGGCGGCCGGGTGCAGTCGGTGACATTGGCGAGCGGCGCGGTGATCTCTTGTGGTCAGCTGGTCAATGCGTCCGGCCCACGCGCGGCGCGCACCGCAGCGATGGCGGGGATCGAGGTGCCGGTGGAGCCGCGCAAACGCTATTCCTGGGTGTTTTCAGCCGAACAGCCGCTGGACCGGGACCTGCCGCTGACCATCGACCCGTCGGGTGTGCATGTGCGTGAAAACGGTGGCGGCACCTATCAGGCGGGGGGGCATGCGGATGTGGACCCGGCGGTGGATTATGACGACTTCGCGATGGATTACAGCCTGTGGGAGGCGCATGTCTGGCCGGTGCTGGCAACACGCATCCCTCAGTTCGAGGCGATCAAGGTCACGGCGGAATGGGCCGGGCATTACGCAATGAACACGCTGGATCACAACGCGATCCTCGGTCCGCATCCGGAGGTGGAGAATTTCATCTTTCTCAACGGGTTTTCGGGGCATGGGCTGCAACAATCGCCCGCGATGGGGCGCGGCACGGCGGAGTGGCTGACCTATGGCAGCTACCGGAGCCTCGACCTTACCCCGTTTCATTTCGACCGCATACTGGCGGGCACGCCGATTGTGGAACGGGCAGTCATCTGAGGGAGCGCGATATGCTGAAGAAACTGGTGCTGACGGGGGCGTCGGGCATGCTGGGCTCGTATCTGCGGGGGCCGTTGGCCGCCAGGTGCGAAGAGTGCGTGAGCACGGATATAGCGGATGCGGTGCCGGATCTGGCGGCAAACGAGACATATGCGCAGGCGGACCTGTCGGAGCTGGCCCCGTTCGAGGCGATGCTGCAAGGCGCTGATATGGTTGTACATTTTGGGGCCATCGTGGACGAGGGCCCGTTCGAAGACCTGCTAGGGCCGAATTTCATCGGGGCCTACAACATCTGGGAGGCGGCGCATCGCAACGGGTGCCGGCGGGTGGTCTATGCCTCGTCGATCCATGCGGTGGGGATGTATCCGAAGTCTCAGGCGATTGGCATTGATGTGCCGCACCGGCCCGACACGTTTTACGGGCTGGCCAAGTGCTTTGCCGAGGATCTGGGGCGGATGTACTGGGAAAAGCGGGGGCTGGAGGCGGTGTGCCTGCGCATCCTGAGTTGCGCGCAGGTGACCAATCCGCGCGCGGTGGGCACCTGGCTGAGCTATGAAGATTGTATCCGGCTGGTGCAGCGGGCGATTGACACGCCGGTGACCGAGTTTTCGATCATCTACGGCGTGTCGGACAATGACCGCGCGCCGGTCGACAACTCCGGGGCGCGGCATCTGGGCTACATGCCGCAGGACAATGCGGAGCAGTTCGCCGAGGCGATTTTTGCGGAATATGGCGCGCTTGATCCGCATGATGTGTCGAATGCGCGGCATGGGGGGCCGTTTGCCGGGATCGAACTGGGCAAGTCGGCCATGTCGTTGCTTAACCTCAACGATGATGACACCGGAAAAAGCTGATGCGGATCGACAACCTGCAATACTGCAACTGGTCGGAAAAGGTGTTCCGCCAGATGCGTGCGGGCCGGGTGGATGCGGTGCACGCGACGATTGCCTATCACGAGACCTTTCGCGAAACCGTGCTGAATATCGAGCGCTGGAACCGGTGGTTCGAGCGGCACGGTGACTTGATTGTGAAAGGCCGTACGGCTGCGGATGTTGATCGGGCGCGGGCGTCGGGGCGCACGGCGATATTCTTCGGGTTTCAGAACCCGTCGCCGATCGAGGATGATATCGGGCTGGTCGAGGTGCTGCACGATCTGGGCGCGCGGTTCATGCAGTTGAGCTACAACAACCAGTCGCTGCTGGCTGCGGGGTGTTACGAGGACGAAGACCCTGGCATCACGCGGATGGGGCGTGAGGTGATCGCGGAGATGAACCGCGTGGGGCTGGTCGTGGACATGAGCCATTCGGCGGATCGGTCGACCATCGAGGCGGCAGAGATCAGCGCACGGCCCATCGCCATCACCCATGCGAACCCGTATGTCTGGCATCCGGCGCTGCGCAACAAGCGTGATGATGTGATTGGGGCGGTCGTCGAGGGGGGCGGCATGCTGGGCTTTTCGCTGTATCCGCATCATCTGGCGGGCGGGACGGATTGCGCGCTCAGCAGCTTTTGCGAGATGATCGCGCGCACGGCGGAACGGTTTGGCGCGGAACATCTGGGGATCGGGTCGGACCTGTGTCAGGACCAGCCAGACAGCGTGGTCGAATGGATGCGCACGGGACGCTGGACCAAGGGCGTGGACTATGGCGAAGGCTCGGCCAGCGCGCCCGGTTTCCCGCCGCAGCCGGACTGGTTTCGCGACAATCGCGACTTTGATAACATCGAGAGCGCGCTGCGCGCCGTGGGCTTTGACGCGGGCGAGGTTGCAGGGATCATGGGCGGGAACTGGTACCGCTTTTACGAGGAAAACTTTGGCCCGATGCGGTGATGTCGCAAACGGGACGGACATGCGCCTTGTCCCGCATTCGAGTGCTGAAAACGCGGGGAGAGCACCATGAAAATCGGGTTTATCGGGTTGGGCAATGTGGGCGGCAAGCTGTCGGGCAGTCTGCTGCGCAACGGGCATGATGTGGCGGTCCATGATCTGGACGCCGCGCTGGTTGCGGCCAAGGTCGCGGGCGGCGCGCGGGATGGGGGCAGCCCGGCGGCGCTGATGCAAAGCTGTGATGCCGTGATCACCTGCCTGCCCAGCCCGGCAGCGTCGGCGGCGGTGATGGATGAGATGCTGCCCCATGTGGGCCCCGCCAAGATCTGGATGGAGATGTCGACCACGGACGAGGCCGAGGTCAAACGCCTCGGTGCGCAAGTGATTGCAAAGGGAGGCGCAGCGGTGGATTGCCCGGTGTCGGGTGGCTGTCACAGGGCGGACACAGGCAATATCAGCATCTTTGCCGGCTGCGACCGCGCCACGTTCGAGCGCATCCTGCCGCTGCTCACCACGATGGGGCGGCGGGTGCTGCATACGGGCGATCTGGGCTCGGCCTCGGTGCTCAAGGTGCTGACGAATTATCTGGCGACGGCCAATCTGGTCAGCTGCGCCGAAGCGCTGACCGTGGCTAAGGGCGCAGGCATGGATCTGGGCGTGGCGTACGAGGCGATGGCGATCAGTTCGGGCACCTCATTCGTGCATGAGACGGAAAGCCAGGTGATCCTGAACGGCAGCCGCGATATCTCGTTCACCATGGACCTCGTGGCCAAGGATATCGGTCTGTTTCAGGATGTGGCGGACCGGGCCGGTGTGCCGCTGGAGTTGAACCCGCTGCTGATCGAGATCTTCCAGGACGGGATCGCACGCTTTGGACCCCGAGAGCTGAGCCCCAACATCATCAAGCGGCTGGAGGCGGCGACGGGCCTTGACGTCACGGCCCCCGGGTTCCCGGCGGAAATGGTCGATGATGAGCCCGAAGATGTGGGCGCAGAGGTGGTCGTGCGCCGCTGACCCTTGTGAGCGGTGGAGCCGCGCGGTAGGACGCCGCCATGAGCAAGGCTGCAAAACAAGACGAAGTGCTGGCGACCGTCCGATCCTCGACCGGTCGGCGCATTCTGGGCGTTGGTTCGATCTGGATACTGGCGGTGCTGGTCCTGTATGTGGCCGTCGTCAGCCCGCCCGCACCGGGCTGGCAGGTGTTTCTGTTCGTGGTGGGCGGCGGTGCGATCTGGATGGCGGAGCGGATGCGCCGCGCCACCTCGCGTGCGCTGGAACTGACCCGGACGGAACTGCGCGACACGGGTGGTACCGTGCTGGCCCCGGTGGATCAGATCGTGAGCGTGGATCGCGGGATGTTCGCCTTCAAACCGTCCAACGGATTTCTGCTGAAACTGTCAGCCAAGGCGCCGCGCGGTTGGCATCCGGGCATGTGGTGGCGGTTGGGCGCGCGGATCGGTGTGGGGGGCATGACGCCCGGTCACCAGTCAAAATTCATGGCCGAGATGATCTCGGCCATGATTGCAGAACGTGACGGTGCGTGATCAGACGCCTTCGCACTCGTCAAAGCAGACGCGGGGCGCATAGCGCGGGCGGGTGAACACGAAATTGTGGATCTCGTGGTCGCTCAGACCCATGTCGAACGGCGGATCGTATTTCTCGAACGTCTCGACCACGACCACGCGTTCACCATCGGGCATCACGGGCAGGTGATTGCGCAACTGCTCGACCGCGGAGTCGTCCAGTGCCGGAACCCAGCCTTTGACGCGGCTCCAGTCGCGGAGGTACTTGTCCGCATCGGCGTCGTATTTCACGCTCGTCACCCGGATCGCGAAATTCGTCGGCTGCGTCCAGCTCATGTACGCCGCCATCTGGTGCATGCCGTTGAGATAGGCCGTGTCCACCGGATTGGTCTCGCGGGAGATGGCGTCGCCGATCGCGTAGGCCGTCTTGATGTTCAGCGAATGCGTCCGGTAGGCGTGAAAGAACGAGTACATGGACAGGTAGGCCCAGAACAGCATCGGAATGACGAGGACACATTCCAGAGCGACGCTGCCACGTTCATTGTCGCGGAACCGGCGCAGGGTGCGGGAAAGGTTCATCATGAGTTCGGCTCCTGAACAAAGACGGAGACTGCAATCAGCGGATAGTACTGGTTGCCATTCTCGGTCATGGCTTTGCCCATACCGATCCCGGGGAAGACGGGATCATAAAGATAGCAGGCCCGCAGGATCATCAGCTGGTGTTCCTGTCCGTGCACGAACGCCCGGGAGGGGGCCAGCGGTTGGCTCGTGTCGACGCAATCCGCGCTGCCCGCAAAGGCGACAAAACCGCGGGGGTCGACCGGCTGCATCTCGAGCTTGAGATGCGAGTTGCAGTCCTGCAGGAAGCCCGCGTTCTGACAGATCAGGTTCTTGACCTGGGTGTGGGTGTAGTTGGCACCGGTGTTCAGCCGCACGTCGCGCACGGCGAGGTCCATGCCACGGTCCAGCCAGTTCTGACGGAAGGCGTAGATGCTGAGCTCGAACGCGGACAGCAGCAGGAACATCAGGAGCGGGAACATGATCACGAATTCGATCACCGGGGCCGCCCCGTCTTCGTCACGCCGAAAGCGGCGCAGGAAAGTGCGTACGGTCCGTGTCATTGTGTGAGCCTCAGCTGGTTGATCTGCTTGGCGATGGCCTCAAAGGCTTCGACGATGTCGATCCCCTCCACACGGAAGGCATGAGACGGCGAGGATGCACAGTTCTGCATGACCTCGAACGAGGCGTTGGTGACTTCGAACCCGACGGTCCAGACCACGATACCCTTGTCCTTGGCAGCGGAGCAGATGTTGTCCAGCATCGTGTCAGCTTGCGACGACGTGTACTTGGTGTAGCGCCAGCTGTTCCACTCGCTGCTGTTCACGTAGTTGTTCAGGTACCAGTGCAGCGGGTACTTGGACCAGTGGATGCGCGCATTCTGCCAGCTGTACCAGTAGGGCTGGATGCGCGTGGTGTTCACGTTCACACCGTCCGTCATCAGGATGATGGTCTTGAGCGTTTCGCTGTCGGAGTAGTCGGCGGGCCGAGTGGCAAAGGTGCTGTCGATCCTGTTGTTCAGGCTCAGGTTTTGCACCACAGGGCGGAAAGAGGGGTCGAGCATGGAGACGCCCCACTTCATCCCGATGTGGATCGACGTATTGGCCCGTGCGCGGAACTGGTTCACGCGGTTTTTTAGGATGCCCGCGTTTTGGCTGAACGGATAGATCTGTTCGTAGGCGCGCTTTTCCGCTTCGGGATCGGTGACATAGACGCCGTCATCACGACCCGGGCAACCCGGGTTGGTTACAGGCACGCTGCTGTAGTTGCGGTTCCACCCTTCGTCGAAGAACTGCATGTGTTCATACGTGCCGTCCATTCGCATGACCGTTGTCGAAAAATCGGTGTTTTCGAAGTCGACACACCAGCCCGGGTTGCCTGCGTCACGCGGGATGTTCATGGCGGTAAAAATATCAGGTCCAGCACTGACCTGTGCCGTGTACGGCACCAACGAGATCGAGATCAGATCCTGGGTTTCCGGCTTGATCACCGCGTCCACGAACGCCTCGGCGGCGTCCTGCATGTTCTCGATCTTGCCGACCTTGTCATCCATGGAGCCCGAGATGTCGAGGACCATGGAAATTTCGACCTTGGAGACCTTTTCCTCGGCCGTACCACCTGCATTCACGGGCAGTGTATCGACGCCCATCAGGCGCATGTACTGGGTCCGGGTGGTGCCCGGTGCGGCGTTGGCTGTCACGGTGCGGAAGTTCAGACCCTCATCGACGGTGACGGTCGGGTTGAAGTGGCTCAGCCCGGACTTGTTGAAGTAGTCCTGGACAACGGCCTGCGGCTCTAGCGTCTGATCGAGGTCAGCCGCCGCCAGCACAGCGCGGTCGAGCGTGTTCTGAACACGCGTTCGGACCATCTCGTTTTCCATGAGGTCGACGGCGATGCCGCCCACGATCAACATCATCATCAACATGAACACGGCGAAATAAGTGACCGTACCGCGCTCGTCCTTTTTGAACATCGCGACAGTGCTGCGCAGATCAGCGAGCGTCGTCCGTGTTTCAATCCAATTCCGAGGCATTTTGCACCTTCAATTCCCACAACCCGGCCCACGACAGGCCTGAATTTCCAACCTTTGGTGTGGCTGCGGAATGTGGCCGAAATCGGGCAAAAGCGCGGAGTGTATTAGGAGTTTCTCTCTGATCCGGAACCAATACGCTGCCGCAGGGTGGATTGTTTTCCGGCGTTAACCATTCTGGCGCGAAGGCGCGTCAGAACGCGCCAAATGTTCGACGACAAAGAGAATCTGGCGCTGATTAACGAAACCGTCATAGCCTGTCGTCACAGACTCGCCCCGCGGCTGAGTCGTGCCGGATAAAGGAGAACCCGGATGAGCACACCCAACGAACCGAGTTTTCGCGAAAGCGTTGACATCATGTTCAACCGCGCTGTGGCGCTCATGGACCTGCCGCCCGGCCTCGAGGAAAAGATACGTGTGTGCAACGCGACCTACACCGTGCGCTTTGGTGTGCGGCTGCGCGGGCAGATCCAGACATTCACCGGATATCGCTCGGTGCATTCGGAACATATGGAGCCGGTCAAGGGCGGTATCCGCTTTGCCCTGGGTGTGAACCAGGACGAGGTGGAGGCGCTGGCAGCGCTGATGACGTACAAGTGCGCGCTGGTCGAAGCGCCCTTTGGCGGCTCCAAGGGTGGGCTGCACATCGACCCGCGCGAATATGACGATCACGAGATGGAGCTGATCACCCGCCGCTTTGCCTATGAGCTGATCAAGCGCGACATGATCAACCCGGCCCAGAACGTGCCTGCCCCCGACATGGGCACGGGCGAGCGTGAGATGGCGTGGATCGCCGACCAGTACAAGCGGATGAACACCACCGACATCAATGGCGTGGCCTGCGTCACGGGCAAGCCGACGAATGCCGGCGGCATTCAGGGCCGGACCGAAGCGACGGGCCGCGGCGTGCAATATGCGCTGCGCGAGTTCTTTCGCGACAGGGACGGCGTGGCCAAGGCCGGGATGAGTGGTACGCTCGACGGAAAGACGGTCGTGGTCCAGGGCCTTGGCAACGTGGGCTACCACGCGGCCAAGTTCCTGACCGAGGAAGACGGCTGCAAGGTTGTCGGCATCATCGAGCGTGATGGCGCGCTGACCGACCCGCGCGGGCTGGACGTGGATGCGGTGCGCAACTGGATCGCGCGGCACGGGGGCGTGTCGGGCTATGCCGATGGCACCTATGTCGAGGATGGTGCGGTCGTGCTCGAAGAGGCGTGCGACATCCTTCTGCCCGCCGCGCTCGAGGGGGTGATAAACCTTGGCAATGCCGACCGGATCAAGGCACCGCTGATCATCGAGGCGGCGAACGGGCCGGTGACAGCAGGGGCCGACAACATCCTGCGCGACAAGGGCACGGTGATCATCCCCGACATGTATGCCAACGCGGGTGGTGTGACGGTGTCCTATTTCGAATGGGTCAAGAACCTGTCCCATATCCGCTTTGGTCGGATGCAGCGCCGTCAGGAAGAAGCGCGGCACCAACTGGTGGTGGACGAGCTGGAGCGGCTCAGCCACCACTTGGGTGATGCGTGGTCGATGACGCCAGATTTCAAGCAGAAGTACCTGCGCGGTGCGGATGAACTGGAACTGGTGCGCTCCGGTCTCGATGACACGATGCGCGCGGCCTATCAGTCGATGGCGTCGGTCTGGCATGATCGGGATGACGTCGACGACTTGCGCAC